>Ga0302325_10004225_pt1 | contig 33283 bp, 34 predicted proteins | sample Palsa_T0_2_FD_201948 | JGI IMG/M metagenome (GOLD analysis project Ga0302325, IMG submission 201948) | Peat permafrost microbial communities from Stordalen Mire near Abisko, Sweden - Palsa_T0_2 | ecosystem: Environmental > Terrestrial > Soil > Palsa > Peat permafrost | place: Sweden: Abisko... | reverse complement strand
TCTTGTTCGTCACCCGGCGGCTGACCCTGCATGTTCCGTTCGACCAGGTCAACACAGTTGAGTACGGCCAGCATGTCAGCCGGCGCTACGCCGAGGCGATCCTGCTCTCGCCGCTGATGTTGCTCGCGAAATCGCGCAAGCACTATGTCACGGTGGGTTACACCGACGCGAACGGACGGCAACAGGCGCTGGTGTTCCAGGTGGATAAGAGCGACGTACGCGCGCTGCTGGCAGGCCTCGAGGCCAAAACCGGCCGACGCGTGGAGTATACAGACGATGATGCGCGCAAAGGAAAAGGATAGCTTGTGATGATGTTGGCATACTTGGCCGTGACGTTGTGCAGTACCCCGCTGAGTCTCGCGCCGGCTCCCACTCGGGTTGAGCCTCCCGCGGTCGAGCAGGAAAACATGCGCCAGTTGCTCATGGTGCGGCGGGTCTTTGTCGATCGCTTTTCGGGGGGCGAAACCGCTGCGCAGATGCGCGACATGATCATCAGCAGCCTGCAGAACTCCAAGCTGTTCGTCATAACGGAGAACCAGGATAAGGCCGACACCATTCTGCGCGGCTCGGCCGAGGATCTGGTTTTCAACGAGGTCCATACGTCGAGCGAGAGCCTGAACGTGCATAGCAGCCTCGGCACCAGCACTACCGACGAGGCCGAAGCGCTGCGCGGAGGCACCCGGACGGAAGATCACACCGGCCGGAATTTCGGTCTCGGAGCCGGAGACAGCGAATCCAGCCACTCGGTGGAGCGGCGGCACGAAGCTAATGCGGCGATTCGGCTGGTGAACAAGGATGGCGACGTGATCTGGTCTACCACCCAGGAAAGCCTGGGCGGCAAGTTTCGTGGTTCGAGCGCCGATGTCGCAGACAAGGTTACGAAGCGGCTGACGGAAGACTACGAGCGGGCGAAGAGACTACCGCATTAATGGCTGCCAGCAAGTGCTCGTGACGGATCGGCTTTCCCAGGACGCGCGAAACCAGTCCCCCTTCCGGAAGGTCGCAGAGTTCTTCGGTACAACCTGACAGCACCATGATCTTAGCGGCCGCGTGGCGCTTGGCGGCCGAGCGGATCAGGCTCAGTCCGTCTTCGAGTTCCGGCAAACGCAAATCCATCAATAGCAGGTCAGGCCGCATCTCCTCCAGCAGGCGCGTAGCCTCAACCATTCCGTCCGCGACGCCGACCTGATGACCGGCAGCTTCCAAAAGCAACTTACGAAGAGCGAGTTGCTGGATGTCATCATCCACTAGTAAGACGCTACACACGTGGTCCTCAGAAGTGCATCCCTCCGCCGCAAATCAATACTTCGCCGGTGACATAATCGGATAGCGGCGAACAAAAGAACAGAACGGCGCCCGCAGCTTCTCCGGGCGTTCCGGCGCGTCCCAGCGGACACACCGCTTTGAGCGCCTCCAGCATCTTGGGTTGCACGCCAACGGCGATCTGCCTTCCCTGCACATCAATAGTAGCGCCCTGCTGCGTCAGCGGTTGGGTGAGGCGCGTTTCAATCAAGCCGAAACCCACGGCGTTTACATTTACGTTATAGCGCCCCCACTCCTTTGCCATCGTCTTCGTCAGACCGACCACGCCGGCCTTTCCCGACGAATAGCCGGCCTGCCCCGCGTTGCCGTCGGTTCCCGCAATGGAGGTGATGTTCACCACCTTACGCATCACCACGCGGCCCTCAGCCGCTTCACGCTTGGCGGTTTCGCGAATGTGCGTGGAAGCCGCGCGTAAAATGCGGAACGGCGCCACGAGGTGGATGTTGAGCATGGCCAGGAACTGGTCGTCCGTGGTCTTCTGGATGACGTTGTCCCAGGTGTAGCCGGCGTTATTGACGATAATGTCGAGACCGCCGAAGGACGCCAGCGTACCATCCACAAGCTTCTGAGCGAAGTCCGGCGCGGTGACGTCGCCGGCCAGATGCGCAGCCCGGCCGCCCGATTGCTGGATGGCAGCCGCGGATTCCGAGGCCGGAGCGGAGTCGAGATCGTTGATCATGACCGCGGCGCCCGCGGCGGCAAGCTTCGCCGCGATGGCGCGGCCGATACCGCGGCCGGCGCCGGTGACCAGTGCGACTTTAGAATCCAGTGTGAAGATCATAAAGAACTATGGAACCACACATCTATCGTAAGAGGTCTTCAAGCTGGATCTTGGTATCCGTTCGACTGTCGCGGTACTTAACGATGACTGGTGTGTAAACAGAAAGCCCCCAGTCTTTTCCGGGGCCGCTCGAGATGGCCCGCGATCCGGCGACCAGCACGGCTTCTTCGGGGATGACCAGAGGATTGTCGCCCTCGGCCTTGTAGACCGCGTTGCGCACCACGTCATAGACGGGCGTGGAACGGTTGAGAATGGTTCCCGTGCCCAGCACAGCGCGCTTCTTTACCACGGCTCCCTCGTAGATGCCACAGTTGCCGCCGATCAGAACTTCGTCTTCGACGATGACCGGCAGCGCCCCTACAGGCTCCAGCACGCCTCCGATTTGCGAGGCTGCCGAGATGTGGCAGTTCTTGCCGATCTGCGCGCAACTGCCCACCAGGGCGTGCGAATCGACCATGGTCCCGTCGTCTACATAAGCGCCGGCGTTGATGTACATTGGCGGCATGCAGGTGACTCCCTTGCCGATGTAACAGCCATCGCGAATGCTGGAGCCGCCGGGGACCAGGCGAACTCCGCTGCGGGGATTCAGCCGCTTCACCGGGTAAGTAGATTTATCGAAGAAGGGCTGGCGCGCGGCGTTGACCGACATATCCACCACCCCGCCCATGCGAAAGCCAAGCAGTATGCCCTTTTTCACCCAACCGTTCACGCGCCAACCGCTGGGTGCGGAAGGGTCTGGCTGGGCGGCTCGAATGCAGCCGTGATTCAGCGCTTCTTTGAATTCGTAGAACAGCCGGAAGTGCTCCGGCGTATAAGTTGCGGGTGGCTCTGCGAAAAGGCGCTCGATTTCAGCCTGCAACGGGCACTCTCCCTAACAGGCCGACCGATTCCAGCACTTTTTCAATGCGCGCCAGATGCTCCGCGGTGGGCGGAACCATGGGGAGACGATAGACCGTCTCGATCAAGCCCATAAGGCCCAGCGCGGCTTTGACCGGGATCGGATTGGACTCGATAAAATTAATCTCCATCAGCGGCAGGAATTTGCGCTGCAGGGCGCGGGCGCTTGCGAAATCGCCGGCCAGGCAGTGCCGCGCGAGCTGCGCCATTTCGCCGGGAATCTGGTTCGACACGACCGAGATCACGCCGCGCCCTCCCAGCGCCATCAGCGGCAAAGTAATGGAGTCGTCGCCTGAGAGCACGATGAATTCGGGTGGCACCAGTTGCATGACGCTGGCCATCTGGCCAATGTTGCCGGAGGCCTCCTTCACTCCCACAATGTTCGGAATGGCGGCGAGACGCGCCAGCGTGGCGGGCTCGACGTTGACGCCAGTGCGGGCTTGCACGCTATACACAACCACGGGCAGGCTGATAGCGGCGGCAATGGCCCGAAAGTGCTGATAGAGGCCTTCCTGGGTGGGCTTGTTGTAGTAGGGTGTGACGGAGAGGATGCCATCCACGCCGAGATGCTCGAGCTCGCGCGCCAGTTCGATCACCTCGCGCGTGTTGTAACCGCCCGCGCCTCCCAGCACAGGAACCTTGCCCTTAGCCTCTTCGAGCACGATTTCGATGACGCGCAGATGCTCGTGGCGCTCGAGCGTGGGACTTTCGCCGGTAGTGCCGCACGGCGACAGAAAATCGATGCCCGCTTCCACCTGGCGGCGTACCAGGCGCCGCAGCGCGGGCTCATCGAGCGACAGGTCGGCCCGAAAGGGAGTGACCAGCGCTGTTCCACATCCTGTAAACATGTACCACCTCCTCCAAGCTATGAAAAAAGAATATCGCCGAATTCGTAAAAACCTTTTTGTCCGCGAAGCCATTGCGCGGCTTTGAGCGCGCCTCGGGCGAAGCCTTCGCGGCTGCGCGCGGTGTGGCGCAGAGTGATCGTATCGGCGGGCGAGTCGAAACCGATTTCGTGCGTGCCGGGATGAGCGCCGGCGCGGTTGGAACTCACGTTGATGGCGCGCGTGTAGCCGCCCTTCTGTATCTCGTCAATTAATTTCAGCAGGGTACCCGAGGGCGCGTCCTGTTTCGTCGAGTGGTGGACCTCCCACGCCCATGCGCCGTAGGATGGCTCGTCCGCGAGAAGGCGCGCGGCTTCCGCTACCAGGCGGAAGAAAGCGTTGACGCCGATCGAATAATTGGGACTCCAGACCAGGCCGATGCCGTGACGCTCCACAGCGGATTTGACGCGCTCCACGTCATGCAGCCAGCCGGTGGTGCCCACCACGATATTTACTCCCAGGGCGGCGATGCGCTCTACATTCTCGACTACCGCGGCCGGAATGGAAAAATCCACCGCCACGTCGATATCGCGGAAGTTCGCCGCGGTGACGCCTTCGAAAACCGCATTATTGAACTCGTCGAGCTTGAGTGCGACTTGAAATCCGTACTCCGGCGCAAACTGCTCGACGAGCCGGCCCATCTTGCCATAGCCGACTATAGCCAGCCGTACGGGATCAAGCGGCATGCACGGCTCCATTCGATTCGAAGACATCGGCGTCTAGATGAGAGAAAAACTCGCGGTGCAGGGCTGCGACAGTGCGATACACGTCTGCCTCGGCCACTACGAAGCTGAGATTGAGCAACGACGCTCCTTGGGAGATCATGCGGATGTTGATGCTGTCGAGCGCCCCGAATACACGCAGGGCCACGCCAGGCGTGTAGCGAATATTATCTCCCACCAGGCAAACAATGGCCTGCGCCCCTTCGATGGATACTTCGGAAAACTGGCTCAACTCCCCGCAAATGGACTCGAGCGCTCGGGTGTTGTCAATGGTGAGGGAGACGCTGACCTCGGAAGTGGAGACCATGTCCACGGGCGTTTCGTAGCGGTCGAAGACTTCGAAGATACGGCGCAGAAAGCCGTGCGCCATCAGCATGCGCGTGGAATGCACGTTGACCAGCGTGATTTCGCGCTTACACGCGATGGATTTGACAACATTGCCGCACGGCACTGCTTGCGAAACGATGCGTGTGCCGGAGATTTCCGGGCGGCGCGAGTTGAGGATCAGAACTGGAATATTCTTTTCGATCGCCGGCACCACCGTGGCAGGATGCAGGACCTTGGCGCCAAAGTAGGCTAATTCAGCGGCTTCGGCAAACGAGATCGTCTTTACGCGATGGCCACCGGGGAGGATGGTCGGGTCAGCCGTGAGCATCCCATCGACGTCCGTCCAGATCTGAATCTCTTCGGCGCCGATACCCGCGCCGACGATCGCCGCGGTGAAATCCGATCCGCCACGGCCCAGCGTGGTGGTGACGCCGTCCGCGGTAGCCGCGATGAAGCCGCCCATCACCACGATGCTGCGGCCGGCGAGCGGTGGGACGACCGCGGCCAGGCGCGCGTAGGTTTCCGGATATTGTGGCGCGGCCTGCGTGTGACGGCGATCGGTGACGATGAGCTGGCGCGCGTCCAGATGCACGGCATCCATGCCGAAGTGGCGGAAGGCCAGCGCGACAATATAGCTCGAGAGGCGCTCGCCATAGCTGGAAATCGCGTCGATGGAGCGCGGCGTGAGTTCGCCCAGCACCGCCAGACCCTTGACCAGCTCGGTGAGCTCCTGAAAGTGTTCGTCGAGCAGGCGGTCGAGCTCGGCGCGATCGGCCAGAGGAACTACGCGGCGCGCCTCGCGGGAATGAAAGTCGCGCAGATCGTGTATCTGACGCAGGTACTCTTCGCGGCTGCCTTCAATGGCTGCCGCGGCGATGGCCAATAGCTTGTTGGTGGTTTTACCCATGGCCGAAACCACCACCACGGGACGCCGGTTTTCACGCGCTTTGATGATGGATGCCACGCGCTCGATAGCAGCCGCCGATTCGACCGACGTGCCGCCGAATTTCATGACGATCATCAGTCGAGCATTCCTTCCGAATGCATCAACTCCGCGTTGAGCACGGCCGCGCCCGCCGCGCCGCGCACGGTGTTGTGGCCGAGCGCTACAAACTTATAATCGAGCACCTCGCAGGGGCGCAGGCGGCCTATGAACGCCGCCATGCCGCGTTCGCTTTCCGCATCCCTGCGCGGCTGCGGACGGTCCTGCTCCTGCATGTAGATGACCGGACGCGGCGGCGCGCTAGGCAGTTGGCGCTGCTGCGGAATCCCGCTGAAATTGTCGATGGCGCGGCGCAGATCGGCTTCGCTGGGCTGGGCGGAGAATTCGACTGAGACCGTGACGGTATGGCCATCCACCACCGCAACGCGATTGCAGTGTGCACTGACCTTGGCATGCAGCGGCTCGATGTGGTCGCCGCGAAAATCGCCCAGGATTTTCTGCGTCTCCTGCTGCATTTTTTCTTCTTCCCCGCCAATAAACGGGATCACATTGCCCAGAATATCCATCGACGGTACGCCCGGATAGCCAGCGCCCGAGACTGCTTGCAATGTGGTGGCGATGACACGTGTGATGCCAAACGGCTTCAGCGGCGCGAGTCCCATGGTGAGGACCACGGTCGAGCAATTCGGATTGGTAACGATCTGCCCCTTCCAACCACGCAGGCGCTGTTGGCTGGGCACGAGCCTGAGGTGGTCCGCATTGATTTCCGGGACCAGCAGCGGCACGTCCGCATCCATGCGATGGTTCTTGGAATTAGAGACTATCACGTGCCCGGCCTGCGCGAAGGCGCGCTCGATCCCGGTGGCGACCGAGGCATCCATCGCCGAGAACAGCAGGCGCGGCGCGTGGCCCGGCTTGGACTCTTCGACCAGCAGATCGGCAACAGTATCCGGCGCCGCGCCGCCCAGATGCCATGCCGTAGCAGCGCTATATTTTTTCCCGGCCGAGCGATCGCTCGCGCCCAGCCACTTCAGGCTGAACCAGGGATGGCCTTGCAGGAATTTGACGAAATGCTGCCCCACCATGCCGGTGGCGCCGAGAATGCCGACTTCGATTCTGTTCTCCATAAATCTACATCCGTAACAATTGACGAACCATATTTTGATAGATGCCCACCGCGTCTTCGAGCTGCCGCTTGGGGATGCGCTCGTCGAGCGTGTGCGCAACATGAATCGTACCGGGGCCGATCAGGAATGGCGTGCCCCATGCGCCGCCGAAGGCCGGGATGTCTGTGGTGTAGGCAACCACGGTAGTGTCCATATCCGGCAGGGAGCCAAGCCGCAGCGCTGGAATCTCGAGCTCTTCGCGCGCTTCCGCCTTTCCGTCGACTGCTTGTGCGATTCCTTTTCGAATACCGCCGGATTCGCCCACTAGGCGGAACATGATCTCCGCGGCGGCTTCGTCGGGGATGATGTTGGGCGCGCGGCCGCCGCTGATAGTCCCGATGTTCAGTGTGCTGGGGCCGAGCAATTCGTCCGTTGGCAAGGGCATCTTACGGATCTGCGCGAGACATTCGAGAAGCTTGTCGATGGCGGATTCACCCAGTTCGGGGTACGCCGAATGCGCCATGCGGCCGGTAGCTGCGATGCGGTAGCGTAGCGCGCCCTTGGAGCCGAGAGCCAGCCGATTTTCGGTAGGCTCGCCGTTGATCAGGTAACGCGAGCCTTTGGGATGAGCCGCCGCGTGATAAGCGCCCGCGCTGTTGCGCTCTTCCCCCACCACGAACAGCACGCCGAAATTGCGGTGGCCGCTTTCGAGCAACGCTTCGGCCGCTTTGAGCATTGCAGCGATGATGCCCTTGGTGTCGCAGGCGCCGCGTCCCCAGATAAAATCGCCGTCTTCCCGTGAGGCGATAAACGGCGGGACGGTGTCCATGTGGGTGGAGAGCGTGACGGCGGGACGATCGCCCCAGAACGCGAATACGTTGTAACGGTGCGGCTCAACTTCGGAGCGCTCGGCGCGGCCGTCGTAGCGCGAGGCCAGAGCCGATACGTACTCCAGCAACTGGAGCCCGACACGCTCCTCGTTGCCGGTGATGGATTCGATATCGACCAGCGCCCGCGTTAGCTCGAACAAATGCATATTCAGTTACACGCGGGCTGGAGACTAAGGCAGAAGAAAAGACGCGGAGAGATGCAGCGGTCTTCGCTCCCGATAGCGCTCCACCCGCCTAAGAACGGGTGACAGTGGGCAGGTATTAGCCTGACCCCCCAACCGCCGCGGCATTAAGCCCACCGCGCCGATTTCGGCGGAACTACTCGGCCCCTTTCGCCGGGTTTCCGAAGCTCAATCGGAACGCCTCCCCGGCTACTGATGGCCGCCGCGCCTCTACCAGATCAAGTTCAGCATAACGGACGCGGCTGGGCGGAGTCAAATGCTGAGGAAGATTATTGAGTATAAGAGCGCGTCAAACCTTTCTTACTCGCTCTTACTCCGGCGGCGGATCCGAGAATACGATGGCGTGGCGAAAACCGTTGGTCTTATAAGCGGCGTAGAGTATGCCAATCACCAGCCAGATACCGCCGGCAATCAAAGCAGGCGTGTGCAGGCTCTTCCAGATATAGAGGCAGAAGACGAAACCTAGCACGGGCGGCAATCCCGCGCTCCAGGTTTTGCGGTCGGCTCGCACGAAATAACGTATGAAGGCCGCGGCGTTGACTCCCATGAATCCGATAATCGCCCCGAAGTTCAGCAACTCGGCGCCGAGTTCGTAAGTTATCGCAAAAGCGCCCGCCAACGCCAGCACGCCTACGAACAGCACATTGTTGCGTGGGACACCGCGCTTGGGTTCGATGACGCCGAAGAAACCGCTCGGAATGTTGTTATCGCGCCCCATGCCGTAGAGCAGGCGGGCGGCGCCGAGTTGCGATCCCATGCCGGACCCGATGGTGGCCACCAGCAAAGTTAGATTCACGACGTGAAATAAGAGTTGTCCGCCGGCGCGGCCAGCCACGTAGGAGAAGGCCGTATCCACATCCGGATAATGCCGGTAATCGGGCCACACCAGTTGTCCGGCATAAACTTCGAGCGAAGCAAGCACGCCGGTAATGACACAAGTGAACACAGTCGCCAGCAGGATGTTACGCCGTGGATTGTGAGCTTCTTCCGAGAGCGTGGAGATGCCGTCGAATCCGATGTAGGTCAGCACCGCGACGGAAGTTCCGGTAGAAATTCTGCTCAGCGAAAATGTGCTTGGGTCGTAGAACGGGCGTGTGAAAGAGACTCCGTGCTGATGCAGGATATAGCGTACGGCCGCGATGAAGAAATAGAGAATAACGACGCACATAGCCAGTACCAGCACTTCGTTGGTGCGCGCAGTGGCCCGGATTCCACGAAGGTTCAGAAGCGTGAAGAGCACAGCGAAAAAGATCGCCCAGGCCGCATAAGGAATCTCCGGCACCAGATTTATGGCGGCCTTGCTGCACCAGATCGTGCAGATGATCGGGTTCAGAATGTAATCCATGGCCAGGCTCCACCCGGTGACGAAGCCCAGTCCTGGATTAATCTCGCGGCCCACGTAGGTGTAGGCCGACCCGGCGCTCGGATAGGCGCGCGCCATGCGGCCGTAACTGATCGCGGTGAATAACATGGCGCACATGGCGAGCAAAATCGTGGTCACCACGTGGCCGCGCGCCAATTGGCTGACGACGCCGAATAAAGGCATGGGAGCGGTCGGCTGGATGAGGATGATCCCGTAGAAGACCAGATCCCAGAGGCTCAGACTACGTTTGAGATGCGCGCCGGATGGGGGTTTGCCGGGGTTCGCCGGACTCGACATGAAGTCTCGATTGTGACACAACAGAGATGTGCGCGCGCGTTGGTCCAAGATCCGGCATCTGCTGTTGCGGCGGATACGTTACCGGGTAACGCGCGGAGGCGTGCTGTTCACGGCCGCCATCGTGATGGTGGCGCTCGCCGCGGTGGCCTCCGCCAACAACCTGCTGTTTCTGATCCTGGCAACCATGCTGTCCACCCTCATGGTATCGGGCCTGGTCAGCCGGCTCTGCCTGGCGGGACTGCAACTGGATTTTCTGGTGCCGGAGCACGTATCGGCGGTACGCACCATCGCGGCCAAGCTGTACGTACGGAATCTGAAGTTCTGGATGCCATCGTTTTCGATTCACGTGGCGGGAATAGAGGGGGAGGCGCCACCGGTTCTCGAATCGGCTGTTTATTTTCCGGTGATCCCCGGCGGGGCCACACTGGAAGAAACGGTCCAGGTGCGCTTCGCCCGGCGTGGGGCATACAGGCAGAATCGCTTCGCGTTCCACACCAGGTTTCCATTTGGGTTTCTGGAAAAGACGGCGCGCGTAACTCTGCTGCGAGAGGTGATCGTTTATCCCTGTATCGACGCGCAGGCGGGATTCGAAGATCTGTTGGCCGATCTGACCGGCGAGATCGAGACCCACTACCGGGGTTTGGGGCGGGACTTCTACCGGATTCGGCCTTACGAGGCGTTCGAGAGCGCGCGCCATGTCGACTGGAAGGCCACCGCGCACACAGGCGACCTGCAGGTGCGGGAGTTCGCGCGGGAGCAGGAGCAAACCGTCGAGCTGTTTCTCGATCTCGAAGCGCCGCCGGGCATGCAGGAATGGTTCGAGCAGGCGGTGAATTGTTGCGCTTTTCTCGCGTGGCGCCTCGCCGGAAAGGCCGTCGGCATACATTTCCGAACGCAGGATCTGGACTTCCGCCTTCCCGAGGAGGGCGATGTCTACACCGTTCTGAAATATCTCGCCCTGGTTCAAACCAGATCGGGTAAGCCACCGGAAACACCGGCGGATGAAACCAGCTTTCCCATCGTTCTCACCGCGTCGCCGCAAAGATTTGGCGATCCAAGCTGGGCGGCCGCGCGCATTATCGGTCCTGATTCTTTGGCCGATTCTTCAGCAGGCCCCGCTAGTGAACCTAAGGTGAGCTAACGCACTTTCCGCGGTAATCTATATCAATTAATCTCGTAATTTCCCGACACAGTTGAAACGGCGTACCGTTTTGAAGCACTATTGATTGAACTGGCATGGCGAGCTGCGGGCTTAAAAGCCAGCTTGGTTCCTCCCCACTCCGTAGCTGCCTCTGAGGCAAGCAGCTCGCCGCCCGTTCATGGGACGCCACTCCCCGGCGGCCGCGGGTTGGCGGCGCCGTTTTGCTACCATAAATATCAACTTGACCGATACCGTACCGGACATCCTGGCCCGTATTGTCGCCGCGAAGAGAGAAGATCCCGCCGCTGGTCCTGACGCGCGCCTCAAATGGCAGCGAATGGCGGAGTTCGAACGTGGCAGGCGCAGGAATTTCCGACAGGCGCTCGGGTCACGAGTGCCGGCCATTATCGGCGAGATCAAGAAGGCTTCCCCGAGCAAGGGTGTTCTTTCGCGGGATTTCGACCCCGCGCGGCAGGCGCGCCAGTATGAAGCCGGGGGCGCGGCGGCTTTGTCGGTGCTGACTGATCAGCAGTTTTTTCAGGGAAGCCTGCAGGATCTGCAGACGGCCCGCGCAGTCTGCGGATTGCCGGTTTTGCGGAAGGATTTTATTCTCGACGAAAGCCATGTGCTGGAGGCGGCGGCTCACGGCGCCGATGCCATCCTGTTGATCGCGGCGATCTTGGATGGACGCGAGCTGCGCGCGTTGCGAGAGGCGGCCGCGCAGTACGGCATGGCGGCGCTGATGGAAGTTCACGACGAGCGGGAGCTCGCCAAGGCCCTGGAAGCGGGCGCGGAGATCGTGGGGGTAAACAATCGGGATTTGAACACGTTTCAGGTTACGCTCGAAACCTCGCTGCGGCTGGCCGGGCGGATTCCCGCTGAGGTATTGAAAGTGAGCGAAAGCGGAATCGAGTGCGCCCGGGATATTCGAAGGCTGCTGGATGCGGGATATCAAGCGTTCCTGGTGGGCGAGCACCTGATGAAAGCGAGCGATCCGGCCGGCGCCCTGCACGCGTTGATTACGGCATGATGGTGAAGATCTGCGGCATCACCAATCGCGAGGACGCGCTGGCGGCGATCGGCGGAGGCGCGGCCGCCCTCGGCTTCAACTTCTATCCGGCCAGCCCGCGCTATATCGCTCCGGAGGCTGCGGCAGACTTAATTTCCAGCTTGCCTGCTGTGTGGAAGGTGGGCGTGTTTGTAGACGAAGCGCCGCAGCGGGTCCTCGGCATCGCGCGGCAGGCGGGCCTCGATATCGCGCAGTTGCACGGCAGCGAATCGCGGGAAAACTATCCGCAAGGCATACGCGTGTGGAAGGCCATTCGGGTGCGCCATGGGCAGGCTACGGAAGACGTGGATTCCCCGGCGGAAGCGGTACTTGTGGACGGGCCAGGATCCGGCGAGACCTTCGATTGGCGGGACGTTCCGCGTTTTGCAGGGAAGCTGATTCTGGCGGGCGGGCTCGACGCAGGCAACGTGGCGAGAGCTATCGCACAGGCGAATCCATGGGGCGTGGACGCCTGCTCGCGCCTCGAGAGCGCGCCGGGCCGCAAGGATCATTCTAAAATGGCCGAATTTCTCAAGGCCGCGCTGGGGGCAACCGCATGACCAGCACGGTGCCGGACGCAGCGGGACACTTCGGACCTTACGGCGGGCGTTATGTGCCGGAAGTGCTGATGGCGCCGCTCGAGGAACTGGAGCTCGCCTATCTGGAAGCGCGCGGCGATCCGGCCTTTCAAACGGAGCTGAGCGACCTGCTCGCCAACTATGCCGGGCGGCCCACGCCGCTCTATCATGCGCGGCGTCTTTCGGAAAAGCTCGGTGGCGCGCGCATTTACTGCAAGCGGGAAGATTTGCTGCACACGGGCGCGCACAAGATCAACAACGCCCTCGGGCAGGGACTGCTGGCACGCCGCATGGGCAAGCACCGTATCATCGCGGAGACGGGCGCAGGCCAACATGGCGTGGCCACGGCTACGGTTTGCGCGCTGCTGGGCCTGGAATGCGTGGTCTACATGGGCGAGGAAGACATGCGCCGGCAGCGCCTCAACGTATTCCGCATGCGGCTCCTGGGCGCTACTGTAACGCCGGTAACCACGGGCAGCCGCACGCTCAAAGACGCCATCAGCGAGGCCATGCGCGATTGGGTGACCAACGTCTCGACAACGTACTATCTGCTCGGGTCGGCGCTCGGTGCGCATCCATATCCGATCATGGTGCGGGATTTCCAGAAAGTGATCGGCGAAGAGGCCCGCCGCCAGATCCTGGAGACAGAGGGCCGTTTGCCGGACGCGGTGTTTGCGTGCGTCGGGGGCGGCAGCAATGCCATCGGTATCTTTCATGCGTTTGTGCCGGACCAGCGGGTGCAGCTGATTGGAGTCGAGGCAGGCGGCCGCGGTGAAGAACTGGGCGAACATGCGGCGCGCTTCCGAGGCGGGGCGCCCGGGGTGTTGCACGGCGCGCTCAGCTATCTGTTGCAGAATGACGATGGCCAGGTCTCGCTGACGCATTCCGTTTCCGCCGGCCTTGATTACGCGCTGGTCGGCCCTGAGCACGCCTGGCTGCACGACCAGCAGCGCGCCGAGTATGTGGCGGCTAGCGACGCCGAAGCACTGCGGGCCGCCCGCTTCCTGTGCCTGACGGAAGGTCTGATTCCGGCGCTCGAATCGGCTCACGCGGTCGCCGAGGCAATGCGGCGCGCACCTGCCGCGCCGGGGCAGATCTACATCGTGAACATGTCCGGACGCGGCGACAAAGACATCGATATTTACCGCGAAAACCTGAAGGAACTCGACCTCGATTGACACCAGACACCCGCATCGCGCGCCTGTTCGACAACTTGAAGCGCAACGGACGGAAGGGCCTGATCGCTTATCTCACAGCCGGCGACCCCACACCGGAGCGGACCCCGGCGCTGGTCGAAGCGTTGGAGCGCGGCGGCGCGGACCTCATCGAACTGGGTGTTCCTTTTTCCGATCCGATCGCCGATGGTCCGGTGATTCAGCGCGCGGGACAGCGGGCGCTCGCGGCGGGCACCACATTGCACAAGGTGCTGGCGATGGCGGCGGAGATTCGGCGGCGGTCGGAGATCCCGCTGCTGTTGTTTACCTATTTGAATCCGGTGTTGCGCTACGGCCTGGATGCGCTGGCGCTGGATGCGGCAGCCAGCGGGATGGATGGCTGTCTGCTCATCGACGCGAGCGTGGAAGAGGCTGGCCGGTACGTGGACGCCATGCGGCGCCACGGTCTCGATACCGTGTTCCTGGCCGCGCCCACCAGCACGCGCCGCCGCCTGGAGCTGGTGGCGAAATATTCGACCGGATTCGTTTATCTGGTTTCGCGCACGGGCGTGACTGGCGCGCGCGCATCGCTTTCCGAGGCCATCGGTCCGCTGGTGGCGGCTATGCGCGCGGTGACGGATCTGCCGCTGGCAGTGGGCTTCGGCGTCTCGCGGCCGGAGCACGTGGCGGAACTGGGACCGCAGGTCGAGGCGGTGGTGGTTGGCAGTGCCATCGTGGACCTGATCGCGCGCAACGCGGATAATCCGTCGCTCGAGATCCAGTTGGAATCCTTCGTACGAGAGTTGAAGCACGGCTTCGCGCTCTGTGCCGTCACGGAGACGCCATCGTCATGATGACGCGCGAAGACGCCATCAAGGCGCTCGAGGACTATCGCGTGCTGATCGATGCGCTGGATCTGCGGCTGCTCGAGGCGCTTAACGAACGCACCCGCGTGGTGGAGGAGATCGGCCGCGTGAAGCGCGCGGGCAGGCTGCCGATCTACGAGCCGAGGCGCGAAGACCAGGTCTTTGAGAACGTCATGAGGCATAACCGGGGTCCTCTCAGCGAAGAGGCTGTGAAGCGCATCTTCGAGCGGATCATCGACGAGATGCGCCGCATTCAACGGGTGCGCATGGAAACCAGCGCGGACGGAGATTCCGAATGTTAGTGGTGATGCAGCAGGGGGCTTCGGAGCCCCAGATTCAGGCGGTGATCGACCGCCTGGTGGAGCAGGGCTTCGACGTACATCGTTCGACCGGAGTATTGCATACGGTGCTCGGCGGGGTGGGTGGCAAGACCGATACGGACCTCGAGATTTTCGAGGTGATGGAGGGCGTGAAGGAAGCGCATCGCATCGCATCGCCTTACAAGCTCGCCAGCCGCAATTTCAATCCGGGGGGCACGGTAGTGAGGGTCGGCGGGGTCTGCATCGGCGGCCAGCAAGTGGTGGTGATGGCGGGGCCTTGCAGCGTGGAGAGCCGGGAGCAGATCGAGACCGTGGCGGAGCAAGTGGCACGAGCGGGCGCGCGCGTGATTCGGGGCGGCGCGTTCAAGCCGCGATCCTCGCCCTACAGTTTTCAAGGCCTGGGTGGCGAAGGTTTGCAAATGTTGCGCGCCGCAGCGGATCGCAATGGGCTGCTGGTGGTAAGCGAGGTAATGGACCAGACGCAGATTCCGCTCGTGTCTCAATATTCCGATATTCTGCAAGTGGGCGCGCGCAATATGCAGAACTACAATCTGCTGCGGGAGCTGGGTAAGCAGCGCAAGCCTGTATTGCTGAAGCGAGGCATTGCGGCGACCATTGAAGAGCTGCTGCTTTCAGCTGAATACATCATGGCGGGCGGCAACTACGACGTGATTCTGTGCGAGCGGGGCATACGGACCTTCGAGACCTACACACGCAACACCATGGATATTTCGGCCATTCCGGTGGTGCAGAAGCTCTCGCACCTGCCCATCGTGGCAGATCCGTCGCACGGCACGGGGCGGCGCGACAAGGTAGCTCCCATGGCGCGGGCAGCGGTGGCGGCGGGGGCCGACGGGCTGCTGATCGAAGTGCACCCGGACCCGGATCGCGCGCTGAGCGACGGGGCGCAGTCGCTGCGCGCGGAGCAGTTCGAAGAGCTGATGGGCCAGTTGCGCATCATCGCGCAGGCGGTGGGCCGCTCGATTTAATGCAGACCGTAGCCATCGTTGGGGTCGGGCTGATCGGCGGCTCGTTCGGCCTGGCGCTGAAGAAGGCCGGCTTCGGTGGCACGGTGTGGGGAGTCAGCTCGGAGTTGAGCATCGCCGCGGCGCTCGAGCGCGGGGCCATCGACCGCGGCGCGACGCTTGCGGAAGCGGCGGGGATTGCGGACCTGATCTACCTGGCACAGCCCATCGGACGGATTCTGGATACGCTGCACCATATCGACGGGCTGGTGCGGCCGGAGGCGCTGGTCACCGACGCCGGCAGCACCAAACACACCATCGTCAGCGAGGCGCGCAGGCTGCTGCGGCGCTGCCAGTTCCTGGGAGGGCATCCGCTGGCGGGCAAAGAAAAGCGCGGCGTGGCGGAGGCGGAAGCGGATTTGTTCAACGGTCGAACCTACGTGCTGACACCGGCATCGCCTGAGGAGCTGGAGACGCCGGCGGCGCGGGCGTTGGTCGAATGGGTGCGGCGCATCGGGGCCAAGCCCGTAATACTAGGCGCCGCCGAGCATGACCGCCTGGTTTCGTTTACTTCCCATCTCCCGCAACTGGCCTCGACCGCTCTCGCCGCGACCATCGCAGAAAACCTGACGGCGCCGGACGATTTGCAGGTGGCGGGGCCGGGCCTGATCGACAGCACCCGCCTGGCTTTGAGCGCGTACGAATTGTGGCGCGATATTCTGGCGACCAACACCGAGCCCATCGAACAGGCTCTCACGGCGTACATCACCGAGCTGGAGCAGCTTCGGGAGAACCTCCGCACACGCCGGGCGCAGGAGCAATTTGTGCGCGGGGCGGAACTGGCGGGACGGCTGCGAAAGCCGAAATAAAAAGGGCGCCGGTCACTTGGCCGTGGTGTTTAGTTGAGCCAGTGTTTGGCCGTTGAAGAGTCCGATCTCGTACGGAGGAGATTCGGAGGGGGCAAGCACCAGAAGATGCAGTATTTTGCCAAAAAGAAAGGGGAGCCCGAAGGCTCCCCCTGGATCGCAACTAGACTGCTTGTTGAATGGTTAGAAGATCAGCTTGAGCGCCAGTTGCAGTTGGCGCGGGTTGCTCGAGAACGCCTGCGACGGCTGCATAAAGATGCCCGACTGCGGCTCGAGGAAACTGTGTACTGCATCGCTGGCCTGCCCGTTCGGTGCTACGTCGCTCAAGAAACCACCGACGTATTGCGGATGGTTGAGGAGGTTAATGAAGCGCGCCGAGAACTGCAGCTTTTTACCCTCGGTGAAGTTGAAGCTCTTGGCGATGGTCATGTCTACGTCGTCGATGGGAGGAAGCTGACCGGTGTTACGGCCGCCGTTGGGCAGCGTTCCTTCGCCGGCTTGTATGTAGCGGGCGTTGGGGTTATTGGCCAGGTACGCCACAGTGTCGCCGGCGCTGTTAAGCAGTGGGGTTACACCGGAACCCACGTTCGCCGATCCGGCCGGGTTGATGAACGTGCGATCTCCAGCGGAATCGGCGTTCAGATTGGCGTCGACTCCGCTCTGGACGTCCACCAGCGTACCCGTTTGGTAAGTGTAAATGGGAGCAATTTCCCAGTTACCTACAATGTTTTTCATGAACCAGTTGGAGCGCTTGAAGAACGGCAGATCATAGAGCACTTCGAAAGTGAATCGCTGCCGATGATCGAGCCCCGAACTGGAGCGGTCCAGCGCCAGGTTGGTCGAGTCTTCCGGACGCCGGGGCGTCAGGTAGGTGCTGAATACGTCGGCCGTGGAATCATCGATTGCGTGGCTCCAGGTGTAGGCCGCGTTGAACTGCAACCCATTGGAGAAACGGCGGCTCAAGGAGTTCGCCCAGCCGTGGTAAATGGAATTGCCCCAAGGCATGTAGGCGGTGATAAAGCTCTGAAACCCGGCATTCAAGAAGGCCGGCTTGAAAAAGCCCCCATTGTCGTAGGCGGTCTCCAGGCTTTCCAGAGTATTGGTAAGCCCGTTCAGGGTCGTCTGGCTTGGGGCACTCAGGTAGAGGGGCAAAGCGTTGGAGGAATTAACCGTCGGCTGTTCATCCAGGCGTTCCTGGACCGACAGGTGCACGCTGTGGGTGCCCAGGTAACGGGTCTCAAAGACGTAGTCGTTATGAAATACGTGCTGGATGCCGAAATTCCAGGAGATCGTCTCCGGCCGGGTTTGATTGGGAACATAACCGCTGGTTTCAGCGATTGCATCCGCCTGGCTCAGGGTTCCGGCGTTGGCGCTCGGCGGGATACCCCCACCGGCCAGGAAGCCGGTACCGGCCTCGCCGCCTTCGTCGATCGTGTGGTTGGCCTGCGGCGGAAGCGTGAGCAGCCCCTGATTGTCGTAGAGCACGTCGTAGAACATACCAAAGCCGGCGCGAATGGAGGTTTTACCGCTGGTGCCCGGCGAGTACGCGATGCCGATGCGCGGCATGATGCCATTCTTCTGCGGTTGCGGCTCGCCGAAGGTGATGACGCCGGGGACGTTGGAAATCGCATTCTCCGTCTGCAGCCGTTCGCTGTAGGGGACCGTCTGGTATTCGTAGCGCACGCCCAGGTTCAAGGTAAAGTTTGGCCGGATTTTCCAGCTATCGTTGGCGAAAAAGCCCGTGAGAACCCGGTCTCCGTAATACTTTGAGCCGCCCACGGTGCGCTCGGCCAGGTAGTCCGGAATGTTATCGAACAGGTAGTCGGACAGATAACTCCACTCGTAATCTCCCCGGGCTCGCTGCGTGAAGGTCTGGGGCGAGATCTGCTTCCAGCCGTCAAAGCCGAATTTGAGCGAATGCTGGCCCTTGGTAATGGAGATGTTGTCGGTCAATTGGTATTGATTCTGATCGGCGCTTTGCGGCGCGTTGGGGTCGGGGCCGAAGGTATTATTCACGCCGCCGAGCTCGAAGATATCGATGTTCGGGAAGGCGTCCAGTCCGGGAAATTTCACGTTGCCGGCCGGAGTATTAGACGAGAGACGGTTGTAGCCCAGCCGGAACTCGTTGACCAGGTTCGGAGTGAAGGTGTGATACTCCGAAAATGTCACCAGATAGGTGTTGGTCGGTACGGTTTGGTAGAAAACCGACGGAAAGCCGCTCGAGTCGATGGTGCCCGTACGATTCAGAATAAAGCGGCCCCGCATCGAGTCCTTTTCCGACATGTTGTAGTCGATGGAGGCAACCGCAAATTCATTGTTGGTATAAGCAGGCGCTGTTACCGGGACCAATCCAATTTCCACAGGTACCGCGTTGGTCTGCGTTCCCAGGCTCTCGTTTCCGGGCCCAACCATAGGATAGGCGCTGTCTTCGCAGGCCGCAGGCGAAGATGCCGCCGGGGCCGTACCAAGATACTGCTTCAACACGCCCAGGTTGGTCTGGCTGATTCCGGGTATGCTGTTGATAGTGTTGTACCCGGCGGCCGTGGGAGCGCAGACTGTTCCGCTCGCTCCGATGGTTCCAATCGGGTTGTACTCGTAGTCGATAAAAAAGAACAGCTTGTTCTTCTTGATCGGGCCCCCGAAGGTGCCACCAAAGCGGTTGTCGTCGAAGCGCGGATGCAGCGGGATACCCTCGACGAAATTCAGATTATCCGCGGCGTCCAGATTCCGGTTCGACAAATAATCGAAAGCCGAGCCATGAAACTGGTTGGAGCCGCTCTTTACCACCTGGTTGAACTGGCCGCCCGAGGAGTGGCCGAAGTCCGCGCTGAACTGATTTTGCAGGAAGGTGAATTCCGCTACGGCATCGTTCTGTACCACCACCATGGGACCGGTGACGGCGCCGTCGTTATTGTCGATACCTTCGATGGTGAAATTGTTGTTGCGCGGGCGCTGGCCTCCCACGCTCGGTCCGGTGCCCACACCAATGCCGCCGCTGGTCGCTACGCCTGGCGCAAGCAGAGACAGGTTGATGATTCCCGAACCGCTCGATGCGGTGGGCAGTTCCATCAACTGCTGGCTATCGAAGGTGTTCTGAATCTGCGCCGTGGTGGTATCGATGGCGGCTGAGCTGGCGCTGACCTCCACCGTCTCCACGCTCTTGCCAACCTGTAGCGTAACGTTGGCAGTGGCGGTGATGTTAAGCTCGATTTGCACGTTCTTGAGCTCTGCCTTGGTAAAGCCCCCGGCCGTCACCACAATGGTGTACGTCCCGGCGGGCAGGTTCGCGATGTGATAATCGCCCGCGGATGTCGTCGCCGTGGTGATGTCGACGCCGGTGGCGTCGTTGTGCGCGATCACCGTAGCGTTCGGCACCGTAGCTCCGCTGACGTCATAAACCGTACCGGCGAGATTGCCGCTGACCAACTGCGCCGCAGCCGGCAGGCACGCGATGCTCAGCACCGCAAGGAAGCCTGCCAATAGCCTCACCTTCAGAGTCCACAGTCTACTCATATATCGAATCCCTTCCCTTTCAAGAGTTGCATCCCCACAACACCCGGGGGCTTGTCACACGAGGCCAAGCTCCGATGCCACCGTACCCGTTCGTTGTGAGGATAGCAGCACTTCACGGACCACTTGTTTGCGAATAGCAAACTCGTTTGTTAGTAGGAATTTAGCTAAAATTTAGGAAATTTAGAATTCCATGTTCGGTAGCCGCCACGGCGGGCGATTCCGTAAACGGTAAGCCACGTACGGGAGGTGTACCATAAAACCCTGCGGTACTAGAAGATTTAGCAGCTGTTAGCCCAACAACTCCAGCGCCGCCTGGATCTCGCTGCGCGCATGAAGATCTCCAATGCGGGTAGTTGCCTCGAGCCCCGCGCGATAGAGTTCCCGAGCTTCCTCCCGCCGGCCCACCTTCTCCAAAGTTTGACCTCCGTGATAATAAGCGGCCGAGTAATTCGGATTGGTGGCAAGCAGCGCGCGATACTCCTCAATGGCGCGCTCTAGCTCGCCCGTTCTGGCGTATTCCATCGCCAGGCCATAACGCGAGAAACTGTCACCCGGATTCTGGGTCACCATGTTTTGCAACACTTCCAGTCGATTGCTCATAGCCCTGTGTTACCATACCTGCCGATGGCCTGTCCGTGTTTCTATCCGGTGGAACGTATCGGGCAGCCGGGCCGGAAATCGCCACCGGGGCCGCTGGGGGATGTCTGGACCGGCATATGCCGCGCGCGGCCGGAAGGAGAATGGCTTCCGGATGCCGTCACGGCTCAACAACTTTGCAATTACGGATACGCCGGCCAAAGGTGCGCGCGATTTCCAGGCGGCCCCGATGCGGTGCGCTTCTCGATTTCAAAAGACCAGGATGGGGTGATCGGCATCCACTTTGTCGTGGAGAAAGATCATCTGCCGCTCGCTCACGGTCCGCTGGAATATTCCCGGGAGGCAGCCCGCTTCACCCTTTCCCACTCTGACGCAAGCGTGGCACAACAAGCGCAGGCCTACATCAGCAGCTATCTACGCCGCAAAGAAGACCACGCCAGATCATGAGCGCGCCGGCGGACCCGGCCGGAAAGCCGGTGCGTGAATCGATTTCGGAATACGCGGAACTGGCGCTGCCCACCGATGCCAATGGACTGGGCAATGTGTTGGGCGGAAAGGTCATGCACCTGGTAGATCTGGCCGGCGCCATGGCCGCCATACGGCATGCGCGGCGGCCGGTGGTGACAGCCTCGGTCGACCACATGAATTTCCTGCATCCCATACATATAGGCCAGTTGATCGTGCTCCACTCGCAGGTGAACCGCGCCTTTCATACCTCTATGGAAGTGGGGGTGAAGGTAATGGTGGAAGACCTGATAACCGGAAAAAAGCTGCACACCTGCTCGGCTTACCTCACATTTGTGGCTCTGGATACGAGCGGCCAACCCTCGCCGATACCGGCGCTGATTCCGGAAACAGAAGAAGAGAAGCGCCGCTACAGCGAGGCCGAGCAACGCAGGGAATATCGCCTGGCGCAAAGAAAACGCTGCGAATGAGCGCGCGCCTACTCCTTATACATATATTTGATATTGGGTTTGTATAGCAGCAGGTTGGGCTCCCCGATGCGGTTCACCTTCAGGCAGGTCTTGTCGTACCACTCGATTACCCCGTGCAAAGTCTCGCCGTCGCGGAGCACGAAGACCATGGGAGTCTTGGCCTGCATCTGCTTAACATAGTAAAAGTTTTCTGCGTTGGTTTGATCCGGAGGCACTGGCTTTTTCTGCACGCGGCGGGGAGCGGAGATCTGCTCCTTGATCTCGTTCAGAGAGGGGCGAATGAGTTTGCGGTTCGCAGATTCCACTGGATGCCATCCTTAACAAGAAGATTAGAGATATGGCTCGCTATTTTACTCTCTGGGAAGAGCGGCACGAGCTCCGTTGGATCAAAGTTTTGTCCGACTTGAACATATATTTAACACAATGAGGGTCTGGTAGCAAGGCGGCGCAACACGCGGCGCGACGCTGGTGCGAAGCCGTTCAGCGCTTGAACAATTTCTTAGCCAACGCTTTTAGTCGTGTGTAGAGGGAAGCAGCGCCCGCCTGGGGGGCCGGTGAGGTTGGCGCTCCTGGTCCCGGAACTGCGTCCGCCCTGGAAGATGCCAGGATGCCGCCGGAAATTTCGCAAGGCTGCTGACCGGCAAATCGCACGATCGGGCTGATGAACGCATAGCTGCGGCGGACTCGTGCGCCGTCCTCGCTGCCGATGCACACGGCGAACCCCGGGTATTCCATGCCGGCCGGCGTCGCGCCACGTGCTGCCGGCGGGGCAAATTTCACCGGCAGCTTCAGAACCGGGAAATATCCTTCGATATTGCGTTGGACGAAAGCAGTCTCGTAGCGATGGCGGCGCAGGTTCCAGGTGAAGACGCGGAAGCTGTCGAAGTCATAGGGATGATCGCCGCTTCCGGCGGTGGTCCAGAGCCAGTCGTGTTTCACCTGGTCTCCGTCGCGCACCTCGGCCAGCGAAAAGTAAGAGGTAATGCGATGGCCTTCCGCGTATTGCGCCACATCGTCCGGAATCGCCATGTAGAGCCGTCTGGTGATGACCCATCCGCTTTGGCCCTGGGCGGTGCGCACCAGGCTCCAGTCGTCGAAGCCCAGGGCGCGCTCGGCCTCCGCTTTTGCCGCTGCTTTCTCGGCGGCGATAGCCTGCAAAACTACGGGAGGCGTCCTCGATAGTTCCAGCCAGTTGCGCGGCGGAGGCGGCGCCGATGGTTGCGGCGGGAGCTGATATTTGGCATCCGCATGTTTGTGGACCGGCGTCGTCTTAGGCCTGGGCGGAAGCAGCGACTTGGGTTGCGGCGGCGCGCGCGGAGAAAGGGCGTGCGCCACTACGTCCACCTTTTCGCCTTCTTTGATCTGCAGGAAACTGGGCGAGAAACGATTAGGTTCGGTGTGTACGTTCAGCGTCTCATAGGTGCTTGCCAGACCTTGGGAAGGGAGCGTGCGGGCGCGCCGTTCGACCAGAATCAGATCGGCGATTTCCTGAGCGCTGAGCAGCAGGTGGTCTTCGGTCCAGCCTTCCGCTCCGCCGGGCGTGCGGACCTTCATAAAGCGGCGTCGATGCTGGATAATTTCGAGCCGGTCGCCGTGCCTGGCCGTAGCCACCACCGGCGCCTGCAGCGGAATATCTTTGCGCAGTGGCAACGTAGCCGGCCCGGCATAGGCTTCTCCGAGCGAAGGCGCTCGCCGGTCGCGGCTCTGGCAAGCGGCCAAACCAAACATCAGGAGAAGAGCACCAACGGGTAGGAGTTTCCGCATGCGCTGCGCAGACACGCCTGACAACAGTGTATCAGCCGCCGTTAGGCAACCGCCGGAATGCCAAGATCTTTCGCGCGCAGAGGCGACATGACCGCTTCCGGGCAGAAACGCGCGATCATTTCGAGAGCCAGCCCGGCGCGGCGCACGCGCTCGCGCGACAACGCCACCACGGTGTTTTCTATATGAGTGCCGCTCGGATAAACATCCGGCGCGTTGCGCAATCCGAACTTCAGATAGATAGGCGCGGCCACCCGGATCAAATCCGGCACCTCGTAGTAGCGTATGAATCCGCCTATGTTGTCAGGCGCCTCCACATAGAAATCGATGGGAACATTGATGGCGGCCCGGATGGCGGCGATCTGGGGAATCGTCAGATCGGACGGGATATTGATGGTAGAGGCTCCCAGCACCTCCAGGATGGCCGCGGCCGCCGGATTGGCAGGGGCCATCATGACCGAAGTCTTGATCACCAGATCGACCGGCAGTTCGCCCGAGGCGCGCATTTTGGCGACGAGTTGCAGGATGCCGATGTCGGAGACCAGCACGCTGCGCAAGCCGAGCCGCACGGCGCGCTTGACGTCTTCGACGGCATACACGAGCTGGTCGGCGCCTCGCAGACTGAGGCCAAGTGCCCGGCCCGCCGGCGAATAAGCTTGCGCGCCGATGTCGAAGGTGCAGCGGGGTCCGATAAAAAGATTCACCTCGATGGCCGCCCCGCGTCCGATTTCCAACATCTCGCAGATTTCGTCGTCGGTCATCAGCATGATGCCGCTGCCCTGACTGACACGATGCACGGGCACCTTACGGGTCTCGGCTTCGGCCAGGACCGCCGCGAGCACGCGCGGACCTTCCGTGCTGGGTATCTCGATACGGTATTGGCCGCCATCGGGAAAGCGCTTGGCGGATCGAGGACAATCGCGGGGGTCGCCGCCGGGCAGACCTACGCTTTCTATAAACTCACGGGCAGTCTTCATGGCTCGACTCCATCGCGCAGCTCAAAGCCGTGCGCGGCGATATGGGTTTGCAGGATTTCCGCGCGGCGTCCATGCAGTTGGAAGATCTGGCGCACCAGGTCGCACACCGGCTCATAGCCGCGCTCGAAAAAAACCAGGATAGAAGGCCCCGCCCCACTGAGAGCGCAGCCGAGCAGGCCGGGGGCGCGCAGCTTGAGAATGTCCGCCAGGCCGGGAACCAGCGCCGTACGATAAGGCTGGTGGAAGCGATCCTCGAGCGCGGCCGGGAATGCCGCTGTGGAGCCCGCCGCCAGCGCCGCAACCAGAAGGGCGGCGCGTTGCACATTGAAGACGGCATCTTCTTTGCTGTAACAGGCCGGCAGCGCGGCGCGCGCTTCCGAAGTCGGCAGCACGAAATCCGGCACGACCACGGCAATGCCGAAGCCGGCCGGCAGCTCCAGCCGGACGGCGCGCACCGCCCCGCCGGAATCGATGGCGGCCGCCACGATCGATCCCAGAATACAGGCAGCCACGTTGTCGGGATGCCCTTCCAGACGCGCCGCTTCGTCCAGAATACGCGGCGGACGCCAACCCAGCCCGAGCAGCCGATCGGCAATCACCACGCCGGCGGTGAGCGCCGCGGCGCTCGAGCCCAGCCCTTTGCCGATGGGGATCTGGTTATCGATGCGCAATTCAATCAGCGGCATCTCGACGCCTACCCCGGCGGCAACGGAAACTGCCGTTTGCCAGATCAGATTATCCTGCGCGGTCGAGATACAGGCGCTATCGCGGCCCGTAACAGCGATGGAAAGCTGGCTGGACAGTCGGAAACGGCAGTCGAGATACACGCCCAGCGCCAGACCGAGGGCGTCAAAGCCCGGGCCAAGATTAGCGCTGGATGCCGGCACCCGGACGGTAGACCAGGACATATAGAGAGTATTGTAGCGTCGATACTCTGTATGCCACGGGGTATCATAGCCATCTAAAACAGATTTCTCGCATGAGCGCTCGCATCGGAATATTCGGCATTGGTCTCGCGGCTTATTGGCCGCAGTTCGCCGGGCTCAAGGAGCGGTTGGAGGGCTATCAACGTACGGTGGAGGATCGCATCCGTGGTTTCGGAGCAGCCGTCGTGTCGGCGGGGTTAGTGGATACTCCCGAAGCGGCGCGCGCCTCCGGACAATTGTTTCTGCGCCAGGATGTCGATCTCGTTGTTTGCTATGTGGCTACCTATGCCACCTCGTCGCAGGTATTGCCTGTCGTACAAAAGTCGAGGGCTCCCGTGCTGGTGTTGAATCTGCAGCCGTGCGCGGCACTCGACTACGAAACGGTGGATACAGCCGAGTGGCTGGCCAACTGTTCGGTGTGCTGCGTACCCGAAATAGCCAACGCCTTCGCACGCGCCCGGCTCGACTTCCACGTAGTCTCCGGAATCCTCGATGAGGACACCGGGGCGTGGCGCGAGATCGAAGACTGGTGCCGCGCAGCGACTGTGGCGCGCGCCGTGCGCCAATGTCGAATCGGCTTCCTGGGCCACACCTATCCGGGCATGCTCGACATGTATTCGGACTTCACCACGATGCATGCCCAGCTTGGTGCGCACATCGAAGTGCTCGAGATGGACGATTTGCAAAAGCGCATGCCACACCCGCAAGCGGGCGAGGTCGGCCGTAAACTCGAAACCGCCAGGGAGATATTCGAGATCGATGCGAACGTGGCCGACAGCGCGCTCGTCTGGGCCGCGCAGGTGGCCGTTGCGCTTGACCGTATGGTAGAAGATTTCGCGCTCGAGGGTCTTACGTATTACTATCGCGGCCTCGATGGCAACCAGTTCGAGCGGCTGGGCGCGGGGCTCATTCTGGGCAATTCGCTGCTCACCGCTCGCGGTATTCCGGCCAGCGGCGAAGGCGATCTCAAGACCTGCCTCGCCATGATGATCCTGGATCGCTTTGGCGCGGGCGGATCGTTCACTGAATTCTATGCCATGGACTTTCGCGAGAACTTCCTGCTGATGGGACACGACGGGCCGGGGCACATCGCCATCAGCGATGGGCGTCCTATGCTGCGCGGGCTGGGCCTCTATCACGGCAAGCGGGGAGATGGTATTTCTGTCGAATTCAAGGTGAAGACCGGGCCGGTGACCATCCTGGGCTTGACGCAAACCGCTGAGGGCGCTCTGAAGCTGATCGGCGCGGAAGGCGAATCACTGGCAGGGCCTATTCTGCGCATCGGCAATACCAACTCGCGGCTGCGCTTCGCGCTCCCACCCTCCGCATTCGTCAACCGCTGGTGTGGGGAAGGCCCCACGCACCATTGCGCGCTGGGCGTCGGACACAACCTCGCGCGCATCGCCAAGCTGGCCTCGTTGTTAAAAATTCCGCTCGCGGAGGTGAAGTGATGGAACGCATATGCTTTTTGCTGAAGGTGCGGCCCGAGCGGCTCGCCGAATATAAGGAGCGTCACAAGACGGTCTGGCCGGAGATGCTGGAAGCATTGCGGGAGACAGGTTGGCAGAACTATTCGCTCTTTCTGCGGGAGGATGGGTTGCTGGTCGGCTACCTGGAGACCGCCGATTTTCAAGCGGCATTAAAAGGCATGGCATCACGCGACGTCAATGCGCGGTGGCAACGCGAGATGGGGCCGTTTTTCGAAGCATTGGAAGGGCGGCGGCCGGACGAGGGCATGTTTCCGCTTGTCGAGGTGTTCCACTTGGATTGACGTGTAGGGAAAAACCGTTGGATGTACAATCGATGCTTGCCAACAATCCAATCGGAAGCAGAGCTCGAAGACCTCCTGTCTCTCCCCAGCCAAGCCGACCGGGACGCCATGCGAGCCATGGAGGGCGATCTGCTGATCCTGGGCGCCGGCGGCAAGATGGGTCCCAGCCTCGCGCGGCGGGCTCGGCGTGCGGCCGACGACGCGGGCGTCTCGAAGGATATCGTTGCCGTTTCCCGCTTCTCGGACCGCGCCGCGGAAAATCTTCTGCGGCAAAGCGGCGTTCAGACCATCAGCGCCGATCTTCTCGACTTCGACCGCTTGGCTGATCTCCCCGAGGCGCCCAACGTGATCTTCATGGCGGGCCGCAAGTTCGGTTCGGCGGGTGCCCCGCACCTGACCTGGGCCACCAATGCCGCCCTGCCCGCGCGCATAGCGGAGCGTTACCGGCATTCCAAAATTGTGGCGTTCTCGAGCGGCAACGTCTATCCGTTTGTCCCTGTGGCCGGCGGCGGCGCAACCGAGGAGACCGCACCCGCGCCAGTGGGAGAGTATGCCCAATCTGTATTAGCGCGCGAGCGCCTGTTCGAGTTTTTTTCCAGCCGCTATCAAACGCGCGTCTGCCTGCTACGGCTGAATTATGCGGTGGACCTGCGCTACGGCGTGCTGCTCGACATCGGAAGCAACGTATTCGCGGGCCGGCCGGTAAACCTGAGCATGAGTCACGTGAATGTGATCTGGCAGGGCGATGCAAACTCCGTCTGCCTGCGTAGTTTCTCGCTGTGCGATGCGCCGCCCGCCGTGCTCAATCTGACGGGGCCGGAAGTGCTGGCGGTGCGTGAGATCGCGCTGCGCTTTGGCGAGTTGCTGGGGCGGCCGCCGGTGTTTGAAGGGCAGGCGGCGGATACGGCGCTGCTCAATCACGCCGGACGCTGTCATCGCCTGTTCGGCAATCCCTCGGTGACCGCGGATCAGCTCGTCGCATGGACCGCCCACTGGATCCAGATCAGCGGTCCCACCTGGAACAAGCCCACGCACTTTGAAGCCAGGGAAGGCCGCTTCTGAGGTCTGCTACACTGGCGCTCAAAGAGTAAAAATATTCAAAAAGGAAAAGTATCCCATGTCGAAACACGAAGAGGCCGCTCTCATACTCAAACTCTACGAATTACGCCGCGAAGATACCATGCGCAAAGCGCGAGACTGGTATTTCCGGGATTTTCATCCGCAATCGCTCGCGGAATTCAGCGAAGCGATGATGGGTGAGCACAGCGGATATTTGCGGATGGTCGTCAGCTATTGGGACATGACGGCAGCGCTGGTCAATAACGGCGCCATCAGCCTGGATCTCTTTACCACCACCAATGTTGAGCACCTCGGCGTCTTCGCGAAGGTTGAGCTGTTGCTTGGCGAAATTCGCAGTCATTTCGGTCCGCAATTTGCGGTCAATCTCGAAAAGTTGATCGATGCGATACCGGATGGACGGAAGCAGGTAGCGTCGTTTCGCGAACGCATGAAAGGAATTCGCGCTCAGCTCGCAGCCCGGCAGGCCAGGGCCGCTCAACAGCCGGCTTAATCGCGCATTGCCAGAAATTCCTTGGCTTGTTGCTGGGTAGCCTGCGTGGTGGTGCCGCCCGAGCCCTGCGTCGAAAGCGCTCCGCACGCTGCGCCGAAACGTAATGCGTCCTCCAGGGGCACGCGGCGCCGCCATGCGTGCAGGAAGCCCGCATTGAACGAATCGCCCGCGCCGGTGGTATCCACAGGCTGAACCGGAAAGGCGGCAATTCTCACCAGCGTGCCCCCAATTAAAGCAGCGCAGCCTTCGCTTCCCAGCTTCGCCACGATGAGTGTCCGTCCGTTTTCGAGCGCTCGCAGTCCTTGCACGGGATCGCTCAATCCGGTGAATCCCTTGAGCTCGACTTCGTTGGGCAGGAACACATCTACCTCGGCCAGCAGTTCGATGATGTCGCGGCCCCATTTCTCCTCGGGATCGAAGCCCGGATCCACCGAAGTGGTCAATCCGCGCTCATGCGCGAGCGCCAGCAGTCGCGGCAGCTCCGGCCGTAGCGCCCGCTGCAGAAAAACCGAAGAAATATGCAAGTGATCGAAACCATCGAGGCCCGCCGCGATGATCTCGGCCGCGTGCATGGCCGCCATCGCGCCTAAATAGGTCACCATGGCGCGGTCGCGAGGCGAGCTGATCGAAACCGTGAGCCCGGTCTTGATCGCTACATCCCGCATTACGCGCGACGTGTCCACGCCCAGACGGGTCAGCGCATCGACGCACATGTCTCCCCAGGAATCCATGCCCAACTTACCGGTGAATGCGACAAAGTTTCCCAGCTTCGCCAGTCCCGCCGCGCAGATGGCCGATGAGCTGCCGAGCGTCATGGTCACATCTTCGACTAGGGTCTCCTGGCCGAGCGCCGGGAACGAGAGGTAATTCTGCAGGATCAAATCCAGGTTCAGCTCGCCGGCGACCAGAAACCTCACGGCTGGGCCTTCTCCGCGCGGCGATGCATGGTGAAGCCTTGCACCACGCGGTTAATCACGCCGTGCTCGGAAGGATTATCCGGACGAAGCCCGACGCCCAGGCAGCGAAACGTCGACAGCAACTGTCCCACCACCACATCCAGCACCGCGGCGTTTTCGTCGCCTATCTCCGCCAGCTCGCGGCACTCGATGACGGTATCGCCATCCCGCGGCAGGTCCGGGGGAACATCGTGGCCGAAGATCACTTTCGCCATGCCCAGCCGCTTGTGGTTCAGCTCGCGTATGAGGTCCGACTCGAAGGCCCGCAACAGTGGATCGGAAGAGAAGAAGCACACCACGATAGTGTGGTCGTCCAAATAGCTCATAGGACCGTGGCGCAATCCCAGGTAAGTCTCGCACAAGGTGCTGACGCGCCCGGCGGTCATTTCCAGCATCTTGAGCGCGGATTCGCGAGCTGCTCCGAAGCGCGATCCGCTGCCCAGGTAAACGGCTCGCCGGAAGCCTGTGGCCGCTACGCGCGGGATCGCTTCGAGGCCGCTCTTGAGGACTTCGCCGCAAGCCCGGCTGAGCCGCTCCGACAGCAGCCGGTAACGCTCCGGGGCGCGCAACATTCCCAGGAATCGCGCCGCCAGCACCATGTTGGTGACGCTGCTCGTCATCGCCACGCTGCGATCGTTGACCCGATCGTCCAGCAGGATCACGCGCACGCGAGGGTCGTCGCGATAGGCAGTGGCAAGATGCCCCGCGGCATTGCAGGTAATCGCCAACTGGCGCATCTGTGGCTCCGCTTCGCGCACCAGCGAAACCGCCGCGCCGCTCTCCGGGCTATCCCCTGAGCGGGCCACCGACACCAGCAAACCGGGCCGCCCCGATGGCAGAGCCTCAACGCCATCCGTCACCAGCGCGCCTGCGCCAATGGCTTCCGCGGTCACGCCGAGTTCTTTTCGCAGAACCGGCGCCACACACTCGCACGCGAACAGCGAGCTTCCCGAGCCGCTCAAAGTCAGGCTCTGAATGCCATCGGCAAGTTCGGTCAGGGCCTGTCTGTTCGCCAGCACGCGCGCGCATGTATCCAGCCACGTTTCAGGTTGCTGGAGGATTTCACGCAGGGTATGAAAATATCCGCGGCGTTCTTGCTCGTGCTCGGGCGCGGCAAGCAGGTCACGAGCGTACATTGAGTCAGTCATGCGCAGTTTCGATTCAGTTCCGTCCAAAGACTTTTGTACCATTGTAAGAAGCGCGCGGGCTCCTTGCTTTCGGCGGCTTCGCAGAGCGTGTATCCGCGATAGTCAACGCCGCGCAGCAGGGTAAATAGTTCGCGCCAGGGATAATCGTTGGCAAGCTCGTTGATGTGCACATGCCTGATCCACGGCTTGACCAGCTCGAAACTCCGCGCCACCGAACCATCGATGACGTCTGTCGGGTTGGAGTTCCAGCACAATCCGACTTGCGGATGCTGGGTAGCTTTCATGATGGCCTCGGCCACATCCGGATAAGCTGTTCGCCGTCCATGAATCTCCAGATAGATTTGGATGCCCCGTTCCGCGCCGTAATCGCCCAGCTCGCGGAGTGACCCGCCAATATTGCCGATGGTGACCTCGTGTGGCACGCCGTCCGGAAAATCGTTGGGACGAACCTTCACTCCGCGCGCGCCGGTATCACGCGCAAGGTCCACGAATTGTTTGCCGATCTCCACCTGGGCGTGCCGCTCTCCGGCGTCGGGAGAATGGAACTCGCAAGTGGTTCCAAAGCTCACCAGCCGCACTTTGGCGCGTTCGAAGCGCCGACGGACACCCGCGCGCTCCGCTTGACCGATGGACGGCTCCACGCCGTGACGATGGCCCGTTCGCAGCTCGACGCCCGCAAAGCCCGCCACTTCGAGCATATCGATGATGGTGTCGAGATCATAGTCCTTCAATACGTTGTAGGTGACCGCGCCAAGAAAAAATCCGTGCGGCCCGGCGCCCGGCGCAGGCTGCGCAGCCGCTCGCCATGCCACGCCTGCGGCGGTCGAGCCCGTGAGAAAACCCCGTCGATTCACGTATCCTGATTTATAACATGCGCACCAACGCGCTAGTGGCACATGGAGGCGGCCCGACTGCCGTCATTAATGCGAGCCTTGCCGGACTGATCGAAGAGACCCGGCGGCGCGGCTCTGCGGGCGCGCTTTATGGAGCCCGCGGCGGACTCGCCGGCCTGCTGCGCGCCGATTTTATAGATCTGCTCGCGGTTGATCCGAGCCTGATTCGCCGCATCGGAGAAGCGCCCGGCTCCGCCCTGGGTACCAGCCGGTTGAAGCTGGAGCCGGCAGATTACGGCCGGATTCTAGACATTTTCCGGCGCGCCAACATCGGCCGTTTTTTCTACACCGGCGGAAACGGCTCCATGGATACGGCGCTGCGCGTGGCCAGGTTTGCGCGCGATACCGGCGACAACCTGCAGGTGATCGGAATACCCAAGACCATCGATAACGATCTCGCGGTCACAGATCACACTCCCGGCTACGCCTCGACCGCGCGCTTCTTCGCCTGCGCCGCGCGCGATGTCGGCGAGGACAATCGCTCGCTGCCCGCACCGGTCTGCGTACTCGAAACGCTGGGGCGCAACGCGGGCTGGATCGTGGCGGCGACATCGTTTGCCCGTAAACATCCGGACGATGCTCCGCACCTCATCTATTTTCCCGAACGGCGGTTAAGTCTGGACCGCATCGCCGCGGACGTGGAGCGCGTGTATGCCCGGCTCGGCCGGGTGGTGATCGCCGTCTGCGAAGGTCAGCTCGACGATCGCGATCAGCCCTTCGGCGCCGATGTAGACCGCTCCGATAATGCCGCACACCGGTTGGCATCCAATCTTGGACATACGCTCGCCGGCCTGATCAGCCAGAAGCTGCGGATTCGCGCGCGCGCGGAAAAGCCCGGGTTGTTAGGCCGCTGCTGCGGTCCGTTCGCTGCTGCGCTCGATCGCGAGGAAGCCTTGGCATGCGGGAGTGCGGCCGCTTCCGCGGCAGCCGCGGGCCATTCCGAGGTCATGGTCGCGTTGCGCCGCGAGTCCGGCGTGCCTTACCGCGCCACTACCTTTTTGACTCCGCTCGAGGGCGTGGCACGCCTCGAACGCCTCTTACCCGCAGACTGGATTCACCCGGACGGCAACGATGTGCTTCCTGCCTTCACCGAGTACGCTGCTCCGCTGGTGGGCGAGATAGCGGCCTGGGCGCGGCTTTGACCGGCAGGATGGCCGCATGGTATAAGTCGGCCAACATGCCTTCTCCGATCAGTTCGCGGCGTACCTTTCTGGGAGGGGCCGGCGCGCTCGTAGCCGCGCCTGCCAGTTCGCAAACCCCCGCGCATACCGCGTCGGTACCTAAACTGGCGCTCGAGGACTTTCAACCCAAGAGCATGCTGGTCGTGCCGGAACACCCCGTCGAGCGCGCCAAATATCCGGTTATCGATGTTCACACGCACGTATCGTCCTTACTCGCGCATGACAGGGCCAACGCCCTGGCCAGTATCGATGACATCGTCAAATGGATGGACCGCATCAACGTCCAGACCATGATCAATCTGACCGGCGGCTTCGGCGAGCATCTGCGGCAGAACGTCGCCGATTTGCAGCAGCGCTACAAGGGCCGCTTCTTCAATTGCGTCGAGCCGGCCTCTGATCGCA
>Ga0302325_10004224_pt1 | contig 33286 bp, 31 predicted proteins | sample Palsa_T0_2_FD_201948 | JGI IMG/M metagenome (GOLD analysis project Ga0302325, IMG submission 201948) | Peat permafrost microbial communities from Stordalen Mire near Abisko, Sweden - Palsa_T0_2 | ecosystem: Environmental > Terrestrial > Soil > Palsa > Peat permafrost | place: Sweden: Abisko... | reverse complement strand
CCAGCGGCCCGGGTCACCATAACGCCGGGTCAGGAGTCTACTACCAAAATGGACGTCTCGCAGGTCTTCCAAGTGGCGCCGGGAACGGCGTACAAAATAAGGATCAGGCGAAGCGCCTTCCTTCCATCGGTCGATGAATATGGAAAGCCCATCGCGCAGCGCGAACTGAGTTGCACGGTAACGATTGACGCCGCGGGCGTGCTCAAGGCACACTGATGGTCATAGCGGGCCGATGAACTTTAGACTTCGACAATTGGCTCTGCTCACGTTATTGCATCCGGGTTTTCTTCTCGCCGAGAGCAGCGGCATAGTCGGTACTCTGGCCCCGACGCAGTCCTCCTATATCGACGCCGAGCCGGTGGAGCTACTTCTGACCATCCTCAACAATGGCACACAGGATGCGAGAATTCTTGCGGACTATCCCTCGTTTGGTGGGCGGAATCATGCCGGCATCCGCATCTCCCGGTCCCAAGATGGTAAATCACGCGCCCCGGCCACGTTGGCTCCATCGCCCCCGATCCAACGCATCGTTTCAACACCGATCATCACCGTCGGCCCGGGTGAAAAATGGTCATCGAAGGTGTACCTCCAGAGCTACAACCACGATCTACGGGTCGGCGCCAACAGCTTTGCCTACCAGATTGACATCTGCGTTTTAAAAGCCGGTCCGGGATGCGACGCCGTGACGGGTGCCGGGACGCTTCAGGTAATCGTGCTCGAAGATGGCCACTCGCTCTTGGCGACATCTTGGGGCGCTACGCGGCGGGCCTAGGCGCCTCCGACATCTGGGCGCGGAAGGCCGCGGAAGAGGCGCTCTGCGCCAGCAAGTCGCCGCTTACCATCAAGTACCTAAGCAACCTCTGGACGTTTGGCGACAACAACTGCTACTTCGAGGCGCTGGAAGAGTTTCGGGGCAACGCTGAGGCTGAGCACGCGCTTCTGACAATCGCTCGCCGGGCGCAGCGTCTCAGGTAGAGTCTGCGCTCCGGGTCCTGACGGCCTGGAACTATGCCCTGACAGCGGACGACTTCAGGGCAATACTTGAGAGGCCCGGCACCGGTCTTAAGGTCGCGGCGTTTCGCTACGCCGTGAGCGTTCTCATCGGCCAGCGAAACGTTCTCTACGGCTCGCTCGCCGGCGCGGCCGGATGCACGGCGGCAGGTTACACCTGGACGATTCCGGGCGACACCGCGAGCGGCTGGAGTACCTCGACATCCGCGCTGGCGCCGGCGGCAGGTACAACGGCGCCAACGGTCAACTTCGCCTGGACAGACGACCAGATCAAGACGGTAACTGTCGAGTTTACTGTCGAGCTCTCGAACTGCGCATACGAATCCGCAACACAGACCGCGCAGTTCAGCATCTCCGCACCCACCCTGAACGCGCTCCCGACGGCGGCGACGAGTTCTGTCAATGTGGGGCAAAATGCAAACTACGCACCGTACCAGGGCCTCTGGGCGCTGTACTTCAATAGCAGCGACGGTAAGACGCCTGGAATTAGCTTCGCAGTTTCGCTAATAACACAGGGCAACTACCAATGGGCCCAGGTGCTCAACTCCAATCAGAATGAACGATTTAACCTTGGAACAAACCAGTGGGAGTCGGGTTCTATTATCCAAGGGCAAGGCCCAGCCCTGGACGCCTGGATCCCGGCTAGCTCTCAGCCGTACAGCGACTCGCCCGTCGCCCCCTTTGGCACATGCTGCAGCTACTTCGCTAGGGCCGACAGCTTCTCCACCGTCCTGATGTTCCAGCCCACTGTCCGAGATGTGTGGGTTCCGCTTTACCAGGTAAACTGGAACTGGCAGGGAAGCGCAATGCTGACCGGAAGCGATTGGGTGACTTGGAATGCGCCGGCGGCGGCTTGGTCCCAGAATCCCTCCTTTAGCCGAACATACGCATATCCAAGCTGGACCCAAATAGCCAACCCAAACAACCTGGTATTCGCCGCCGAGGCGGCCCCGACTGTGGCGTCTGTAGCTATCAGTCCGGCAAACGTTGCCAGCGGAAGCAGCGCCACGGTGACGGTAACCTTATCGAGCAGAGCGCCATCGGGCGGCGCGCAGATTGCACTAAGCAGCACCAGCGCATCGGTGCTCAACCCGGGCTCGACAATGTCGATACCAGAGAACCAATTAGTCGGAACCGTTTCGGTGACCGCCGGCCCGGCCACCGGAACAGCGACGGTTACCGGCTCATACAACGGAAGCCAAGCCAGCGGTAGCGTGACGGTGACATCGCCTGGCCAGTAGAAATTGAATGAGAGAGAGAGAGGAAACAACAGATGAAGTTCCCCGAACTACTACGCACGACCCTTGCTATCACAGCGCTAGCCGCGTTCCTCGGAGGCCCGAGCCACGCACAGGGCACAACCCCGGCGGCTAAGGAGCCCAACGAACGATCCTCAAACGCCCTAGTCGCAATGAGCGCGTCCCTCTTTGCCTCAGCGTACGATGAAGCCGAAATTAGGCGCCGGGGCCTCAAACAGGAGTGGCAGGGCGCAGTGTATGTGACTTTCACCAACGTCTCGCTTAGCCTCTTCAAGATCGAAAGTCGGCGCTGGTATTACGACTATTCGGTGACCATACTCGACTCGAAAGGGAAGGCGGTTCCGCCCACCGCGCAAGGGGAACAACTCCTCAAGGCGCGGGCCCGTGAGGCAGAGGTTGGGTTCTCAACAGGTTCCGTCACCGTCGCGGAAATGCTGCCGGCGGAAACCTACGCTGACGAGCTTGACCTTTCGTTTGTATATCCGATCAAAGCCCGGGAAACCTACACCGTCAAGATCAAACGACTGTATGGCCTACCCACGAAGGACGCTGCGGGGAAGGAGATCGCGAACCCTGAGCCCGTTTGCACCTTGGTCATTAATGTCGACGATCCCGACCAGTAGCAGAGCCTACCACGCCGATCTCCCTTCGTACCAAGTCCACGTAAGATGAAGTACGCTGAACTACGCACGACCCTTACTATCGCAGCGCTAGCCGCGTCCCTCGGAGGGCCAAGCCACGCACAGAGCGCAGCCCCGGCTGCCAACGAGCCCAACGAACGATCTTCAAACGCCCTAATCGCGATGAGCGCGTCCCTTTTGCCTCAGCGAGCGACGAAGCCGAGATCAGGCGCCGGGGACTCAAACAGGAGTGGCAGGGGAAAGTGTATCTGACTTTCGCCAACGCCTCGCTAAGCCTCCTCAAGGTTGTAGATCGGCGCTGGTACTACGACTACTCGGTGACGATATTCGACTCGAAAGGGAAGGCGGTTTCGCCGACCGCCCAAGGGGAACAACTCCTCAAGGCGCGGGCTCGCGAGGCTGAGACAGGGATTTCATACGGCGGCTTCACAGCGGTCACCGAGATGCTGCCCGCACAAACGTACACCGCTGCGCTTGACCTTTCCCTCGTCTACCCGATCAAGGCTGGGGAAATTTATACCGTCAAGATCAGACGGCTGTATGGCCTACCCACGAAGGACGCTGCGGGGAAGGAGATCGCGAACCCTGAGCCCGTTTGCACCTTGGTCATCAATGTCGACGATTCCGACCAGTAGCAGAGCCTACCACGCCGATCTCCCTTCGTACCAAGTCCACGTCCACGTAAGATGAAGTACGCTGAACTACGCACGACCCTTACTATCGCAGCGCTAGCCGCGTCCCTCGGAGGGCCAAGCCACGCACAGAGCGCAGCCCCGGCAGCCCCCCTCGCCGTGCGCCCAGTTTTTGCCATACTTGCGCGTGCCGATTCCGACTTCAGCGATCTGGCGATGAAGTGCCTCGACACGTGCCTCGACCAGGAGCCCTCACTCGATTACCTCTTCCGTAAGGGAGGCAGTGAGGACGCCTACGCCAAGGTTGAACACGCTCCACTCCCCGTGAGACTACTGGACCTACAGCGTCGCACGCTTGAGCAGATCCGCGGCAGAATCGAGAGCGCGAAAGCCAAGGCGCATTAGCTCGCGGCCACGGAAGCGCACCTGGCGCATCGAGCGGTGGGCCCGAAAGGCACGGCCAATGACATGGTCCGGATAGCGCGCCCTTACTAGGCATGGCTGACCCGGGCTGCGCGGCCCCCAGTGCACAACGTTAAACAAGATAGGAGCCATGGCTGCGGCGGAGCCGACAAGATCCGCGGCGCTGGGCGTACTGGACCAAATCGCCAAGGTTGACAACGAAAATATCGCCGCCAGCTGGGAGAAACAACTCGACCTTACGCCGGCCGGCCCCCATCGAGACGAACCGGTCATCTGCGAGGACCGCATGCAGGTCCACACGCGCGATCCGGATCGCGCCAGAGCCGTCGGCTCGGTTTTCGGCTCGATAGCCAGTCTGGAGAGCACTCCGGAAGGCAAGCGCCTCATTCAATGGGCGTCGCTCCAACTCATCCAACTGCACTCGCCCAGCGCCGGCGCAGAACTCGAACGAATCGCGGGCGACCTGGCTGTCCAGACAAAAAACTTCCCGGAAGACTCCGAGTTGGCGCAAACCAAGACATTCATCGACGCCGTCTTGGCCGCACGAAGGAAATAGATAGCGGCGCTACTGTTTTCACCTTTGGAACTTTTCCCGGTCACAGCCTCGAAAAATATTCCCAGCCCCTAAACACAGCCCTCCCAGCCCATCCTGCGCTGATTTCCCATTGACCCGCGTGTACCGTAGTAGCAGCGCGCTTATGTCGTCATCTCGAAAAATTCGCGTATCTGGGACCGCCCGCGTGGGCGCGCCCCACCCCTTCACGCCATCCCAAAATCAAGAATTACCAAACGACCCTAGTCCCATTTTCGGACACCTCACCGCCGCCCCCTCCCCGTCCATCAACCGAAAAAGTCATCGGTGTTCATCGGTGTTCATCGGTGGCCCAATCCCTATCTATCGTGTAATCAATACTCCGTCCCCAGCCGCAGTCCGCCCACCCCTGTCACGCAAAAGGAACCCAATCCCATGTTCGGACACTTCGCATCCGCCCAAAATACCCGCGAGTCTTCGCCCGGCGCAAAGCAGCCAGCCTCCACCAACTCAAAGCCCGCAGCCAACTCACCGCCACCGCGGCTCCGCCTCGCCCTTCCCCCGCGCTCCCAACCGTTCTACAATTAAAAATCCGATGCCGCGCGAGCTTCTCATTCAAGGTCCCGACGGTCAAACTAAGACGGTGCCTCTCCATGGACGCCTGACCGTGGGCCGCTCCAGCACCGCCGAGGTCAGTTTTCCCGATGACGGCGGCCTCTCGCGCCTGCACTTCGCCTTCGAACCGGATGGCGAAAATTGGACCGTTCAAGACCTCGGCAGCAAGAACGGAACCTTCGTCAATAACCTTCCGCTCAAGGCTAAACTCGCGCTCAAGCCCGGCGACCGGGTCACGGCCGGCCATCTCATCATTGTGTTCTCGCCCGATGGCCGCACCCCGGAAATGGGCGTCGTGGTGTTCGATGGCGATGAGGAAAAAACCTCCTCCACCACCGTCACCACCAGCCTCGAAGGCGCCATCAATCAGACCATGGTCATCGAGAAGGCCGGGGCCAAAGCCTCGGCGCCCATGCAGGCGCTGATTCGCGCCGGTCAGGTGCTTTCCGAAAACAAGCCGCTCTCGGAACTGTTCCCGGTCATCCTCGATCTCGCCATTCAGGCGGTCAATGCACAGCGAGGCGTGCTGCTCATTCTCGAAGGCGATACGCTCGTGCCGCGCGCCCACAAAGGCGACGGATTCCGCATCAGCACCACCGTGCGCGACCGCGTCCTCAAGGAAAAGGCATCGATTCTGGTGCGCGACGCGCAACTCGACGAGGCCTTCAAAAGCCGCATGAGCATCGTCGAGCAGAAGGTCCACACCATGATGGCCGTGCCGCTCCAGACCAAGGACCGCATCATCGGCCTGATCTATCTCGATTCGCCCTTCATCCTGCGCGAATTCACCCGCGACGATTTGAGCCTGCTCACGGTGATGGCCAATGTGGCCGCCATTCGCATCGAAAATGCGCGCCTCGCGGAAGTGGAAGAGGCCGAGCGCGTCATGGTCCGCGACCTGACGCAGGCCGCCGAAATTCAGCGCGGCGTGCTTCCCGGCCGCGCGCCCAAACTGCCGGGCGTCGATTTGGCGGGCTACAACGCTCCCTGCCGCACCGTGGGCGGCGATTATTACGATTTTTTTCCTTACCAGGATGGCCGCGTCGGCTTGGCCCTCGGCGACGTTTCCGGCAAGGGCATGCCCGCCTCCCTGATGATGATGGCGCTTCATGCCCGCGTACAAGTGTTGGCCGAAGAGCCGGGGAACGTGGGCGGCTTCATGTCGCGCCTCAACAAGGCCACCTGCGCCAATTGCCCCAGCAACCGCTTCATCACGTTTTTCTTCTGCGTAGTCAACGCCGCCACCGGAGAGGCCTTTTTCGCCAATGCCGGCCATAATCCGCCCATCGTGATCCGCTCTTCGGGTCAAACCGAATTGCTGGAGAACGGCGGCCCTCCCCTTGGGATCGTGGCCATGGCCCCCTACGCGCAGCAGCGCGTGGAATTGGGTTCGGGCGACTTGCTGGTGCTCTACAGCGATGGTGTCACCGAGGCCAACAACTCCAATTACGACGAGTTCGGCGAAGAACGATTCATCGACGTCTTGTGCCGCCACCGGTCGCAATCCGCGGAAGTGATCGCGGACGCGGTGACCAGCGCCCTTACCGAATTCGCCGCCGGCGCCCCGCCCGCCGACGACATCACCCTGGTAGTAGCCAAACGATTATAGCGGAGCCTTTGGTGGGGCATGCTTTAGCTTGCCAAACTATTGTAACCCAAGCCGTAACCAGAAGCCCCTCGCCATCGCCCTATCAGTTGTCACGCATGAAATCTCCCCTCTATTTCGCCATTCTTGGGGCCACAGCCCTATCTTTGACGGCCGCTGCCCCCGACAAAGAGGCACTGGACTTGCTTGGCAAAGCGTCCACCGCATTTAACGCAAATCACGCGCGCGAAGCGCATTGGAATTGGACCGCCACCGAAAAGCGCCAGCTCGCCACCCGTTCCGGCGATATTCTGCAAAGCTTTCCGGCCGTAACCGCCGAATCGGTGATCCGCGGCGATGGCAACCGTTGTAATGCCGTAGTGGCTTGGGGCGACGGGCTAACCCCTTACAAATTGCTGGCCGATTCCGACGAACGCTGCCGCGCCATGGATGACTTCCGCGCCCCGTTCGAGTTGTCGGATCTCCTGAAAAGCTCACAGGTGAAAGTGCTCGAAGAGTGGGAGGGCGGCGTTGCCGTCTCGATTTTGCCGGATAAGGCGCGGCTAAAGTCGGATGACCCCGCCGTGCGCTGCGCCGCTTCCATCGAAGCGGTGGTAAAGCTGGACCTGGCGACGATGTTCCCGCAATCGGTAGAGGGCAAAGTGGTGGAAAATGGCTGCGACCTGGTCGCCGCACCCACCGTACAGTATGGCCGCTCGGCGGCCGCGCCGATGCGCGCAATCTTCCGCAAAGGCGCCTCTTTCCGCATGGAATTCAAGTTGCAGAAAGACAAGTTCGGCAATGCCGCCAACAGTTTTTGGGTCTGCACCAGCCAGCACTACCTGATGCCCTGGGATTCGGACAACGGCTTGCTCGTCTATTGGGGCCGTCAGGTTCCCGTGAAGGCCGGCGGACACCAATTGGTAAAGGACATCGAGATCAAGGCGGCCGAGTTCGGCGCCGGTTCCGCGGTCCGCTACGACGACATCGGCCAGTAACCTTTTTCAGTCACAGCCTCCGAAAATATTCCTGACCGCAATCTATCAATAGTTTACGCACTCATTCAAGCGTGATCCCCAGAGACGCCTGTTACTCTGAAACAGGTAATCCATGATCTGGTCCGATCAGTTCCGCGTAACCTCCAAGCCTCCGCGCCTCTGCGGTGAAGGAAACGCTCGCCGAGTCCAGGTAAATTCTTGGCCGCTTCGTTTACTCCGCTCAGGTAGTACCATTGGCATCAATGAATTCCGCGGCAAGTGGGTCGTGCTGTATTTTTATCCCAAAGACGGCACCACCGGCTGCACCATTGGAGCGCATAATTTCCAACAGGATCTGTCCAAGTACGATGCTGCCAAGGCCGTGATCGTCGGCGTCAGCGTCGATACCAGCGATAGCCACAAGGATTTCTGCGCCAAGCAGGGGCTCCCCTTCAAACTGCTGTCCGATACCGATAAGAAGGTCGTCGATACCTACGGCTCGCTGGGTGGAAACGGCGTGGCATCCCGCAACACTTTCCTGATCGACCCATCCGGCAAGATCGTAAAGGTCTGGACGAAGGTCAATTTCAACGTGCATAGCAAAGAAGTGCTCGAAACCCTCGAAACCATGGAAAAGTAGGCGCCCCTGACCGCAACCTGGCGCCAGCCCGCGGCGCCGCGCCCGCAGTACTCGAAGCGATTAAGTAGCAGCGCGCGGGACGCATGTAGGCGATGCGCCCGCGCTCCTGCGTAAGATTTATTCCCTTTGGTACCCAAATTAACAGCGGGTACGTTGCGCTCGTGTTTATCTTTGGACTAGAATCACACCACTGGTGTTGTGTGCCAAAGTGCGAGTCGTTTTCGCGGGGGATAGAGCATGAAAGCCGTACCCGTTTTCGCCGCCGTCATTTTAATTGCCGGATCCGCGGGCCTCAAAGCCCAGGTTTCCGATACGCCTTCGAAGCGCGCCGCCTTAGCCCGTTCCGCCTCGGGCGACCCCAATAACGTCCAAGCCGCCGCGGATTACGCCGAGTTCTTGGACCGTTATAGCGACCCCGGCGCCCGCGACGCTTACGCCAAATTGCTGGCCGCGGCGCAGCACGCCAACGATAAGATCCATGCCGGCGAGGCGGCTCGGCGTATGGCCATGCTCGATTTGTTGGCCGGCAACGGGGCCGCGGCCGCAAGCGACGCGCAAGCCTACCAGACCGCCACCGGCAAGGCCTTGGTCATCGGCCAGCCCGGCGCCGAGAAATGGCCGACGGCGCCGTTGCCCGGCCCCCTGCGTTCCTTTGCCCGCATGGCCGCCATTTCGCCCGATTCCAAGCCTCGGGATATCCTCCCCGCCTTGGCCCACAATGTAATCACCAACGGCTACGAGGCATCGCATGGCAACGAGGCCCTGGAGCAGACCGAGTACCTGAAACTGGTGCACCGCTACCTTTCCCAGGCTCACGAGTTGGACAAGTTGGCCGGCGACGGCAAGATGATCGAAGTCAAGACCTGCGACGCCGCTAATGTGGCCGACCTCTTGCGCGTGCTTGGCTTCCGTATGCGCGGCGGCTGTGGATCCGAGGTGGTGCTCGAGACCGTGAATGCGGCGCGCGCCTTCCTCACCACCGATTCCGGCTTTCCCATCAATCGGCTGGAAGAGGCCCTGCGCACCAACCAACCGTTTCAGTATGATTACCGTCCGTCGCAAGTGCCCGTGCTTTTCGGCTCGGATTACTGGCTGGCCGGCCTCAAGGAAACCGAGCCGGTGGGCTTCATCGAAAGCTTCATCGCCGACCCTGCGATGTGCCGTTTGTACCTCGGCTTTTCCAAATTGGACGCCGAGACCGCGGAAGCGCTTCGCAAAGCCGATACTTATCCTCATCTGAAGGCTTACGCCCACGTCCTCGATTTCTTCGGCGGCATGTTCCAAGTGCGCGATGGCAAAGCCGTGGTTCCCGGCGGCCAGCGCTCGGCGGCGGCTTGGGGCGAATTGGTGGGCGCGTCTCCCGATCACGGCGGCGAGTTTTTCAACAAACTCATCGAGAAGGACGATGGCTGGCTGTGCGCTCTTTACGACGCCGTGGCCCGCATCGAGGGGCCGGTGCAGGTCTATCTCACCGATCCCGTTCGGATGAAACGCTTCTACACAGCGGTACGCGGGCGGATTACCAGCCCAGGGCCCGCCCGTCCGGTTTTCCGCTCCAATACCGACATGATGCTGTTCACCACCCGCTTGCAGGTGGATGCGAACGGAAAGCCGCACATTCCCGGCAGCATGGAAATCTGGAAGGCTCTCTTCACCAACAACCCGCAAGCTAAGTACGACGGGAAGTTGACGCGTCTGGCGTCAACCTGGAAAGATGCCGACGACTTGCTGGAAGCGTTATTCGCGCTCTGCCGCAAGACGGTGGACAACGAGCCGCTCAAGATTTTCATGACTGCATCCGATTTGGATCGCAACCGCGCCGCGCCCCTCGCGGCCGCCACCATTGATCAGTTGGCGCGCGACTACCACAAGTACGGCAGTCAATATCCGCTCTTCGCCGAATCGCGCAGCATCAGCGACAAGTCCATCACCCAGTTTCTCGACTCCGCCGAAGCCGTGCAGCGCATCCGTGATCCTTTGTTCCGCTCCGATGTCGCCGGATCCTTCCAATCCCTGATTGGGTTGTGGCAAATCCTCGTCCGGCAAAGAACCATTGGCGACGATCGGGCGGATGCGGCATTTTCCAGCATCGCTTCCAGCTTTGGGCAACTGAAGAGCGAGCGCGAGCTGTTCGAAGCCAGCCGTAACGGCCTGAAGACGCTATTTGGCGGCTCCATTCCGGCCGATCCGCAACAGCGCATGCTCGACCTGCTGGCCGGCGCCGGGACCTCCGAGGACGCGGAAACGCGCGAGGCCGTGGAACAGGATTACATCCGCATTTTCGACGCCCAGCGCATGTTGCCGCTTGACACGCTGCTGCAACTAGCCGACCAGTTGGAGAGCGGCAAGCCGGTCGCCGCTCAGACCAACAAGCTGGCTGCGAAGATCGCTGAGATTGCCATCCCGCGTCCGCCTTTGACCGCCAACGAAAAGAACGCGATGGGCTTTGGCTACTATACCGACCGGCACCTGGACGACGAGCGCAAGCTGAACGTACGCGCCTCCATGGAGCGCGCGGGCGCCGATCCGGCCAAGCTCAAAGAGATCGTCGGACTGCTGGCGCCGCATATGCGCGATACGCTGTTGGCATTCAATTACGTCTACTACGCGCCGCCGGGCGCCCAGATTCTTTACACCAATCCGGTGTTCGTGCGCAGCCACGACTTTATCGGCGGTGAAGGGCAGGCGCGCACCTGGCTTTCCACGGATACATATGGCAGTGGCTGGCCCTCGAATGGCGGCGGACGCCTGGTGGGTTCGCTTTCCAGCCTGGCTTATACATTGGCCGAAGCTGAGCAAAATTTCCTGATTCCGGCGCAGACGCAAGCCCTGATATGGGGCGATCTGGTTCCGCAGATGATCCTGAGCGCCAAAATTCCGCGCTGGTGGACAGCCACGCCAACTCAGCTTCATTGGGTGGGTCTGCACCTGCGCTACGGGCATGAGTTGCTGGCGGAATCGGCTTTCGATCCGGCCCTGAGGACCGAGGTTCTGGCCGCCATATCCAAGGTGGCGCCGCCGGCCCGCACGTCTATCATCGCCGCCTTCATCGAACAGGGCGAAGTCAAAGATGCGGTCGAAGCGGTCACGCCATCGGAATTGTATTCGGTCGCCCGCGACGTCGGGGCTAACCGTGATCCTTCCAGTTCGTGTATCCTGGCGGAAATGCGCCAACTTGCGGCAAGCTCTCCTCAAGAGGTGAGTTACAACGCGATTTCACGCGAATTCGGCACGCCCAAGCCCACCCTGGCGCATTCCTACGAGCCGGAGTTGTTAAACCTGCGAAGCTTTCCGGCGCTGATGGGCTACTCCAGCCGCATCATGGCGGAAAGCTGGGAATCGAATACGCTATATTGGGCGTCTTTAGCCGACGAGATCGGTCTTCGCCCCTCGCAGCTCAACACGGAGATTCCCCAGTGGACCCAAAAACTAGTGGAGCGCATATTCGCTTCGCACTTGGAAGATTGGCCGGCGCTCTTGAAATCCTTGCGCCTGGTGGGTGACGATGTTCGCAACACGGCGCGGGCGGCTGCCGCCGGCGAGCCGAAAGTCGGGATGGAGCAATAGATATACGATCAGACGACCGGTACATGACGATGACAATATCGCGACGAGGATTTATCAGTGCGACGGCGGGCGGAGTTTTGCTCCGGGCACAGGACCAACGCCCCATCTTCCGGGTGAAGGTGGATATGGTGGTGCTCAGCTTCCAGGTGACGGATAGCAAGAACCACTACATTAACGGGCTGAAGCCCGTCGAATTCAAAATTTATGAGGATGGCATCCTGCAACGGGTTTCCACCTTCGCCGAGGGCGCGAGCGCACCCGTAGCGGTGAGCCCGGACGGCTCCACGCGGCCGCTGGTGGAGGCGAAAAAGGAAGAGGTGCCTGGCATGGACCGGCCGGATGCATTTGTCGGCGCCAACGTTTTCGTCCTCTTCGACACCAGCAATTTCATGTACAAGGGCTTCGTCTACGCGGAAGATGCCATCGCCGATTTCGTCCGCGGATTAGACCGCGCCGATTCGGTAGCAGTCTACACCTTCAGCCGTAATCTTTCGCGCGCGGCCACGCTGACCCGCGATCATGGCACGGCGATTCAGGGCTTGCGGACATCCGTCGCGGGCGATGACACGGCGCTCTATAATGCGCTGCTGCTCACGCTGCGCGACGCGGCAAAGGTTCCAGGGCGCAAAGTGGTGATTGTCTTTTCCAACGGCCCCGACAACGCCAGCATGGTGGCGCCGGACGACGTGCGCGCCGTCGCCGAAGACGAAGGCATCCCGATTTACGTGATCTCCACCACCGAAGTCAACAAAGATCCGATTTCGAGCAGCGTGTTCCGGCGCATCGCGCAACGCACCGGCGGCAAGGCTTATTGGGCGCGCACCTGGCAGAAGCAGGTGGAGGCGTTCGAGGATATCCGCGAGGATATGAGTAACTCGTATACCATCACTTACTATCCCGCGCCCAACCCGAACGACGGCTTCCGTAAGATCTCAGTTGAGATCACGAGCGACCCCGGCAAGAAGTACCGTATCCACTCGCGGCCCGGCTACCGTCCCAGCAAGGCGTTTTGATCCTGCTTGGCGTAGCCGTTTGCCTGGTTTGGATTTACCTCCTGCTCTTTCGCGCCAAAAGTAGGGCGGACCCCCCGGTCCGCGGCCGGCCCCCTGGCCGGCCCGCCGCCATCACCGCCCTAATCCCCGCGCGCAAAGAAGCCGCCGTAGTAGCGCAATCCATCGGCTCCTTAGCCGGCCAGCGCTATGCGGGCCCCTTTCGCATCGTGTTAGTCGACGACGATAGCGCCGACGGCACCGCCGGTATCGCGCGGCAATCAGCCCCGTCCGGCCAGCTCACCGTAATCCGCGCCCAGCCGCTTCCCGCCGGTTGGACCGGCAAACTGTGGGCGGTTTCGCAAGGCGTGGAGCAAGCGGGCGCGCCCGATTACCTGTTACTGACCGATGCCGATATCGTCCATCCGCCGGACAATCTAGCCACTCTCATTGCCCGCGCGGAAGGCGGCTACGACCTCGTCTCTTACATGGCGAAACTGAAGTGCGATTCGCTAGCCGAGCGCGCCCTGATTCCGGCATTCGTCTTTTTCTTCTTCCTGCTCTACCCGCCTGCCTGGATTCGCGACCCGCGCCGCAAGACCGCGGGCGCGGCCGGCGGGTGCATCCTGATCCGCCGCGAGATGTTGGAGCGCATCGGCGGCATCGCAGCCATCCGCGGCGATTTGATTGACGATTGCGCCCTGGCGCGCGCCGTGAAACGCGCCGGCGGCAGGGTGTGGCTCGGCTTGAGCGAGCACACCCGGAGCATCCGGGACTATGCGACCTTCGGCGAGATTGGCCGCATGATCTCGCGCACCGCCTTCACGCAACTTGGCTACTCGCCGCTATGGCTGGCGGGAACCGTTCTCGGCCTGGCATTCGTTTACCTGCTGCCGGTTGCGCTGACCATCGCCGGCCAACCGTTAGGCGTTGCGGCATGGCTACTGATGTCCATCTGCTATTGGCCCGCGCTCCGTTTCTACGGGCGCAGCCCGCTGTGGGCGCCGCTGCTACCGCTGATCGCCGCGTTCTATATGGGATGCACCGTCCACTCCGCCGTCCAATACTGGCGCGGCGCCGGAGGATCTTGGAAAGGGAGAGTGCAGGCCAAGACGTGACCTGCGCCATCAGTCCAGACCTCGCGAGAGCCCGTGGATCGCGTTCAGAAGGAATTGCCGGTTGCCGAGCCGGCCCGGGTCGGCTCCAGTCCGGCGGATCATATCCTCGTCGCGTTCCAGTTGCGCCGTGAGTACTACTGCGCGTCCGCCGCCGAATTCGAGCGCCAACTCAAGGGACTTCCCGGCGACGCAGAAACCGTCCACCGGAACGTTCAGGATCGGGACTACGGGACCAGCCGACGACGCGGCTTACACCCAGCCGTTGGCCAGCACCGCAACGCTTTCCGCACGTTCCCCGAACTCGGGACGCCCCTCCAGAACCGGATGCTGCGCCGGTACAACGGCGGGCAGTACGTGAAACTCTTTCCAGATACTCAAGAATTAAGGGGCGTTTGGATCGAGTGATCCGGTAGCCATCCCAGGTGAGTAAGTCGCCCGGTGCAAGAAACCGCGAGTTGGCAGCCGCATCGTTGTAATGGCCCGGGCGCAAACGACGGGAACCCCGCGCGGAATTCGGCGGCGTAGGTTTACGGGATTAGAAATGTGGTTGTCAGTTCTCCGACGGCCTCTCGATGTGATCGATAACGTAAACGTCCACGACGCCCTTCTGCGGTTCCATTCTCAACCCCAGACTTCCGAACATCTCAAATACCGTGGGCGTGTCGGAGACGTCCGATCGGGTAGCCATTTCGTCCATCCGCAGGTAGGGTCCGGTTTCGAAGCGGTATAGTCCCTGAATGCCGGTTTTATCCAGCAATGGGCGGTCTGTCCAATTCTCGACAAAGGCCGCGAGATCCGAGATGTTTGCCGCCCTCGCGTGGAGCCCGCGTCCCACGCCTCCGTTAAAGACGTGGCACAGATCCGGCATGGGGGTAGAAGGAGATTGCGGCCCCAGAACATTCAGCGACGCTTCCGGACAATCTTTCTCATCGATGTCCGCGCGTTGCAGCTTCGGGCCTCTTTTCGCCACCAGCAACGCGTACACCGGCATTTCTTTCGACTCGCGGTGAATCACCAGCTTGAAGCGATCCACCAGCAGCGCCCGAACCATCGCTCTCACCCGATCGTTGCGAGCCTGCATCGACAAGCCAGGCGGCATTGTGCTTGTCGCTTCAACGTCGTAAACTGCCTGCGGAGTTTTGGTCCAATCCGGGATGCCCTCCATCCTCCCGTTCTTATAAGCGAACGAAATCAGAATCGCCAGCGGAAATCTGGAAACAAACCTTCCGCCCGGGAGTACCGTTGGCGGCGCCAAAATGTTGCGGTCGATTACTCCGGCGTGTAGTTTCACCGACACCACGTCGAATGTCGGATTCTCCGCCGACTGCGCGCCTATCTGCGACACATCGACCAGGCCGATAGCCACAGGCAGAGTCAGCGCGAGCACAGCGGCGCCCGCCGGCAGCAATTTCCTTCCGCGAGTTCGTCCGTACATCTTACGATTCGTCATGATTTCCTCGATTCCGCGCCTGTCACTGCCGCCACTGGGCAGCGGAGATTCGGCATACAGCCTGCACCAGCAGAATCGCATCTACGTATGCCCTCGGCTGGCAGCGCGTGCGCAGCACTTCTTCATCGCATGCCGTTTCGCGCTTACCCCGCGTAGAAGTTCAGCGGCGTGGGTTTGCGGGATTAAAAATGTGGTTGTCAGTTCTCCGATGGCTTCTCGATGTGATCGATAACGTAAACTTCCACCACGCCTTTCTGCGGTTCCATTCTCAAACCCAGCTGTCCGAACATCTCAAACACCGTGAGCCTGTCGGCGACGTCGGATGATCCGGCATCCGCACTCGCGCCCATCGGCAGCCAGCCTTTCGTTTCGAAGCGATAAAGTCCCTTAATGCCGGTTTTATCCAGCAAAGGGCGGTCCGTCCAATTCTCGACATAGGCTGCGAGGTCCGAAATATTTGCCGCCTTCGCATGGAGTCCGCGTCCCATGCCACCGTTAAATGCGTGACAGACATCCGGGATGGGAGTAGAAGGAGATACCGGCCCCAGAGCATTCAGCGACCCCTCTGGGCAATCTTCCTCATCAATGTCCGCGCGTTGCAGCTTCGGGCCTCCTTTCGCCACCAGCAACGCGTACACCGGCATTTCTTTCGACTCGCGACGAATCAGCAGCTTGAAGCGATCGACCAGCAGCGCCTGAACCATCGCTCTCACGCGATCGTTGCGAGCCTGCATCGACAAGCCAGGAGGCATTACGCCTTTCGCTTCAACGTCGTAAAGTCCCTCCGGACCTTTGGCCCAATCCGGGATGCCCGTCCATCTCGCGCTTTGATTGAACGGAAGTTTATATGCGAACGAAATCAGCATCGCCAGCGGAAATTTGGATTCAAACCTTCCGCCCGGGAGCACTGTCGGGGGCGCCAAACTGTTGCGGTCGGTTCCTTGGGCGTGCAGCTTCACCGATGCAACCTCAAATGTCGGATTCTCCGCCGATTGCGCGCGTACCTGCGACACATCAACCAGGCCGGTAAACACAGGCACAGTCAGCGCGAGCACAGCGGCGCCCGGCAGCAGCAATTTCCTTCCGCAAGTCAGTCCGTTTATCTTTCGATTCGCCATGATTTCCTCGATTCTTTTTTTAAGTCCGCGCCTGTTACTGCCGCCACTGGGCAGCGGAGATTCGGCATACAGCCTGCACCCGCAGAATCGCATCTGCGTATGCCCTCGGCTGCCAGCGGTTGAAATCAAACGCGGCGGCTGCGTCAGTTCTCCGAGGGCTTCTCCAGGCGATCGACCACCAGGAATTCGCGAGGCCCTTTGCCCGCGTCCACCTTCAGGCCAAGCTGCCGTTGCATTGCTGTGAAGATGGATGGAAATGGCGGGTCGTCCGGAGGCGTAAGGCGTGGATCGTTCGACAGGAACTCCAGGTGAAAGTGAAAATAGCCCGTGAGTCCGGTCTTATTCAACACGGGTCCGTCGAAGCCTGCTGCGGTGCGGGCAAGGGCCAAGGCGAACGAATCCAGATCCATCCCGGGAATATCGAGTGTTATGTTCGCATCCTTTGGTTTCGTTGACCCCGACACAAGACATGGATTCTGAATCGTAGACATGCCCGCCGCAGGAACATGCATCAAATCCATCGGCGTGCATCCGCCCTGGAATGGCGGGAGCTTCGGTCCGCCGTTTGCGGCTGTCATCAGATAGACCCGCCCTTCCCGCGTCTCGCGGCGAATCTTAAGAGCAAAATGGTCTTCGAGCAATGCCTGAAGCATAGGCCCGCGCATGATTCCAGTGTTGGGGTTACCTTGAGATTTTGCTTCAATCGTATAGCGCTCCGAATCGGCCCACGAAGGGAGGCGCTCGATTGGCGCAGGGTACGGCGGGAGTTTACTTTGGCCGCCCGCGAATATCGAATATGCCTGGTTGATCAGGGTTTTCACGGTAAGACAGTTCCACATCTGTCTGTCGGGAGAGTGACCGAGTCCGGCGCCTCGGTCTTCCAGGGGTGCGACTAGCGCGTTCGTGCAGCGCTGAATGGAAACTGCATCCCATTTCGGAATACTCTCGACGGCGCCTGGTGTGGATGAGTGCGGCGCGGCAACCATTCGGAGCGGTGACATAGTCAGCACGATCGCCATTGCAACAGCGCTGGCAACCGCCACCAGTAGCGCGTTTGCGCGGCCGCGCGCCCTCCTGCCGTCGAGCACCGAACCGACACGCGCCGATAGGTCGGAACGGCTCGCCATCGCCAGGGCCGGTGTTTGGGCGCCCGACAACCGCCGCGCCAGTCCGACCAGTTGCTCGGCATACGCCGTTGCGTCCGAGCGCGCCAGCACGGCGTCATCGCAGGAGCGCTCCGCTTCGAGGGCGAATTGCCGCCACGCGGCCCACACCAAAGGATGGAACCAATACACTGCACATGCAATCCGAGCGAGGCAATGGCTTGTCCAGTCGAAGCGGCGCACATGTTCGAGCTCATGCACGATCGCGCGGCTCAGGTCCTCTCCTTCCCATTCCTCTGCGTCCGCTGGGAGCACGATGGCGGGACGCACGATGCCGTAGGTCGCCGGCGCGGGCAACGATTCGTGCAGCAAGACTTCCACGCGCCGCTGAATGCCGGCATCCAGCGCCAGCTGGTTTACGATTGACTGACCATCGCGCCAGGGCAGGCCGAACCGGCGTAACGCCCGGACCTGCTGCAGGCCGAAGATCATTCGAAGCGCGAAGAACGCCGTTCCCGCGATCCATACCGCCAGCAATACGGCAGACGGCGAAGTCCCGCGCCATCGCGATGTGGCAGATGCGACGACGACGCTTCCATCCATCGCCGCGGCGGGTTGAGCCGCATCCAGGGGCGCGGGAAAAAGAGACGGCGGCCGCCACTCATGTGTGGAGGCCGGGAGCGCGATGCGAACCGGCTTGATCAGGATCGAGGCGATAGGCAACGCCAGCAGAACGGCTAACGACGCAGCCAGTACTGCATGGCGCACTGCGGCGGGGCTTCTACGGGTCAGCCACGCGCCCATGAGACCCAGTGTTGCGATGAGGGTCGCCTTGCCTAGAATCGATGCGACAAGCGAACTACTCAACAGAAGCAATATGCCATCGATGATTTGGGTCATGACTGTTTCTTCTTTTCACTGCGGACGCGGTCAATCTCAGATTTCAGTGCGTCGAATTCGTCGTCACTCAAGCGTGACTCAGTGATAAGAGCCGTCAACATCTCTTGCCGTGAGCCGCCGAAGAAGGTCTGCAGGTATCGTTGTAGCGCCGTGCGCTTTGCGACCGCCGGCGAGGCTGTGGCCGAGTAGAGATAGCGGAGACCTTGCCGCTGGTGTTTCACAAAGCCTTTCTTCTCCAGCCTCGCGAGCATCACGCGAACGGATGAATCGCCGGGTGGGTTGACAAGACGGGCACGGATTTCCTCCGCCGAAGCGCGGTTCCCCAGCGCAAAGATCGCGTCCACCAGCTCTCGTTCCCTGGCCCCTAATCGTTCGGGAGCTGTCTTCGGTTTTTTCATCGGTCTCTCTCTCTGTGAAGTGCGACTATAGTCGCAATTTACCGCGACTACAGTCGCATGTCAAGCACAATTACCAATTTTGGACCCCGTGACGGAGGAGAAAATCAATCGGAATCTCGCCAAACTTCACGGCACGACGATGGGCATCGCCCACCGGCTGAGCACGATTCAGGACGCCGATACGATTCTGGCTCTGGGCGACGGACGTCGAACAGGGCAGTCACGAAGAGCTACTGGGCCTCGGCGGCTACTATGCCGCTCCGATCGGAGCGCAAACAATCCGGTCGCCCATGCGTGACTGGCACAATGAAAGCACGTATTCAACGGGGCCTGCAGTAACGCCTACTCAGCCGCAGGCGGCCCCGATTTCTGCGTTCTGAGCAATGGGCCATCCCCGATCGTACGGCCCTGTCAATAAACCCGGACCGGACCTCCGCGTCTGCGGATCACTCGCCGGGCGCCGTGAGTAGTGCCGCCAATAGAGGGTGAAGCGCCGAGGCAAACGGGTTGGCCACGGTGACGCCCCGCCACGTAAAGCCCTCCTGGAGATCCTCCGACAGAAGCAAGCGGCACTCGGCTTCCGCCGACGCGGCCAGCACAACCGAGTCCCAAATCGTAAGATCATGATCGGACGCCAGATCCGTTGCGCTAACCATCACGGCGGCGGTCGTCTCGACCGTTGGATAGGCGTCCTGCCAGCTCAGCAAGGCTGCTCGTGCGCGCGCCGGCCGCCGCTTCGCTTTACGGACGAGCACGTTGAACAACTCACCCAACGTCTGCACTGGGAGCACGACAGCCCCCACTGGCAATCGCTGAATCACTTCCAAGGCCCTGTCTCGCATGGCCGCTCCGCTCGCGCCTTCGGCGTAGGCCAGGACGTTTGTGTCCAAGGCGACCTTCATGGGCCGTCGTCGTACAGCTCGTCACGTGTCCAGCGGCCGGCATTCACAGCTCGTTCTGTTCGGAGCCGGGCGAATAGGACGGCGCGGGCCCCCTCCGCGGCCCGATCGTCCTCGACAACGGGCGTGATCCTTGCCACGGGCTTGCCATGACTTGTCACCACGACGCTTCCACTCTTCTTCACGATTCGCAGTAGTTCCGAGAACCGGCAATTGGCGGCTGCGGCTGAAATTGCTTTGTCCATGCTGTTCACCCACTGTAGTGATATTCACTACCATACCGTCAAGCCGGCATCGGGATTGAGCCCGGCAGCCCCCAGGTTTTGACTCACTGTTTCCGAGGCTGTGCTTCGCCGGGGAACTACGGCCAGCGCCACGAAGCCGGTGAGCAGTCGAAGCCGAAAGGCAGCAGTTCATCCATGGTCAGCGACGCGATCAGCGCCAGCAGCGCGACCGCCGTCCCGGTTACGGCGCCGAAAATCCGCAGCTCCCGCCTTCCCTTCACTTCGTCCTACTTACCCGGCTCGCGCCCGCCTATCCAAACCGTTTGCATTTACGGCGCAGCCGTGAACGCCTACGTGCTGATCTTGAGCGGCTTGATTGTCACCAGCGTGGAAAAGCCCTACTACTACTTAATCGCCTTTGGCTTGGCGATGGCCGTCTGGGCGCGCGTGCGCAAACAGCGCCTGGAGCACTGGCAAGTGGGCACGCTGGAGTACGAGGAACTGGCGGAGCCGGCCGTGCAAACGCTGGCGATTTATCGGGATTGAGTGCCCGACGGCCTGACTTAACTGAAGCTGCCGCTGGCGCCCTGGAATCCGCGCGCTGCCTGTTTACCGACCCATTTCACAACTCGCATGGCATCGTAGCAATACGCCAGATTGTGATTGAGGGTCGAGAAACAGTGCGGCTGGCAGCCCTTTTTCATGTCATCCAGCTGCTTCTTTTCGAAATTTTGCTTGCCCACCACTCCCCAATCGTAGGTAGCGGAATACATGGGGAAACACGGCGCCAGGGTGCCATCCACGCGAATAATCACGTTGTTGTGGCCGGCGCGGCAATTCCATTCCTGCAGCTTGCCGCGCATGAAGTCGCGCATTTCGTTCAGGCGCTGCACCGAGTTCACCATCTTATATCCGGACTGGTTCTTTTCAATCAGCCAATCGACCAGCTTATCCACCTCGGGCCAATCTTCCTTGTGGATGTAAGTCACGTTGTTGTCGAAATGTTCGAAGTGATCGGGCGTGATCATCGGGGGCTCGTTGATGTGGTAATCGGTTGCGATGCGGTGTTCGCGCGCGATTTCGGTCAGCTGCCGGATATCATCCATGTTGTTGCGGCAGATGTTCATGTTGAAGAACACCGTGTATCCATAGCGATATTGCCGCTTGACCAGGTGATCGAAGTGCGAGCGGATGGGCGCCAGCGCTTTAGGCAGACCCGGCTTGATATCGAGCGCATCCACCGCCAGGTTGAACGTGGCCACGCCGGCATCGCCCAGGCGATCGATCACATCCGGACGCAGCAGCCGGCCGTTGGTGGGCACATAAATCCAAAAGCCCTTCTTGGCGGCGTAATACACCACCTTGTGGACGAACTGGGGGCGCAGCATGGGCTCGCCGCCCATTAGCGCCAGCACGCGGCAACCGTGGTCGTGCAGCCAATCGATGGACCGGCGCGCGATATCCTCGGTCATGCCCTTGACGCTGTTATCAAAGGCCCAGCAGTAGTGGCAATCGAGGTTGCATTTCCACTCAGTGAACAGGTAGGAGATGATCGGATTGAAATCCCCAGGGACGACACGCGAACGGACATAAGGGAAAAGCCATCCGCGCATGGCCCGGTAAACATAAGGCGCGGTCCAGGAACGCTTGTCGGGGACGGTTTCGGGGTCCGCCAGATTCTGCAGTTCCGGCCGTGCCGGGAACACGGGTTCGGGAAGCGTCAGCGGTTCGGTTGGGCTTGGCAGGAGTGATTTTGGCTTGCGGTTCTTGTCTACTAACAGGTCGTGGAGCTGTACATCGACGCGGAAGGTCGATTGAGGTTGGGGCGTTTCTTGTTCTGCATGAATCGGCATCGTGCAATCCTCTCCCAGTTCTCTTAGAAGTGTTCTTAGGCCCGGTCGCGGCTGCCGCGGGGGACTATTTGCATATCTTAACCGATGGAAGCGGTCGTACGCCTCTCGGCCAAACAGCCGAGGCGTTGCATGCTTAGCCAGCCCCAATCCCGAGAATTCCGCCGTAGAGGTTAATCCCGAATTCACCGCGCCGTAACACGCTCGTAACAAGCGCGCTGCTAAGTTGGCCTCATGAAGAAAGTTCTTCTAGTGGAAGACGACGTCGATCTCTTCTCGTTACTGAAGTACAACCTGGAAAAGGAGGGGTTCGCGCTCAGCGGCCTGCAGACCGGAAAAGGCGCTCTTGAACTCTGCCGCCAGGTGCGTCCTGACCTCATTCTGCTGGATATCATGCTGCCCGATTCCGATGGGCTCGATATCTGCAAAGCCATTCGTAAAGATCCGGATCTTGCCGCAGTGCCGATCATTTTTCTTACTGCGCGCGCATCTGAGACCGACCGCATCGTGGGCCTCGAACTCGGGGCCAACGACTACGTCGTGAAGCCGTTCTTCGTGCGCGAATTGATCGCGCGCATCAAACTCCAATTCCGCAACCAGGCTGCCCCCGTGCGTGTGCTGGAGGCGGGCGGCCTCGAGCTCGATACTACAAGCCGCCAGGTCCGTCTGCGTGGAACGGCCTTGGCGCTGACGGCCACTGAATTCCGGCTTCTTGAGTTCTTGATGAGCCGTCCGGGGGTGGTCTTTAGCCGCGAGCAGTTGCTCAACTCCGTCTGGGGCCAGGACCGCGCCATTACCGACCGCGCCGTGGACGTCTACGTATTGCGCCTCCGGCAGAAAATTGAAACCGACCCGACGAGCCCGGTGCTGATTCATTCGGTTCGCGGATTCGGTTACACTTTCGAACCGCGCCGGGCGATGGCCGTCTGATTGTGGGCAGCCAATCCTGGCTGCCGGCCGCCTTCAGCTGGCGCTTGCCGGCGGCACAACTTTTCGTCGCACACGGCGTCTAAACTTAATTGACGCCGGAGGCCTGAATGAACGCTCTTCTCCAAGACCTGCGCTACGGGATGCGCAACCTCAGAAACAGCCCGGGCTTTGCCGTCGTGGCCGTTCTTACGCTCGCCATCGGCATCGGCGCCAATACCGCCATCTTCAGCTTCGTCGATGCGATTCTGCTGAAACCGCTGCCCTACGCCAACGCCAACCGCATCATGCGGGTTCTCGAAAAGCCGCCCGGCGGCGGGCGCAACGGCATCTCCGCGCTGAATTACCTCGATTGGGCCAAACAGAATACGGTCTTCGAATATATGGCGGCTCAGTCCGGCGGCGGCGCGTCGCTCTCGGGCTCGGGCGACCCTCAGCAATTGCACGGCGCGCGCGTTTCGGCGCATTACTTCGACATCTTCGGCATCAAGGCCGTCATAGGCCGTACCTTTGCCCCCGATGAAGATCAACTGGGCAAGGAGCACGTAGTCGTGCTCAGCCATGTTTTGTGGGAGACCCAATTCGGCTCCGATCCGACGATCATAGGCCGCAAGATCGTTCTCGACGGCCAACCCTATCAGGTGATCGGCGTGCTTCCGGCGGGCGGCGCTTTCGATCGCGCCTATTCGCAGATCTGGCGTCCGCTGGCATTTGAACCTGGGAATCTTACACGCGATTTCCATTGGTTGACTTCGTTTGCGCTGCTCAAGCCGGGCGTAACGCTGCAGCAGGCAAGCGCCCAAATGGATGGCATTGGCGCGCAGATCGCGGCCGCGTATCCGGCTTCGAATAAAGAATGGGGCGTCAACGTGGAGCCCTTCGCCGATACCATTGTGGGCAATCAATTGCGCAGTTCGGTGTGGATCATGATGGCGGCCGTGGGCATGGTGCTGCTGATCGGATGTGCCAATCTGGCCAACCTGATGATGGCGCGCGCGGCTTCCCGCGAGCGCGAAGTAGCCGTGCGCGCTTCATTGGGCGCCAGCCGCTGGCGCTTGATCCGGCAGTTTCTGTCGGAGAGCATCCTGTTGTCGATGTGTGGAGGAATCTTGGGGATTGCCGCAGGCTATGGTGTGATGGAGCTTTTACAATTCGCGCTGCCGCCCTATAGCCTGCCGCGCGAAGTTCATGTAGCCATGGATTCGCGCGTCCTCCTATTTGCCTTGACGATATCCGTGCTGACTGGAATCCTTTTTGGCCTGGCGCCGGCGATTCAAGCAGCGCGGCCGAAACTTGCCGCATCCATGAAAGAGGGTGGCCGCGGTTCCACTATCGGCGGCGCGCGCCGGCGAATACGCAGCGCGCTGGTGGTGGTGGAAGTCGCGCTGGCCTTCGTCCTGCTGACCGGCGCGGGTTTGTTGCTGCGCAGCTTCCAGAGCATGATGAGAGTGGAAACCGGCTTTGACACGAATAACGTGATCAGCATGGGGTTGCCGCTCTCCGAGAAGAGAATCCCCGACCCGGCGCGCGTCAACCTGCGCTATCGCGAGATATTGGCGCGCGTGGAAAGCCTGCCCGGCGTACGCGATGCCGCGCTTACCTCTGTGTTGCCGCTCGAGGGCTGGGGTTACGGCATGCCGTTTCAGATCGCCGGCCAGCCGCTGGTGGATAGGGCCCATCGTCCTGCCTGCTTTTTCAAGATGGTCAGCCCAGGGTACTTTCGGACGCTGGGAATCAAGCTGCGCCGGGGCCGCGGATTGAGCGACCAGGACACCCAAGGCGCTCCGCCCGTCACCGTGATCAACGAGACCATGATCAAAAGGTATTTCAAGACGGAGGACCCAATTGGCAAGCAGATCCTGATCCAGGCGATCGTGCCGGGCAAGACGCAACTCGGTCCTGAGGTCCCGTGGCAGGTGGTAGGAGTGATTGCGGACGAAAATGTCGCCGGCTTGACTGACGACGGCAGCGCCGGGGTCTACGTGACCAACGAGCAGAGCCCGCAATACGGAATGGACCTGGTAGTGAAGACAGGCGTAGACTCCCGGACGCTCGACCACGGCCTGCGTGCGGCTATCCATGAGGTCGATCGCGACCAGCCTGTGACGGACGTGCGCACGCTGGAGCAGGTGAAAAACGAATCGGTTGCATCGGATAAACTGCAGACGCGCTTGCTGGGAATTTTTGCGGCGGCGGCGATGCTGCTAGCGGGCATTGGAATCTATGGCGTGATTGCCTATGCAGTGGTGCAGCGCACACACGAAATGGGAATTCGGGCAGCGCTGGGGGCGAGCGCGGGCAACCTGCTCGGGCTGGTGCTGACAAGCGGGATGGCATTAGCCGCCGCGGGATTGGCGCTTGGATTCCTGGGCTCGCTGGCGGCGACGCAGCTAATGTCGAACGTGTTGTTCGGCGTCAAGCCGCGCGACCCTGTCACATTGGCCGTGGTAGCGGCGTTATTGGGATGCGTGGCGTTCCTCGCCTGCCTGATTCCCGCGTGGCGGGCAACCAAGGTGGACCCGGTGGTGGCGTTACGATACGAGTGAGCTTATGCGGATTACGCGAATGATTCTGGCGATCACCGGGGCGAGCCTAATGGCTTCGCCCGTTTTCGCCCAGCCGGCAAATGCCCCAGCTTTCGAAGTCGCATCGGTAAAGCGCGCTGAGGGTGGCGGGCCACCCGGCGACATCGCGCGCAACATGGATAGTTCCCCCGGTCACTTTGCCATGCGCAACGTGCCTTTGAGATACGCCATCGAATGGGCGTACGACCTGAAGGATTATGAGATCTCCGGGCCGGACTGGATTAAGGCCGACGAGCGATACGATATCATCGCCAATTCGCCGGGGGCTTCGGAAGCTCAGATGCGGCAGATGCTACAGACTCTGCTGGTTCAGCGCTTTCAAATGAAGCTGCACCGGGAGACCAGGGAACTGCCGGTTTACGTGCTGATCCTCGGTAAGGGCGCACCCAAGTTTAAGGAAGCGGCGGCGGATGAAGAGACTGGATTGGGCGGCGGAGCTACCGGCGCGAAGTTCCTCCACCAGCCGATTTCCCGGTTTACTTTCCTGCTGACGCGCCGCATGGATCGCCCCGTTCTCGACCTGACCGGTCTCAAAGGGTTCTATGACTTCACCGTGGATCTCTCCGGCCTCGGTTTCAACGGCCAACCGCCCGCCGTCGATACGGACGGCCCATCCATTTTCACGGCTGTACAGAACGATTTGGGATTGAAGCTGGAGGCCCGGAAGCAGCCCATTGAAATCCTGGTGCTGGACTCAGTGAATAAAGCGCCCATTGAGAATTGAGTGAGCTTACCCGCCACGCATCGAAATGATGAGACCCGCGGCGGTCATGACTCCAATCAGTAATAACACGCTGCCCATCCGCCGCGACGAGTGGTTCTGAAACCATAAGTAAAGCCCCGTGATGCCGAGCGTCAGCAGGGCCAACGAAACTCCTGCCGCGACAACTGCCCAGACTCCGTGCGAGGCATGGACAAAAGCGAGAGTCGTGAGAAAGTTCTTGGATGTGGTCTTCACTGTGGCTACGCCAGTCGCGATGGAATAGGTAACGTTGTATGAAGTGCCCAGGGCGGTCATTACTTGGAACTTGAGGAACCCGGGGGAGTTTTCAATGGAGGTTAACTCTCCGCGCCATTGACGGGCCAAAACTCTGGCGTCCGTGATTCCGGCTGCCAGCTTGCGACTCTCATTGGTCGAGTGTTCAGGATGGGATACCCATTTGCGATGGGCAAACTCCACCGCGCTGATCGCATAGGCCAGCAGGAATGCCATCGAGAAGAGCGCTGTCGAGAGATGAATAGAGCGGAGCTTTTGGTACATGCTCATCGATTCCAGAGATACAGCGCGGCGAAAACGCAGCAGCCGGCGGCGAGCGAAATCTGCGCGAGCCTGCTTCGGGCGCGGGTGGCCAGGAACATGGCAAAGCCCGAGGCGATCAATGTCAGCAGGGCCCACATGGCGAACTCGTTATAATCCGCCCACAACTGCATTCGCCAATCGCCCGAATGGAACGCGGCCGTGGTTACGTGGAGTATGTAGAGGTAATCGAAGAAGCTATTGCGAACCGTTTCGATGCGAAGCCGGCCCTCCTTTTCTAGAACCGTGACTTGGTCGCGGCCGTTGGCATGACGGAAGTCGAGAAACAGGTTGTTGGCGGCGTCACGCTGAATGGCGGCGGCGTTGACCGGCGTGGCAAGGGAGAGATTCAACTGTGCGCAGATGCGTTCCGCCACCTGGCGGTCAGTGAGGTTCGGCTCGACGGAAAACTTCTGGTAACTGACGACCGTCGGCGCCCGGCTTGATTCGCGGAGGAACGTCAGGGAGAGTCCGACGACGCAATACACTGCCAGGTTGATGAACGTGAGCAATCCGGCGTAAGTGTGAATCCTCTTCAGCAGCCACATGAGTGCGGTACACGATCAAGACGTGACGAGCCCGAATTTCGTGCAGGCGTTCGGAGCGGCGGCCGGCATAAGACGCGTTCACACGAGTGTGAACGCCGCACGCACGAGTGCGTGCGCCACTACTTCTTCAAAAACGTGCCTTCGTCCAGTTCGTCGAAAGCTTCCCGCAGCTGCTCCTGCGTGTTCATCACGATTGGCCCATACCACGCTACGGGTTCCTGCAGCGGCTTGCCCGACACCAGAAGGAAGCGGATGCCTTCGTCGCCGGCTTGCACCGCCAATTCGTCGCCCCGGTCGAAGAGCACCAGCGAGCGGTTGTCCGCCTCTTTGGGAAGGGTGGTGTCCGACCATCCCACGCCTTCGGTTGGCACGGCCAGCGGACCGGACGCGTTGCAGAATTTCCCGCCGCCCGCGAATACGTATGCAAAGGCATGGCGAGTGGTCTCCACGGGCAGCGTCTTCCGGCGCCCCGGAGCGATCGAGACATCGAGGTAGATCGGGTCGGCGGCGATCCCATCCACCGGCCCGGACTTGCCCCAAAAGCTTCCGCAGACTACGCGCACGTGCGTTCCATCATCGTCGGTGATCTCCGGGATTTCCGGAGCCTTCACCTCCTGATAGCGCGGCGCAGTCATTTTTAGGGAAGCCGGAAGGTTCGCCCATAACTGGAACCCATGCATGCGGCCCGATTGATCGCCCTTAGGCATCTCCTGGTGAATGATGCCGCTGCCCGCGGTCATCCATTGTACGTCGCCGGCGGCAATAGCGCCGCGGTTCCCCATGCTATCGCCGTGCTCCACGGTCCCGGCCAGAACGTAAGTGACGGTCTCGATACCGCGGTGCGGATGCCAGGGAAAACCGGCGAGATAATCTTCGGGAACGTCATTGCGGAAATCGTCCAGCAGCAGGAACGGGTCGAATTCAGATGTATTGCCAAAACCGAACGCGCGGCGCAAGTGCACGCCGGCGCCTTCGCGGGTTGGCTTGGATTTGATCAGACGTTTAACGGGCCGAAGCGACATGTTAGCCTCCAGAAGTGTATAAGGATAGGATGCAGCAACCTGACAAAAGGCGCAATGGCGTATCCCAATTGCTCATCGCGTCGGCCATCGATGCGGATCTGCGCCGGCGCCTGCTCGAATCGCCGGACCAGACGTTTCAGGATTACGATCTCACCGAGGACGAGAAAGACCTGCTGCGCCAGCCCGACCACCGCATGTTGCGTCTCTTGGGAGCGGCCTTGGCGCAGCAGCGCGAGCTATCCTCCGAACATACGCCGCAGGCCGCTGCCCGGCCTCACGCCATGGTGGAGGCACGCACGCTGCCCGGGATTTCGCTGGCGCTGACGCTGGTTCCTTGCGCGCGCTATGAGAACGGCCAGCTCAGCACCTTCGCCTACGCGGTGTGGGTGAACCCATTGTCCGACGGGGCCGACCCGGCGGCGCAGCCGCTGCCTCAAGAGGCCGCGCTACCCGGCGAGCCGTTGAGGCCTTTGCATGCCGTGATCCGAGTTTCCGCGGCGCAGATGCAAGATCTCGACGGCAAGCCGCAGGTTGGACTTACCGCCGCGCTGCTGCGCTCCTCCAACGTGACCGCGCCGCCCCCGCCGGAATCCGCCGGCAGGCCTGAGACGCCGCCCTTCAGCAGCGGCCCGGGCGATACCAAAGTGCAGGCGGCGGTAAGCGCAGTGCGCAGTTCGTCGAGCGAAGAGCGATACGGCAGACTGCTCGACCTGATTCACGTGCTACGCGACGGAGACGTGCGATGACAGCCCTATATATCGCCGGACTCGGTCTCCAGACCGTGGCGCAGATCACTCGCGAAGTGGAAGCCGCGATCCGCGCCTCGCGCGAAGTTCTCGTTCTCGATACCGGCGTAGCCACTCGGCCATTTCTCGAGACGCTCTGTCCGCGGGTCACGCCACTCTACGAAGAGAGTTACGCCGAAGCGCACCCGCGGGCCGACGCCTACGAGCACATAGCCGCCCGCGTAGTGGACGCGGCTCTGGCGCGCCCGCCGGTAACTTTCGCCATCCACGGACACCCGCTGATAGCCGCGCACCCTCCGTTCCTGATATTCGAATTGTGCCACGCGCTTGAACTATCGGTTGAAGTCTTGCCCGGTATCTCGTCGATGGATACGCTTTTCGCCGATTTGCGGCTCGACCCGGTGGTGCACGGCATGCAAATGTACGAAGCCACCGACCTGCTGTTGCGGCGCAGGCCGCTACAGCCCGACGTGCCCGCAATTATCTGGCAGATCGGCCCGATTGAAACCTGTTTGCACAGTATGCGCGTATCGCGCCCCGCCCGGTTCGACCGATTCATCGCCCACTTGCAACAGTATTATCCGCCGCGGCACGAGGTAGTGGCTATTTATTGCTCTCCGCACCCCATTCTGAAGCCTGCTATCTTCCGTTTTGCGCTGGAGGACATGGGCCAATATGCGGCAGAGATTCATTCCGGGTTCACTCTGTACATACCGCCTGCGGTTTCGCGGCCCATTCAGGATTATGACCTACTGGCGCAGTTATATAGCGTGGAGCATCTGCGGGATATCACCAGGTAGTCGTTGTGGGGCAGGTTGGCAACCTGCGGCCGATTGGCAATCGGCCTGCCGCTGCCGCCCGACAACCTACCCGCACGAATTGGCTGACCGTTTGTGGCTTGCCAACAAACCGCCGCCACCTTCACCCACGATCCGGCCGCTGCCTCACCAGCAGCACCAGAATCGCCGAAACCAGCGCCCCGCTTGCGATAAACCACATGCCGCCGGAAAAAGCCCCGGTCAGCGAGCTGAAGAGTCCGATGAGATACGGCCCGGCGAAGCCGCCGAGGTTGCCGAACGAGTTGATCAATCCGATACTGGCCGCGGCTGCCGTGGCGCCCAAAAAACTGCTGGGGATGGACCAGATGGTCGGGTATCCGGCGACAATTCCGGCCGATCCCAGCGTCAGCAGAATGATCGCCGCCGGTACGTTCACCATGGCCACCGCCAAAGTTGCCAGCGCAACCGCCGACACAAATCGCGGGATCGACGTGTGCCAGCGCCGTTCGCGCACGCGGTCGGAGTGCCAGCCGTTCAGCAACATAGCGGGAATTGTGACCAGAGCGGGAATCGCGCTCAGCAGCGACGATTTCGCCACCGAGAGGTGTCCCAGCCGCTGAATCATTTTGGGCATCCACAAAGCGAGGCCGTAGGTGCCGCAAGTTCCGCAGAAATAGGCCAGGGCCAATAGCAGCACGTCAGGGTGGCGCAGCGCGTCCCACAGCGACATGCGTTTGCCGGCGGTCTTGAGCGCATGTTCGCGCGCCAGTTCCGCATCCAGCCACTCGCGTTCGTCGGGGGCGAGCCATTTGGCATCGCGCGGGCGGTCGGCCAGATAGACAAAGCTTACGATGGCTGCGATCACCGCCGGCGCGCCTTCGAGGATCAGCAGCCAGCGCCATCCCGCGAGGTTGAGCCAGGTGATTTTCATGAGCGCGGCCGAAAGCGGCGCGGCGATTACCTGCGACACCGGAATGGCCGCCATGAACATCGCCACTGCCTTGGCGCGATCCTGCGCGCGGTACCAGTGGCTGAGATAGGCGATCACGCCCGGAAAGAAGCCGGCTTCGGTGACGCCCAATATGAAGCGCATCGCGTAGAACTCCGGCGCACTATGGATGAGCCCGGTGGCCGACGCCACAAACCCCCAAATCAGCATGGTGACGGCAATGGCTTTGCGAGCGCTCCACTTTTCGATGAGCACCGCGCCGGGGATGCCCAACAGACCGTAGCCGACGAAGAAAACGCCCGAGCCGAAGCCGAAGACGGCGTCGGAGAAATGCAGTTCGCCGGTCATTTGCAGGCCCGCGAAGCCGATATTGATGCGGTCGATATAGGCGATGATGTACAGCACGAACAGGAACGGCATCAGCCTGCGCGTGACGCGGCGGAGCGTGCGGCCGGGAAGATCCTGGGGCGCTAGGTAGGGCATGCTTTAGCTTGCCCTGCTTACTGTCAGTTCGGCAAACTTATCTAAATCGATATTGCCGCCGGAAACAATGGCGGCTACTTTGCCCTGCCCCGCGCGTCCCAAGAGCGCGGCGGCGATGGCGCACGCGGAGGCGCCTTCCACGATGATCCGGTTCCGCTCTGCAGCCACCTTCATCGCTTGTGCGGCTTCCGCCAGGGTGATCACCAGCGAACCGTCGAGCAACTTCTGCGCATGCTCGAACATATTGCGAAACACGGTTTTGCTGCCGATGCCGTCGACGAACGACGGGCGATAGTCCACCGTGCGCGGCTCTCCCGCCGCCAGCGCGGCGGCTAATGGCGCCGCGGTCTCCACCTCTGCCGCGTAAATCCGGAGATGCGGCGCGCGGACGCGCAGCACCGCGGCGATGCCGCAAGCGAGGCCCCCGCCGCCCCAGGGAATCACCACCGCGTCAAGATCGGAAACATCCTCGATAAGCTCAAGCGCGATCACGCCGTTGCCCGCCATCACATCCAGGTCGTCGAAAGCGTGGATGAACGCGGCATCGATGCCGGGGTACGCGCGCGTTTCGAAAGTGTTCCACCATTCCGCGAACGGGACCTGAATCACCCGGCCGCCCAGCCGTTCCACCGCGCGGATCTTGGTGGCAGGAGCGGTGTCCGGAGCAATGATGGTGGCGGGAATGCCCATGCGGCGCGCGCAAAAGGCCACGCCCTGCGCCATATTGCCGGCCGAAGCGGTGAGCACGCCGCGCGCCAGCCGATCGCGTGGAGCGAGAGCCATCGCGTTGGCGGCGCCGCGGATCTTGAACGAGCCGATGGGCTGCAAGTTTTCCAGCTTGAGGTAAACCTCCGCCGGCGATTCGGCATAGCAACGCACCAGTGGCGTGCGCAGCGCCACGGCGGCGGTATTGCGGCGCGCGGTTTCCACCTGCGCCAGCTGAATGGGCATTCCCACATAGTAGCGAAGGCCGGTGGCGTCATGCGCGATACGAAAGGGAGTAGACGCAAGAGGCGAATATAGACCTGGCGCGAGACAGTAGCGCGCCCATGGCGGGCGCGCCGCGCCATGATGTATCGATCACAGCTGAAACGGATGAAAACTGGTGCGCGACTTATGTTTTTCTACTTACACAGGTCCACCGATTGCAGTAGGCAGGTTGGGGTCTGCAGTAATTGCATCGTAACTTCAAAATTCAAGCAAACCAAGGGAGTACATTTATGAAAAGTATCGTTTTGGCAACATGTTTCGGCATATTAGCTATTGGCGCAGCAAGCGCGCAAGAAACGTCGCGGTTCGCGTTTAGCGTAGGGGCCGGTTTCACTACGCCCGCCGGTAACACGGGCAGGTATACGGACGAGGGGTGGAACGTCGGTACGGGTTTCGGCATGAACTTCAATCCGTATGTGGGCGCTCTGATCGATTTGAATTATGACCAACTGGGGATTAACTCCAATACTTTGTCGAACTTTGGAGTGCCGGGCGGCGGCGTGCACATATTCTCCGCAACCCTCGATCCGGTTGTTCACCTGAACCCCAAAGGTCACTTAGATGTTTACGTGACGGGCGGCGGCGGAATCTATCATCGCAATCAAGACTTTACTGCGCCCACTACTTTCACGGGCTACAATCCATTTTTCGGATATTACGCGGTCCCCGGTACGCAGATTCTAGCTTCGTCTTCAGTCAACAAACCGGGCGTAGACATCGGGGCCGGCTTCGCCTTCGGAAGCAAATGGCATGGCAAGTTCTTCGCCGAGGCAAAATACAACCGCATTATTATGGGGCAATTTCACACGGATTACATCCCGGTGGAATTCGGCTTCCGCTGGTAAGGGATGGCTGGGCAAGCTAAAGCCGGCCCTACCTACTGCCCCGGAGCGTAGTAGCCTTGCCGATAGTAGGCACGCAGCCGCTGCATTTGTTCCGGCGCCGCCAGTATGACTCGCACCCGATGGTATTTTCCGTCATGCGCGGCGCCGGCCGGGGAGTAACCCAATACATACTCAGTGCGCAGCT
>Ga0302325_10004221_pt1 | contig 33291 bp, 34 predicted proteins | sample Palsa_T0_2_FD_201948 | JGI IMG/M metagenome (GOLD analysis project Ga0302325, IMG submission 201948) | Peat permafrost microbial communities from Stordalen Mire near Abisko, Sweden - Palsa_T0_2 | ecosystem: Environmental > Terrestrial > Soil > Palsa > Peat permafrost | place: Sweden: Abisko... | reverse complement strand
CACGGCCACTTGCTCGGTGACGAAGTGCTGGCCCGGGTCGCGTCGTCGATCGCGCGCGTCGTGCGCCGCACCTACGACATGGTCGCGCGGTTCGGCGGCGAGGAGTTCGTGATCTTGCTGCCGGGCTGCACGCTGGCCGACGCGCTGGCGGTGGCCGAGTCGGCGCGCGTCGCGGTGCGCGGCGAAGGGATCATGCACCACAGCAGCGAGCACCGCGTCGTCACCGTCAGCGTCGGCGTCGCGGCGACCGTTCCCGAGCTCGGCACGCTGCCCGCGTCGCTGGTCGACTCCGCCGATCAGGCGCTCTACGAAGCCAAGGGCGAAGGCCGCGACCGCACCTCCGTCGCCCACGCCGCCGCCGCACAAGCCTGACCACGTTCGCGCACGCTGCGCGAACACGCCTACGTGCGTAAGATGCGCACGACTTGGGCGAACGACGGGGGACGTCCGTACAGGAGCAGCCCGACGCGGTACACCTTGCCGGCCAGCCACGCGAACGCGACGGCAGCGGCGAGATTGACCGCGAGCGAGAGCGCGATCTGCCAGGCCGGCACGTTGGTGACGGCGATGCGGGTGAACATCACGAACGGCGCGAGCAGCGGAACCTGCGAGAAGATCGCCACCGCCGGCGAGTTCGGCGCCTGCAGCCCGATCTGCGCCAGCACGAAGCCGAGCACGACGGGAATGACCAGCGGCCCGGCGACGGCGCCGAGATCCTCGGTGCGGTTGATCAGCGACGCGGCGGCCGCGTAGAGCACCGAGTACTGCAAGAAGCCGACCAAGAAGAAGCCGATCAGCGACAGGATCTCGTCGGGCGGCAGCGCGATCGGCGCGAGATCGAGCGGAACGCCGCCGCTCGGGCTGTCGCCGAAGATCCCGACGATCGCGCCGCCGGCGGCGCCGCCGACCGCGATCCAGACCGCAAGCTGGATGACCCCGGTCGACGCCGACGCGAGGATCTTAGCCGCCAGCAGGCGGGTCGGATCGACCATCGCGACCAGCAGCTCGGCGATGCGGCTGGTTTTCTCTTCGGCCACCGACGCCATGATCGCTTGCGCGTTGAGCAGGATCGCGATGTAGAGCAGGATGACGAAGAGATAGCCGAGACCTTTGGCGGTATTCGCCGCCGACGCGTCGCTGAAGCGCCCGCCGATGCCCCGCACCTGCACCGAAACGGTCGCCTGCCGCTGAATGTCGGCGACCGACATGCCCGTCGAGAACGCGATCTGCAGCGGTGCGAGGTCGCGGGCGAACGCGCCGCCGAACCCCGACGGGTCGCGCGCGTAGACCAGCACGCTGAGCCGATCGCCGGCCCGCGCGATCACCGCCACCGCCGCCGACTTGCCGTTGGCTTCGAGGTACGCGCTGTTCGGCGCGGCGCTGAGCGACGTGCGCGTGGCGCCGATGGTGAAGTCCTTGGCCAAGAGCTTCGCCGCGATCGACGTCACCCGCGGATCGCCGACCAGGACGACGCGATTGGCTTCCGAGCCGAGTGCGGCGCCGAACAGCTTCGGCAGGAGCGCGATCAGGATCACGCTGAGCGCGCCGATCAGCGTCGCGAACAGGTACGGCCGCGACGTGATGCGCCGTTTGAACTCGGCGTTGAACACGACCGCGGTCGCGTTCATGCCGCCGCTTCGATCGCGCGCAGGTAGATGTCGCGCAAGCTGGGCTCCACCCGCTCGAACCGCGTCACGTCGCCGGCCGCGACCAGGCGCCGCAACAGCGCGGCGGTGTCGGCGTCGGCCGGAACCTGGTACGCCAGCAGCGGCCGATCGACGTGCGGCAGCGGCGTCGCGCCGGGCGTCGCGTCGAGCACCGCGCGCAGCGAATCGCTGGCCGGCTCGACCTCGACGATGCGCGTCGGCCACGATGCGCGCAGCTCGCGCAGCGTGCCCTCGACGCGCACGGTCCCGCCGGCGATCACGCCGAACGATTCGCACAGATCCTCGACCTGCCACATCTGATGCGACGAGAGGATCAGCGTCGTCCCGGCTTGCTGCAAGCCGCGCAGCACGCCGAGCAGCGTCTCGGCGTTGACCGGGTCGAGCCCGGAGAACGGCTCGTCGAGCACCAGCAGCTCGGGATCGTGCAGCGCCGCGCAGGCGATCTGCACCTTCTGCTGGTTTCCCTTCGAGAGCTCCGCGCACGGCCGGCCGGCGTATTCACCGAGTCCCAGCCGCTCGATCCAGGTCGCCGCGCGGCGCTCGTCGCCGGGCGGCGCGATCCCGTGCAGCCGCCCGAAGTAGGCGATCTGATCGCGCACTTTGAGCTTGCCGTACAAGCCGCGTTCCTCCGGCATGTAACCGAAGCGCCGCCGCACGCCCAGATCGACCGGCGTGTCGTTCCATGTGATCGTTCCGCGGTCGGGGACGAGGATACCGAGAATCATGCGCATCGTGGTGGTCTTGCCGGCGCCGTTGGGACCGAGCAAGCCGAACGCGTCGCCGGGCCGCACCGTGAACGAGATGTCGCGCACCGCGACGACGCTGCCGAACGAGCGAGCGACGCCGGACAGGATCAAAGTACCCACGAGGCGATCTCCTTCGCGAGGAGGGACGACGACCTTGCTTCGAATCGACTTACAGGGCCGCGCCAGCGTGGTGACCGGCGGCGCTCGAGGGATCGGCCGCGCCTGCGGTGAGGCGCTCGCGCAAGCCGGCGCGCACGTCGCAGTGGTCGATCTCGATCAAACCGGTGCAGCTGAGACCGCGCGCGAGCTCGCGGCGCAGAACGGCATTACCGCGCGCGCATACGCATGCGACGTGCGCGATCCCGAGGCGATTCGCGCGACGGTCGATGTCGCGGCGCGGGACTTCGGCGGGCTCGACATCCTGGTCAACAACGCCGGCGTGCAGTTCGTCTCGCCGCTGGCGGACTTCCCAGACGACAAATACGCGAACGTGCGCGCGATCGATCTCGACAGCGTGTTCTACGCGACCAAGGCGGCTTGGCCGCATCTCGTGCGGCGCGGCGGCGGCCGGATCGTGAACATCGCCAGCGTCCACGGGCTGGTGGCGTCGCCGTACAAGATCGCGTACGTCGCGTCAAAGCACGGCGTGGTCGGCCTGACGCGCGCGAGCGCGCTCGAAGGCGCGGAGCACGGGATCACCGTCAACGCCATTTGCCCCGGCGCGGTGATGACGGACCTCGTTCGCGGTCAGGCGGCGCAGCTGGTGCAGTCGTACGGCGGCGGGATCACCGAAGAACAAGCGCTCGAGCGCGCCTTCCTCGAAGCGATGCCGACGAAGCGTTTCATCGAGCCCGCCGAGGTTGGCGCCCTCTGCGCGTTCCTCTGCAGCGATTTTGCCGTCTCGATCACCGGCACACCCGTCGCGATCGACGGCGGCTGGTCGGCTCATTGAACCACTCCGCTCACCGTTGGGGTAGTCGCGCCGCCCGACGCGACATGGTCACGATTGGTGTTGACTTTTGAATGCGGCGCATGATAGGGTCGGTGGACACAACGCGTAGGCGCGGTGTGAAGAAAGAAAGGAGGAACGCTTATGAATCGACTCGGGCTCATGTTCATCCCCACCCAAATGCGCGCGGCGTCGGTCGTTTCGCGTTCTGGTTTCGCATTCTTGGAGGTTGCATCACGCTGACCTGACCGCTTCGGCACGTCGGTTCTGATGAAACCTCCGCACCAACGGAGGTTTTTTCGTGCCATTCACCCAGCAGGTCTTGGCCGTGCTGGTCCGCGACCGGCAGCGAGCGGTCGCGCGCGACTTCGCATCCGCGCGCAGCCTACGGCTGCGCCGTGACTTCGCGGTCGCAGTGTACGCGCTCGCGAAGGCCGTCACCGTCGTGGCGGTGGCGCTCGACGACGAGCCGGGTACGGTACGTGCGTGACCAAGATCGGCGTCGTCAGCGACACCCATCTGCCGCGCTTCGGGCGCGCGCTGCCGCGCGCGCTCGTGCGCGGGCTGCGGCGCGCGGGCGTGTCGCGCATCCTGCATCTCGGTGACCTGACCGAACCGCTGGCGGTCGAGCTGTTCGAGGCGATCGCGCCGTTCGACGCGGTCGCCGGCAACAACGACGGCTCCGAGTTGCGCGCGCGCTTCGGGCCGCGCAAGATCGTGCGGGCAGAAGACGTGCGCATCGGGATGATCCACGGCGACGGCAAACGTGGGACCACCAAGTCGCGCGCGCTCGAAGCGTTCGGGCCCGATGAGGCCGAGGTGATCCTGTTCGGCCACAGTCACCGCCCGTACGTGGGGCGCGACGGCCGGCGGCTCGTCGCGAATCCCGGTTCGCCGACCGACAAGCGGCTCAACCCGCTGTATTCGTACGCGATTCTCACCGTCGACGCGAACCAGGCGCGGGTCGATCTGCGCTTCTACGCATCTCGTCGGACGTAGCTCGATAGCCCTTTCGGCCGAGTTCACGCGCCGTCCACGACCCGGCAAGGCATAGCACAAACTGGTCATGGCATCCTGCGGTACGCGCCCGCTTCGCGGCGCGCTCCGCAGGAGGACTCGATGCACGTACTGTTCATCATTGCAGCGCTGGCTCTGGCGCTCGCGATCGGTCACGCGAACGCTTCCGGCACGCACCATCCGGGATCATCGCCCGTCATGACGCCGTTCGACGGCGGCGGAGACGGCTCCGGTGACGGCGGATCCGGCGGTTCAATCAGCGGTGGCGGCCCGCCCGGCTGATCCGAGCAGAATGGCGGACCGCAGGGGCTCGCGACGCCCCTGCGGCGTCACTGCGCTCGCGCATGCTGCGCGAACGCACTAACGCATTGTAATGTCGTTCAGCAGGCCCAGAGCGGCACACTTGGCCACCAGCGCGGCCCGTGTCCGCACGCCGAACGCCGCGAACACCCGGCGCGTGTGGTTGTTGATCGTGTTGAAGCTGCGGCCGAACTCGGCGGCGATCTCGCGTGCCTTCTTGCCCTTACAGAGTTCCATCAGCACGCGACGCTCGGCCGGCGTGAGCTTCGAAAGCGGATCGTCTTCGCCGCTGCCGCGTTCCAACGTCGCGCGAAGCCAGGCGTTGGGAAGATTGCGCAGCGCGTCGAGCCCGATTTGTGCCCAGCGGCGCTCGCCCGTCGCGTCGCGAAGATCGGTCGCGACGATTGCCGTGCGCAACCGGTACCCAAGACGCATCCAGAGATCGATCGACTGCCGGAACGCCTCCTCCGCATCGCGCTTGCGGCCCTCGGCCAACGCGATCTTGGCGCGCGCGTGGAGCTCGTACGCTTCGACTCTGCGGTCGCCTTCGAAGGCGAGCATGTCGGTGCGGCGCGGTGGGGTGCGATCGTACAACGCCATGACCTTGCGCGCGGTCGCCACGTCGGCGGTCGGAACGGAAACGGCGAACGAGAGCATCACCAGCCGCCGGTCGACGTCCAGCCCTACCTGGTCGCCGCGCAGCAGCAGCGCGCCGGCGAGCTCCAAGTAGCGCGACGAGGAATACCGGTCGCCGACGATGCCGGCGATCCGCGCGGCGCTGATCAGGGCGCTCGCGTGATGCCCGCTGTTGACGGTGAGCGTGAGCGCGAACTGTCGCTCATCCCAGGCCCGGCCGATCTCCCCTTCCAGCAGCGACAGCCACGTCAGCGTCTCGAGCGCATAGAAACGTTCGATGCGCGTGTCGTCCGTCCAGGCGAACGTCTCGTACTGGCGGCGAACGAGCCGCCCGAGCCGCAGGTCGATCGTCTCGGCGGCGATGATACCAAGGGCGTGCAGGATGTGCGCCCGCCCCATGATGTCTGGATGGCGGGCCTTGTCGAGCGCTTCGAGCGCAGCGCTGAACTGCTGCGCCGCGGCGCCGTAGTTTTCACGGCGAACGTCGATCCAACCCAGCAGCTGCAGCAATCGCGAGCGCACGGCGTCGGTCGCGCGCGGCAGCGCGGTTTCGACGATCGATTCGGCCTCGTCCAGCCGATGCGAGCTCCAGCGGCTCAGCGCGCGGTAGTACGCGATCTCCGCCACGAGGCGGGCCGCTCCGCGTGACGCCAGGCCGGACGTCTCGTCGAGCAGCGCCTCACCGCGTTCGCGCCGGTTCGTCCGGGTGAGCGCTGCCCCGTCGAGCATGCGAACGAGGGTGATCTCCTCGGTTCCCTTGGCCTCTTTTCTGGCCCGCTCGAGCGCCGCCGCAACTTCGGCCGGCCGATCCAGCGCAAGCAGCGCGCGCGCGTGCAGGGCCGCCGCGGCGACGCGATCCTCCCGCCTGTCGAACGGGCTGGACTCAACCAGCTCCAAAACACGGCCGTATTCGCCCGCGTCCCACGCGGCGTCGAGGGAGTTCAGCGGCGCGCCTTGGCCGACGGGGACGGCGGCGCGGCGGGAGCTAGCCACGACGGCCTACTTTCCCTCGGCCCTTGCCTAGTCTTTTCTTCTCATGCGTGCGAACCCGAAAATCGCATTGGCGTGCTTGTCCTGCCCCGACGGCCTACCGAAACATCGGGTGCCCTGAAGCGGTTAGCAGGACGCATGGGTCTTCTCCGACTGCTGCTGACCTCGCGCCGGACGGTCGTCAGCGCCTGGCGTCTCGCCCGCGACGGGCGGGTGCCCCAGCGGCTCAAGATCGTGGCCGCGCTCGGCCTCTTGCTGATCCTGTCGCCGCTGAACTTCTTGGGCGACATCCCGCTGCTCGGCTTCTTCGACGACGCGGCGCTGATCGGGTTATTGCTGAGCTGGTTCGTACGCGTCGCGGGACCCTACGGCGCCGACGACATCGTCCAAGCGCCCGACGTTCGCGCTCAGAGCGTCCAGGTTCCGACGTTCCAGAAATCGCTGACCGACTGAGCGGGGCGCACGCCGTGCAGGTCGTCGTTCCAGGCGTTCACGTTCGCGCGCCACACGATCGTGTGATAGGGTAGCACCTCGCCCAGCCGCCGCTCGACGGCGGCGTAGAGCTTCTTGCGCGCGCCGCGGTCGTAGGTCGCGCTCGCGCGCCGCTGCAGCGCACCCAGCTGCGCGTCGGCGACGCGCGAGTAGTTCGCGCCGTGCGGCGGCAAGTACTCGGGTCCGGCGGTTTGGCTGTCGTCGGGATCGGGATTCTTGGTCCAGGCGTATATGCCCAGATCGTACTTTCCGCTCGCCAACAGACCGCCCGCGCCGAGCGGCGCGAACAGCAGGTTGGCTTGCGCGTTGTGGATCAGCACGTCGGCGCCGACCGCGCGCAACTGCTGCTGGATCACGACCTCAGCGTTCTGCCGTGTCGTCACGCCCGCGACCGTCGCCATCTCGAGCTCGAGGCGGCGTCCGTCCTTGACGCGGATTCCGTCGGGACCGGTCTTCCAGCCCGCGGCGTCGAGCAGCGCGCGCGCCCGCGCCGGATCGTACGGCGTCGGATCGGTCTGCGCCGTGTATGCCCACGAGCGCGGAAACACGTCGCCCCAATCCGGCAGGTCGACGTCGAGGTAGACCGTGCGTGCGAGCGCGCGCCAATCGATGCCCCTCGAGAGCGCGCCGCGCAGGCGCAGGTCGGACAGCGGCGCGCGCCCGCCGTTGAACGCGACGAACTCGAACTGCGAACCTGGCGTGGCGCTCGTCGTCACGTCGGGCAGCGCGCGCAGCTCGCGGTACTGCTGCTCGGGCGCGGCGAAGTAGAAGTCGATCTCGTGCGTGCTCAGCGAGACCAGCAGCGTGTTCTCGCTGGGGATGATGCGATAGGTCACCCGCTGCAGGCCCGGCTTGCCGCCGAACCAGTACGGGTTGGGGACCATCTCGATGACGGAGTTCGGCTCGTAGCGCTCGACCATGAACGGGCCGCTGCCGACCGGCGCGTCGTTGAACGGATCGCGGTTGAGATCGGGCTTGCCGTCGAGCAGATGCTTGGGCAGGATCGCGCCCTGCCCGCCGCAGCGGAAGAAGTTCGAGACGAACGGTGCCGACGGTGCGCGCAGCCGAACGACGACGGTGCGCGCGTCCTGCGCGGTGACGCTCGCCGCCTGGTCGTACGGAAAGTGGAACGGGACGTTGTTGCGCGGGTTCATCACTTGCCGCCAGGTGAACACGACGTCGTCGGCGGTCAGCGGCTTGCCGTCGGAGAAGCGCACGCCGGGCCGCAGGTGATAGACGATCGTCTTGCCGTCGGCGCTGATCCCGCCGTTCTCGCGCGTCGGCACGCGTTCGACCGCGTCGGGGATCGGCTGGCCGCGGTCGTCGAATCGGATCAGCCCGCTGAACAGGAACTGCGCGACGTCGGTCGTGGCGGCTTGCCCCGACAGCAGCGGGTCGAGGTTGTCGAGCGTGCGCAACGCGCCGATCCGTAGGTGACCGGGCTCGGTCCAGGGATGATGCGTCGCGGCGCCTTCGAGCGCACGGGGCTGGGCCAATACGGCGGCCAGCAGCAGTGCGGCGGCCGCCGGCGCGGCGCGCCGACCCGCGGTCATCGGCGTCGCGTCAGGCTTTGCGCGCGCGAGAGCGGCGCCCACGCCGGCGGCGTCCGGCGACGCCGTTCTTCTCGGTCGGTGACGGCCCGTGGACACCGTTGGTCGACGGGCCGGCGGACGGCTCGCGCAGGGGCCGCGGCGGCGGTTTGGCCGGGATCTGCGCGTAGCCCGAAAGCATCTCGTCGACCCGCTGGTACGCGCTTCCCAGCAGCCCCACCAGCGACGAGCCGACCTCGATGACGCGCTCGGGCAGGTCCTCGGTCGAGTAGAGCGTGACGAACTTGTCGCCGTCGCGCTTGACGTCGACCCGCCGGCGTTCCCAGCGCACCGACTTCGGGTTCACGTCGAGCATGCGGTTCGCGAACCGCTCGGCGTCTTCGTGCGGCGCGACGCGCCGGGCCTCGGCGACCCACTGGTCCCAGCGGCGCGCGAAGTCGGCGATCGGGCGCCCCTTGCGGTCGTAGGCCGTGCGCTGCGGCGGCATCTCCATGCGCCAGTGGCTCTCCGGATCGATCGGTTGGAACGTCGGCTTGATCTCGCGCGGCCCCGCGAACGAATCGATCTCGACCAGCGCGGTCTCGATCTCGTCGGCCGACCGCACCTTTGCGGCCCGCTTGGGATCGCGCCGCAGCAGCTCTTCGAACTTGTCGGCCACCTGGGCGGTCATCCGGCCCTGCGCGTCGATGTGCGGCGGCAGACCGTACAGCGACGGAACGGTGATCAGCTGGTGGCGATGGGCCTGGTCGACGAGATCGATCACGATCGCCGCCGGCTTGGCCGACTTCTCGATCAGCTCGCGCCGCTCGAGGCCGGAGTTGGTGTTCGAGAGCGGGATCGCGATCTCGTCGAGCGGGCGCAGCGCGCGGCCGGTGATCTGCGTGTACAGCGTCGTCGACTTGGTCGGTCGCGCGTTGAGGATCACCTGGACCGACGGGACGTCGAAGCCTTCGAGGTAGAGCCCGCAGTTGACCAGCACGTCGATTCCGTCGCTGCGGAACTCGCGCACGATCCGCTCGCGGTCATCGCGCGGCGTCTCGCCCGACGCCCACTCGGCGTTGACGCCGCGCGCCACGAACTCTTCGGCGACGTCGCGCGCGTGCTCGACCGAGGCGGTGAAGACCAGCGCCTTGAGCCCAGGCGTGTTCTGCTTGTAGGCCGCGACGATGCGCTCGTTGCGCTGCCCGATGTTGACCGCTTGCGCCAGTTGGCCGATCACGAAGTCCCCGCCGCGGGAAGCGACCTCGTCGAGGTTGACCCCGGTCGCGACGGCGTACGATTTCACCGGGACGAGATAGCCCGCGTCGATCCCCTTGCGGGCGTCCATCGTGTAAACGATCTTCTCGAAGACGTCGACCAGCCGGACGCCGTCGCCGCGGTTGGGGGTCGCGGTGAAGCCGAGGATCATCGCCTCCGGCCGCTGGGCCAGGACCGCATCGACGATCGCGCGATACGACGGCGCCGCCGCGTGGTGGGCCTCGTCGATGACGAACAGCGAGATGCGGCGCTTGAAGCGCGCGACGAACTCCTCGAGCCGTTTCTCGGCCAGCGTTTGGACGGTCGCGACCACGATGTTGCACTCATCGGAGGCGCGGCGCTCGGCCTTCTCGACGCCGATCACCGCCTCGGGGTTCTCGACGCGGAACTTGTCGACGAGCTGCTCGATGAGCTCGTCGCGGTGGGCGACGACGACGGTGACGTCGCCGGGGCGCAGCGAGAGCAGCTTCGGCAGCGTCGCGATGACGACGGACTTGCCGAGGCCGGTCGCCAGCGAAACGAGCTGCGTGCGCACGCCGCGCGCGCGGTGCTCGAGAATCGCCTGTTGCGCCTCGACCTGATAGGGACGAAGGTGCGGTGCCCGCGGCCGGGCGGCCTCGAGCGCGGGACGACGTTTCGGCCGCGTACTAACGGCCGGCGTCGCGTCGTGTAGTTCCAATTGCGCCTTAGAGTAGGGTGCGCTCCGTCGCTCCTCGACGGGGCGAGAGGCCGGTTCGAGGCACTCGCGTGCCGTCAAGAGCCGGGATGTGTGGGCGTCATCTTCAGAGACAGCGTTCCCGACTCCTCGGTTGCATCGGCAAAAAATTCGAGATTGTTGAGCCGGCCTTTGGGCCGCCTCGTCGGCTACCGGCCGAGGGAGCGGACCGAGGCCCGCGAACGCGCCCGGGGTGAAGAAAGACGGCTGGCTCGGACGCTACTACGAGGACTTCGAGGTGGGCGACGTCTATCGTCACCGACTGGGGCGCACGGTGACCGAGACCGACAACACGCTGTTCACCATGCTCACGCTCAACACCAATCCGATCCACTTCGACGAGAACCTGGCCGCGAAGACGCCGTTCGGGAAGATCCTGGTCAACTCGTGCTTCACGCTGTCGCTGGCCGTCGGGCTCTCGGTCTCGGACTTGAGCGAGCACGTGATGGCGAACCTGGGCTGGAACGACATCAAGCTGCCGGCCCCGGTCTTCATCGGCGACACGATTTACGCGTCGAGCGAGATCCTGGCCAAGCGTGAGTCGGGCTCGCGCCACGACGTCGGCATCGTCACCGCGCGCACCACCGCGGTGAACCAGCACGGCAAGACGGTGATCTCATACGAGCGCACCTTCATGGTCTACAAGCAAGGTCACGACCCACGCGACGGCGCGGCGCCCCAGCCGCAGGCCGGAGCAGGATGACCCGCTCGTCACGTCCCGCACTCCGCTCGTCACGCCGGCGTTGACGCCGGGCCGCGCGGCTGCTACGACGGTGACAGCCATGCCCACCCGCCGCCTCACCTGGACCGTCCGGCTGATCCCGCTGTTCGTCGCGATCGGCCTGCTGTCGTTTCTGTACCGCTACCTCGACGATCTGGCGCGGCATCAGACCGGGACGTTCTCGCACCGGCTCTTCGAGCAGTTCACCGGCGTCGTCACGGCGATCGTCATCGTTCCGATCGTGCTCGGCGTTTCGCAGCGGGTTCCGTGGACGCGCACCGGTTGGCGGGGCGCGTTGCTGGCCCAGCTCGGCGGCGCGCTCGCCTACACGGTGCTGCACACCACGCTGATGGCGTTGAGCCGGGCCGTCCTCTGGCCGCTGCTGGGGATGGGATCGTACGACTACGGCAACATGCTCTGGCGCTATCCGATGGAGGCGTCGAACGACGTGGTCGACTATGCCGTCGCCTGCGCGATCGTGTACTTCATCGGTCGCGACGAGCGGGCGCGCAAGGCCGAGCTGGCCGCGGCCGAGCTGCGCGCGCAGCTCGCGCAGGCGACGCTGGAGAACTTGCGGCTGCAGCTCCAGCCGCACTTCTTGTTCAACGCGCTCAACGCGATCTCGTCGGTCATGTACGAGGACGTGCGCCGGGCCGACGCGATGCTCGCCCGCCTGAGCGAGTTCTTGCGCACGGTGCTCGCCAGCGACGCGCAACAGGTGCCGCTCGGCGACGAGCTCGACGTCGAGCAGATGTACGTCGACGTGATGACGGCGCGGCTGGAACGCGCGCTGCGCTTCGACGTCCGCGTTGAGCCGGCCGCGCGCGACGCAGTGGTCCCGTTCCTGGTGCTGCAACCGCTGCTGGAAAACGCGATCCGGCACGGCATGGCGGGCGAGCGCGACGCAATCGCGATCAGCATCGACGTCGGGCGCGAGCGCGACACGACAGTCATCTCGGTCGCGGACGACGGCGTCGGACTCGGCGGCGGCATCGTTCGCCGCGGACACGGCATCGCGAACGTCGAGTCGCGCCTGCACGCGCTCTACGACGGCGGTGCGAGCTTCGCGATCGAAGAGCGCCCGGCGGGCGGGACCTGCGTGACGCTGCGGTTTCCGTTCGAGGCGGCGGGCCCAGAATAGTGCGGGTCGTCGTCGCCGACGACGAGGCGCCGGCGCGCCGCAAGCTGGTGCGCTTCCTGCGCGACTCGGACGGCGTCGAGCTGGTCGGCGAGGCGGGCAGCGGGACCGAGACGCTGGCGGTGATCGCCGCGACGCGGCCCGACGTCGTGTTCCTCGACGTGCAGATGCCGGACCTCGACGGCGTACGAGTCGCCGAGACGCTGGCCGCGCAGCCGCACGCACCGCGGGTCGTGTTCGTCACCGCGTTCGACGGCCACGCCGTGCGCGCGTTCGAGCTCGACGCGCTGGACTATCTGCTCAAACCGTTCGACCGCGAGCGGTTCGACCGCACGCTGGACCGCGCGCGCTCGGCCGTGCGCGCGCCGGGTGACGACGGGACCAGCGCCCAGGTCGCCGAGCTGATCGCGCGCCTGCGCGGCGACGACCGCTACGCGCGGCGGCTGCTCGTGCCCGACGGGGAGCGGTCGTTCTACCTGCCGGCGCGCGAGATCATGCGGCTCGAAGCCGACGGCAACGACGTCGTCGTGCACGCCCGGCGCGGCGCGTACGCGCTGCGCGCGACGCTCGACTCGCTCGAAGCGCGGCTCGATCCGGCGGCGTTCGCTCGCGTGCATCGCTCGCACGTCGTCAACATCGACGAGATCGCCGAAGTGCATCCGTGGTTCCACGGCGATCAGAAGCTCGTGCTGCGCGACGGCACCGAGATCGGCTGGAGCCGCCGCTACGCCGCCAAACGCCCCGACCTGCAGCGCTGATCTTCCATTCGAGGAGACTGGTCATGACAGATTGGTTCGCGCGCCCGATCCTCCACGTCAAGGACGTCGAGGCTTCGCTGCGCTTTTACGTTGATCGGCTCGGATTCACGAGCCCGTGGAGCTACGCCGACGACGGCAAAATGTACGTCGCCCAGGTCGATCGGCAGGGCTGCGCGCTCATCCTGGCCGACTCGTGGCCGGAGAAGATCGGCAAGGCAGTGATGTTCATCTCCCTCAACGTCGAGCCGGCGACGTACGAGGCCGAAGTCGCGGCGGTGGACGCGCTGCGCGCAGAGTTCACGGCCAAGGGCGTTTCCGTCGGGGACGGTTGGTGGGGCTACCGGCTGCTGGTGATCGATGATCTCGACGGCAATCAGCTCCTCTTCAACTATTCGAACGAGCCTGCATCGGGAACGTAGACCCGCTCGTCACGCACAGATCCCGTTCGTCCCCGACGCGTTGCGCCGCAACATCGTGCGGCGTTACGAATACGTTGATGACGCACGCCAACGACCGAGAGGTTCTCGTCCCGTGGATCGCCGCCGCGGCGGTCTTCCTGCTGCACCTCGTCGCCAACCCGCACTACGGCTACTTCCGCGACGAGCTGTACTTCATCATCTGCGGCTTCCACCCGGACTGGGGCTACGTCGACCAGCCGCCGCTCGTCCCGCTGATGTCGGCCGCGACGCAGCTGTTCGGCCATTCGCTGGTGCTGCTGCGCGCGGTACCGGCGCTGTTCGGCGCGGCCGGCGTGTTCGTGACCTGCCGGCTGGTGAGCGCGCTCGGCGGCGGCCGGTTCGCGCAAGCGCTGGCGGCGATCGTGTTCGCGTTCACCGGCGTGCTGTCGGCGTTCGCCGGCAAGGTCGGCACCGACGAGGTCGGCCTGTGGACGTGGCCGCTGATCGCGCTTTACGTCGTGCGCTTGACCCAGGGCGCCGATCCGCGCTGGTGGCTGGCCGTCGGCGCCGCCGCCGGCATCTCGCTCGAGAGCAAGTACAGCGTCGTGTTCTTTCTCGCGGCGCTGGCGGCCGGACTGCTCGTTACACCCGGCCGGCGGATCCTGTTCAACCGCTGGTTCGCCGCCGGCTGCGGCATCGCCGCGCTGATCGCGCTGCCGAACATCCTGTGGCAGTGGCAGCACGGCTTTCCGATGTTCGAGCTGCTCGAGAACGGCCAGAACGGCAAGAACATCATCGTTGGGCCGCTCTTCTATCTTCTCCAGGAGCTCATCATCACGATACCCTTCCTGGCGCCGGTATGGATCATCGGACTCGTGTGGCTCGTCAGCGTGCCGCGGTATCGTTTCTTGGGGATCGCCTACGTCATCCTGATCGTCGAGATGCTGCTCTTTCACGGCAAGCACTACTATCCGGCGGCGGTCTACCCGATCCTCATCGCGGCCGGCGCCGTCCCGATCGAAGCGTGGACGCTACGTGCGAGCGTCGTGCGCGGTCTGGTTGTCGCCTACGCCTTCGTGTTCGGTCTCGCGTTCCTGCCGATGTCGCTACCGATACTGCCCGAAGAGAGCTATGTTGCCTATGCGGCCCGCGTCAATGCGCTGTTGCACCTACCGCACGACGTGCTCGCGACCGAGCACGGCCGTGAAGTCGCTGCATTGCCGGGAGACTGGGCCGACATGCACGGCTGGCCCGAGATCGCCGCGGCGGCGAAGCACGTCTACGATTCGCTGCCGCCGGCCGAGCGCAAGCGCGCGGTCGTGTTCGCCGGAAACTACGGCGACGCGTCCGCAGTCGCTTTCTTCACGCCCGACGTCCCGGTGATCAGCGTCCACAACCAGTACTGGGAGTGGGGAACGAAGGGCTACGACGGCAGCGTGCTGGTGCAGATCGGCGGCACGTGTTTCGAGGCCGAGCACCTCTATGCCAGCCGCACGGTCGTGGCGACGGTACGGTCGCGCTGGGCGATCGGTTGGGAGCAGAACCGGCCGATCGCGATCTGTCGCGGGGCTCGCAAGCCGCTCGCCGCGGCGTGGCCGACCGTCAAAGTGTTCATCTAAGAGGCGCGGCGCAGCACGCGTTCGGCGGCGATGATGATCGGCGGATCGATCATCGTGCCGTCGAGTACGGCGGGGTTCGAGCGCTGCGCCGCTTCGACGATGCGGCGCGCGTACTCGACGTCTTCGGGCGACGGCGCGAACGCGGCGCGCACCGGCGCGAGCTGCGCCGGGTGGATCAGCAGCTTGCCGTCGTAGCCGAGCCGGCGCGCGTGCTCGGCGTCGCGCGCCGGGATCGAGGGATCGCCGAACTCACGCGACGGACCGTCGATCGCCCAGCGCTCGGCGGCGCGCGCGGCGACCAGCATGCGCGAGCGGTGCGGCAGCATGACGTCGGTGGCGGTCTCTCCGCCGAGCTCGGCGGCGAGATCGTACGGCCCGAAGGCGAGCGCAAGCACGTGCGGCGCGAGCGCGATCGACTCGCAGTGCGCGAGCCCGCGCGCCGACTCGATCAGTACGATCTGCGCGACGTCGCCGATCTCGTCGCTCACCCGGCCGCAGTCGGCCGCGTCGCCGGCCTTCGGGACGACGACCGCGGCCGGGCGGCGCGCGCCGGCGAGCATCGCGAGATCCTGCCGCCCGTCGGGGGTGTGGGCCGGATTGATCCGCACCGCGACGCGCCCGAGGTCGTCGTGCGCGTCGAGAAACGCGCGCACCTGATCGCGCGCGTAGGCCCTGCGGTCGGGCGAGACGGCGTCCTCGAGATCGAGGATCGCGCCGCTCGCGCCCGAGCCGAGCGCCTTGCCGAAACGGTCCGGCCGGTCGGCCGGAACGAAGAGGAGCAGGGACGGATCGAGCGCCATCCCCAACCCTGCTAGAAGGTCTTGGGCGTGTAGTTGGGGCGCGGTGAGACCTTCTGGGCCGCCATTGCGGCCTTGGCGGCGGTCGCCCACGGCGAGCTCGGGCCGCCGTCGGAATCCGCCGCTTGTATCTCGCCGACGATCTCGTACATGAACTGCGTCCTCGCGAACGTCTTGGAGTTGACGACCGAGCCGGCGAAAACGTCTTGCGCGAGCTGGTGATCGTAGCCCAGATACGTCGACTTGCTGGGTTTGTACGCCTCGATGGTGTAGTTCTCGAACGCCGTCGCGAGCTTCTCGGGGTCCGTCGTCCCGGCCGTCGCGATGCGCTGCATCAGCGACATGGCGCCGACGTAGCCGAAGTAATGCCGCCAGGATATCGGCGTGCTGATGTTCTTCTTCAAGCGCGCGGTGAGCCGGCGGGCCGCGTCGCAGCACGTCGGGCTCCAGGCCACCGGGAACGTCGTTCCGGCGATCGCGTCGAGGTTGACCGCCTTGTAGTAGAAGTCTTCGAGGTTGATCCCCGCCAGCTTCATCGTCTTGCCCAGGCCGAAGTCGACGAACTGCTTGCAGGCGTTGGCGGCGTCGAGGCCGCTGTTGGCGAGCATCAGCACGTCGGCGTCGGTGTTGCGCGCCTTGGTGAGGTTCGGTGAGAAGTCGCTCGTGCCGAGCTTGACGACGTCGTGTCCGATCTCGGTACCCCCGGCCCGCGCCAAGATCGCGGAGAGCTCCGTATAGGCGTCCTTGCCGAATGCATAGTCGGACTGGATGAAGTACCACTTCTTGCCCAGCGCGAGGACGCGTGTCGCCAAGGTCCGCAGCGCCATGCGGTTGTTGGGCGAGAAGCGGTAGACGAGCCGGCCCGCTTTGGAGCCGGTGATCGACGAGTCTTGCGGTCCGAGCTCGAGCATGAAAATACCCAGCTCGTTGCAGAGCGACGTCATGGCCAGGCCGTTAGCGGACGACGTCAGGCCGAACAGCGCGTCGACGTTTTCCTGGTTGACCAGCCGGCGGGCCTCGGTGTCGGCGACGGCCGGCTTCGACGTATCGTCGGCGTAGGCGAACTCGAACTTCACCCGGCCGCTCTTGGCGTTCATGTCGGCTAGCGCGAGCTCGGCCGCGGCCTTGTGGATCGCGCCGATATCCGAGAACACGCCGCTCTGCGAGTCGATGTATCCGATCTTCACCGTCGCGGCAGGACCGGCGGCGAGCGTGAAGCGTGGAGCGGCGGTCGCAGCGACGGCGGCTGCACCGCCGGCCAGAACCGAACGACGGGAGATCATGTCTTCGACTACCTCTTCGAGAGACGGAGTGACTAGGCGAGCTCCTCTTCGGAGGACGCAGCAGCATCGGCCAGAGCGTCCCGCAACTCCTGCGGCAGGGGTGCCGGAACGAGCCGGCCGCCGTCGTGGCGAATCAGCACGCGCGCCTCGAACCCCGTCGCGACCTCGACCCCGCCGCGCGAGACGACGTGCTCGACTCGAAACGACGTGCGCCCCATCTCGGCGACGGCAGAACGAATCGTGATGGGGTCATCAAAGAAGAGCGGCAGGCTGAAGCGGGCGCCGCTCTCGACGATCGGCACCGGCCAGCGCATCGTGCCGTCGGGATCGAGCAGCTCGCCGGCGGCCGCCCGCAGCAAGCCGGTCGTCGCCACGTCGAACCAGACGTAGAACGTGGGGTAGAAGACGATCCCCGCCGCGTCCGTGTCGCCGAAGCGCACCCGCGTGTGCGTGCGGTGGGTGCGCCCGCGAAACGGCGCGCCGTCAGGCAAGCCGCACGTACTCGTAGTCGAGCGGCCGGTCCTTGATGCCTTTGTCGGGCGGCGCGATCCAAGCGGCCATCTTGCCCGGCTCGGCGACCCGATGCATGAGGCTGGCGACGAACGCGCGATCGCCGGCGCTGGGCAGCCACGACGCGATACGGGCATCGAACTCGGCCGGCGAGATCGGCCGGCCTTCGAGGTCGGTCGGGACGCCGGCCCAGTTGCCGACGGTGCGCCGGAAGCGCGTGCTCGGCAGCGCGAAGCGAAACGCGTGTCCGGCGGCTTCGACCAGGCGGTTCCAACGGGTCAGGCCGCGCATGCAGTCCTCGACGTAGGAGTTGCGCACGACCTCGTTCATCGCATTGCGCAGCGGCACGCTGTCGATCCGCACGCCGCCGGCGCCGTCGGGGATCTCTAGCTCGAAGGTGGCGCCGCGCAGCAGGTGATCGCCGTACTTCTTCTCGTCCGGCCGGCCTTTGATGCCTTGCGCGAAATATGCCGCCGCGTTCGACGACGCTTCGGAACCGAACAGATCGAGCGACGAGCTGAACCAGAAGTTCAGGTAGCGCTGGACCGTCGGCAGATCGATCGCGCCGGCCTGGCGAATCGCTTCGGGCTCGTCGGTGCCGAGCTCGCGCATGACCTCGAGCGTGCGCTTGACGACGCGCGAGATCCCGGTGTCGCCGACGAACATGTGGTGCGCTTCTTCGGTCAGCATGAAGCGGCAGGTGCGCGCCAGCGGATCGAAGCTCGACTCCGCAAACGACTTGAGCTGGAACTTGCCGTCGCGATCGGTGAAGAAGGTGAACATGAAGAACGACAGCCAGTCGGTGATCGGTTCGTTGAACGTGGTGAGGATGCGCGGCTTGTCGGGATCGCCGGAATGGCGTTCGAGCAGCTCCTCGGCTTCTTCGCGTCCGTCGCGTCCGAAGTACGCATGGAGCAGGTACACCATCGCCCAGAGATGACGACCCTCCTCGACGTTCACCTGGAACAGGTTGCGCAGATCGTAGAGCGAGGGCGCCGTGTGACCGAGCAGCCGCTGCTGCTCGACCGAGGCGGGTTCGGTGTCGCCCTGGGTGACGATCAGCCGCCGCAGCGTGCTGCGGTGTTCGCCCGGAACCTGCTGCCAGACCGGCTCGCCGAAGTCGTCGCCGAAGCCGGCGCGCCGGTCGTGCTCGGGTTCGGCCAGGAAGATGCCCCAGCGGTAGTCCGGCATCCGCACGTGGCCGTAGTTTGCCCAGCCTTTGGTGTCGACCGAGATCGCGGTGCGCAAGTAGACGTCGGCCGCGTTGAAATCGGTCGGTCCCATCTCCTTCCACCAGTTCAAGAACGCCGGCTGCCACTGCTCGAGCGCGCGCTGCAGCGTGCGGTTCGAGCCGAGCTCGACGTTGTTCGGGATCCGGTCCGTGTAATCAATCGACATGCTAGTGGCCTCTACACTCGTTCCTGGTCGAAGTCGGGTTTGGTGCCGCTGCCGAAGAGCTTGAGCGCGCCGCGCGCGCCGGTCGAGTTAGGCCGGTAGAAGACCCAGTTCTGCCATGCCGAGAGGCGCCCGAAGATCTTCGTCTCGGGCGTTTCGGCGCCCGGGAAGCGCAAGTTCGCTTCCATCGCGCTCAGCGCGTCGGGTGAGAGCGCCGCGCGCTCTTCGGTTGCGAGTCGGATCTCGTCGTCCCAGTCGAGCTCGTCGGGCGCAACGGTGACGAGCCCCGCTTCGAGCGCCGCTCGCGCATCGTAGCGCCGACCGAGCTCGCGCGTCGCCGCGGCCAGCAGCGCCGGGTCGCCGTCGAAGCGCACGTCGAGCCGCGAGCGGCCGTTGACTACCGGATACAACCCCAGGTTGGCGTCGCTCAGCGCGATCGCCGGCGCACCGTCGCCTTCCGGCAGCGCGAGCATGTAGGTGCGATCCGCTGCCAGCGCAAGCTCGAGCAACGTGCCCGCGAAGCACGAGCCGGCGTCGACGAGCGCATAGAAGCTGCGTGCCGTGACGTCCAGCCGCGCGAAGGTGCGCCGCAGCAGACCGATCGTTTCGCGCACGAGCCAGTGCGCGCGATGGGCGAGCAGCGTACGATCGACGTCGAGCACCGCTTCGGCGGATCCCTCGGTGCGCAGCAGCACGAGGCCGAGCTCGGGCTCGTTCGTGCGCAGCATCAGGATCGCGTCGTCGAGCTCGCGCGCGACGGCCAGCGGCCACCATGCGTCGCCGGCAGCGACGATCGCGTCGACGTCCTGCGGTTGCGCTGCGCGGGGAGCGCGGACGGTGAGCGTGGCGTTGCGTGCCACCCGATCGAACGCGACGTCGACATGCGCGTAGTGATACCCGGCACCGTCGATCGTGCGCGCGAGCGGGCGCAGCGCGATTCCGTTCGCATCGGCCTCACGCGGCGACGCGCCGGCATGGGCCGCGGCGCGGTCGCGCACGAGCGCCGCGAATACCGACGGCTTGGCGATCGCGTCGACCAGCTTCCACTCCTTGGCGCGCTCGGCGCGCACGCCGTCGGCGTTGGTGCAGAACAGGTCCGCGACGTCGCGCCGCACTTTGCGTTTGTCGACCACGCGCGTCAGTCCGCCCGTGCCGGGCAGGACGCCGAGCAGGGGCACTTCGGGCAGCGACACCGCGGTCGACCGGTCGTCGATCATCAGGATCTCGTCGCAGGCCAGCGCGATCTCGTAGCCGCCGCCGGCGCACGCACCGTTCACCGCCGCGACGAATCGCAGCCCGTCGTGACGGCTGGAATCCTCCATCCCGTTGCGCGTCTCGTTGGTGAACTTGCAGAAGTTCACTTTCCAGTGGTGCGACGACGTGCCGAGCATGTAGATGTTGGCGCCGGCGCAGAACGAGCGATCCTTCGCGCTGGTGACGACGACGCAGGCGACCTGCGGGTGCTCGAACCGAATCCGGTTGAGCGCGTCGTGCAACTCGATGTCGACGCCCAGGTCGTACGAGTTGAGCTTGAGCTTGTAACCTGGCCGGATTCCGGCGTCTTCGTCGACGTCGAGCGCCAGCGTCGCGACGCGTCCGTCGACGCTGAGCTTCCAGTGCCGATAGCGCTCCGGCGCGGTGTCGAAGGTGACCGGGTCCGGCGCTGCCGGCGCCTCGATGGTCAGCATCGGGCTCTCCTCGGGAATGGAAGTGTGAAAGGAATTATACTGCATCTGATTGACCGAGCGCAAGCATTATCGTGCAGTTGCCGGCACTGCCTTGGCGAGCGCCTCCAGGCTGTTCCCAACGGGGATCCCGCTGGTGTCGACGGTCGCGTCGGCCCGCCGGTAGAGCGGCTCCCGGACCGCCAGGATGCGCTGCAGATCTTGCATCGATTCCCGGTTCCCGGCCATCGGCCGCATGTCGCCTTGAGCGACCACCCGGCTCATGTGCTCGGCCGGCGTGGCCTTGAGCCAGACCGTCCAGCAGGTCTCGAGCAGTCGCTCGAAGGTCGCCGGCTCGGAGACCAGGCTGCCGCCGGTCGCCAAAACGAAGCGCGGATGCTCCTCGAGGATCTGCTCGAGGCAGCGGCGCTCCAGCCGCCGGAATCCCGCCTGGCCGTAGAAGTCGAAGATCGTCGCGAGCGCGACCCCGCTGACCCGCTCGATCTCGCGATCGAGCTCGATGAACGGCACGCCCAACCGCTCGGCCAGCAACTCACCCAGCGCCGTCTTGCCCGCGCCGCGCAGCCCGATCAGCGCGATGCGCCCTTCCCGGCCCTTGGCCGCCGCATCGCCGAAGGTGCGCAGCAACAGCGAACGGGCTTCGGCGAGCTGCTCCGGGTCCAGTCGCCGCAACACTTCGATCGCCTGCGTCAGCTCGGCGGCAGGCTCCGGCGCGTCGGTGACCAGCACTTCGAGCGGCACGTCGAGCGCGCGGGCCACCCGCCGCAAGATCGACAGCGAGGCGTTTCCCTCGCCACCCTCGAGCTGGGCCAGATACCGCTCCGAGACCCCCGAGTCGCGGGCGAGGATTTTGCGCGTCATCCCCCGCCGAGCGCGCAGCTCACGCACCCGCCGTCCGACTCCCGCCAGGAAGGCGCCGTCCTCGCCGCCGTCAGAACGCTCGATCACGATGCCAAGACGATGCGGCAACTGCACTATAATTCCTGTTCGATCGATCCACTTCGTCTGGTCCGGCCGCCAGTGAAGGACGTCGTCGTCGACGGCAAGCGCCTGGAGACCGTTCGATTTGACGGTGATCCGTCGCGGTCGGCGATCGTGCTGCTTCATGAAGGGCTTGGGTCGATCTCGTTGTGGCGCGACTTTCCGCAACGTCTGGCCGAGCGCACGCGCTGCACAGTCGTCGCCTACTCGCGCTATGGATACGGCCGGTCGGACGTGTTTCGCGAGCCGCGTGAACCCGGCTACATGCACCACGAAGGCGAGGTCGTGTTGCCCGAGCTGCTCGCGCAGATGGGGATCGAGCGTCCGGTGCTGTTCGGCCACAGCGACGGCGCGTCGATCGCGCTCGTCTACGCCGGGACGCATCCCGAAGCGGTGCGCGCGCTCGTGCTCGAAGCGCCGCATGTCTTCGTCGAGGAGATCAGCGTGCGCAGCATCGCCGCCGCGAAGACCGCGTTCGCGACGACCGACCTGCCGGCGAAGCTGGGGCGGCACCATGCCGACGCCGCGGCAACGTTCGCCGGCTGGAACGACATCTGGCTCGATCCACGGTTTCGCGATTGGAACATCGAGTCGTATGCGGCGCACGTCGACTGCCCGGTTTTGATAGTCCAGGGCAGCGCCGACGAGTACGGCACGCTCGCGCAACTCGACGCGATCGCGGCCCGTGCGCCGCAGGCCGAGAGGCTGGTCGTCCCCGGTGCCGGGCACAGCCCGCACCGCGATGCGCCGGACCTGGTGCTCGAGCGCGTCGCCGCGTTCGTCGACCGGCTGGCCGCCGCATAGCATCCGCCCGCTGGGGATAGCCGCTCGCGGGGCGAACTCAGCCGGTCCCGATGAGCTCGAAGAACCCGTTCGACCCGTTCGGCGTCGGCGCGATGTCGATGGACGTCTGGCGCGCGATGATGACGTCGCCCGGCGCATTGCTGGAGGCCCAGGCCGAGCTGGCCAAGTCGTTCGGCGAGCTGGCGGCCGGCGGAACGACCGCCCTCGCTTCCGACACGCCCGAAGCGGCGGTGATCGACCCGCAGCCCGGCGATCGCCGCTTCGCGCACGCAGCCTGGACGACGAATCCCTATTTCTCCGCGCTCAAGCAGGCGTATCTGCTCTCGACCAAAGCGATGCTCGAGTCGATCGACCAGGCCGAGGGCGTCGACGAAGCGACGCGCCGCCGGGTGAAGTTCTTCGCCAAGCAGTTCACCGACGCGATGAGCCCGACCAACGTGCCGTGGTTCAACCCCGACGTGCTCGAAGAGACGCTGCGCAGCGGCGGCGCCAACTTCCGGCGCGGGATGGAGAACGTGCTCGAGGACGCGCGCGACAACGCCGGACGTCCGGCGCTGGTCGACGAGTCGGCGTTCGAGGTCGGCAAGAACGTCGCGACGACGCCCGGTACGGTGGTGTATCGCAACGCGCTCATCGAGCTGATCCAATATGCGCCGACCCAGCCGCGGATCTACGCGCGGCCGCTGATCATCGTCCCGCCGTGGATCAACAAGTTCTACATCCTCGACCTGCAGCCGACGAACAGCTTCGTGAAGTACGCGACCGACGCCGGGCGCAACACGTTCGTGGTCTCGTGGCGCAATCCGGACGCGTCGCTGGCCGACATGACCTGGGCGGACTACGTGAAGCTCGGGCCGATCGCCGCGGCGACCGTCGCGGCCGAGATCGCCGGCAGCAGCGACGTCGACGCGATCGGGTACTGCATCGGCGGCACGCTGCTCGGGACGACGCTGGCCTATCTGGCGCGCACCAACAACCCGCTCGTCAACTGCGCGACGTTCTTTGCCGCGCTCGTCGAGTTCAGCGATCCCGGCGAGATCATGGCGTTTCTCACCGAAGAAGCGCTCGAGACGATCGAGCAGCGGATGAACGAACACGGCGTCCTGAGCGGCCGCGAGATGGCCGACACGTTCAACATGCTGCGCGCCAACGACCTCATCTGGGGCGTGGCCGTCAACCGGTATCTGCTCGGCAAGGACGCGCCGGCCTTCGACCTGCTGTACTGGAACAGCGACGCGACGCGCATCCCGCGCGCGACGCACTCGTATTACCTGCGCCAGATGTACGTCGAGAACAACCTCGCCAAACCCGATGCGCTCGAAGTCGACGGCGTCCCGATCGACCTGGGCCGCATCACGCTCGACACGTACTGCGTCGCGACGCAGGAGGACCACATCGCGCCGTGGCGCTCGGTCTACGCCATGACCCGATTGCTCGGCGGCGCGACGACTTTCCGGCTAGGCGCGTCGGGTCACATCGCCGGCATCATCAGCCCGCCCAGTAAGAAGAAGGCCGTGTGGTGGGGCGCCGAACCCGGCGCGGTCAACCCGCCCGATCCCGACGCGTGGCTGGCCGCCGCGCCCAAGCACGAGGGCTCGTGGTGGCCCGACTGGACCGCATGGCTCGCGCAACGCTCGCCGGAGCAGACGGACGCGCCCGCCGCGACCGGCAGCGAACGCTACCCGCCGCTGGCCGACGCGCCCGGAACTTACGTCTTAGAACGCTCGTGAACTCAGTGAGGCGGTAGCGGGGCGCGCAGCGCCGCGAAGCGCTCCCACGCATCGCCGCCGCCCCCCGTCGATCGCAGCGACGCATAGTCTGTCGGACGGAACCCATCGGATGTCGCGTCGACGAGCGCGATCTGCGCTTCGGCTGCCTCGGGCGCGTACGGATAATCCGCCACCAGCCAGGCCTCGGTGTCGCGGGCGAGCTGCAATCCGCGCGGCGTGTGGACGCGCAGGTAGCATACCTGCAGCGCGAACAGGTCGCGCGCGATCCACGGGTCGCGCGGATAGGCGCGCTCCCACGCTCGTATCGCGTCGGTGGCGAACGTAAGCGGGCCGTCGAGCGTCGGCCCGACGTTGCCTTCTTGGATGCGGTGGCCGGAGTCGCGAATCGCGTTCGCGATCCCCAGCACGCTGAGACGATAGTGCCCGAAGTACTCGTCGGCCGGAGCCTTCGACGAGATGTCCTGCGCGCAAACGGGAACACCCGGCAGGACAAAAGCGAGCGCGAATACGGCAGAACGAAGGTTCAGCATATGAAGCCTCCCGCTCAAGAGTATCGGAGGCAGCATATGATAGGTTGATTGGTCCCGGATTAAAGTACGCTAAGGCACCCGCCCGTAGAACTTCCGCCCGGGCTCCCGGCGTTCTACACTCAGCTATCCTCACCCGGGAGCCTCTATGCATTCATCCGATCCCCGGCGTCGGTCCGCGCTGCTCATAGCGGTCGCCGCTCTTTTGCTTCCCCTCGCGGCCCCGCTCGCCGCGCGCGCGGACGGTGACGACCCCAACGGCGTCGGCGTTGCGCGCCTCAGCCTCGTCGATGGATCCGTCGCGGTGCAGCGCGGCGACTCCGCCGCTCCGATCGACGCCGCGGTCAACGCGCCGGTGCTCGCCGCGGACTACGTCACGACCGGTGACGCATCGCACGCCGAAGTGCAGTTCGACGGCATGTCGACGGTGCGCTTGGGCGACAACGTGCAAATGCGCTTCACGCGCATCGATCCCGGCAATCGCCAACTTCAGCTCGCGCAAGGCACGATCGAGATGCGCCTGCTGCGCGGCACCGACGGAGAAAACGACATCGACACGCCGTCGGTCTCGATCCATCCGCTCGACACCGGCAGCTATCGCGTCACGGTCGATTCCGATGGGCGCACGCTGGTCACCGTGCGCGCGGGCCAAGCCGAGGTCGTGATGCCGCAAGGCAATCAAGTCGTGAGCGCCGGCAGCACGCTGCTCGCGCAAGGACCGGCGTCGAGTCCGTCGGTGCAACCGGTCGAGACGGTCGCAGTCGACGACTTCGACAACTTCAACCGCGACTGCGACCAGCGTGAAGCGCCTGCGCTCGCGTCGGAACCGTACGTCAACCCGCAAGTGCCCGGCGTCGCCGATCTCGACGCCGACGGCCGTTGGGTGCAGGACAACTCGTACGGTCAGGTGTGGGTGCCGCAGAACGTCGCCTCCGACTGGGCGCCGTACCGCGACGGCAGCTGGGTCTGGGAAGACTACTACGGTTGGACCTGGGTCGGCTCCGAGCCGTGGGGCTGGGCGCCGTACCACTACGGTCGCTGGTACCACAGCCCGGTCTACGGTTGGGCTTGGTATCCCGGTTCGCGGGTGGCCGTCAGCGCCTGGTCGCCCGCGCTCGTCGCCTTCATCGGCTTCGGTGGCGGCGGCGGCATCGGGCTCGGCTTCGGCAACATCGGTTGGGTGCCGCTCGCTCCGTTCGAAGCGTTCCACCCGTGGTGGGGCCGCGGCGTCGGCAACGTCGCGTTCACGAACAATTACTACAACGCGCCGGTCTATCGCAACGCGCTGTACAACGGCGCCACCTTCGTCAGCCACGAACGCTTCCTGCAAGGACGCTTCGACCATGCTTCGCCGATGACGCTGGCGCAGGTTCGCGAGGGTCAGGTCGTGCGCGGAACCGTGCCGGTCGTCCCGTCGCAAGCGAATTTGCGGTTCAACGACCGCCCGGCGCCCGCGAACCTCGCGGTCCGCTCGTCGGCCTTCGCGGAGCGGTCGTTCGCCGGCCACGAGAACGTCGTGCAGCGCACGCCGTTCGAACAGCAGCGCGCGGCATTCAGCACCGGAGCGGGCGCGCGTCCGAACGCGACCTACAACGGCGAAACGGGTGCACGTCCGAATGGGACGTACTACGGCGAAACGGGCGCGCGGCAGAACGCCACGACTCCGAATAACGCGTGGTCGCGCTTCAACACCCAGCGCCCGACGTCCGACGGTGAGCGTCCGACGTACAACGCCGAGCGGCCGTCGTATAACGGCACGGGAACCCGTAACGCCGACACCACGAACCGCAGCACCACGACGTACCAGCGGCCGTCGACGTACAACGAGGGTGCGAACGGCTACCAGCGGCCGTCGTACAGCCAGGGTTCCAACGGCTACCAGCGGCCGTCGTACAACCAGGGTTCCAACGGCTACCAGCGGCCGTCGTACAACCAGGGTTCCAACGGCTACCAGCGGCCGTCGTACAACCAGGGTTCCAACGGCTACCAGCGGCCGTCGTACAACCAAGGCTCGAACACCTACCAGCGCTCGACGTCGACCTACCGGCAGCCCTCGTACAGCCGGCCGGCGCAGACGTACCAGCGCCAACCGCAGCGGACTCAGCAGAGCAGCCGGCAGGCTTCGCCGCGGCCGCGCAGCAGCAGCGACCGTGACCACTAGGAGAATGTCGATGAGAAACTTCGTCCTTGCGGCCGCGGCCGTTGCAGCGCTCGCGGTGCCGGCCGCCGCCGGCGCGGCGAGCAACGACTACCAATCCGTCGAGCAGCACTACGTCGGGCGGGTGATCTCGTTCAAGCCTTGGCGCCTGCGGCTCGACATCGGGCCGGCGATCGTCCTGCATCCCGGCACGGTCATCCACCCGACCGGGACGACGCTGCAGAACGGGATGCCGGTGCGCGTCTTCGGCCACGTCGCGGCCGACGGCGCCTTTGCCGCCGACGAGATCGACGTGATCTCAGCCGCCTGGCTGCGCTTCCCGCGCTGACCTAGTGTGTTCGCGCAAATGCGCGACACTCGCGTTCGGCCTTCGGCCGATCCGCCCGTCGTCGCCTGTCGGACGGGGTCCGACAGGCGACTAGCGGCTTTCCCGCCGGCCGGCCGCGCGCAAGGTCTCGCGCGGCCGGCGGCGGATCATCCTGACATGAGGACGCGCGACATGTACGCCACGCTGTTGGAACTCGTTCCGACGATGGTCGCGCGCCGCGAAGGGATCGTGACGGGCTGGAGCCCGCACGCCGACCCGGTGTGGCGCCGCGGCGACTATTGGGTGCGCGTCGAGGCGCCGAACACGATGCAGCTGTTGGTGCGGGCCGGCTACGGCGACGAGACGCAGGTCGAGCGCCTACACCAAGTGAGCGGCGCGCTCGAGCCGGTCGCCCAAGACGTCGCGTCGCTGTTGAACGGAGCCGACGCGCCGAGCGCCTGAGATTTACTGCGCGACGTAGGTGAAGCGGCCGGGGATCCATGCGCACACGCTGCCGTCGCGCATCACGAACGACTCGCAGCCGTCGACCTCGGCGTTGAAGTCGGCGTTGCGCTCTTTGGTTCGCGGCCAGTCGACGTTGGCGTCTTGACGCGCCGTTGCGCGCGCCTTGCCGTTCGAAAGCGGGCTGGTCCTGCCGAGTGCGTTCAGGGCGCGAACCAGCGTCTGCGCCTGCGTCATCCGAGCCGCTCCACGATGGTGACGTTCGCGGTGCCGCCACCCTCGCACATCGTCTGCAGGCCGTAGCGCCCGCCGCGCCGCGCGAGCGCATGGACGAGCGTCGTCATGAGCTTCGTGCCCGAGCTCCCGAGCGGGTGGCCAAGCGCGATCGCGCCGCCGTGCACGTTGAGCTTGGCCGGATCGGCGCCGGTCGAGCGCAGCCAGGCGATCGGGACCGGCGCGAACGCTTCGTTGACCTCGAACAGGTCGATGTCGTCGATCGTCATCCCGGCTTTGCGCAGCGCGCGCTGCGTCGCGGGGATCGGTGCTTCGAGCATGATCACCGGATCGTGGCCCAGCACGCTGAGATGATGGATGCGCGCCAGCGGCGCGCGCCCCAGTGCCGCCAGCCCGCGCTCGTTGACCACCAGGCAGGCCGACGCGCCGTCGCAGATCTGGCTCGAGCTCGCCGCGGTGATGCGGCCGCCTTCGCGCAGCGGCTGCAGCCCGCGAACCCCCTCCAGCGTCGCGTCGAAGCGAATCCCTTCGTCGATACGGTGCGACGCCGTCGAGCCGTCGGGAAGCTCGACGTCCAGCGGCACGATCTCGCCGTCGAAGCAGCCGGCCTGCGTCGCGGCGATCGCCTTGCGGTGGCTCTCGTAGCTGTAGGCGTCGAGCTCGTCGCGCGAGAGATCGTATTTCTGCGCCATCATCTCGGCGCCGGTGAACTGGCTGAAGTGCACGCCGGGATAACGCTGCTCCATGTTCGGCGACTTGTAGACGCCGAAGCCGTTCTCGCGCGGCAACGAGGTCGACAGCCCGATCGGAACGCGCGTCATGCTCTCGACGCCGCCCGCGATGACCGCGTCCATCGTTCCCGACATGACGGCCTGCGCTGCGAACTGCAGCGCCTGTTGCGACGAACCGCATTGCCGGTCGACCGTCGTCGCCGGCACGCTCTCGGGCAGCTTCGACGCGAGCACCGCGTTGCGCGCGACGTTGACCGCCTGCTGGCCGATCTGCACGACGCAGCCGAAGATGACGTCGTCGATCAGCTCGGGATCGGCGCCGGTGCGGTCGACGAGCGCGTCGAGCACCTGCGCGGCCAAGTCGGCCGGATGCCAGCCGGCCAGCTTGCCGCCTTTGCGCCCGCCCGCAGTCCGAACGGCGCCGGCGATATACGCTTCGGGCACGCGATCAGCCGACGTCGACGTGTCCGTCGACGACGTACGTGAGTCCGAGCTCGTCGATCTGCAACGTCATGCGCGCGGCGACCCTGTCGACGCTCTGCAGGCGACCGTCGGCTTGCGCTTCGCGCACCGCCTTCTCGATCTCGCGCTGCGACGTCACCCCGACTTCCTTGAGGAACCTGCGGACGGATAGGTTGAACCGGTCTTCGTCCATCTGCCGCTCTTGGATCGCGCGCTCGCTTGCGCCTGCGAGAATGCGTGGAATCGGCTGAGAGTGAGACGCTACTATCGGTTCTGGGAATACGTTCTTCCCTATCATGCTCGCACTCATCCTTAGGCCCACCGTGCTGCTTGCAGCGGCACTTGGGATATCTCTCGGCTTCGGTCTGCCGCAAGGCGCTTCGGCCGAACCCGGTGTCGCTCGTATCAGCGACATGCAGGGCTCGGTCGCCGTGCAGCGCGGCGACACGAACACGGCGGTCGAAGCGACCGTCAACGCGCCGGTTCTCGGCGCGGATTACGTCACCACCGGTGACAACTCGCGCGCCGAAATCGATCTCGACGGCGCGTCGTCGGTTCGACTCGGCTCGGGCGTTGAGATGCGCTTCAGCGATCTCGATCCCGGCAGCCGCCGTTTGCAGCTCGCGCAAGGTCCGATCGACCTGCGCGTGTTCCGCGGCAACGATCTGGGCACGCAGATCGACACGCCGTCGGTCTCGATCCGGCCGACTCAAGCCGGCAGTTATCGCGTCAACGTGACGCCCGATGGGCGCACTTGGGTGGCCGTTCGTTCCGGCGCCGCCGAAGTGATCACACCGCAAGGCGCGCGCACGATCGGCCCCGGTTCCACGCTGATCGCGGCCGGCAGCGCGACCAATCCGTCCATCTCGACCCAAGGCCCGATCGCCAATGACTCGTTCGACACCTGGAACGGCCAGCGCGATCAGTATTGGCAAGCCGCCGCGCCGTCCGAAGCGTACGTCAATCCGAACATCGTCGGCGCTGACGACCTCCAGCAGTACGGCCAATGGCAGAGCGATCCGTCCTACGGTCAAGTCTGGGTTCCGAACTCCGAACCCGCCGGCTGGTCACCGTATCAAACCGGCAGTTGGGTGTGGGAAGACGGCTACGGCTGGACGTGGGTCGCCGCCGAACCCTGGGGCTGGGCCCCGTATCACTACGGCTCGTGGTATCGCGGCTCGTACGGCTGGGCCTGGTATCCCGGTCCGGCCGTCGTCACCCCCGTCTGGCAGCCCGCACTGGTCGCATGGATCGGTTTCGGCGGCGGCAGCGGCATCTCGATCGGTCTGAACCTCGCCGGCCCGGGCTACGACGTCGGCTGGATTCCCTTGGCGCCGTTCGAGCCGTACTACCCGTGGTACGGGTACGGCGGCTACGGCGGCTACGGTGGTCCGACCGTGATCAACCAGGTCACGATCATCAACAACCCGAGCGCCTACCGCAACTATCGCTACGGCGTCGTCGCCGTGAGCGGGCGGCAGTTCGCCGCCGGCCAGTTCGGGCACACGCGGCTCTACGCGCCCAACCAGCTGCGCAACGTGCGCGGTTTCCGCGGCGCAGTGCCGATCGATCCGACGGCCGCGAACTTGCGCTTCTCGAACGCGAGCGTCCCGCGTCAGCTGGCCGTCACATCGCGGGTCGCGCAGACGCGGTTCGCCGGCAACGCGCCGGTCACACGCCGCACGCCGTTCACGCAGCAGCGCACGGCGATCGCGACCGGCCTGCGGCACGCGCGCGTGCAAACCGTGGCAGCGCGCTTCACCACGCCGACGACGCCGGCGGCGATTCACGCCGCAGCCGCCCGGATGGCGGCGGCTCGCCCGTCGACGACCGCGCGCACGGCGGCGCGTCCGAACGTCGTGCGCAACGCCGCGCGGCCCAACGTCGCCCACACCGCGACGCGGCCGAACGTCGCCCATACCGCGACGCGTCCCAACGTCGCCCACACTGCGACGCGTCCCAACGTCGCCCACACCGCGACGCGTCCCAAGGTCGCTCATACCGCGACGCGGCCGAACGTCGCGCACCGCGCCACTCCCAACAGGACGACGGCGCACGCAACGACGGCGCACGTGACGACGGCCCACTCGCACGTAGCGACCGCGCCGCGGCGGACCAACACCGCGCCGGCCGCCCACGCGCGTTCGGTGCCGGTGGCGCACAACTACACGGCTCCGCGCACGACGCACGCCGTGCCGGTCGCGCACACGTATACGGCGCCGCGGACATACCACGCGCCTGTCGCGCACACGTATACGGCGCCGCGGACTTACCACGCCGCGCCGGTCGTGCACGCGTACACGGCCCCGCGGACGTACCACGCTCCGGCGAGGACCTATGCGGCTCCGGCCCGTGCGGTTCCGGTGCGCCAAGCGGCGCCCGCCCGTCCGGCTCCGGCGCGGCCGGCGGCCGGCGACAGGCAGCACCCGCCGCGCTGACGCACTGCGGGTGAACACGGCCCTTCCGCGGCGCATCCGCGGGAGGGCTTTTCTTACAGCCCGCGCGCCATGAAGACGGCGCAGAGCGGGATGAAGACGAACACCGCGATCTGCGCCCAGAGCAGGCCGCGCAGACGGCCCAGTTCGCTGTCTTCGAGGACGATCGATCCGTCCGTCGCCTTGCGCGCATTCCAGCGGATGAACGCGATCGTCGGCACGATCGAGAGCAGCGCGACGACGACGAACAGTCCCATCTTGGTCCAGAACACCGGGTTTTGGGTGTAGAACGCGGGGCCTTTCGGGCCGAGAAGGAGACGCCCGAGGCCGCTCGCGATCACCAGGCCTGCGACGATGCCGTACCAGCGGTCGATCCCCTGCAGCCTGCCGGCGAGATCCGCCGGCAGGTTCTTTCGCAAGATCACCAGCTCGGCCACCAGCAGGCTGGCGAGGGCGAAGATGCACATGAAGTGTGCGTACGCCAAGAGCGCATCCCGAGTCAGCATAGAACCTCCCGCTCGCAAGCCGCTCGCATCGCTTCGCGAACGCTCGGGAAGTGCTCCTTCGGCTCAGGGCTGTCGAAGCACGAGGTCGAAGGGTGCCGGATGACCGAGGAGCGACCGACTCCGACCGCCATCGAGCGTCAAGAGGACGTGACGCCGGCGGTGCTCGCCGTGATGGAACGGACGACGGACCCGCGGCTGCGCGAGATCATGATCTCGCTGGTGCACCATCTGCACGCCTTCGTGCGCGACGTGCGATTGACCGAAGCCGAGTTCCGAGACGCGACCGCCATCATCAACGAGATGGGAGCGCTGGCGAGCGATACGCACAACGAGACCGTCCTGATGGCGGGCTCGCTCGGCGTCTCATCGCTGGTGTGCCTGCTCAACAACGGTGACCAAGGACAGACCGAGACCTCGCAATCGCTGCTCGGCCCGTTCTGGCGGCTGAACTCGCCGCGCGTCGTCAACGGCGGCAGCATCGTTCGTTCCGACACTCCGGGCGAGCCACTCTTCGTCTCAGCGCGCGTGCAGGACCGAGTCGGCCGGCCGATCGCCGGCGCGGAGGTCGACGTGTGGCACGCATCGCCGGTCGGCTTGTACGAGCACCAAGACCCCGACCAAGCCGAGATGAACCTGCGCGGCAAGCTCACGACCGACGACGACGGACGGTTCTGGTTTCGCACCGTCAAGATGACCGGCTACCCGATCCCGACGGGCGGCGTGGTGGGACGGTTACTGCGCGCCCAGAACCGCCATCCGTTCCGCCCCGCGCACCTGCACGCGCTGATCTTCAAGGAAGGCTACAAGACCTTGATCTCGCAGGTCTACGATCCGCACGATCCGCACATCGGCACGGACGTGCAGTTCGGCGTGACCCGCGCGCTCGTCGGCGACTTCGTCCGCCACGACGAACCGCACCCCGACGCGGCGGACGTGACGCCGCCGTGGTACTCGTTCGACTACACCTACGTGATGGAGCCCGGTGCTGCCGTTCTCCCGCGTCCGCCGATCGAGTAGCTCTGCGCACGCGAAGTCCCCAGGCGCAAACCTTGCCGGCCTCGGCGGTTCGTCTGTAGGGGCGCGGCGCCGCCGTGCGCTCAGCGCGATGTGGCTGTGTCGGAGGATCGAGATGCTCAAAGCTGGTGATCACGTGTATATCGACGGCACGAAAGAAGAGGGCACCGTCAAAGCCGTGCACCCTCACGAAGTCCTCGTTCACGTCGTCGTTCCCGGCGGTCACGAGGAGCGCAAGTACGCCCACGAAGACCTTCGGCTCGACCTGACGATGAACGAAGCCTCGAGGTTCATCGATCACTAGCCGGCCCGAGCTA
>Ga0302325_10004220_pt1 | contig 33295 bp, 33 predicted proteins | sample Palsa_T0_2_FD_201948 | JGI IMG/M metagenome (GOLD analysis project Ga0302325, IMG submission 201948) | Peat permafrost microbial communities from Stordalen Mire near Abisko, Sweden - Palsa_T0_2 | ecosystem: Environmental > Terrestrial > Soil > Palsa > Peat permafrost | place: Sweden: Abisko... | reverse complement strand
AGGGGAATAGCGGAAGGTCGGTAATGGGCGAGCCAGAGGGTATGCTCCTTCGTCGCGCCTTGCCCAAGCCAGAATTGCGCGCAACGCGACCCATCCCTACTTTTTAGACGCCCTCTTATGAAACGAACCATCCCCATTCTCGTCCTTGGGTCCTTCTGTGCCGCCGCAGCGCTCCGCGCTGCAACTCCCTCTTTCGACTGGCCCCAGTTCCGGGGCGCGAATCGTGACGATATCTCGAAAGAAACCGGCTTGCTCGCGCAATGGCCCGCCGACGGCCCGGCCAAAATCTGGAGCTATACCCAGGCCGGCCTGGGCTATTCCGGCTTTTCCGTCGTCGGCGGCAAGCTCTTCACCATGGGCACCCGCGACAACGGGGAAATCCTCATCTGCCTCGACGCCACCACCGGCAAGGAGCTCTGGGTCTCCAAAATCGGCCAGTTCGACAGCATGCCCCAAAAGAATTGGGGCGAAGGCCCGCGCGGCACACCGACCGTCGATGGAGCTGGTGTTTATACCCTCGGCAGTGACGGCACGCTCGTCGCCGTCCGAATCGCCGACGGCAAAGAACTCTGGCGCACCACCATGGCCGACCTCGGCGGCAAGATCCCCGGCTGGGGTTATACCGAGAGCGTCCTCGTTGACGGCAAACAAGTCGTGTGCACGCCCGGCGGTTCGAAAGGCGCCATGGCCGCGCTCGACAAAGCGACCGGAAGGGTGCTCTGGCAAAGCGAAAAATGGACCGATGGCGCGCAGTACTCCTCGATCGTTCCGGCAGACATCAACGGCCAGCGGCAATACGTCCAGCGCAGCCTGACCAATATCGTCGGCATTGCGGCCAAAGATGGCGCGTTGCTTTGGCAGCAGCCCTATCCCGGCAAAACCGCGATGATTCCCACACCCATCGTCAAGGGCAACCAGATCTACGTCGCCAGCGGCTACGGCGTGGGTTCGCTCAGCTTTACCATCGAGCCCGGTAACCAAATTACGATGCTCTACGACGAGACCGCCGGAACGAGCAAGGTCATGAAAAACCACCATGGCGGCGTGATCCTGCTCGGCGACAAGCTTTACGGCTACAGCGACGGCGTGGGCTGGACCTGCCAGGATTTCAAAACCGGCGCGCTCGTCTGGGCCGAAAAGAAAGCGCTCCAAAAGGGCGCCATCGCCTACGCCGACGGCCACTTCTACTGCCTCGAGGAAGGCACTGGCAACGTGGTGCTGGTCGATGCTTCACCGACCGGCTGGAGCGAAAAGAGCCGCTTCAAACTCGACCCGCAATCGAGTATCCGCAGCCCCCAGGGCCACATCTGGACCCACCCGGTGATTGCCAATGGCCGCCTCTACCTCCGCGACCAGGATTTGATCTTCTGCTACGCGGTAAAATAAAGCGCCCATCCGCGCGACGCTCGGTCGCTCAGAGATCCCGCCACTTCAGGCCGCATTCGGCGTCGTAAACTTCATCACGAGCACCCGGAGGTCTGGCGTTTCCTTGAAGTTCATGCCCACCGTGAACCGGTGCGTCCGGGTCAACGGCCCGTTTTGAGCATCACTGAACATTTCATAGAATTGCGCGCTTTCGTCGCGCTCAAAAAGCGGGCATTCGAAAAACTCCCGTGCCAGGCCCATCCCGTACTCGCCTCCAACCGTAAACTGGACAACCACGCTTTTCCGCTCTGTCCAAATCTCGATCCGCCAATGGTCTTCGGGATACGTCGCCAGTCGGTTTTCAAAAACCAAGCTCCCTCCCTGCCCATTCTCTGGTGACATCTCCAGCACTGTCGAAAAATGGTAGTGCCCTAATTTGAAAATCCGAAGGGACTCAGACAAACCATTCTAGATGTTGCCCCTTGTCGTGCTTATGGCAACGAAATGTGGCGGGCGAGAGAGAGCGGGGAATCTTTGAAGTGGATGGCTTTGAGTTGGGCTTTCAGGTCATCAGGGATTTTCTCGATCGGCTCCGGGGCGGAAATGAGCGATTCCACGGTACCAGTTCCGGGGGTCTTAATTCGCATGCCATAAAACCACAATGGTTTTTCTGTCAGGTAGACGGCTTCGAAACCGTCCATGGGGTTTTTCAATTGGAATTCCTTCCATTTTCCGCCTTTGCCGGGGACGACATTGAAGGTGTCGGGTGCCTCGAGATAGGCCTCGTAGAGGGAGCCCTCGAATAGATCGGCGCCGATGATACCCAAGAGATAAGCGAGGATTTCCTTGTCGTTCCTCGCGATCTTGATCCCGTTTTTTTGCCCCGTCTGCCACTCGAAAACCCCATCCGCGGTCACGGCGACGTTCCAATTTTCCCATTGCGCGGCATTTTCTCCAGTTCCTGGGTCGACCCATTTTCGCTGGATGATATAAATTCCCTCGCCGCTGATGTAGATGTCAAGAGCGCCGTCGACGAGGATGTGGGTGGCCGGGTAACGCTGGAACATGCCTTCGATGATGTCGAGACGACCCGAAGCTAAAATGGCCGCAGCCTTGGTGGGCGGAGCTTTTTTGGCCGCAGCCTCCGCGTCGCCAGCCGCAATCTCCGCCTTCCCTTCCGTAAGCATTTCCGTCCGTATCGAGCCAGCAAGGAGTAAGCCTGGCAGGTGGACGGCGAACGCGAGACAAAGGCAGGGTATTTTCATGGTGCTGCTGCTGACGGTGGCGCGGTTCGTTAGGAATGCTCGGTGTGGGATGGGGGTGAGTCAATCAATAAGAAACGGGTTGGCATCAACGCTGAACGCGCGCTCAAAAGCGGAATAAGGTTCAACCGCGGCGCGTAAGGCAATGCCCTCCGCATCAAGAATGGTGGTTGCCCCGAAATCAATTCGTCCTCTTGAGATTTTTCAAATTAGGGCACTACCCGAAAAATATCCCGCCACGTCCCGCGCGGTAAACGGCAGCCCCTCAATCCGCGCAGCCGGTTCAGCCGCGGGCGGGCGCATCTCCTTCTCATCGGCGGACCACACACACTCGAAATCGGCGGCGCGCGGCGCCAGCACCAGGAGCGCCGCTCCGAGCACTGCGGTCCAGATGAACCAATTTTCGATTCTTTGCCACTCGGGTTTATGGATTTGTGCATTCATGGCGGTCGAAGCTCCTTTGGTTAAGATAGTTTCGCCCGAGCCCACCGGCGTGTCCTTACGATTTTTGTCCTTTTCCCGACGTGGATTGTCTCCCCGAAGCCTTTACGCTGATAGTTGCGTGTCCGTGGAAGCTTGATTTGCGGATGGTTCGTCAAGCTCCCGGGACATTTGCACGCGATCGGCGATCCAGCGGATCCAGGCGGGGTGCAACTGGAGGAACTCCGACAACTCGCGGCGCTCGACATCGTTACACTGACCGTCAATGAACCGTTCGATCAACGCCATCCGCTCGGCGCTCAGTTCCGTCAAGCCGTGGCCGCGCACTTCGGGCTCGCACCTCCCAAGAAACTCGAGCAGGAGGGAGATTTCGTCTTTCATGTCTATCGGTTGGGATGACGCTCTGGCGGACATTTGCACGAAAAGTGAGTTGTCTCTGGAATTATGCAGCCGAACCGAAAAGGCGCAAGAGGGCGTCTCATCAATAGCGGAGGGTCACCGGGGATGCTCCTCCGTCGCGCCTTGCCCAAGCCAAGGATTCCTGCCACGCGATCCTTCCCTGCTTTTGAGACGCCCGCCAAAAAAAGTGAAAGTTTTCCGCAAGTCCCGTGAAAACGCGCATCTCAGCCAGTGGAAGCAATGGTTAGTAGGGTGGTGCTTCCACAGATGGACTGCGACCGGCGTGGCCTGTGGGCGTGGGGGTCTGGAGAGCTGGAGGCGCGAGGAAACGTGGAGGGCGGCGGATAGCCAGGAGGGCTGGCGGGCCGGTCGCAAACCATCGGGGTTTGCAGCGGGAGGACGGCGCGGCCATCGGGAGGTGGCCGCGCCCTTCCCGGCGGCGAATCGCGACCGCCACGGTGGTTCGTTTGCATCGCAACCGCGGACGGCCGCAGCGCGCGTACCATGGCGGATTCTTCCGGCGTGCGAACCAGGATCTAGACGACCGCATGCGAAGTGTGAAATGATCCGGGGCCGCCATGAACGCACAAACGCTTCACTGCCCGGATTGCGGAGCCCCCGCCTCGAGCGACGCGACCAAGTGCGAGCATTGCGGGGCGCGGCTGGCGACGGTGGCCTGCCCCTGCTGCTTCGGGATGATCTTCCTCGGGTCGAAATTCTGCCCGCATTGCGGGGCGCGCGCGGCGCGCCTCGAGGGCGAAAACGATGCGCCAAAGATGCCCTGTCCTCGTTGCCGGCTGGCATTGCAGAGCGTCACGCTCGGATCGCTGAATATGCACGAATGCACCCAATGCGAGGGACTCTGGGTCGGCGTGGAGACATTCAACGAGATTTGCGCCGACCGCGACAAGCAAGCGGCCGTGCTCGGCGGCGCTTCGCCGCCACCCGCACCCTTCGATCCCACGATCCAGGAAGTGCGCTACCTGCCCTGTCCCGAATGCCACACACTCATGAATCGGATCAATTTTGCCGGCCACTCCGGAGTGATCGTCGACGTGTGCCGCGGCCACGGCACGTGGTTCGACCGCGATGAATTGCAGCACATCGTGGAATTCATTCGTGCCGGCGGCCTGCAAGAAGCACGCGAACGCGAGCTCGAGCGTCTCAAGGAAGCGCGCGGCCACCAAACGCCCGTGCCGGGTATCGCGGAAATAATGCCCGCCGAGACCTGGCCGGAGAAAACGCACTCAGGATGGGTGGCCGCCGACTTCATCGCGTCCGTGGCCGGAGCGCTGGCCCGGCTGGTTTTGAAGTAACGCCCGCGGATTGGCGCCGCGCACGCGGCATCGGTTCCTCTATTTGGGCAGCGTGTGCTCTTGAAAAAAACTCACGATGAGTTCCGCGGCCTGCCGGCGCACCGCGTGGCCGTACGGATGGATATACGCCACCACTGGCGTCCCGCCGGGCGAAGCATAACGCGTGGCCGCCGATTCCCAAAGCTGGCCTTCCCCCGTGCACCCATTGATTTTCCGCAGCGTCTCGATGTTCTTGCGCTGCTCCTCGAACGGCACGCGCTGGTCCTGTTCGCCGGCGACCACCAGGACAGGCTTTGGAACGGAAATCTCCAGCGGCGGTCGTAACGCGGCGGCGCACGGCGCAAACGCGGCAAAAGTCGGCGCACGCCTCGCCCACAGGATGTAGTCGAAGAATCCGCCGTTCGAGAATCCGGCGGCATAGATGCGCCGATCGTCGATGCGAAATCTCCACCGCAGGCTGCGCAGCATGGCATCGAAAAGCTGCAGATCGCGGTCGCCCACTTCGCCGGGCTGGTGTTGCCAGCCGCGCCGCTCGCCCCGCGGGTCGCTGGCCGCCGGAGTCGGCAGCCCTTGCGGATAAACGACGACCGCTTCCGGCCAGAGATCCTGCAAAGCAAACTGTTCGGTTGCGAACCACGCATTGTCGCCATGCCCGTGAAAGACAAAGACGAGCGGCGCCCCGGCTCGGCCTCGCGGCGCCGATGGTGGATAAACAATCGCGTCCCGCTCCACGTGTTCGATCGTCCACTTCATGATGCGCGGTTCGACGGCGCGCAATGGATCGACCGTGGTGGTCATCCACACGATCACCACGAGAAACAGCCGAATGGCATGGCCACCGGGCGAAGCGGAAAACACGCGCAGGCCGGACTGGCAGGCGCCACCATCCATCGCGCCCTCCGAAGGGGCGCACGCGGGTCGGCTTCGCCGGGACCAGGAATGCTGCGGGCGAAAGGAGCCGGCCAAACTTCTCAAATGGTGCCTGCCTGTCGCTGTCGATTCTCAGCTGGCTTGGTTCTGAGTTTCCGATAACCGGGGCCCGGGGCGTCCATCCCCTTGGAAAAACGCGACGGCACCTGGAAATGGAAGACCACGGGCCCGATGGCGAGAAGCGGTCCGTAAAACGATCCCCTCGGGAGAGACGATTCAGCCGAAGCGGACGGAACTGCGAGCTGCAAGTGGAAGGGCCCCGGGGAAAACGACGCCTGGGCGTTAGCCGTCGCCGGGAGCGTTTGCGTGGAGACCGCTGGTTCGGTGGCCCTCAGGTCATTGAGGATCGATTCGCGCAGCGGTGTTCCCGGCCGCGGCGCGAGGATTTCCTCGCCGCGAGTATCCGCCCAACCGAGAAATGAAGCGCCAAACAGAAGCAGGAGGGAAACCTTCATCCAGCGAGAATGAGCTGCGTTGGCAGGCAAAGCAATCCTGAATAGGTGTGACAAATTGTCGCTCCAGCGCGTTTTATGCTCTGGCTTGACGAATGAGACACCACTGGTAGCGTCACTCACCACCAACTACGCGCGCCGCTTCCGCAATCCCCCGATTATTTCCACAGGCGCATGATTCTCCCTATTTGCCATGAGTGACATGAGTGATCCCTCCGTTGCCACCTCCGCACCCGCAAACCCCCGTATCTCCCCAGTATCCGAAGCGGTCATCCGAATTGCCGGCAATTCCCAGGATGGCATTCAAGCGATCGGCGGATTTCTAGCCCGTCTCGCCGGTCGTAGCGAACAGGAAGTCATGACCTTCATGACGATTCCGTCGACGATCTCCGGCGGGCCATCGATTTTTCAGGTGCGAATCGGGTCGGGTGAAGTGCTGAGCGCAGGCGATGAGGCGGACGTGCTCCTCTGCTTTTACGACCATAGTTACGCGAACCATATGAGCTCGTTGAAGCGCGGCGGCATTGTCCTTTATGACTCCGATCACGTGAAGCCGGACGAAGAGCTCCTTGGTTCGTACCACCATGTCGGCGTGCCGATCTCGTCGCTCACCGTCGAGGCCATCGGCGGCACCGGACGTGACAAAGGAAAGAACATTTACTCACTCGGCCTCATTGCCCGCATGTTCAATCTCAACGTGCCCAAGCTCACGAAGCTCATCGAAGAGCGTTTCGGCGGCAAGGATCCCACGGTGGTGCAGAATGCGCTCGCCTGCTTCAACGCCGGCCATGGCCACCAGATCCAGGGCCTCTGGGAGACTTTCCAATTTCAGCCGGGTGAAAACGCCGGTCATTCGCAGGTCGTCATGAGCGGCAATGAAGCTCTGGCATTTGGCCTGATCGCCGCGGGCGTCCGCTTCGGCGCGGGTTACCCGATCACGCCGTGGAGCGACATCATGGAGCTGCTCCGGCGCGAGCTGCCCAAATACGGGGGAACCTTCGTGCAGACGGAGGACGAAATCGCGGCCATCTCCATGGCCATCGGCGCGAGCTTCGGCGGTCGCGTCGCGGTCACCGGTTCGAGCGGCCCGGGCATCTCGCTCAAGACGGAAGCGCTGGGCTGGGCGAGCATGGCTGAAATGCCCGTGGTCATTATCGATGTGCAGCGGGGCGGCCCGAGCACGGGCATGCCGACCAACGTCGAGCAGAGTGACTTGAACATCGCCGTTTTCGGCGGTCACGGCGACAGCCCGCGCGTGGTGCTCGCTCCCTCGAGCGTGGAAGATTGCTTCCACACCGCGATTGAGGCGGTGAATATCGCGCGCCAGTACTCGACGCCGGTCATCCTGCTCACCGACCAGGGCATCGCCACGCGCATCGAGGCATTCCCCTACCCCGATCTCGAAAAGGTCTGTCAGGACATCTCACCCGACCTCACGCCGGTTGCCGATCACAAGCCCTACGATCTTGCCGCGGCCGACGGGATCACGCGACACGTGGCGCCGGGCACCCGCGTCGCCAGTGGAAAATACCCGGTGGTGACCGGTCTCGAACACGACGAACTGGGGCATCCCACCGGATCTGGCAAGCTGCACACGCAGATGAATGCCAAGCGCCGGAACAAGCTGCGCACGCTCGCCGCCAGGTTGCCCTTGCCGGAAATTTACGGCGCCAGCGAAGGGCACGTGTTGCTCGTCGGCTGGGGCTCAAGCAAGGGTCCGATGGAGGAAGCGGTCAAGCAGGGGCGCAAGCACGGCGAAGCACTCTCGGCGTTGCACCTCAAGCACCTTAATCCGTTACCCAACGGTCTCGAGAAAATCTTCAGCGGCTTCACGCACGTCGTGGTGGTCGAGTTGAACGACGAAGGCCTGTACGGCTACGGGCAGCTCGCCAGCGTCCTCCGCGCCCGCTACGCGGACCCGCGCATTAGCGCCGTCACGAAAACCGACGGCCTCACCTGGAAAGTGAAGGAAATTCTCCAGCGCGTTCTGAATCTTACGAAGTAACCAATTCTTTTCTCACGCTCCCTCTGACTCTTCCTCTGCATGTGAAATCTGCGGCGCTCGAAGGGATTACGATGAAGAGCAAGATGAAGAACCACCACCTTTCCTTATGAGTACCCTGACCCTCCCCCGCACCACCGTTGCCCCCGGCGCCGTTCCCGACCTGCCGGAAGCCGAGCGCAAGCCGTTGACCAAAAAGGACACCGCCGCCGATCACCCCACTTGGTGCCCGGGTTGCGGCGACTTCTCGGTACTCGCCCTCTACTACAAGCTCATTGAAAAACGCAAAATCTGGCACGAGAACATCTGCACCGTCGCCGGTATTGGCTGCTCCTCGCGGTTTCCCTATTTCGTGCAGGCGCACGGCGCGCACTTCATTCATGGCCGCGCCCTTCCCTTCGCGAGCGGCGTTTCGCTTTCGCGCCCCGACCTGCACGTTTTCGTCTTCGGTGGTGATGGCGATGCCTTCTCCATCGGCGGCAACCATTTCAATCACACGGCCCGCAAAAATGTGAAAATGACCTACGTGGTCATGGATAACCACGTCTACGGCCTGACCAAGAAGCAGACCTCGCCCACCTCGCCCATTGGCTTCAAGTCGAAGACCGACGTCTGGGGTTCGACCGACCGGCCGATCAACCCGATGAAGCAGGCAATCGCCGCCGGCGCCACCTTTGTCGCGCGCGCCACCGCGACCAACGTCCCGCACTTGCTCAAGATGATGGAAGCGGCCATGGACCACAACGGCTTCTCGTTTATCGAGTGTCTCAGCGAATGCATCGAGTTTTATCCCGGCGCGTTCGACGGCGCGAATCCCCGCAAGGGTGGGTCCTTCCCCGAGGTACCCGCGGAACACGACGTGAGCGACGAATACGGCGCATACAAGCTCGCCGACGCCGAGGGTCCCGGTGTCTTCGGCATCTTCTACAGCGTCCAGCGGCCGACGAAGAACGCCAACGAAGCGAAGCTCATCGCCGAGCACCGCGACAAAGTCGACGGCCTCGCCGACTGGCAGATTCTGAAGAAGAGTTTCGACCGGATGAAATAGGCGCGGCGATCCGCGACCATCACGATTGCCAGGGCAAAGGACCGCGCGGCCGCCGCCGCGGATAATCTTCCGCGGGGTACCACCCCGGCACTCGGGCCGCGCCCTCGGCGAGCAGCGCCTGGGGAATCCGGCAGGCCAGATCGGTGCCGGCGCAAACGAAGATGTCCTGTTCGCGCGTCATTCGCTCCCGGAGGTACTTTCCGACACCGCGCTCCGGCGAATCTGTCTCCGTGTAATCGTGCCAGAGCACCACGGCTGCCGGAGACAGCTTTGGCCAAAGGCGCTCGGTGTCATTGCGCACCGCTTCGTAGGAGTGGCTCGCATCGATAAAGGCGAAATCGACTCCTTCCGGCGCCTGCTGCCACGTCGCCGGCTCGAAGGTGTTCCCAAGAATCTGCGTCACGTTTTTCGCGAGCGGATGATCCCGGTACTCCACTCCCACCTGGCGATGCTGGATGAGCCGTTCATCGGATGCCGCGGCGACATCCGAGGCCTTCACGTCGGGCGGGAGGTCGATGGTGTAGACGCGCGCCTCGGCCGGCATATTGTCCAGCAACAGCCGGGTCGTCGTCCCTCCGTACGTGCCCACCTCGAGAATCGTCACTGGACGAAAGAACCGGAGCAGTTGCGCGGTCAGAAAGCGCTCCAGCGGCGCGGTGCAGCCGTCCTGCCAGCTTCCCGCCTCGATCACCACGTTTCCCTTCACCGGGAAGGCGCGAACGATGTCCCAGTAATCCATCACCTGCGGTGCTGGTTTCGGCCACACCGTGGCCAGTGCACCGCCGATGACCTTTCGCGCCGCGGCCGGCCCGCGCAGCACCAGCGTGCGCACCGCGGCCAGGCTCATGCCGTCGATCAGTTTCGCGGCTTCGATGAGAGGGTTGCGACGGCGGGCGGGCATGCGGGCGGGAAAACTGAATAACCGATTCCGCCAGCCAGGGGCGACAGTGAAATCAACCTGCCGCGCCGCGGCGCTTGGCCAGGTAGGGGCGCTTGACCCAAGCGCCCGCTCCCACGCGTGGCGCCCGGCCGAACCTCCCGCTCCCAGCACCTTGCGCTCGTGAGCGTCAGCGATTGCGCCTTGTGCGCCCGCCCGCTACGCTCACCATCCATTCCCGATTCCATGAGCCAGGACTTTCGTCACATCCATTTCATCGGCATCTGCGGCACCGCCATGGGGGCGGTCGCCGCCGCGATGCGCGCGCAAGGTTACATCGTCACCGGCTCGGACGCCTCGGTTTACCCGCCGATGTCGACGTTCCTGGAGAGCAAAGGCATCAAGCTGAGCGAGGGCTACCAGCCGGAGAATCTCCCGGCGGAAGCGGACCTGATCGTGGTCGGCAACGCCATCTCCCGCGGCAACCCGGAAATCGAAGCGGTGCTCAATCGCAAGCTTTACTACCTCTCGCTGCCGGAAACGCTGAAACAATTCTTTCTGCGCGGGCGGCACAATCTCGTGGTCACGGGCACTCACGGAAAAACCACCACGACTTCGCTGCTCACCTGGATTTTGCAGAGCGCGGGTCTGAACCCCGCCTACATGATCGGCGGCATCGCGAAGAACCTCGGCCAGGGCGCGAGCCTGCACGACTCGAAGCATGTGGTCCTGGAAGGCGACGAGTACGACACGGCCTTCTTCGACAAGCGTTCGAAATTTCTCCACTACCTCCCCGAACTGGTCGTCGTGAACAACATCGAGTTCGACCATGCCGATATCTTCGACGACCTCGACGCCATCAAGCTCAGCTTCCGCCGCCTGCTCAATATCGTCCCGGAGAACGGCATGGTGCTGATCAACGGCGACGACCAGCACTGCATCGACGTCGCCGAAAACTGCCGCGCGCAACTGGTCGAAGTCGGCTTCTCGCCCAACGCCTCGCGGCACATCCGCGACGTGGCCTACGATTCGCACGGCTCCGCCTTCACCCTGCTCGACACGCACTTTTCGCTCCAACTCGTGGGAGAATTCAACGTTCGCAACGCCGCGATGGCCATCAGCGCCGCCCATTTCTACGGCGTGCCGCTCGAAGTCATCGCCAAAGCCGTGGCCGCCTTCGAAGGAGTGAAACGCCGGCAGGAAGTGCGCGGTGAAGTGCGCGGCATCACGGTGATCGACGACTTCGGCCATCACCCGACGGCCATCCGCGAGACCTTGCGCGGGCTGCGCCATCAATATCCCGGCCAGCGCCTGTGGGCGATCTTCGAACCACGGTCCAATACCACCCGCCGCGCGGTCTTTCAGCACGAGCTGCCCGCCGCCCTCGCCGAGGCCGACGGCGCGATCCTCGCCCAGGTCGCGCGCATGGACCAGCTTGCGGCCGACAATCGCCTCGACCCGGCAAAGGTCGTCGCGGATATCGCCGCCACCGGCAAACCGGCCTTCTACGAGCCCGACGTGACCGCGATCATCGCCCGCCTCAAGCCGCTCGTCAAAGAACGCGATGTCATCGTGATCCTGAGCAACGGTGGCTTCGGCGGCATCCATGAGCGGCTGCTGAAGGAACTGTGAGCCATCGCGCGCACGACTACCGCCATCTCGTTGAGCGTTGGCGCGCCGTCGCGAGGTCGGCCGGTGTCCCGCTCCGCCGGCTCGAAAGGGCCGACGGCTTCGATCACTTCTACCTGACCACCCCGGCGCTCGGCAAAACCGGCGGCATTTATTTCTCCGCGGGCATTCATGGCGACGAACCGGCCTCGACCGAAGCGTTGATCGTGTGGGCGGAACGGCTGGGAAAAAAGCTGGGCAATCTGCCGCTGCTGCTGTTCCCCTGTCTGAATCCGTGGGGACTTGTGCAGAATATGCGCGCCAACTTGCAAGGGGCCGACCTCAACCGCGGCTTTCATCGCACCGACCTGCCGGTGCTCGAAGCGATGAAGCGGGTCGCGGCGGGGCATCAATTCGAGGCCGCGGTGATGCTCCACGAGGACTACGACGGGCAGGGCGTGTACCTCTACGAGATTCAGCGGGTCCAACCGTACTGGGGCGAAGCCTTGCTCGCGGCGGCGCGCGCGCATTTGCCGACCGACCCGCGAACGTGGATCGACGGACGCAAGGCCGTGAAAGGAATTCACCGGCGGCGGCTCGATCGGCGGCGCTTTGCGCGCATCGGTTACCCCGAGGCGATCTGGCTGCATCTCGAGCATTCCGTGCGGACATTTACCGTCGAGACACCTTCCGAATGCGCGCTCGAACAGCGCGTGGCGGCCCACGTCGCCGTGATCGAGGAGATCGTCCGCCGGGTGATGGCTTCTTCCAGGAGGCCGTCTAGCGGGCGAGCCGGTAGAGAATGAGCGGCTTGCCGCCGAAGAGAACCACCGGATCGCTGCCCGCGACAAATTTGGCCAGATGCTCCGTGGAGTCCGTGAGCAGGACGTCATCGCCATCCTTTTGATGCTTCACTTCGCCCTGGATTTTGCCGGCACGGATGGCGTCCGCGAGAGCAGTCATGCTGGCCATCCAGACGCGCAGGTCGCCAGACATGCCGACTTCATACCGGGCAAACCGATAGAGGGACGGCGGACCCTTGCTGCCGACCGGCCCGAGTTCCACGAAGCTCATGTAATCGTGCCCCCCAAGATGCGTGGTCAGCGCGCGGTAGGCGGCGCCTTTCAAGCCGTCGTCCTGGGCATGGGAGATGTCCAGCACCTCCAGCCACGGTGTCGGGCGCGGCTGACCACCGGTCTCAGGCGCGGCCCGGCGATAGTGCAAATGCCACGCGGCGAAGTCGTCGTCCCTTTTTTCCCGGCGCTGCACATAAACCCCTTCGAGGCGCCCGTCGATGGTCGACGTGGCGGGAGTGGAGAGCGGGTTCTTCGATTCAGGCAGGCAGCCGGCGAGGAGCAGGCTGGCCGCGAGGAGTAAAACGGTGCGGGGGCGGGAAGGCATGGAAAGTACCTGGTGCTCAGTGCTCGGTGATTGGTGCTCTGTCATCGGCGCTGCTGCGGGTCTCAGAGCAGCTCGGGATAGTGGGCACGGGCGACTTCCTCGCACTTGGCGAGGATGGCCGATGCGGTATCGAGCGGCTTGATATCCTCGATGAGTTGGAGACAGGCCGCGATGTCGAGCGCCTGCACCGCCCGTTTCACCCGCGGAACCAGCGCGGCGCCGGTGCTCAGTTCGTCGACCCCGAGACCGAGCAGGAGCGGAGTGAGCGCGATGTCGCCGCCCATTTCACCACAGACTCCCACCCAGAGGTTGTGGGCGTGCGCGGCATCGACCGTCATCCGAATGAGGCGGATGATCGCGGGGTGCGTCGGTTCGTAGAGGTGCGCGATGTGCTCGTTGAGGCGATCGACAGCAATCGAGTACTGAATGAGATCGTTCGTGCCAATGCTGAAGAAATCGACCTCGCGGGCGAGAATGTCCGAGGCAATCGCCGCGCTCGGAATCTCGATCATGGCGCCCACTTCGAGTTGTTCGTTGAATGGCTGGTTTTCGACGCGCAGCTCGGCGCGGCATTCCTCGAGGATGACGTTCGCTTTCCGCAGTTCATCGACCCCGGAGATCATCGGATACATGATCTTCACATTGCCGACCGCGCTGGCCCGGAGGATGGCGCGAAGCTGCGTTTTGAAAATATCCGGGCGCTCCAGGCAAAACCGGATCGCGCGCCAGCCGAGGAAAGGATTGAGTTCCTCCGGCATGTGCAGCGCGCTCATGAATTTGTCGCCGCCGAGGTCGAGCGTGCGGATGATGACGGTGTGCGGAAGAACCGCCTCGGCCACCTTGCGATAGGCAGCGTATTGGTCCTCCTCGCTGGGGAGTTCGGATTTGCCCAGGTAGAAGAATTCCGTGCGGTAGAGACCCACGCCCTCGGCGCCGCTTTGCTTGACCTGGTCGAGATCCTCGGGCAGTTCGATGTTCGCCGAGAGAATGACGTGCCGGCCGTCGAGGGTGGTCGAGACAGTTTCGCGAAGCTGGGTGAGCTTTTCCTCGACCTCGGTCTTTTTGACCTCCAGTTCGCCATACTCCCAGAGTGTCTGGTCGCTGGGATTGACGATGACCAGACCATTGTAGCCGTCGAGCAGGATATGATCGCCGGTCGCCAGTTGCCCGCTGGCGTCGTGCAGGCCGACCACCGCGGGAATGTTCAGCGAACGCGCCATGATGGCGGTATGCGAAGTCTTGCTCCCGATATCGGTGCCGAAGCCGAGGACCAGTTGCCGGTTGAGCTGCGCGGTGTCCGAAGGCGCGAGATTGTGCGCGATGAGGATGTGCGGCGTGGTGACGCTGGCGAGGTCGCGGCTTTCCTTGCCCATGAGATTGCGAACGACCCGCCGCGTGACGTCGTGGATGTCGAGCGCACGTTCGCGCAAGTAGGGGTCGTCGATCTCGCTCAGCGTCTTGGCGTAACGGCCGGCTACGCCCTGGAAGACGTGCTCGACATTCGTTTTGTCGCGGGCCAGGGTACGCAAGACTTCATCGATCAACGTGCGGTCCTCGACCACGAGCAAGTGCGCATCGAAAATCCCGGCATCCTTGGCGCCGATGGACTCGGCGATGCGATGCTGCATCTCGAGAATCTGGCTGCGGGTCGCGATCAGCGCCGCCTCAAAGCGCGCAATCTCCCCGGGGATCTCGCTTTCCTCAATTCTCCGCAGCGCCGGCGTCTCGTCCTCGGGCCGATAAACGAAGATCGTGCCGCGGGCGATCCCGGGGGAGACGCCGACGCCATGGAATCGTTTTTCCATGCTGGGGCCGGCGGCGTCGCTGCTCATGGGAGGAGGATGAGCGGAAAAGGCGCGCTGCCGTCAATCTTCATCGAACTTCCGCCGAATAATTTCCTCAATTTCGGCCATGGCCTTGCCCCCGTCGGGACCCTCGCAGGTCACGAGCAGTTTCGATCCCTGGCCGGCCGCGAGCATCATCAGACCCATAATGCTCTTGCCGTTCACGCGCTCGCCGTCTTTTTCGACCCAAACCTCGCATTTGAAGCGACTCGCCGTTTTGACAAACATCGCCGAGGGACGGGCATGCAAGCCGAGTCGATTGACGACGGTCAGTTCCTTGGAGGCTTTGGACTGGGAGGCGGTATCGGGTTTACGGCTCAATAGGCCCATTTACGACTCTTTCTTCTTTTGCATGATGTTCAGCAAGCGTTGATTAAATTCCACCGCGCTGTTCTGGCCCATACTCTTGAGTTTCTGGTCCAGCGCAGCCACTTCCACGAGGCGGGCGAGGTCACGGCCCGTCTTCACAGGAATGGTGATGTGTGGGACCAGGATCTCGAGAATCTCGAAGAACTCCTGATCCAAGCCGATTCTATCGACGTCCTCCAATTCCTGCCAATCCTTTAGTGTCACAATCAAATCGAGCCGTTTTTCGTGCCGGACCGAGCCGATGCCGAAGATGGACATGACGTTGATGACACCCAGGCCGCGCACCTCCATGTGGTGCCGGGTCAGATCCGGCGAGGTGCCGACCAGTTCGCGGCCCTCCAGCGCGCGGAAACGGGTCATATCGTCACTCACGAGGCTGTGCCCGCGTTCAATCAAGCCGAGCACGCACTCGCTCTTCCCGATGCCGCTGGATCCGCGGATGAGGGTGCCCACCCCCATGATGTCCATCATGCTGCCGTACTCGCTCTTGGTCGGGGCAAAATCGAACTCCAGCGCCAGGGTGGCGGCGTTAATAAATTTCATGGTCACCATGGGCGTGCGAAAGAGCGCCACACCGGCGGCTTCGGCTCCTTCCAGCAGAGCGGCGGGCGGTTTCGCCGCGCGCGAGACGACCAGGCAGGGAATGTGCCGGGCGCAAAGCGCCTGGCAACGCGTGCGAGCCTCCGCCTCGGTCAGACTTTTCAAGTAGGAAAGCTCCGCGCTGCCGAGCACCTGGATGCGCCGGTCCGCGAAATAACTGAAGAAGCCGGAAAGCGCCAGGCCGGGCCGGTTGATGGTGGGCTCACGGATTCGCCGTTCAAAACCGAGCGTCGGCCCGAGCAGTTTCATCTGCAACGACTCGGAGTGGCGTGTGTAAAACTCGCCTACACTGAGCGTCGGGTGTTTGGCTTCCGGGGCAGTCATCGATGGCCCACTCTAGCCAGCCGGAAAACCTCCCCAAAGCGGAAAATGAGCGAATCGTGAGGAGCCCCAACCGGTTTTTGGCCTCCCTCTCAGAAGGTCGGTTCGATCAAGCCGAAACCGTCGTCCTTCCGCCGGTAGAGAATATTGACTTTTTCCGTCTTGGCATTGAGGAAGACCACGAACTGTCGGCTCGACATCTCGATCTGCAACACGGCCTCGTCGACGAACATCGGCTTCACCGGGTAGCGCTCGGTCTTGATCACTTCGGGTTCGGATTCCTCGACTTCATGGAATGCCGCACTCAATTCGAGCACCTGCTCCTCAATATGGCGGATCGATTGCCCGCGCGGGCGGTGATTGCGCAGGATTTTCGTCTTGTACTTCCGCATCTGCTGGGCAATCTTCGCGAACACGCCGTCGATCGAGGCGTACATATCGTCGGTTTCCTCGCTCGCCTCGATGGTGATATGGTTCGTACAGTGGAGGATGATCTCCGCAAAATGCCGATGCTTCTCCACGTCAAGGATCACGTGGGCCTCGATGATCCGCGGATAATCGAGGTGCAGATGCTCGATCCGGGACATCGCGTAGTCCTTGATGGCTTCGGTGACACTGACGTGGCGTCCAGTAACTTTGATCGGGACATTAACGTTGGCAGTTTGCATGGCTGTAGGTTTCCTTTTTTCTGGGTTACATTTGAAAGCTTTCTCCGAGGTAAACGCGGCGGGCCGTCGGGTCGGTGACGAGAAAGTCCTTGGTCCCCTGAACCAGGACCCTGCCCTCGTGAATGATGTAGGCGCGGTCCACGATATTGAGCGTCTCTCGCACGTTGTGGTCGGTGATGACGATGGCGAGGCCGGAATCGCCGAGGTTCTTGATGATCTGCTGCACGTCGTAGACGGCAATCGGATCGACGCCGCTGAAGGGCTCGTCCAACATCAACAAACTCGGCTTGGTGACCAGGGAGCGGGCGATGGTCAAGCGGCGCTTTTCGCCGCCGGAAAGGGTGAGTGCCAGCTGCTTGGAGACATGCTCGATGCCAAATTGGTTGAGCAATTCCTCACACCGGTGCTTGCGCTCCTTTCTCCCGACCCCCTGGGTTTCGAGAATGGCCAGAATATTCTCCTCGACCGTCAGCTTGCGGAAAATCGACTCCTCTTGCGGGAGGTACCCCATGCCCAGCCGGGCGCGCCGGTGCATCGGGTAATCGGTCACTTCGCGGTCTTCAAAAAATACCCGCCCGCTATTTGGCCGCACCAGCCCGACCACCATGTAAAAGCTGGTGGTCTTGCCCGCGCCATTCGGCCCCAACAGGCCAACGATCTCGCCGCTGTGGCAATTGATATCCACCCCATTCACGACGGCCCGGCCTCCGTAGACCTTGACCAGCTTGTCCGTCCGCAGGACCTGGTGGCCGACGGTCGTTTTCTTGGTTTCGATCGTGATCATTGCGGACTGCGGGCGCCGGGATCAGGGGTGGCTGCAGGCCGGGGAGTTGCCGGCGGGTTGGTGGCATTGGCGTCACGGCTTTCGTCGTCGACGATGAAGGTTCGGTGCGGGCCCTTGGCGATCATATGCCCGTCGCGATTCAGCGTGATCACCGTCTGCGGAGCCGTGGCAATGCAGCGGTCCTCATCTTGCGTCACGTCGGGGCTCCCGTGGAGCACAATGTCCCCGGTTTTCGCATCGTACGTCGCCCAGTCGGCAAAGCCAATGCCATGTTTGATCTTCCCGGTCTCCGCGTCAACCTTGTCCTGCGTGATCTTGACCCGCCGCTCGCTCGTTTTGATGGCGATGGCATGATCCAGCCCGCCGCCTTTTTTCGGCGCCGGCGTCCCACCGGCCGGATTTGGCGTCCCCGGCTTTGCCGCCGCCGGTTTTGGCGTCGCCTGTTTGGGCGTTGTCTTGGCGCCATTCGCCGCCGGGGCGCTATTGTCGTCGTGCTTCAAATATGCCGTGAGTTGGTCGCACCAGACGTTAAATTCCGGATCTTTCACCACGACATCGCCCACGAAAACAGCCACGTTGGCTCGCTGATCGAACGTTGCCTCCAGGGCGTCGATGATCGTTGGACCCTTGGCCTTTTTCTCCCCGGGAGGGGCTGCCGTGCCGGGACCGATGATGGTTCCAGGAGTGCCTGGGCTGATACTTGCCACCGCTTGGGAGCCAGGGGCGATGGCATTCGACGTTGTCCCCTTTGGCAGTTCTCTGGGGGCGTTCGGCGGAAGCAGAAGTGGGCTGGTGGCAGCGTTCGACCCCGAGGCAGCCGCGGTCACCGAACCCTTCATCGGATTGAATGTTTCGATTTGCTTGAGCAGTTCCTCTTGCGTCAATGGCTTGTCGCTCGGACTTTGGGCGAACGTGGCTGCACAGGCCACCGTCACGGCGAGCAGGATGGGGAGGCGTTTCATGATCACTTTTTCTTGGGCTCGGGAGTCTTGGCAGCACTGGCAGGGTCGGGGGTGTCCGAACCCTCGGAGGTTTCGCTTTTGAGATCGTAAATGATCATATGAACATTGCCACCGAGCCCACCCTGCTTCGTGCGGGTGTTGAAGATCATCGCCTCGCCGGTCAATTCAAAATCCTCCCGGCGGATGGTCACATGATGATGTGTGATGATGACGTTCGTATCGGTATCGAGCACCGAACTCGGTAGATCGATGGCCATCTCGTGCTCCTCGTTCTCGTCAAAGGTTTCAATCTGCATGTCCTTCAGGTCGACGTGATTGTCGTCGATGCGCGTCGCCACCCCAATTTTGAAGTTCATTTGCCGTTTCCCGTCTGTGGAAAAGTAGGGAATCCACATCCCGTAGGAGGGGTGGCCTTTAATCACCGGCACCTCCGTCTTTTTCGGGGCCGGTGTCTCTTCAACTTTGGCCACCTTGTCCTTCTTGGCGCCGGAATCCTTTGTCGCCGCTTTGGACGGCTGACGATCGTCGGCCCGTCCAGGCCACACCATCGCCACGAAGAAACCGGCACACAGCACCGGGCCAGCACAAAGCACCGAGACGTACTTAGCGAACAAACTCATGAATATGACGTAATTGTTTCAATAATGTGGCCAATTGCGCCAGAGGAATTTGATTGGGGCCATCGGAGAGCGCCTTGGAAGGATCTTCGTGCGTTTCGATGAAAATGCCATCACAACCTGCCGCCGCCGCCGCCCGGGCCAGCACCGGCGCCAGGACGCCATCGCCGCTGGATTTGTCGCCACCGCTTCCCGGACGCTGCACCGAATGCGTGGCGTCGAAGACGACGGGGTAACCAGCTTCCCGGATCCAGTAGAGCGAGCGCATATCTGCCACGAGATTATTATACCCAAATGTCGCGCCGCGCTCGGTAAAAAAGAACTGGTCATTGCCAAAGGCAAGCAGCTTGTCGGCAATATTCTTCACGTCCCACGGCGCGAGGAACTGCCCCTTCTTCACGTTGACCGCGCGCCGGGTCTCCGCCGCCGCCTGGATCAAGTCCGTCTGGCGGCAGAGGAAGGCGGGGATTTGCAGGAGGTCGATGTACTCCGCGGCGATCTTCGCCTCCTCGGGAGAATGAACGTCGGTCGTCACCGGTACCCCCAGTTCCCGTCCAATCTCGGCGAGGATCCGGCATCCCGCCCGCACGTCGAGCCCCCGAAAGGATTTCACCGAGCTGCGGTTCGCCTTGTCGTAGCTGGCCTTGAAAACGAATTGCACGCCGATCCCGGCGGCAATCGTTTTCAGCTGCCGCGCCATGCGCCAGACAAAATCCTCCGACTCCATGACGCACGGCCCGAGAATATAGAGTGGTTCAGGGCCGCCGAGGCGGCACGGCCCCACGGAGATCAACGGGCGTTGCACGTCTGCTCAGGCTCCGTAGCTCTTCGTAAAGCGTTTGCGGCCCTCCTCGGGCGGAGGCTCCGGAGGCGCTGCAGGCGCGGGCGCGGGTGCGGCTGCCGGCGGCGGCTCCGGTGCCGGAGTACTGGCGGCGGGAGGCGGCGCCTCCGGCTCAGGCGCCAGCGATTCTCCGGGGTGATAGCCTTCCGTGCGCGAGACCACGTGGACAAAGGCCAGTTCCATCTGCTCGAGCGCGCTGTCGATCACCCGCTGCTCGTCGGCATTCAAATTGCCGGCGGTTTTTGCGCGAATCACGGAAAGCTGGTCGATGAACATCTTGGCCAGAGGAATATTGACCTGCGCCTGGCCCACGCGCGGGTCGCTGATCTGCCCGAGACAAAGCGCCGCGTTTTGCGCCTGCATCATCACGAACTCGACGAAAATCTGCGTCATTTCGCCCGCTTCAGTTTGGGTTTGGACTTCAGCCATAGGGAAAAAGTTTACGCGCGGCGGTGCCGGGGTGCGAAGGAAATCTTTGGCCGGAGGATCAAGACGGCAACGCCGGACGGACGATGGCGGTGATGGCCGGTTGGCGGAAATACTTCCGGGCTACGGCGCGAACTTGCTCGACGGTGAGCGCCGCAAACTGCCGGCGCTGTTCGAGGTGATAGTTGCAGCCGAGGCCGTAAAGTTCGTTCAGCGCGGCTTGGAAGGCGAAGGCCTGGTTGCTCTGGTTGCGAATTTCCTGCTGGCCGATGCTCTTCTCCCTGGCGCGCGCCAGTTCCTCGGCCGTGAGCCCGTTCTCCGCGAGCTTGGCAATCTCGTCGTGCAAGGCCAGTTTTACTTCACCGAGTTTTTCCGGAGCGGTGCCGAGGTAAAAGCCAAACATCCCTCTGGCGAGGCCGCTCATCTGGCTGCTCCCGACAAAATACGCCAGCCCCATTTCCTCGCGGATGCGCAGGAATAAGCGCGAGCCAAGGTCGCTGCAGGCTTCGTCGATAATCTCGAGCGCCGCATTGTCGGGGCTAAACAAATCCGTGCCCGGAAACCCGACCATGAGCACTGCCTGCTCCTTCTCCTTGAGCGCCTCCACCTCGCGCGAGGCGGCCAGCCCAGGCGGGGCCGCGATCGCGGTGAGCGCGGGGGCGCCGGCGGGCAAGTCTCCCAGCAACTCCTCCACGAGCACACGCACCTCCCCGGCATCGACGTCCCCAAAAATGGCAATCACGCCATTGCGACCGACCAGATGACGGTCGCGAAAGGCTCGCAAGGCGTCCGGGGTCAGGCTGGCCACCGACTCCGGAGTGCCCGACGCGCGCAACCCGTACGGATGGTCCCCAAAGATCTCGGCCCGGAGAAGATTGCGCGCCACGACGGTCATCTCCTCTTCCTCGGCCTTGATCGAGGCAAGCTGGGCCTCCTTCTCGCGGCCGACCGCTTTCTCGGGCATCGTCGCATGGGCCAGGACATCGGCGAGGATGGCCAGGCCGGCGCGGAAATCCGGCTGCATCACGCGCACGGAAACGCTGATGCTGTTGTTGCCGGCGTCACTGCCGATCACGCCACCGAGATCCTCGATTTCGTCAGCGATCTGGCCGGCCGTGCGCGTCTTTGTTCCTTTGAGCAACACTTTCGAGAGTAAACGGGTGAGGCCGTTGTTCGCGGCGGTTTCGGCCAGCAGCCCCGACTTGAAGGCCGCATTCATCGAGACCAGCGGAAGCCGGTGGTCTTCGCGCACGAGCAACCGGAGCCCGTTTGCGAGCTCAAATTTCTGAATCTCGCCCGCGCTCACGGAGACCGTCGCACTTTGCTTCTCCTTCAAAGAACCGGGTGGATTCAATGACACGACGGTGAGATTGCGATCCACCAGGTAGGCGCCGAGCACTCGCTGGATATCGACCGAGTTCACCCGCTGCACCGCTTCCAGGTAGTCGCGGGAAAAGTCGAGGTTGCGTGTCAGGAGCCAGTTCGAGCCGAGATCGGAAGCGCGCCCGCGCATCGTGGTCACGGCCTGAAGCTGGTGGCTGAGGGAAGCCTTCTTCGCTTTGGCCAGTTCCTGTGCGGTCACGCCGGTGTCGCGCAATTGGGCGACCAGCCGCAGCACTTCGGCTTCGACCTGCTCCCGCTTGTCCGGGTCAAGAATGGCATCGACCCCGAAGAGCCCGCCATGACTCAGCGCGTAACACCAGGACTCCGCCGAATGGACGATGGCCAGATCCTCACGCAGGCACTTGTAAAGATGCGAACTGCGTCCGCTGCCCAGCACCACCGCCGCGACATCGAGCGCCGGAATGTCGGCATGCGAAGACCCCGGGATGTGCCAAGCCAGGTGCAACCGGGTCAACTCCGTGGCAAATTCGCTGTGCGAGACGCGCCGGCCCAATTGCGGTGGCTCCTGGGGAATGAACACCGGCGGCAGGCTGCGGCGCGGATACGGCGCGAAAAGTTCGGTCAGTTTCGCGTGCACTGCCTCGGCGTCCACATCGCCCACCACCACAAAGAAAAGATTATTCGGAACGTACCGGGCCTTGTAGTAGGCCATCACGTCATCCCGCTGAAGGCTGTTGAAGACGTCGAGGTACCCGATGACCGGATGCCGGCAGGGATGCTCCCGGAACGCCGTGGAAAAGAGCGCCTGGCTGCTCATCCGGTCCGGATCGTCCATCCCCATGGCGAATTCGCGGCGGATGACCTCCTGCTCCCTGGCAAACTCCTCGGCTGGCAGCGTGGAATTCATCACCGCGTCGGCAAGCAGGTCGAGCGCCACCGCCACGCCTTTGGCCGGAATATCGATCCAATAAACCGTGCGTTCGAAGGAGGTGTAGGCGTTGATATATCCGCCCGCGTCCTGGATGCTCTGGGCGAACGCGCTGGCCGCGCGCGTGGGGGTGCCTTTGAAGAGCATGTGTTCCAAGAGGTGCGAAAGGCCCGCCCCCAGATGGCCGCCCTCGTGGATGCTGCCGGTTTCGATCCACGCCTGCACGCTGGCCACCGGTGCGCTGCGATCTTCCTGCACGATGATGCCAAGTCCATTCGGCGACGTCCAGGTGCGGGCGTTCACGGCCGGATAGCTGACGCTTTTCGCGGCGCCTGGGTCGCGGGAAGAATAGTGTGACGTCATGAACAGGAGGATCCGGCCGGGCAGGCTGGCCGGAGGGGATTAATGCAGTTCTTCCGCAATTTCGCTGGCCGCCCGGCGCGAGTGCACGGGCATTTTATCCGGCAAAAACGGGAGCACGAAGGCGTCGTGGAAATTGTACCCTCCGCCAAAGTCCTCGACCGAATCGGTCTCCGTCTTGCCGAAGATGCCTTCGCGGATGAAATTGTAGACCATCTGGCCGAAGTCCTCGCAGCGCTGGACGCCCCAGAAATGGAAGACCGTCGGCACCATCGGGCCAAACTCTTTGAGCGCAAACTGCCGGATTCCCTCGAGCAATTGCTGGCCGGTGACGTGTTCGTCGGTGCCTTCCCTGGTCTTCTTCCGCTGCTTGACCGTAAACTCGAGCGCCTCCCGGAGAAAATGATAGGCCTCGCGATCATAGCGGGGGTCCTGCTTCACGATCAGGTCAAGTTTTTCACCGAATTCGAGTTTCTGCATAGTAGATGAGCGCCGCATGGGAGTGGCCGGTAAACACATGCTGGCCTCAGCCGGGGCTGTGCCTACAGTGCGTTCCGCCGGTGAAAACGATTCACGCTCCCAGACTGCGCGCCGAAGCTAAGCACGATGCCGGGAACCGTCAACTGCTGGCGATCGTCCTCGCCCTGCTGCTGGTCGGGCAACCTGCCCGGGGCGCCGCGCCCTTGCCGCCGCCCGAGTCTCCACAAGCGGAATTGCGCGCCGCAAAACTCCTGGAAACCGCCCTCGATGCGCGACACGCCGGAGATCAAGACTGGCAGAAGCTGGAGAATATTTACACCGATCTCGAGGCCAGATACCCGGGCGAATCCGCCGTCCGGAACAGCCACGCGGAATTCCTGTGGAACAAGGGCGAGCAACGTCGAGCCGTCGACACGTGGCTGGCCGCGGAAAAGCTCGATCCTTCCGACGCCGTGGTCCTCGACCATCTCGGCGGGAGTTTCCTCGCTGCCGGGGACGCGAAAAAGGCGGCGGGTTATTTCGCGCGCGCGGTGGAAAGCGCGCCGGACAATGCCGGCTACCATTTCAGCTACGCGAATGTGGCCTTCCTCTTCCGGCACGAATTGCATGACGCCATCCATCCCGATTCGGAGGCGGTGCTCGATGAAGCGATGAAGCAATTCTCGGAAGCGGCCCGGTTGCAACCCCTCAATGCGGAGTACGCGCGCGCATTTGCCGAGGCATTCTACACTGTTTCGAAGCCCGATTGGCACGCCGCGCTTCAGGCGTGGCAGCACTTTTACGAGGTTTCAGCGCGGAAGGATTTCGCGTTGCTCAATCTCGCGCGAGTCCACCTGAAGCTTGGAAACAAGACCGAGGCGAGGGCCAGCCTGGCGCGGATTCAAGGAACTGAATATGGGCGGTTGAAGGCGCGATTGAGCGAGCAGATCGACTCAGAATAAGTTTATCATTTCTCTAAATCAGCGGGCTTCTCCAGTGTAAATCCCCTGGCTCCTCCTCCCAACCAGGGCCTGACCGTCGGCCACGGAAAAATCTCAGAACCGACCATTGACGATTGCGTCTTCTCCCCCTACGCTGGCAACCCAATTACCAAATTTTTACCAACCATCAGCCCAAGGGAAATTCACCATGCCTGAAGTCATCGTTCGCAAAGGGGAGCCTATCGACCGCGCTCTCAAACGCTTGAAGAGCAAACTCGACGCCGAGGGGATCATGGACGAGGTCCGCCGCCTCCGCGCCTTCGAGACGCCGACGCAGAAATCGCGGCGCAAGGCCAAAGCCAACGCCAAACGCGCCAAAGCGAAATTTCGCTTTAATCCGGCCTGACTCTTCCGGGCGTTGCGCCCGCATTCAATTCCATTCACAAGACAGCCAGCCCGCAACGGCTGGCTGTTTTGTTTGTCCGCACTCCGCGGAGATCTGGGCTCCATTTTTTGCACCAGCGGCGCGAAGCCGCCGCCACTTTCTTCATCTTTCATCCGCCATCCCTCATCCTTTCCGCGCTAGGCCTCACACTCGCAGACGACGCGGAATCCCACATCGTTTGACGAATAGTCGGCGAGATTGAAATTGCGCGCGGTCGTTCGCAGGTTCGAAGCCCGGGATTTCCAGCTCCCACCTCGGTAAATGCGCTTCGTGCCATTCGCCGCGCCGCGCGGATTCACCCGTTCCTTGCCTTTGAAGTTCTCGAAATAATCCAGGCACCACTCGAACACATTGCCCGCCATGTCCTCGATCCCGAAGGGGCTTGCTCCGCGGGGATAGCTTCCCACCGGCGAGGTTTCGGCAAAGCCATCGTCAATGTTGGAATCGCGCCAGGCGAAATTCGTCTGCTTGTCGGCGAAGTTCGCGAGATTCCCGGCATCCAGCCGTTCCCCCCACGGAAAGCTCCGCCCATCCATGCCCCGCGCCGCGTATTCCCATTCGGCTTCCGTGGGCAGCCGGTATTTCTTCCCCTCCTTGGAACTGAGCCACTGGCAAAACTTCAGGGCGTCCTTGCTGTTCACATAGACCACCGGGTGATTCTCGTTGGCCCAAGGGGCACGCTTCGTCTGATGCGTGGGGTCAAACTTCTCGTACTGCCCATTCGTGATCGGATATCGGGAGATATAATAGCAACTCACCGAAGTCTGGGTCACGGGCTGTTCGTGGGGCGCCGCCTCCCGGGCGGTGCTTCCCATGAAAAAGGTTCCTGACGGCACGAGCAACATCTCCACCCCTGCGGGATTGGTATAGTTGGGGAACTTCTGGCGTTCCTGAGCGCGCGCCAGCGGTGAGGTATTGACGGTCTCCTTTGGAGCGGTCGGGACCGCCGCGGGCTCCGGTTTCTTGGCCGCCGCGGCGCCCGCGGCTGCGGCGCCGGGCTTTGCCGCCGGAGCGGGCGCCGCCGCATTGCGAACGGTCGGGGCCAGCGGAGTCGGGGGCATGACGCTGACCTCGTCCAGATACTCATCGATCAAGTCTTCGGCCTGGCCGCCCGTCAGGCCGAGGCTTTCCCCCATGTTGCACATGGCGTCGCGCTGGTCGTCGGTCATTTCATCGCCGTCGAGGCAGAGGCGGGAGAGCCGCAACATCCGGCGAAATTCAGAAGCCGGATCCCGGCCGTCCCCGGCAGCCGGGACGGCCATGGCCGGAGTTGACGCCGGCGCGCCGGCCGCCGCCGGAACTGGAGCGACGAACATGCTTGCCGCCACGCGCTCCGCTCCGAGCCGGGACAGTTCCCCGTCCACGGCAGCCTTCATATCGTCGCGGGTGAGGCCCAGGCCGCGGCCGCGCTCATAGAGACGATTCTCGTCCTCCTCGCGCAGCTTGTTTTCGCCGAGGGCAAAGGCGAGGAGCTTCTTGAACTCCCCCATCGCCTCCTGGACGATCTGCGAATGCAGCAGCAGGTCGAACTCCGCCCGCGCGTTGGGATCGAGCAGCTTCGTGCGCGCTTCGGCGAGGAAGGCCGGCGCCTCATCGAGGCCCGCACGGAGGAGTTGCGAGAGCGGGTTGCTCGGCTGGTTTTTCAGGGGGAGCTTTTTCTGCCACCAGATCAGCAGTTGCCGGCAGTTCTCCTCGATCTGCTCCGAACTCGGATTGGAATCAAAAGTAAGGCAAAGCCGTGCGTAGAGATCGTCGGAGTTGTAATTCCTCCAGCCGTCCCAGCGTAGCGGATTGTCAGGAAGCGGATTCGGTAGCGCCACAGGCTGGAATTGAAGTCAACCCAGCGGCTCAGACAACCTTGATTTGCAACAGATCCGCGGTGGCAGTTTCGATTTCGCTTTCCGAGAGACCGGTATTGCGGGCGATTTGCACGCGATTCTGGCGTCCGTAGGCATCCACAATCACCTCGAGGACCTGGTTCTCGTTGTAGGTGTAGGTCAACTCGACCGGCGACCCTTTGGGCAGGAACGGAGGTAATTCGATGTCGCAGATCCCCAGCGGCGTGCATTCGCCGGGGACGGTGCTTTCCCCTTCGACGACGCGCACGATGGCATTCTTCATGTTCGCCTTCGCGGTGCCGAAGGAATTCTTCGTCTCCACCGGAACGGGTGTCATTTTCCGGATCATGGGGAAGACGTACTCCTCGACTTTCCCGTCATCCCAAAGGACCACACCCAGCGTATGGGTCGTGATATTCGTCACCTTGATCAGGGAACCGTCGTCGCTCGAAAATTGGTCGCGCACCTCCTGCGGCAGGACGCGCTCGCCGAGCTTGTCCTCCTCGCCGAGCAGCGACAGGACACCCTGAACCGCGGCGCCGATGGCCACGGCTTCGTCCGGACTCACATCATCGGCGACCGGCACGTTGGAGATGCTCTTGATCATGTCGCGCACCGAAGGCATGCGCGTCATGCCCCCGGTCAGCAGAATGCGATCGATATTGCTCCACTGAAGCTTCGCCTCCTGCATCACGATTTCGCAAATCGTCTTGCACTTTTCGAGCAGGTGGCGGCAGCGGTTTTCGTATTCCTCGCGGGTGAGGTCGAGCTTGACGCTCTTGCCGTTGTAGCTGTGCACGATGGTCGTGCGCGTGCGGCTCGAGAGCTGAATCTTGGCGGTCAGCGCGCGATTGTAGAGGTCCTGGTAGCTCTGGAGGTCGAGCAGCGGGTTTTCGCCGTGCACCTTGTCAAATTCATCCGCCACCCAGTTGACGATGATGTCATCCCAATCTTTGCCGCCGAGGCGGTGGTCGCCGTTGCTGGCCATCATGCGGATATGGTGGGTCTCGATCTTCATGATCGTCACGTCGAAGGTGCCGCCGCCAAGGTCGAATACGAACACGGTCTGATCGGAATCCAGCTTGTCGAGCCCGTAGGCCAGCGCCGCGGCCGTCGGTTCGTTGATGACCTGAAGAACGTTGAGCCCGGCAAGCTGGCCGGCATGCAGGGTGGCGGTTCGCTCCGCATCATTGAAGTAGGCCGGCACGGTGATCACCGCATCCGTGACCCGTTCCCCGAGATATTTCTCCGCGTCGTTTTTCAGCTTCTTGATGATGAGCGCGGAGAGTTCTTCCGCGGAATAAATCTTCGCGTTGAACTCGCGATGAAACTGCGCCTTGCTCTTGCCCATCTCGCGCTTCACGAAATCCACGATCTTTTCCGGTTCGGCGACCGCGTTCTGTTTGGCCAGGGTGCCGACGATGGCGTTGGTGCCGTCGAAAAGGATGACCGACGGCGTAATGCGCTCACTCTCCGAGTTGGGGATGATCTGCGGTTTGCCGTAGGCGTCGATGTGGGCAATGGCACAAAAGGTCGTGCCGAGGTCGATGCCGACTGCTTTGCGGGAGGAAGGGGCAGTTTCGGATGCGCTCATGAATGCGGGGTGAAAGTCGATCTCACAGATTTATCGCAGGATACGTGCCTTGCGAGGAAAAGCACTTACTTTTGAGCGGGCGGATTGGCAAGCGCGACGAGGAAACCCTCTTTCCACTTTTTGATGACGACTTCCTCCGCGCGCAACACCCGCCCTTTCCAAAGGAAGCCCCGCTTGGCCACCCGCACGATGTTGCTGTCTTCATCCGGGTCTTCGGCCAGTTCGACCGCAACGGCGCGCTGGGCTTGCTTGTCGAGTTTGCCGACTCCAGGGGGGGGCATCGTCACTTCCAGCCGGGCGAGCACTTCGACGATGAACTCGCAATTGTGCTCGATGTTCGTGTCCATGGTCTTGAACCGGGCGAGGAGCCGATCGGCCTCGGGCGAGGGCAGTTTGGCCGCGTCGGCCACCGCTTCCTGCATCTGGCGGTGAATCGTCGCCAGGTCGTCATAGAGCGAAATGAGATCCCGAATGATCGGTTTGTGCACCGACTCAAGGAGAAAACCGTCCTTGTAGCCCTTGAGTTCCTCGTGGAGCGCATCGAACATCCGCTGGTTCAATCCGTTTTTCTGATCGACGAGCGCCTGGAGCCCGTCGATCAGGCCCGGCAATTCCGCATGCGCCGCCACCGACTGGTCGTTGGCCTTGTCGAGCTTTTGCAGGACATTCGTATTTTCCCCCGCCGCCCGCGTCACCGCCTCCAAGCCCAGCACCAGCGGACGCAGCATCGCGGGCACGCTCATGTAGGAGCGCGCCATGCGTTCCTCAACCCGGCGCGTGATTTCCTGTTCTTTCTCCTCTTCCGCCCGCCGCACCGCCGCATCCCGCTCCTCGATGTTCTGGGTTGCCTCTTGGGAAAGACCACGCAACTGGGAGTCGAAATCGGCATCCAGATTAATTTCTTCTTGAGGCATACGCGAAAGTGATTCAGCGGAAACCACGCCAAGCGGCCGCTAATTTTCACAATTACTGCACCCTCTGTGGGAATACGTAGGGAAACTTATTTTAAAGGGGGAGAGACGGGAGAGCACCGCTGGGCCCCACCGGACCCGAAAAGGGCTTTTTCCCCTCGTTGCACCCCCGTGCCGAAGGTGAGCTTCGGCACGCCCGATACCCGGCGACCTTACTGTCCGTAAAACTCGCGGATCGCCTGGACTAGACCGGGGATGTCGTACTGGCGGGCTTCCAGGTCGACCGTCAGGCCGCTCGCCTGCATTGTTTTCGAGGTGATCGGGCCGATGGACGCCGTCTTCAAACCTGCCGGCCAGGGCAGCTGGAGCGCGAGGAAGTTCTCCACCGTTGAGGAACTCGTGAAGGTAATGAGGTCGGCTCCCTCCTCCCGGAAGCGTGCGTGCGCCCCGCTGATGTCCTCGGTCTCCGCCACCGTCCGGTAGGCGATGGCCTCGTCCACGATCGCGCCGAGCTTCGTCAACTCCCTGGGCAGCACCTCCCGCGATTGCTCCGCGCGGGCAAGGAGTATCTTTTGATTCTCGACCGAGCCGTCCTTCTGGAACGCGCGGACCACGCCCTCCGCGACGAATTCCGCCGGCTGCAAGTCGACATGGAGATGAAACTCACGCACACGCGCGGCCGTCGCCGGGCCGATCGCGGCAATCCGCACCCCGCCAATCTCCCGGGCGTCGGTGAAAATCTTGTAGAACATCTCGAAGAATGCCGTCACGCCGTTCGGGCTGGTAAAGACCAGCCAGTCGTACTGGTGCGCGTCCTGCACGAGCCGGCCGAACTCAAGCAAGTCCTCCGGCGGGACAATGCGGATCGTGGGCAGTTCGAAGACATCGGCCCCCAACCGCCGGAGCGCCGCGCTCAGGCCGCCGGCTTGTTTCCGCGTGCGCGTGACGACGATCCTCTTGCCGAAAAGCGGCCGTTCTTCGAACCAGTTCAAGGCGTCGCGCAAGCCCACGACCTCACCAATGACCGCAACGGCCGGCGCCTTGAAGCCCGTCGCCTCGACCTTCGCGGCGATGTCCGCCAGCGAGCCGCGCAGCGTCTGTTGCCGCCCAGTCGTGCCCCAGCGCACCAGGGCAATCGGCGTCCCCGGCGCCGCGCCATTTTCGATGAGCCGCGCCGTGATCACGCCGATGCGCTCCACGCCCATGAGCATCACTTTCGTTCCCGGCGTGGCCGCCAGTTGCCGAAAATCGAGCGAGCTTTCCGTTTTGGCCGGATCTTCGTGCCCGGTAAAAATCGTCAATTGCGCCGCGTGATCGCGATGCGTGACGGGAATGCCCGCATAGGCCGGCGCCGCAAGGGCCGAGGTGACGCCGGGAATGATCTCAAAGCGCAATCCGGCCGCCGCCAGCGCTTCCGCCTCCTCGCCACCGCGTCCAAAGAGAAAAGGGTCGCCGCCCTTCAAACGCACGACCCGTTTGCCCGCGCGCGTCTTCTCGACCAGGAGCGCGTCGATTTCCTCCTGCTTCAAGGTGTGATGGCCGGCTTTCTTGCCCGCATAGATGATTTCCACGCCCGCAGGCGCCCAGGCAAGAATCTCGGGATTGCACAAATAATCGTAAACGATGACTTCCGCTTCCTTGACGACTTCCTGCACTTTCAGCGTGACCAAGCCGATGTCGCCGGGCCCTGCACCTGCGAGATAACAGATTCCTTTGCTGCGGGCGTTGGCGGCTTTCATAAAAGGGCGCGCAAGCTAAAGCCGCTCCGTCCATCCGCCAAGCGGACTTTTTGCCTCGGCGAAGCTGCCCGCGACTCAGGGGGCGCACTCTCAGGACGGAGCATCAGGAACTCCGCTCTCTGCCCCTACCCCGCCGGAGGCGCCACTGGCGGCGGGAATTTCGACAGCAGCAAGCGCACCGCCTCGTCCGCCCGCGCGGCGTTTTCCGCCGGCTTTTCGGTAATCACGCTCGAGGCCACGCCGCGCCAGACCAATTGCTCCCGGCGCACTTCCACGAAGTCCAGGACCAGCGCCCCGAGTTTGTCCTGGTCGAGAACGGCATAAGTCGCCGGGTTTCCCGGCCAGCCACTATAAAAGCCGTAGCCCGAACGATAGGCCGTACCCACACCCCAATCGGTGTAGTGCCGGACGTCGGTTTTCTGCACGGAGGTCACGTGGTAAACCACATAAAAATCCGGCGCTTTCCCCTCGACCTTCGTGTAGCCGCGCGCCGCCAGGCCTTTGTCCACGGACGCGTGGATCGAGTCGGCCACCGCCGGGGTCACGAACGATTGCGTGTTTGGCTCCGGCGCCCACGCATACGTCTTGTACTCGCCGAATTTGGCGTTGCGGTCAGAGTCCCGTTTCGCGTTGATGGTCTCGCACGCGGCAAGGAAAAGCAGCGGCACTAAAACGAGCAGTCGGCCAAGCGTCTTCATATCCCTGAACTCTGACATTTTGCCCGCCAATGGGCAATCTTATAGAGGAGGTTTACTTCGGGGTGGCCAGCCCGGCAAATACCGCCGCCGCAACGGCCTCCGCCGTATCGGCCTCGGCTTCGGCCAGCTTTGGTGGTTCATCCGCAGCACCAAAGAGAATCGCCCGCAGCGAGATCCGCCCATGGGCCAGCCGGGTCCGCACGCCGACCGGCAACGCACAATCGCCGGCCAGCAACCGCTGCAACTCCCGCTCCGCACGGATCGCCAGATGCGTGGCGGGATGATCGATCCGTCGCAGTACCTCCGTCACCTCCGGCCGGTCGGCCCGGCTTTGCAACGCGATGGCGCCTTGCCCGATGGCAGGCAGCAGATCCTCCGCCAGCGAGGCCGCCCAGAATTTCCCGTGCTCGGTGACGAGCGTTCCATCCCCTGGATGATGTCCCAAGCGTTCGAGGCCGGCCTGCGCGAGAACGATCCCCGCGACGTCGCCGCGCTCCGCCAGCTTCCGCAAGCGCGTCTGCACGTTGCCCCGCCAGTCTTCGATGCGCACATCGGGACGCAGCCATTGCAACTGCCGCGCGCGCCGCACGCTGCTCGTGCCGAGAAGCGCCCCATTCGGCAGTTCGCGCAACGACTGCGGCGTCCGGGTGATGAGCAAATCCGCCGTCGGCGCGCGCTCGAGGACCGCGGTGACCTCGAGCCCCGCCGGATTGTGCCCCGGCAAATCCTTGAGGCTGTGCACGGCCACGTCAATCACCCCGCTCAGCAGGGCGTCTTCCAGTTCCTTGGTGAAGAGCCCCTTTCCACCGGCCTCGCTCGCGCGGATCAAACTCAGGTCGAGCTTTTGATCCCCCCGCGTGACGAAGATCTTTTGTTCCACCGCCAGCTCGGGAAAGGCCGCCGCGAGGGCTTTGGTGGTCAACTCCACCTGCGCCAGCGCCAGCGCCGAGCCGCGCGTCCCGAGGACCATCGACTTCAACCTTGGCCTCCCGACACTACTTCCGAGTAGCGCACTCCGGCCTGCGCCCGGCCACCGGCGAGCCACTCGCCAAACTCGAGGGCGTGTCGCTCGATCATTTGTTCGCAAATCACGAGTTCCTGTCGGCGGACGCCCATGGACTGCTCCGCAATCGCCCGGAGCGCGTCGATATCGTAGAGGTAGACGCCCTCGAGATCATTGACCGCGGGCTCGATGTCGCGGGGCACCGCGAGGTCGATGCAATAGAGCGGACGATCCGGCCGCGAGCGCATGATCGGCGCCAGCTCGGCCGCGGTCAGCACATGATGCGGCGCCGAGGTCGAGCCGATGAGAATGTCGACCTCATGGATTTCGCGCGGCCACTCCTCGAAGTGAATGGCCTTGCCCTTCAGTTTTTCCGCCAGCGCGGCGGCGCGGTCGTAGGAACGATTCGCGACAAAGATCGAGCGCACGCCGCGCGCGGACAGCGCCCCGGCGGTCAGTTCGCTGGTTTCACCCGCGCCTAGGATCATGACGTGACACGTCT
>Ga0302325_10004218_pt1 | contig 33304 bp, 32 predicted proteins | sample Palsa_T0_2_FD_201948 | JGI IMG/M metagenome (GOLD analysis project Ga0302325, IMG submission 201948) | Peat permafrost microbial communities from Stordalen Mire near Abisko, Sweden - Palsa_T0_2 | ecosystem: Environmental > Terrestrial > Soil > Palsa > Peat permafrost | place: Sweden: Abisko... | reverse complement strand
CGGACTCCATTCTCCGCGTAAAAAGGCCGAAGACATGACCGCACCCACGACCCGCGTAGTGCCGAAAAATAACCCTTGATCAGCGAGCGCCGTCCAGACATGACAATGCCTTGAAAAGCGCTGCATGAACTGACCGATTAGTGGAGAAATGCGTCGGAGCGTTCTTCTCGCCATCTGGTTGCGCTAAGCTTCGCGCAAATCTGAACCGGGGGGATGGAGACAGCCAAAATGACCGACGCTAAGATAAAATATTTCGAGCAGTTGATTGCAACTTATACTGACAATATCCGAGCGTCCGATTTCAAATCAAATATATTAATTTTCTTCTTGTCAATATCGATCTCGGCCGTCACTTCGTTCCGAGCGGAATTGCCTAGATTCTTGCCGATACTACTCTTGTTGACGTTGCCGTTATGTTCAATCATTATTCTAATAACGGCGATATATCCAAGATTCAGGGCGGTAAGTGGATTTTCCTTTCATGTAAAATCATCCGTTGGTCTCAACGATTTTCTTGACCCGCCCGAGGATGACGAGGCTATTGTCTTGCAACTTCGCTATCGATGCGTCGCCCTCGCCGACATTCTTTATCGGAAGATAGCTCTCTTCAAAGTCAGCATGGTCATTTGTTTGATCTATCTCGTCACCCTCCTCCTTCTCGCCGTATGCGGCGGGGTGTTCGCGCTATTCAGATGAGCGCGCCAAGCTAGGCTCAGCCCCAGGCGAAGAAGCGCCGGCAGGCACGAAACACTCCACGCGTTGGGTGGGGTTTTCGATCGCGACGCGAAGAACTCCCGAAGGCGGTGCGTGGCAAAGCGCGCGCGTAATGTGGGAAACGCCACATCATCTGGGGCGCAGTGGGTTTACAGACAACCCATGGAACGGGTCATCGCGATCCGGAGTAAGCCCCGCAATCCGAAAACCGATCCAGGGGTGAACACGAACTTGAGGAGTAGCGATCATGCGTAGGTTGCTTTTGCATGGCACCGCGGTCCTGATCCTCACTTTTAGTGCCGTCGGCGCACATGCGATCACACCCAACGACCAAGCGGCCCTTGTCGCGGTCAATCAGCAAATGCCGATGACGCTTAACGGCGCGCAGTCAATCGAAGGGGGGAACTCTGTCCTTGCAAAGGGCAGCAGCGAACAAGCTTCCGTCGTGGAGCGTCAGAGAGCTGAGCGAGACCCTCGCAAAGATGTGGTCACATTAACCGGCAATTTCATTCTGCTCGGAATTGCGGCCCTCTTCTTTGGCTTGGCCGCGGTCGGCACCAAAGCGTTGTGGATCTTGGACGCAACAGAGTCCTGGCCCGACGTAGGTAGGTCGCGCCGAACCAACCATTGAACGGCTCCCGTGTCTGCGCTTGATCTTACCCAGCTTCTGCGACGATCTGGCGTAAGCGGTCTGGATACTTCAAAGTAATCGCGCCGCGAGTGCGCGAGATCGCGCCCTCGCGCTCGAGCGCGTTCAATATTTTTGTTACTGCTTCGCGATGCGTGCTTATGCGAGCTGCCAGTTCAGCGTGCGTCGGCGGGGGCGAGACAACAAGGCGGCCGCCGATGCCTGCGCGCGAAAGCCGCAAAAGCTCCGCACAAAGACGCTCACGCACGTCGAAGTTAGTCTGTTCGTTCACACGATTGTCGAGTGTGCGAATGCTGGCCACAAGCGTCGTGAGAATCTTGTCGCAGACGCTAGGATAGCGATGGATGATCTCGCGAAAAACCGCGTTGGACATTCGCGCGACGACCGTATCGGCGATCGCCCGAATGCCGGCCGATCGAGGCCTCCCATCGATCGCGGAAAGTTCGCCAAAGTATTCTCCATCGCGAATGTCCGCCAAAATGATCTCTCTGGCCGACGTCCCGATGACCACCCGCGCGTGCCCGCTTAACACGAAGAAGACATCCGTGCCGTCCGACTGATCATCGATCAACCATTCACCAGCCCTGACCGTGCGCCATATGCAACGCGAATCCAGCGCGCTCAGGTCTTCAGCTCCAAGCGAAGCGAACAGCGGCGTCTGCCCCAAAGATTCCCGACGTCGGCTCACTAGCCTGTCCTTTTGCTATCCGTTTATCCGCCGTCGCCGACATTACGCGCCCGCGCGAGGGCACCTTCCGTCAACTATTTGTTCACGAAAATATTGGTCCCGGCGCTCATGCTCATATCCAGGGTTACGGAGTACTGCAGTATCGGATGCAACGGCGCACCGGCCGGAATTCCTAATGCTTTAGGGATATTGAGGCTATCATAAGCTGAGACGGTGACCGCCGCTGGTGGCAAGGGATTGGGCGCGCCGATGTTCGAAGGCGTGAACGGAGTGGCGACGACAGCCTGATAGCAGGCGTCCGTCAGGCTCGAGGCGTCGCGAAATTGCTTGAGCTGAACGGTTGAGAAAGCATTTGGGAGCGCCGTCAGCACGTTCTGCAGCCCCTCATTGAGAAGAGGATCAGCGATGCCGGCCCCAAGCTCGACCCAGGGCCATATGTTGCCAGGCCCGGGTTGCTCCGCCGCCGCACCGACGGGATCTGCGGTCACTGTCACAATTTGTTTCCAATCGAGCTTCGTCGTGGTCGCGTATCGATCCATCACCAGGGCGCTCATGGTGATTGGAAAGGGATTTGGCATAGGAATTGGCGTGCGATTGAATTGCGCCATGACTTTGGGAAAGCCGATGACGTTACGCCCAGTAATCATCGACCATGAATTGTCAACAAATATGTAAGGAAAGAACAATTCGGGCATCTCCGTGGGAAGCAGGAGGCCGCACGCGTATTGGAGTTTCCAGACGAAGAAGCGAAAATAGAGTTCGTGCTGCGTCGCGTAACCCCAAGTGGAATAGGGCGACTCGGCAAAAGTCATTCTCGGATAGGTCACGATCTCCAAATCTACGAAGTCGAAGCAGGCCCTATATTCGAAGCCGCGCTGCGCCAGCGTTCCAATATTGAGCCACTGATCGCAAAGATTCTGGAGGTTCGCCATGACCGCCGGCAATCTAAAGCTCAGCATCGTAATTCCGGGGAACTCATAAGGCGGGGGAATTTCCGGGTTGTCAGCCCGTGGAATAAAGACGGCCATGACGATTTCTCCTCTTATGCGCGATGCGCGAAACCGGTCACTGACAAGCGCTTAGGAACAAATCCGCGTGTTATCCAACGGCATCGGCGGAAATGGCTCGAAAAGATCTTCGCGGTGAGACCCTTCGAGCCCAAGTACGAAATTTGCTCCGTAGAGTTTTCCAGGCGTTTGGAAGCCCGGTATGAATTCGCCGAGCACCACCCGTTTGGCGATCGCCATTGATGCTTGCGCGGTGAAGCTGTAGCCGTCGAGCGTTTTGAGCCGCGCGCAACGGCGTCGTCGCCAACTGTCCTCCGCTTCGGCAACGATTATGCACATTTCGTCCCTCCGCTGCAGCGCGGACGGACCTTCGGGCCACGCTTCGGCGGCGACGCTTAAAAAACGCTGAATCGGCGGGTATCGCAGCGCATCGGCTATGCCAACGGTCAACTGATAGAGAGTCCGCGAGGGCAAATCCGCTTGAATGTAAGCTTCAATGTTACGGATGCCCGTCGAATAGTAGGCGGTGAAGATGTCGGCCCAACTCACCGACACGCTTTGTCGTTCGCCGTCGCCATAGTCAAACGCTCGTTGCAACCGGCCGGCGGGGAGCGAAATCAATCGCCCATTGCGCCGAACACTGACGTGCGAATCCGCCATAGCCAGCACGGTGCGCAAACTCCCCCGCGAAATCAAATCGGGCCGCGCCAATCCAATGCGGAGATACTTCGCGTTCGGGACCAGAGCAGCGACATGCATAGCCAAGCAGTCCGACGCCACGATGCCCAACCCGACGCCCGGCATGATCATGACGCCGCATTCGCGCGCCGCATCGTCGTAGGAATGGGCGTCTTGAAACGCCGGAAGCTCGCCGGCGATGTCGAGATAGTGAGTGCGGGTGCGAAGGCACGCCTCGATGATCGGACGAGCGGTCTGCGCGAACGGACTCGCCGCATTGATGACGACGCAAATATCGCCAAGCGCTTGATCGAGGGCGTCCGGCTCATCGAGCGCGACCACACGCGCCGACACGCCGAGCGTCGAGGCGAGAGTTTGCACAAGGCTCGCCGTGCGGCCCGCGACGATCGCAGCGCATCGGGAATTTCGTGCGCGCTCAGCGATCAACCGTCCAGTGTAGCCGGTCGCTCCGTAGATCAAAATTCGTCGGCGCATTTCATCTCCTGCCGAGATTCGATCCGCAGGCCGGAGCGATCGGCTGCACACCCTCAGCGCTCGAATATCCAGGCCGCCAAGCCATGGAGGAATGCCTTGTCTCTGGATTGCGGAAGTCTGCCATAGGTCAAATCGAATTCGTGCAACGCGGCGCCGGCTAGGGCGTGAGCAAACTGGCGGACATAGTCGACCGAGCCGAGTTCCGCCATGAGCGCGAGCACCCACTCGACATCTTGCGGTTTGCGCTTGTCACGTGGTCGCCGAAAAAGCCTGCTGAGCCTGGCGCGCTCAATGGGTGAGCAATGGCGATAAGCGTGAATGAGCAAGAGGCTGCGCTTGCCTTCGAACAGGTCGCCGTTCAATTCCTTGCCGTAGCGCCCGTCAGCCGCAATATTCAAAAGGTCGTCTTGAATCTGAAAAGCCGCGCCGAGAAAAAAGCCGAAGCGGATAAACGGCTCGAGATCCGCCGCGCCGCGGCTTCCAATCAGCGCGCCGATGCGTGAGGGATGGATGGTCGCGAGCCAGCAAGTCTTCTTCAGGACCATGTCCAGATAGTCGGCCTCGGTCAGTTCGAGCACGTTGTCGCGTATCCAACCCAGCTCGATCGCCTGCCCCTCCAAGGAATGCCAGGCGACAGTCTCCATCTCGCGCAAAATGCGAAGGCCGAGCATGCCGCCGACTAGGCCGGCGTTGTCGAGGAGCGGCCGCAGGCTCAAAAGGAATAGGGCGTCGCCGGCGTTTATCGCAAGAGGCACGCCGTGAAGCATGTGGAGCGTAGGCGCTCCGCGTCGCATTGCGCTGCTGTCCTGGATATCGTCGTGAATGAGCATTGCGTTATGCAGCAATTCGATTGCCACTGCCGACCGAACCGCTTCCGAGGGGCTCGCACCGAAGGCGCGAGCAGTCGCGATGCAAATGCTCGGCCGCATCATCTTCCCACCACGCCTCGGATAATCCGCGAGCAATTCGTAGAGGTATCGCGTCGGATAACCACTGGGCAGGTAACGAGCCAACGCCTCCCTCGTAGTCGAGCCGTATTCCTCCAACATATCGGCTACGAGCGGCGACATGACGTCGGTGACTCGACTGGCCGAGGCGGAAGGTTGCGTCTCGTGGGCGTTAGTTGCCGACAACGACAATCACCGATCCTCCAGGCTCATTGGTGCTGCTATCCACGATCGCGCCGGTGTAGGCGGCGGCTGCCTGGTCGCGAGGCACATTAACCCTTAAGACTGAATGGGTCTGGTCTGCGCTTAGCTCGAATCTAACTCCGGTTAGAGGAGCCAGCTGCGGGTCGTTCGCCGCCAACGGGCGCACGAGCGGTACGAACCGCATCGAAGTCGGGCGCAAATCCAGCGTCACGCGTCGCACTCGGATGCCCGTTACTTCGATCGCCGGCGGTACGCGCGGGCTCGCTGGATCTACAGGCGTAATACTGCTTACCGTCGCGGCGGCGCCGGACGTGCCGGTTCGGGTTGTGGTGGCCGCCGTCGAACGGGTGGTATCGGTTTGGCCAGAGGGCGGTGGTGGCCCAGCGCATGGAGCTTGCTGACCGACCGAGCGCAAGATGATTGACAACAAATCGAGCCAGGTCGCCCCAACGTCCTTCGTCGTAGCCACCAAACCCTCGACGAGGTTGTTGACGTCGGCGTTCAACTGGGTTGACGTGGCGAGGCCGGCGCGAAGGCGCTCGGCGGCAAGCCGGCCCTCCTGGATTTGCCGTTCGATGACCTCGTAACCCAAGTTGACCACGCCAGCGACCGACTTTTGAACGGCACCCGCAATCCACTCTGACCGTTCTTCAGTGCGTCCCGGCGGAGAATCGTCATCCGACGGCGTCGCGTTGCGCCGCACGTGATCCTTGCCGCTGCGGTTCGGAGCCGCGCGAGGTGGGTCCGAACGGTGCAATCGTTTGCTCTTCGGCGCTTTGTTGGCGTTGGGCATGACGTGTCACCTCTGCGTGTTACATCGTCTGGTTGGTCAAGGGTGGTCGTAGCCGATAATGTCTTCGAGAGTGGGCCATTTTGTGATAGCGTGCGCCGCCAGTCTCCCCGACATCACGGCGGCCTCAACGCATCCTACATTGAGGCCGCAATCCGTCCAATCACCTGCTATGGTCAGGTTGTCGTAAGTGTTGTCGAGCGGCGATATTCGATATTTGGCGCTGCCAGGCAGCGCGAGAACGTAGCGATCGGACGGATTGATGTTCGCAGTCCAGAATTGCGTGTCGAGGCGCGAGCGTGTCGGCGCACGTTCCTTCTTCTTCCCGGTCTCGGCCGGGTCAACGAGCAGTTCCCAGCGAAACTCGCCTGGACGCATTGATTTGGGCCACAGTTTCTGAATGTCTCGGTTGAGAAATTCGATCGCGTTGGCGCGCACTTCTTCGCGCCGGCGTTTCGGATACGCGATGTCCGAAGCGTTCGGTTCATCGAGCGGGTCAGCAAGAACATTACAGAAATATGCAGCCGTTCGCGGCGGATGGCGCCAATCTTCGGCTGGAATGACGTGCCCCATATCGGCCCAGGTGTCGAACGGTTTGACGAAGCTGGTCAACGTCACGGGCGGTATCTCCCAGCCCAACTCCTGCAGGTCTTCGCTCAACCAAATCTGGAACGCTTGCGTCGCAACCGTCTTGACGTTGTCCACCATCGCTCGCCAGCGCGGATTGGTGGCGACGATCTCGCGGCAGATGTGAGGCAATGCGCCGATGCTTACGCCCAGAACAACGAAATCGAAATCATCCGTCACGCGCAGCTCGCGAGTCGTGACCTTGCGGTTATCCCAGTGCGATTCGAACTCCCATCTCTCGCGCCGCATTCGCGAGCCGCTCTTCAATTGCCGGAAATCGGGTTCGGCGGGCCAACATTGCATGCCGCGGACATCGTTCAAAGGCCGATATTCGTGTCCGCCCAGCGTCTCGGCTTGGACGTCGAATTCAAGCGCCTCAACGTAGGGCTTTTCGTTCGGCGAAAGCCGGTCCGCATTGGCCAGCCTGACGTTCTGCAGCCGGTGGAAAAATTTGAAGCTCACGCCGCGTCGGCGCAAGACTTGGTAGAATGGCGCGAACACGATATCGCCCATTCCGGCGCGCATTTTCCAGAACAGCGCGCCGCGATAGCAGAAAAAAAACCGCAGCGTGCCACGTAACGCCGCACTAGCCGCAATGGCTGGGCGGTTCGCGTCGCCGTTTTCATAAGCGAACGCGATATCATAGAGAGCCCGCGTGAACGGCGAATTCACCGCGCGCTCGGACGCTCCGTTCAGTCGAAGCCATTCCCGGTGGTCGAGATGATCAATAGCGTCGAGGCCGCGCGGATCGGTGAGCAGCCCAAATCGGACCGCGCCCACGAGGTTCGCCAGAACCAAATCGATGATCTCCCATTGGTACCTGACATGATCGTCGCTCGCGACGAGGCGTTCAAATTGTTGGCGAACAACGGCGGCTATAGTCTCCATTAGCCTGAGGATGACGTTTTCGGAAACGACCGGAATTAATTTCAGCGCAGCCTCCACCAACGCGAGCGCTTCGACAGCCGCCGCCGCCGAAGCGAGCGCGCCGTAACGGAGCAGGCTCGCTATTCGCGAGACGATCGAGGCAGAATCGCCTGGCGCTTGTTGAGAGGGCTCAATTGGGTCTGCGTTCGTCCCGCTCGGCGCACGGAATGTATCGAGGCCCACAAGAAGTGTTTGCAAAAGCGCGACAGCGCGCGCGAAGTAATTCTTGAGAGCGAAAGGATTGTGGGCGTCTAAGGGATCGCCCGGAAGTCCCGGTGCGGGCGGAAAACAAGCTGCCCAATTGACCCAGCCGCCCTCGGCGGAGGCGCCAGCCACTGCGATGTGCGAATCCGTCAGAAAACAATCGCGCCAATTCTGGCTGCGCATTCCCGCGCTATCTTTAAGTTCTTCATAACACTGGCGCAGCAACAAAAAAGCATTATCGTAACACCCCAGCCAAACATGAAGTCCGTGCTCTTCGATGCGACCGGCGACGCCGCGGCCGGACGCTCCCTTTCCCCCGAGGCGCCAGCCGGCCTGGTAAATTGTGACGTGATAGCGGCCTTTGTGTCGCGGCTGAGTCAATTCGAAGGCCGCGGCGATGGACGCGCAACCGCCGCCGATGACAGCGACCTCAAGGGGCTTTCGAACCGCCAATTGTCGTTTCCCCGTTTCCTAGCACTTTATTAGGGCAGCCTGCCAACATTGAACCCCTGGAGTGACTTGGATATTACATGTGTTTTCTATAGAAAAGATAGGGCGTGACCGGAAGCCGCAAATTCACTTCCGGGCGCGGCGCGGGTTTGGTGGGCGCACTATGTTAGAGTGAGCGGGAGTTCGGCTACGGGAGCAAGTGAGGTGCCTAGCCCTCTACAGACCGGCTCATCGGCGGGGAGGTCGCCAGCGCTCAGTCACACGAGCGAGCACCGCCATGTAACCGTTTTGATGGCGGATCTCGTTGGCTACACAGCGTTCGTTGAGCGGTCGGGTGGAGAGGCGGCCTTAGCCCTGATGAGGCATGTCTCCGCCTTGATGACAGCCGCCGTCCATGACAATCGCGGAAGCGTGAAGAACTTTACCGGCGATGGCATCCTAGCGCTATTCGGCGTGCCCACCACCTCTGAAGATGCCCCGATCAGCGCTTGTTGTGCGGCGCTTGAGATTCTGGAACGGCTGACCGACGCCCGCGGTCAAATAGAAGCAGAACTCGGTTTCCGCCCAGAGTTGCGGATTAGCCTCACCACCGGACCAGCGGTACTCGGGGTGGTCGATAGCGGCGAGAGCACGACCGTCACGGTGTATGGCGACGTCGTCAATCTGGCGGCGCGCATCCAGGTGGAAGCGGCGCCCGGCACTGTCGTCATGAGCGAACCCATGCTCCGGCTGGTGGACGGCATGGTGGACGCCGAGCCTGCCGGCGTGCTTCGGGTCAAGGGGAAGAGCGAACCGCAGCGGGTCTACCGCCTTGTCGCAATTCGCAAACACGCAACACGGTTCGACGCCGCCGTGGCGCGAGGGCTGACCTCCTACGTGGGTCGGGGTGCCGAACTAACGGTCCTGGAAGAGCAGTTTAAGCATCTCGATCGTGTTCGCGTCGTCGACGTTGTCGGGGATCCCGGCATCGGAAAGTCGCGGTTGCTATACGAGTTTGCGCGCCGGCAGAATGCAGAGCAGTTGGTTGCGTTGCATGGCAACTGTTCGGCAGACGGGCAAGAAACGCCATTTCTACCCTTCATCGAAGCGGTGCGAGGCTGGTTCGAGGTCAGCCCTGGCGAGGAGGAGAAGTCAATCTGCGGCAAGCTTGTCGAGGGATTGACGCGGCTCGACTGCAGCTCCCTACAAAATCTTGGCCTGTTGCTCAATCTTTTGGGTCTCGAGACCCCCGATGGCGCCCTGGCGGAGCTCGATGGCACGCTCATCGGCGCGCGTACTCGCGATCTCTTACTGCAGCTCATCGAGGTGCAGAGCCGGCTGTCCACAGTAACTCTGTTGCTCGAAGATTTGCATTGGATCGACAGCGCTTCGGAAGATTTGTTGCTCCGGATCATTGACCGCGGGCGAGCGTTGCCCCTCGTCGTCTTCCATACACGTCGACCGGAGTACGTGCCAATCTGGCTGGGTCGGTCTGGCGTGACCGAATTGCGACTGGCCCCGCTCTCCTCATCGGAAGCATTGCGCATCGCGCAGTATCGCTTCGGCGTGGATGAACTCCCCGGGCCCCTTGCGCAGCTGATCATTGACAAAGCGGACGGCAATGCACTCTTCGTCGAAGAGGTCGCGAGCTATTTGATCGAACGCGCCGCCGTGCGCCGCACATCATCTGGGCTGGCCTATGACGCGAGCATGGTCGCGGCCGCCGTGCCGGCGAGTGTGCAGTTGCTGTTGACGGCACGCGTCGACCGCTTGTCTCCTGAAAATCGGAACTTGTTGCAGATGGCGGCAGTCATTGGTCGGCGATTCGAATCCAGACTGCTTGCCGAAGTCGCCGTCGGGTTTGGCGATATCGAAGAACGGCTTGTCGCTCTGGAGAGGGCGGACTTGGTGCAACGAGATACTTGGTCGGCAGAGTACGAGTTCAAACACGTGCTGATGCGCGAAGCGCTCTACAACAGCTTGGTGAGTTCACAGCGCTCCGACCTTCACCTCAAAGTTGCGACGGCAATTGAACTTCGAGGCGTCACGCGCATCAGCGAAATCGCCGAATCGCTAGCCCATCACTTTTCGTTTTCCGCGCGGCGCGACAAAGCGTTTCGTTATTTATCTTTGTCGGGGCGGAAATGCCTTGACATCTATTCGTTGGAAGAGTCGGAGCGCCATTTCCGCAAAGCGTTAGGCATCTTCCGTGTTACGCCGCAATGTGCGGATGAGCAAGCAGTTGCCACCGTCGTGGCGAACCTGCTCGAAGTCCTCTATCTGAGGGGCGATCTTCTGGGTTTGCAGGAGATCGCCGAAAGCTACATACCGTGGCTGCAAGCCCTTGGGGACACGCCGCAGCTCGTCTTCGCGCTCTATTTTCACTGCATGTTGTTGGAGCACCAGTGCGATTTTCGAGCCGCAGAGACCCGCGCTCATTTGGCGGCCGAAATTGCGCAACGCCTCGGCGATAGCCGCGCGCAAGCCTATGCCGAATCCGCTCTGCTGTTTTGCTCGACGGTTCTTGGTCGTCACTCGCTCGATGTCGCCGAGGCCCAGAGCGTCCGAATGCTCGAGATCTGTACGCGGGCTGGCGACAATTATATTCTCAACTGGGCCTATTGGACGATTGCTTGGGACTACGTTTGTCGCGGGCTGACAAAGAGCGCGCGCGCCTGGACGCTGAAATTGATCGACGCAGGTCAGCAGCGCCGGGACGATCGTGCGCTCGGGATGGCGTATTGGACCTTGGCCTTCGTTGACATCCAGGACCACCGCTACGCCGACGCTATCGCAAACGCGCAGAGATGTCAGAAAGCCGCCGCGACGCCTTTCGATCGCACCGCAGGCATAATGGCCAGCGCTACGGGCTTGCTGCTGGAGGGGCGTATCGATGAGGGCTTGGCACAATTGTTGGCCCTGAAGAAATGGGCGCTTGCCAATGGTTGGCTGTATTCGGCGAGCGGCGTCGACTTTGCCGCGGGGCCGGCCCTCGCAATGACCGGGCGCATCGCCGACGGTGTTCGACTGCTGGAATCGGGAATTGCAGCATGCGACGCCGCCGGTAGCCGCGCTATGGCGTCATGGAATCGCGTAGCGCTTGCCGAACTTTATTTGCACATGCTTTCGGCAGAGGAGTGGCCGTCATTTGGGTTCCTTATCTCAAATATGGCCGCCATTCTCAGAGTACGAATTTTCGGCGGCCATCGAGCTCGACTGCTGCTCGGCCAGGTTAGGGAAAACGAGCAAATTCACGAGAGCAGCACGACTCGAGGCTGGCTTGAAATCGATTTCGCCAAACTCTGCCGACGGCAAAAGCAACCGAATCGAGCGCGCGAGCACTTGAAGACGGCCCGACTGGCCGCCGCAGCCCAGGATTCGGCGATCATGTTGAACGAAATCGAGGCCGTCTCAGAGTCGCTAGTGGACCGCCTATAACGCTCCCTTCGCAAGTGGGTTCGAGCGTTTCGGGCATAGGGCCGTAAGGTCTTGATCGGCAGATCTTCAATATTGGCTTTGGGCATGGCGCAACGCTCCTGGATGAGGATATAGGGGGAAGGCGAAAGGCCAAGGCACGACGCGCGTCGTTTCCACACGACGAGGTCGTCCGCTCGATCTAACCCGCAACGATTTTGGCTTGGGGTAGTCGTATCTCATCCGGAATGAGCGCTGGGCGCTGGTTCCGTGCGGCGCGATCGGCCGCTTGATGAAGGTCTCTTAGCGCATACATTCGAAGAACGCGACGCCGCGCGTGGACTTGTCCTCGATATACCCATTTTTCTTCAATTTCCCCGCTCGGACCCGTTCCCGGCAGCACGGTCACAGCGTTATGAAAAGTTCGGGATTCAATTCGGTCGGCCGTATCGGGCGCGACGCGGTTGACCGCTCAGACCGACGCCCGAGCTGGGTCGCCTAAGCATCAGGGTCGAGCGACTGAAACCAGCGGTGCGCTTCTGTCCCGTCGCTCTCCATCACGATAAAGCCGTCTGGCGGCGTCGCAGGATGGTCTGATCGAAGCGCTGGAAGGCGTCGCTTACACGTCGAAACGACCTTACCGAGCGTCGTAAGGAAGCCCGTTTCGATCAAGACCGGTTCGTCCTCTTGATCGCGTATGACCCATTTGACAATGAACATGGCTTCCATCTCGCCCTGGCGCGCGGCATCGTGCCTGACGTCTGATTCCTCAACGCAGAAAATGGCTCTACGGTTTCAAAGTGGAAAATGCGAGCGCAAGGGTCCCGGTTCGCCGCCCGGCCGCGGACCAACGGCGGTCATGGATGGTTGCGCTGGTCGTTGCGCAACCAAGCGGCCTCGGGGTTGAGGCTTCGTGAAGCCCTCACGTCTTGAGCGCAGACCACGGGCGCCCCCGCCTCCTTGACCGAAAACAGCAGGCGCTCGACACTGCGCGGGCAGATTCCTCGGCTTTGATTATTTTCCGGGAAATTGCGCTTGCGGCTAAACAGGCGGCGATGGCCTCGATCGCCGCCGCAGAGGCCCGCGTTGCATGGAGCAGGGTCATTTCGTTGGATCGGAGGGTTGCGCCGAGCGTAACGCGGCCGGTCGTAGTCGAGCTTCGGGCGGCGAAAGTGGGGTGGGGACCGCCTTGGATGGTTGCGCTTGCCGCGTAGCCACATGGTCTCGGGCTGCCTGTCCCGTGAGGGCTTCACGCCTGGGGTGCAGGCTAAGAGAGCCCAAGATAAGTGAAAGGAAACAAAGGTTGGGGTTACATTAGGCGTCAGGCGCCTGGAGGGATGAAGGATGGTCGCATCCGGAGAATTCGCGCCGCCAGGATCGACTGAACCGATGGTTGCGGGCAGGCGACTTGGCGTCCCGCCTTTGGTTGCAGGAACTGGTTGCGAAGCTGCCCGTCTCCGTCAGATCGCAACCAACGCGATGAGCCAGGGGAGGCCCAAGACGAGCGCCGCGTCATGGATTGGGCGCCATTAATGCCCCTGATTTTGAGCGGAGACCGGCTGTTCGACCGATATGACGCCCTGATGTCCCTATTAAATTCCCTGATCGGAAAAACATGCCGATAGGTGGTAAGCCACGGGAATGACGGACGAAATCGCCGTTTTTTGCCGATGGCCATCGCCCAAATCAGCCAAAAGGCCTGTTAATCCCCGGAAAACAGGGAATTTGGGCTCCTGACCGCACCTGCGGCGGAGGTTAGGCGGGAGACCGGTTCGCCGCGACTGCCTCCGCCACCACCAAACCTCTGAAATTGATAATTGTTTCCTATGGCGCTGCGCGCGGGGGCAGGTGTAAATTCCGGAAGAGGCTCGTAAATCGGGGATGGTCGCTAGTTTGTCAATGAACGTTGAAACGGGACCCCGTATTTTCACCCAAAAGGGACCCCCAGGTTGCGGGTGGCACGAGCGGTAGCGCTCGCCCCGGCGCAGCTGGTCGGGGTTGCGCAGCCGGGGCGGGCGCGGAGAAGCTCAGGCGCGGTTCTTGAAGCGCCAGCTTTCGTTTCCCGTCTCGACGATGTCGCAGTGATGGGTGAGCCGATCGAGCAGCGCCGTCGTCATCTTGGGATCGACGAAGACGTTCGGCCATTCGCCGAAAGCCAGATTTGTCGTCACAATGACCGAGGTGCGCTCGTAGAGACGGCTGATCAAATGGAACAACAATTGGCCGCCAGCTTGCGCGAAGGGCAGATAACCGAGTTCGTCGAGGATGACGAAGTCGAGGCGGGTGAGATAGTCGGCGAGCCGTCCCTGGCGGCCTGATCGCGCCTCGGCCTCGAGCCGATTGACGAGATCGACGGTGGTGAAGAAACGGCCGCGAGACCCAGAGCGAATGCAACTGCGCGCGATGGCGATCGCCAGATGCGTCTTGCCCGTGCCGGTTCCGCCAACCAGGACGACATTGCGTTGCTGCGCGATGAAGGCGCCGCCGGCGAGATCGCGAACGAGATTCTCGTTGATTGGCGTGTCGTTGAAGGCGAAGTCGTCGACGTCTTTGGCCAATGGCAGTTTGGCGATAGAGAGCTGGTATTTGATCGAACGCGCCTGCTTTTCCGATATCTCGGCCTTGAGCAGATCGCCAACTAATTGTTGCGGCTCATGCTTGCGTTTGAGCGCGGTGGCGAGCGTCTCATCATACGCGCCCTTCATCCCGTAGAGTTTGAGTTCGCCCATCATGTCGAGGACCTCGGTTCGCTCCATGGTCATGCCCTCCTGAGTTGGTCGTATCGGGCGCAATCGGCGACCGGCTCATGCCGGAGCTTCAGGGCGGCCGGGGTGAAGACGGGCGCCACAGGTCCGGGATCGCGTTGGCGCGCCAGGATGTTGATGATCACGTCGGCCGAATGGACGCCTTCGGATATCGCCTGGGCGCAAGCGGCTTCCACCGCCGGCAAACCGTCGCTGAGCACTGCAGCAAGGATGGCGACCATCTGACGATCGCCGTCATCGGCGTCGGCGAGCTTGCGCCGCACCCGCTCCAGCGCCGCCGGCAGCACCCAGTCCTTGAACGGCGCGCCATTGCGCAGCGCGCCCGGCTTGCGCGCCAGAACCGGCACGTAATGCCAGGGATCGTAGATCGTCTCGCCGCGGCCGTAGCAGCGGGCGTGTTCCGCGACGACGCGCCCGTCCTGGCGGATGACGATGCGCTCGGCATAGGCCTGGACCTCGACTGGGCGGCCGATCGCGCTGGCGCTGACCGAGTATTTGTTGTTGTCGAAGCGCACGAGGCAGGTCTTCGAGACCGAAGCCGGAAGCGCATGGAATCCATCGAAGTGGCCACGATAAGGAACGAAGTGCGGCCGCTCCTCCTCGAAGACCTCCCAGACTGTCCGGTCGGGCCGCTCGGGATGAGGATGGGCCTTGGCGTAGGCGACGCACTTGTCGACGAGCCAGGCGTTCAGATCATCATAGGTTTTGAACCGTAGCCTCGGCGTGAAGAAGCGCTCACGGACAAGTCCAACCTGGTTCTCCACCTGACCCTTTTCCCAGCCTGACGCCGGCGTGCATGCGACGGGCTCGACCAGATGATGCGAACACATCTGGAGAAAACGGCGATTGTATTGGCGCTGCTTGCCGACGAAGATCGTCTCGACCGCCGTTTTCATATTATCGTAGATGCCGCGCGTGCAGGCGCCCCTGAAGAAGGCGAAGGCCCGGTCATGCGCGTCGAACACCATCTCCTGCGTTTCGCGCGGATAGGCGCGAGCGAACGGCATGCGGCTGTGGCAGAGGCGGACATGCGCGACCTTCAAGGTCACCGTCACGCCGCGCAACACCACGATCCCGTGACTCCAGTCGAACTGGTAGGCTTCGCCTGGCGCAAAACTGAGCAGCACATACGCTTGCGCCAGAGCCGCGCCCTGCTCTTTGAGCCAGCCGAGCGCGTAGCGTCGGACAGCGCCATAGCTCCCGTCATACCCGAAGCCGCGCAACTCCTCGAATAGCCGAACAAAAGTCAGCCTCTCGCGAGCAGACTTTCCTTGATTTTCCGTCAGTAGCGCATCTAGCCGCGCCCGCCATGGCCCAATCTTAGGAAGCGGCTGCGTCGAGCGTTCGTAGTGAAACTCGGTCGCGTCCGATCGGATCACCTTCCGGACGACCTTCCGGGAGACATGCAGGTCCCGGCAAATCTCCTTGATCGGCTTCCCAAGGGAAAAATAGGCCCGGCGTATCTTGGCGATCGTCTCCACAACCAACATTCCAATCTCGGCCCCCTGAGAATCAGGAGACAAGTGTGGACCCTCAGCCCAGGGGTCCCGATTGGATGAAAATCAGCCCCGTAGCGGGGTCCCTATTCCATGAAAAAGAACAGTCGGACTCAGAAAACGCGGCGATAGGCCCGGTCTTCGGACTGACATAGCCAATCTTGATGGCCGCGCTCTGCGCGTTCGCGGGCAAGACGCGCAAGACGGCTGGCGCGCATAGCGCTCCTGCCGCCAGTTTCAGGGCGCCGCGCCTGGATAGTCCCCGGCCACGACTTTCCTTCTTTTCCTTGATCATGGCGTATTCCTCCGTTCGTTCGCACGGCGTGCGAGCGTTTCCATCCGTCAATTTGAGTCGTTGCTTGCCCCGGTTAGCTTTGACCAAGCCAAGGATATCGTGCGGTGTCCTTGCCGGCGTAGTCGGGGTCGAGGTAGATGAAGACACGCTGAATCTTCCAGTCGCGGATCTCGAAGACGTCGCACCAGCGGCCGGCCCCGTGCTCTGGAACGTCCGCCCGCCAGGGGCCGTCACGATGTTCGCCGTGGCTTGTGCCTTCGGCGACCAGGAAATCCTCGCCAGAGAAGATCCAGTTGAAGTCCGGATAGTGGTGCACGATCGACTTAATCGTGCCGCCGATGTCGGTGAACAATTTTCCGATTTGCTCGGCGCCCCGCGCAATGCCCCATTTCGGGAAATAGACTTGGGCGTCTTCCGCGAAGAGGTCCATGATGCTGCCGCCGTCCGATGTCACCCCGCCGTTGTCGAACGCCTTGAGATATTCAATCGCAACGGATTTGCGCTGTTCGTTGGTCATAGTTTGTTTGGTGAGGGCCATTGTCGTCTGTCCTTGTTTTATTTGTGATGGATATATGATCGCTGGCCGGGCAATGGTTGAGCGCGTGGCGTCCACGGGATTGGCTTGGCAAGATCAAGGCGCCGCACCCGGGAACTTCGCGCCAGCGTCCATTTCGTAGTTGTGAACGAAATCGTCGGGCGGCGCGGGACCCCAGAACGCCAGCGCGTCTTCGTCACCGAAGTCCTGCGAGTTCCAGAGAAAGCCCTTCGGCACATAGTCGATGTCGCAGGAGTACTCCGAGAAGCCGCCCCACGGATCCTGCACGTAGTGGAAGTAATTCGAGCCGATGGTGTGACGCCCTACGCCCCAGCCGCGTTTGTAGCCTTTATCCGCCATGAACAATGCGCCGCGACCTATGTCGTCGATAGCTCCGACGTCCCAGGAGCAATGGTGCAGACCCGGGCCGCTGGAACGGGCGAAAGCCAGAAGATGATGATCCGAACCGTGGATGCCGTGCATGAACGCAACATTTCCGCCGGAATGATCGGACAGCCGCAACCCGATCACATTTCGATAGTAGGCGATCGCGGCGTGAACGTCGCTCGTGAAGACCAAGCAGTGACTCAACCGTTTGGGCAGGATCTGCTTAAGCTCGATATGACCGAGACCCGTTCCCCTCTGGCCGCCAGCGACCGACGTAAAGTGAGACGACGCCTTGTGGTCCAGCGAGGTCTTCGCAGCCGCCTTTATCTCCGTCAGGACAGCGTCGTGTCCAAAAAACCACAGGCCGTTGGATTCGAACCCTTTCGGAGCATCGATGAGCCGGATGCCGAGATCCTCAAGTCTGCTTTTTAATCGCGGCAGGTCTTCAGCGTAAGCGCCGAAAGAGAGGTGTTGCAGCTTGCGGCACGCGCCTTCGACCAACGTCCCCCAGACGTGGTCTTGGCCGAACGTATGCAAGTCGAGCGCCGCGCCGCGCTTCCTGACGTCAAGCCCGAACCATGTGAAGAATTGGCGCGCACGCTCCAGATCGGGGACCTGGAGAACGAAAGCATCGAGTGAATGGACGCCGAGGCCTCCGTTCTTGTCAGCCTCTATGAAAGCGCCGATTGCGATGCCCGTCATTGCTAACCTCCGTTAAAGCGTTCAATCCATGGCCGGAGACGTTCGAAGCGCAGCTTGCTTCGCCTCAAGCGGGCTCTCTGATTCCACATGCAGATTGTTCGACGAGCTTTGCCGTTTGCCCGAGGATCCGCCTAAAGACCTCGAGCAAACGGGACTCAGCGTCGACGCTCACGGAACGAGCCCTCCAGGCGACGTAGTTGTCCGGACGCACCAGCACGCAGCCGTCCTCCTCGATCTCACAGTTCCAGTACCAATCGGCGTAGATATCAAGCGCGTCGCAACCCGACGGACCGATCGAAACCACGGCTACCGGAATCCCGAAGCGCCGCTCCACTTCGGCGGCCGCTTGCCGCCAGGCGTCGCCGCCGAGTCCCGTCAGTAGGGTGAAGCGCCCCCGTCCACAGAGGTCGAGCGTCGACTTGCGTTCGCCTTTGTGCTCGACCCACGAATGCGGCAGATGGGCACCCGGCCAAGTTGTAGCCTGGTAATACAATTCCTGGTCGCGCTGATAGGCCGGGTGAGGCGTGCCGTCGGAAACGACGGCGCTGGATTGGTAACGCTGGTTGAGTTCGACGCCATGGGCGTTGAATTCGTAATTCTTCTGCCGGATGGCTTCATTGAGCTTTCTGCGACGGGCCTTTCCGGTCTCGTCGGCGTCCTTGCGCGACTGAATTGCGGCGAGCGCTTCCTGGGGATCTTTGGCTGAAAGCATACCAAGCGCGCCAAAAATCGGCGGATAGTCCTCGATGCTCGTGTTGGCGCGCGTAACGATCTGCTTACCGACGGGCGCGCGTTCGTCGTCGTAGGTCTCCAGCAGAGAGGGGTCTGCCTTGTTTTCGATGACGAGCTTGAGTTTCCAAGCCAGATTGTAGGCGTCTTGAATGGACGTGTTTGAACCAAGGCCGTTTAGCGGAGGATGGCGATGCACGGCGTCGCCCATGCAGAATACGCGTCCGTTCGAATACCGCGTCGCATACTGATTGTTGACGGTCCAGGTTGAGATCGATCGTATTTTGATCGGAATATCGTCGACCCCGATCATTTTGTATAGAATCTGCTTTGCTTCGTCGTCGCTCAACCGACGTTCGCCGCGGCTGACGTCGTAACCCCAGATGGCCAGCCACTCGTTCCAAGGCCGCACCATCCGCATCACGCCCGCGCCGATGCCGTCGATGTTCGATCCGGGCTGCAAGATCCAGTAGAGGACACTCGGACGGTGCGCGACGAACTTGCTGAGATCGGCGTCGAAATGGATGTTCATGCTGCCGGAAAGGCCCATATGCCCCTCCATGGGCAGGTTGACCAACTCGGCGATCCGGCTGCGCGCGCCATCGGCGCCAACGAGATATTTGCAGCGGATTGGATAGGATTCTCCGGTCTGGCGATCCTTCATTGTCGCCGTGATCCCGCCCGCATCTTGGATCAGATCGACCAATTCGGTGTTGAAACGGACCGATGTGCCTCTGCTCGCCGCTGCTTCCAGCAAGATGGGTTCGAGGAAGGTCTGGGGCAGGTCGCAAATCGCTGTCGGACTGGCGAGTTCGTAGTCCGCCTTGCGCAGGGGATGATTACCCCAGGACAAGACACGACCGAATTCCTCGCCTTGCAGGCTGTAACAGAACACGTTGTTGGCCATCAGATTCTGAGGGGTCGAATAACTGTTGGCGCGTTCTTCAAGGCCGAGGTCGCGAAGGACCTCCATCGCCCGTTGGTTAGTGATGTGCGCGCGGGGCGTATCCGCTAGCCATCCAAATCTTGTGACCTGGATATTCGCGACGCCATAGGTAGACAACAGCGCGGCGGTTGCAGACCCGGCCGGCCCGCTGCCGACGACAAGCACATCGGTGGTCAAGACTTTTGACATGAGTTCCTCCCCTAAAGGTAGCCGCGGTTTACCGAGCGTGTGCATTCTTTCGTGGTGTTCGATTGTCTAGCCCACGGGTTTTTCATCCACGACGGGGTTCCGCAACACCCCGAGACCCTCGATCTCGACTTCGCAAACGTCTCCCTGATGCATGAGCAGTCGTGGCTTTCGGGCCCAGCCGATCCCCGCCGGAGTGCCGGTCACTAGAGCGTCACCTGGGTTCAAGGTGATCGCCTCACTTATGATGACGATAAGCGTTTCAACGTCGAACAGCATGTCGCTGGTTGACGCGGACTGGACCACGGCTCCATTCAGGCGGGTTTGAAGTCGAAGCCCCTTTCCGCCGGCCGGCGTCTCGTCGGCTGTGACGAAGTACGGGCCAAAGGCTCCCGTCCGGTCGAAATTTTTGCCAACCGTCCATTGCGGCGCCTTGAACTGGTACTCGCGAACCGAACCGTCGTTGAAGATCGAATAGCCGGCCACGTGGTTTAGAGCGTCCGCGCGAGAGATGTGACGCCCGCCCCGACCGATGACAGCAACCATTTCTCCCTCGAAATCGAGACCTTCGCAATTAGGGGGGCGGACTAGGGGCTGACCATTTCCAATCAGGCTGCTCGCGAAGCGCGGAAACAGCGTTGGATAGTCCGGCTGCTCGTAAGGCGATTCCTTCGTATGGTCCGCGTAGTTCAATCCGACGCAAATGATTTTCGACGGATTGGCGAACGGCGGCTCGTAAACGATTTCTTTGACATCAAGGAGAGGAGCGCCCTTGAGCGAGCGCCCCACGACATCCAAGGCCTCGCCGCCGAGGAGCACGCCAAGATCGACAGGATGATCGGCTTCGGACTTCACGCGACCGCGCACCTCGCCGTGGGACTCGATAGCGAGTCCGGGCTCTCCATTTTTTCGGAAACTGACGAAGCGCATGACCGCATCTCGGTTGCGAATGGTTCTCAATACTTTTCAAAAATGCGCACGTCAATGAAAAAAATATTTTACCTTATAAAACGTGTACCGATGCATTTGGGGCGCTTCCCTGCGCCGCGGTGCCGAAATCGGTCGACAGGCCGCAACTGACGCGATAATGTGCGTTTTATGATGAAAAATATTGATTTACCCCTGCCTCCTAAGAACGAAATGCCGAGTGAGGGCGCCAAATCGGACGGACGGGGTCGTTCACGTAGCCAGGCGGCGGATACCTATGAAGTCCTAAGGCGCGAGATCCTATCGTGCTGCATTCCGCCGGGGAGCAAAATCCTCATTGGCGACATTTGCGCTCGGCTCGGGTTCAGTTCGGGAGCTGTTCGGGAGGCGTTGTCGCGGTTAAGCGCAGAAGGGCTCGTCGTCGCGGAGCCGCAAAAGGGGTTCCGCGCGGCGCCAATCTCAATCGAGGATTTGATGGATCTGACGTGCGCTCGGGCGCACCTCGAATCGCTCTGTCTCTCCGAGGCGATGGACAAGGGCGGCGTAGTCTGGGAGGGGCGCGTCTTAGCTGCGCATCACGCCTTGTCGCTTACGCCGATGGTCTTGGAGACCGGATCGAAGCAGATGAGCGAGGATTGGAGTCTCGCCCACAGTCATTTCCATGAAGTCATCGCAGCCGGCTGCGGCGGCCGTTGGCTTTTGCGAATGCGCTCGAGTCTTTACGAGCAAAGCGAGCGATATCGCAGGCTGTCTTTGCCACTCGATCAGGGACAGCGCGCTATCGCGGCCGAGCACAAGGCGATTTGCGATGCAGTGATCGGACGAAACAAAGCCCTGGCGACTCAAATTATCAAGGAGCACATTTTTCGAACCGCGGAAATAATACGGAACGGATTTGACAAGATTGTGCCAGCATGAACCGGGCAACTTAAGCTTGGGGGCCAACAATCGTTCGATTTCGGGCGCTGGGCGGTGTCGCGGAATCAATAGTCGCTCATTCGAAAGTTCCAGCCAGAGGATCATGGGTACCGAGCGCGTGAACCTGGCGTCCGCAGCGCCGGTGTCGTTCAAGGCCCTGTGCTCTGGGTACCCGTTGCGGGAGCCACGGTATGAAAAGCCGAGAGCTGCCTTGGTCGCTGCCGACTTCGGCCTCCAAGTCTGCTTTGCCACGCACATAGGCGCTGGCGAAGGAGATCGGGCTTGGCCCTCGCCAACAAGTCTTGAAGAGGACGGCCGAGAAGAAGGATGCTATCCCTCGCTCCACTAGCGCATTGACGGTGCTGGTCGGACAACTCGCACAAGCCAGTGACCTTGGGCGAAAATATTCAACTCGGCACCGCCATGAGGCGAGGTAGGCTTGGCGGGACGCCCAAATGCTTGGTGCCCCAGGCGCACATCCCCTCCATGACGGGAATCAGCTCCGCGCCGGCGTCGCTCAGGAAATAATCCACGCGCGGCGGTACGGTGTCGGTCACGACTCGGTTGACGATCCCATCGTGCTCGAGTTCGCGCAATTGAGCGGTCAGCACCTTTTCGCTCACGCCGGGCAAGAGATCCCTCATCTCGGCAAAGCGGTGGGAGTTGAACGACAGATGCCAGACGATCAGCACTTTCCACTTTCCGGCCAGAACATTCGAAGTGGCCTGCACAGGGCATCCGAAATGATTCTTCATTGGATTCGCTCCGCGCTTACAAAATTGTGCGCCCTTCCGGGATCATTGTCTTCAATCTATCTTGGGACGCATCGACCAACGCGTCAATTCAAACTCGGGATCGAAAATGCCAACGCAGCTGTCGTCGGTCCAAACTAAGCAATTCGTCCGGGATCACTTCGAAGACTTCGTCAACAAGAGAAACGCCGCGGTCATTCGCAAGAATATGACGCCGGACTTCTATGATCATGATGGCCCCGGCGGAAAACCCTGCGGCGTCGACGGCGACGAGCAGTTTATGATCGGCATGTACAAGGCCATGCCGGATCTGCGCTTGACGATCGAAGACATGATCGCCGAGGGCGACAAGGTGATGTGCCGCAACATCTGGCGATGGACCGACATGGCGTCGGGCAGGAAGATGCAGTTTCACGGCTTCGTGCTCTGGCGCTTCGAGGGCGACAAGATTGCAGAGCGCTGGGCCACCGTAACGTCGCCCGCCGAGGCCGCGTCTTAACCGGGACAAGTACCCATGGACGCAGCCGCAGGATCGAACGCGGAGCTGATCGCAGCGTACCTTGACGCCGTGATCCGCAAGGACGCGTCGGCCGTCGATCGCTACTTCGACCCGAATGTCGAATATATGGTCAATGGGACGCCGGCGCCCGATCCGGCCGGAACGCTACCCCCGATTTCCGCCCAATGCCATGCCGCGCTCCCATGGCTGGGAATCTACCGCGGCCGTGAGGCTCTCACGGGCTTCCTCGCGCATATGCATCGCAACCTCGAGGTCACCGCGTACGGCCCGCGCGAGGTTGTTTCGCAAGGAGACAAGGCGGCCGCATTCGGATGGTTCCGGCTTCACGCCTTGTCGACGGGCCGAACTGCGGACATTTCCTACTCGATTCTTTTCGAGCTGCGTGATGGCCTGATCGTTAGATATCACTTTCTCGAAAACACATTCGACGTCGCGGCGGCGTTCCGCGCCGGCGGTTCGTGGCTGATCGATGCGGATGGCGCCAAGCGTCAAATTCCATCGACGCCAGAGGTTTTGGAGACACACAATGTCCAGTGAGAATGCGGCGACGGCGCCCCTGTCGATTCAATCGTTCACGTCGAGCGAGGCCGGGGCGTGGTCGAACTCGTATTTGATCAGCGGCCGGTCGGAGGCGGTGCTTTTCGACGTTTTCCAGCTCCACAGCGAGGCCGCTCAGCTCGCGGAAATGGTCGCGCAGTCGGGCAAAACGTTGAAGACGGTGATGATCTCTCACGCTCATCCCGACCACTTCATGGGACTCGATGCGATCACCGAGCGGTTCCCCCAGGCTCACGTCGTCAGCACGCCGAACGTCGTCGCCGATATCCGGGAAAACGGCCCGTGGATGTTTTCCCTGCTGCAAAGCAAGCTCGGTCCGGAAGGGCCGACGCGGCTCGTCGTCCCCGAGGCCTTGGCGGAGCCGGCTCTATATTTCGAAGGAAATAAGCTGGACATTGTTGAGTTCGGCGAGGGCGAGAGCAAACACATCGCATGCCTCTATGTCCCGAGTACAAAGGCCCTTCTCTCAGCAGATATGGTATACAACAATGCACACCTTTATCTGCAGGAGCGACGCATCGAAAGCTGGCTCGCGCGGCTCGACGAACTCGAAGTCTTCGCAAGGGATCGAGTAGCGACGATCTATCCCGGGCACGGGATGCCGGCAGATCTCACGATCATCTCGCGGACCCGCGCATACCTGCATGACTTCGCCAATGCGGTTAAGAGCGGCGACGCAAAGAGCGCCGAGCAGCAGATCCTCGCCAAATACCCTGAACACCACGTCAGGCAGTTCCTGACCCTATTCAGCCTGCCCGCGTATTTCCCGTCCGCCCCATCGACTTAGGCGAAAGGCTCGCATGACTTCCAATGCGATCGCGGGAGACCGCACCCCTCTTATGCCAGCGCTTGTATCCGAGGAACAGCGCCTGTGTCGCCGATGAGGGGCGTAACGCTCCGCGGCGCTGCTTTTGCAAAGCCTTAAGCGCCCGGTCGCCCCGCCGAATCACCCGCGGCGGCCGTGTTGGCGATATCCAACAATCGTATTGGATATTTGGGGCCGATCGCCTTCGGGAATTCGACAACGAGATCGCCAGGAACTCCGCTGTAAGTCCTAGCTGCGAGAATTCCAAGGAGCGCGCGTTTGAGCGAAGCCGCATCGTCCTCGCCGATCGTCGAAGACCGCAACATCATCATCACAGAGGTGGTCGAGACCCCGCTCGCCGGACGGCCAGCCCACGACACGATCGAGGCGATCGCCGAATGGATTCATCGGCGACAGCCGGCTGATTGGCAGTTTTGCGCGGATGATCGACGAATACTCTTGGCGGCTGTTGGCGACGGGCATTCCGCGGCTGCGCGTCAACATGCGCGGCGGCACGCTGCATCATCAATTTCTTGGCGCCACCTATATCTGGTGGCGCACCAGCGCCCAGAATCTGGAGATCATGATCACGCATGAGATCGCCGATCTCATTCCCGCCGCGCAGAATCCAGTTATGCGGGTGCAGAGCGGCGAAATCCTACGGCGCCGGCTGGAGGGGCCGGAGACGCGGCTCGACTTCCCCGTCCTGCATAATCTGAAGGCGCGCGGCGCCACCGATTATTTCGGGCTGCCCTTCGGCGGCGCCTTCGGTCCCCGGGCCTATATGGCGGCCTATGTCACCGACAGGCCGGGAGGCTTCTCGGAACGAGAGATCGCCGAACTGACGGCGGTGTCAGAGCAGCTGTCGGTCGTCGCCGATATGAACAGCCAGACACAGGTCGATGAAAACGTCCTCAAGGCCTATCTCGGGCAGCAGACCGGGCGCAAGGTTTTGGCCGGCCAGATCCGGCGCGGCAGCAGCAAAGCGATCGCCGCCATGCTAAGGTCGTCGGACCTGCGCCGCTTCACGCAAATGTCCGACCGTCTGCCAGGCGAACGCGTCATCGGCATCCTCAACGATCTCTTCGACTTGCAGGCGAAGGCGATCGCGGGCCATGGCGGCGAGATCTTGAAATCCATCGGCGACGGCTTGCTGGCGATCTTTCCAGTCGCCAATCCCAGCGAGGCCGCCCGCGCCGCCGCAAACGCACTGGCGGCGGCGCAGGAGGCGCTGACGGCGCTCCGCGTCCCTGGCGAGCGGGCGGCCCCGGGGGGCGAGCCGCAGCTCGAAATCGTCATCGCGCTGCACTATGGCACGATCATCTACGGCAATATCGGCGGCGCTGACCGCCTCGACTTCACGGTGATCGGACCGACGGTCAATCTGGTCAGCCGCATCGAAGCCATCGTCAAGTCGCTCGATCTGCCAATCGTGGTGAGCGAAATTTCGCAGACGCCTGTGGCGAACGCTGAAGTCGCTCGGCCAGCATCAATTGCGCGGCCTCGACCTGCCGCACGAATTATTCACGCTGCCGATTGGTTAGCGGAGTAGGTCCCGCGGATGAGGCTGACACATCGTCACGATGCTGTTTACGGCGATGGTTCGGCCGGCGCCGCGCGCAGCCGGCTCAGCATATGCGGGTAAGGCGCGACGCCGCGCTCTGAGGCCGCGCGCGCCGGTGAAAAGATGGCGCGCGACAACCGAGGCGCTGTCGTGCTCGCGACCGAGACGTATCCCGAGGTGGATGAAAACTTCGACGAGCCGATAGCTGTTCTGGGCGACGTGCCCGAAGAGATGCTCGGGCTGCTAGCGTGAGCGAAGGACCTGGCTGATGTGCGGAAGCGTCTGGTTGCCGAGCAATTTTTCCGAAATCGAGATGCGGATGCAGTCCGACGACCTGTTCGCCGCGCCGAGCATCGCTCCGTCGTGGAATATCGCGCCGACGCAGCAGACGCTGACCACCACTTCTCGATCCCGCGACCAAGAAGCAGTCTCGCGAACGCGGCGAATTCTGGTCATCAGGCTCTTACGAGCGCCACGCCTTTGCTTTGCAGTCTGTGAAGAGCGTCAGTGCGGGAAGCGTCGCTGCTACATGCAACTGCTTCCGCGATGATTTGAACCCTGTAACCTCGCAAAAGAGCCTCGCTAGCAGTCGCTGACACGCAAGCCTTCGCGAAAAGGCCGGTTACCGCCAGCATCCCCACCCTGTGGGCACGGAGGTACACGTCCAATTCTGGGTTGACGAAGGCGCTACTCGCCCATTTCGGAAAATATTTCGCGCCGTCGAGCGGCAGACTTTCCGTCCATTGCGCCCCAGGGGATCCGGCGATGCTGGCGCTTCGACGAAGAACATTCATCAGAATGTCACCGCGTCGAAACTCGCTCCCGATCGCAACAATCATATCGCCCGCTTTGCGCGCTTCGGCGATTGCCTTCGCGGCGGCGCTCAGCGCAGGCGATACTTGCCCGCGAGCGACCGGCAACTTGCCCGACGATTCGAGGAAGTCGCGCTGAAAATCGATCAGTAAGAGAGCGCGCCGCTCGGCAGCCGCGATTTTTGAGGCATTCATAGGACTATCTCGTTCGATTGGTTGCCGTTGTTACTACTATGGAATCGAGGTCGAACAACTCCTTTCAAGGAAATCACGCGTTGGTCGGAGCGCGCACACGCCCCGCGCATCCGGCGATCTGAAATCACAGAACCATCTCCGCGTTTCACCATCGTCGTCGAAATAGCGGAATCCAAGTGAGTCAATTCCTCGACGATGGGACAAGTAAGCTTCGGATTTTGGGTGCGGTATCGCGCCAGAAACCCCGTCAATTCCGGTTGCAGACGGAAACCGGCGGCGTCGCCGAAAGCGCACACGCGCGTCCCTCGCGCCGCCCGTTGTCGTCTTGAGGATCGTTGTCGGACCGATGTCTTGACCGGCGCAGCGCGATTCGCGGACGAAAAGGTCAGTCTGGGCTTGGAGGAAGCGGCTGGCGTCAAATTGCAAGATGCGCTGGCTTACGAAATCACAACCATGGCTTTGATCAAACCCGCCTTCTCGCGCGCCCATCTGGGCAGATCGGTGACCACAGCGTTAAGATCAGTACGGTGCGTTATGAGCCTGTCAATGGGCACGTCTCCCTTCTTAATCGCAGTCATCACAGTCTCAAAGTCCACTTGCGTGGCGTTGCGGCTCGCGAGAAGCGTCATCTCACGCTTATGGAATTCGGGATCGAAAAACGAAATCACATCTTTAACCAGGCCGACCATCACGTATCGGCCGCCGTGGGCCGTGAAGGAGAAGCTTGTCTCCATCGAGGCCTTGTTGCCAGTAGCGTCGAACACGACGTCGAAGCCGTCGCCGAGCGTCGCCTTCGCGACCAGAGCGGCGACATCACTCTCGGCGAGCAAGGTCGAATCGATCCGCGCGATATCGGTGGCGAAGCTCAGGCGCTCAGGCTCGCGGTCCATTACGGTGACGGCGGCGCCTGCCAGTCGGGCGAACAACGCCACGCCAAGCCCGATCGGACCCGCCCCAACAACAAGCGCCCGTTCGCCCGCTTGCACACCGCCGCGGCGTGCAGCATGGGCACCGATCGCGAGAAACTCGACGCTCGCCGCCGCGTCGGGCGTCAGGCCGTCGGCGGCGATGAGGTTTTCCTCTGGCAAGCAGATGTCCTCGCACATCCCGCCGTCGCGATGGACACCGAGCACGCCGATACGCATGCAAGCATTGGGAAGGCCCTTGTTACAGGCATGGCATTGACCGCAAGCCACGTAAGGGTTGACGACCACTAACTGCCCCCTAGCGAACCGACTTCCTTGGCTCGCTTCTGCGACGTATGCGGCGAGCTCATGCCCCAGTACCCGCGGATATTCGAGGAACGGCTGGTTGCCTTCATAGATATGATAGTCAGTGCCACAAATTCCGACCCGCGCGATCTGCAACCTCGCTTCGTGAGGTTTGAGGGACGCCTGCGGCCGCGCTTCCAATTGAAGATCGCCCGGCTGACGACAAACAACAGCTCTCATATCTCGGGATGTCCTTCTCCTTCGGCTCACCAGCGCTCAACACTAGACGCCGCTCAACCGCTTCTTTTGCAGATTGTCCAAATAGACCACGAGGGCGATGAGCAAGCCCTCCAACACCATTTCCCAAAATGGATCGATGTCGAGCAAGACTGCGCCGTTGCTCATGGTCGTGAACAAAATCGCTCCCGCGACCGCTCCGAGCACGGTGCCGCGACCGCCGAACAGGCTGGCCCCGCCCACCACCGCGGCCGCGATCGCTTGCAGTTCGTATGCGTTGGCCATCGACGGCGAGGCGACGCTGAGGCGCGAGACGAGAAGGATCCCGCCCAGTGTGGCCAACCCCGCGCTCAGCACGTACGCGATGGCGGTGATGCGGAAGACGGGAATGCCCTGGCGACGGGCGGCCTCGGCGTTCGAGCCCAGGGCGTAGAGGTAGCGTCCGGTTCGCGTGTATCCGAGAATATAGTGGACGAAGGCTGCAACGGCGAGCATCGTGAGAAAAAGGTTGGGCACACCAAAAAGCGAGCTGCGCGCAAAGTCCTTTATTGACTGCGGCAGGCCCGCAACCGTCATGCCCCCCGACACCAGAAGTGCAAGACCGCGATAAACCTGCAGCCCGGCGAGCGTGACGATGAAAGCGGGAATACCGAGCTTGTTGACCGCCGCGGCATTGACGAATCCGATGAGGGCGCCCACCGCCATCGTCAGCAGGATCGAAATCGCGACGCCGTAGCCATGAGACAATAGCTGCGCCACCAGCACGCCGCAGAAGGCAGCCACGGAGCCAACGGAAAGATCGATGCCAGCGATGACGATCGTGCAGAGCACGCCGATCGCGATAATCGCCGCGACGGATACTTGCCGCATCATGTTGCTAATGTTGCCGTCCGTGGCGAAATTCGGCGCCAGAATGGAGAGCGCGATCCAAAGAGCAATGGTGAACGCTATCACATAGGTCTCGACCGGCAGTCGCTGAAACAGCGAGCCCCAAAACGACGTCTTCATCATTGTCCCTTGAACAGCGCGCGGAATGTGGCGGGCGCGAACGGGTTCGGAGCGCAGGAGGATCGCTCCGAACCCATCTCAGCTGCCGTCAATTGCCTGTAAACGGCGCCAACTTGCGCTTGGTTACGTCGAGGAGCCCTGCATAGGCAGGATCTCCCATGTTGGCTTTCGTCACCGCCCCGACGCCAGTGTCAACGTTCTTCGGCAGGCGAGCCCCGTGCGCGGCGGCGTAACCGTACCAAACGCCGGCATAGCCCATCATATAGGGGTCCTGAATGATCAGCGCGTAGATTGAGCCGTCCTTCAGGTGTTCCAACTCGCCGGCGTCCGCGTCGAACGCGACGAGGCAGAACTTCGCCCCGAGCTTCTTCTCGACGATTGCCGCGCCCGCGCCCGTGCCCATCTGCGCGTTGTCGGCGAAGACGCCCGCTAGATCGGCGTCTTTTGTGAGCATGTCCGCCGTCAGGCTCATGCCTTGAGCTTCTTCATTGTTGGCGACACGGTTGCCGACGACTTTCAAATCTGGATAGGCGGCGATGCCGTCCTTGAAGCCCTTATCGCGGGAATCCAGCGATTCATGCCCCGCCATGGCGGTGATAAAGGCCACTTTGCCCGCCGCGTTGCCAGTGCGCTCCTTGATGCATTGCGCCATGGCGTCCGCGGCCGCCCTGCCGCCCGCCTCGTTATTGGTGGTGAGGAAGGAAGCGTATTTGTCGGTCTTGGCGCCGGAATCGATGATGATGACGGGAACGCCCGCCGCCGTGACGGCCGCGATCGGCGCACCAAGCGCCTCGAAGATCGTCGGCGATATGACGATGGCCGCAGGCTTCTTGCCGGCCGCGCCTTCAAGAACCGAGATCTGCCCGGCGGCGTCGTCCTTGGGCGTGCCGAGCTCCTCGATCTTAACCCCCAGTTCTTTTCCCGCCTGTTCGGCGCCTTTGAAGACCCATTGCCAGTATTCCGACGTGGTCGCTTTAACGATCACAGCTATACTGTCTTGCGCGCTCGCGGTATGAACTCCCGCCAGCGCGAACAGCGCTGCCGTAGCCATCAACGTGCCTTTCCTTACCATCGCTTCTCTCCCTGTTAGCGCCTTCAAGCGGCGTTTCTGCTGTCGACGTAGCCGGTCATGTATTTGATCAGCATTTCTTGGTTGGTGTCTTTCGCGTTGGTCACGTGCACGACGGCGCCGCGAAACATCACGGCCACACGGTCGGCGACTTCGAGAATTTCGACGAGGTTGTGACCGACGTAGATGACCCCGGCCCCAGACGCCGCGAGTTGGCGTGCGTTCTGGACTACTTTCTCGCGCTCCATGACGGCGAGCGCTGCGGTCGGTTCGTCCATAATGACGACCTTGGCCTTCCAATAGATGGCCCGCGCGATGGCGGCCGCCTGGCGTTGACCGCCCGAAAGACGCGCGACGGATTTAGTCTTGGCCGGGATTGTGCTTTGCAGCCGGCCGAGAAGCGCTGCCGTTTCCGTGCGGATGCGCCGCTCGTCAACGTAAGGCAGTATGCCTAGGAAACGGCGCATCGGTTCGCGCCCGAGAAACACATTCGCGCCGACTGATAGATCGTCGGCGAGCGCAAGGTCTTGGTAGACGGTCTCGATGCCCTGCGCGCGCGCCTGGCGCGGGGAGAGTCCGTCGATGCGCGCGCCTTCCAGTTCGATGTGTCCGGAATCGGCGCGGTGCACACCAGCTACGTGCTTGATGAGCGTCGACTTGCCCGCCCCATTGTCTCCGACGAGCGCCAGAACCTCGCCTCGCATCAGCGAGAGATCGACGCCGCGAAGCGCCTCGACTGGGCCGAAGCTCTTTCTTAGACTCTGGATTGTGAGAACCGGTTGCATCGGGTTCTTGCCAACAAAAGACAAATGTTTCTTTTCCATAAAACGCAGTAAACAATAAATTCGTCAATGTGTTTTTTATTGTTGAAAATCAGCTATAAAGAACCCTGCTCCGCCGGCGCAGGTGCGAACGGCGGGTGGGAAACGACCTCGATGCGGGGCAGGACGGTATACAAACAGACATTCAACGCGATGCTCGACGCCCTGGGCGAATTGAAGAAATCCAGCCCTTTGCTGACCGAGACCGCGCTGGCCCGTCAATTTGAAGTGAGTCGCACGACAGTGCGCAAAGCCATCGCTGAAATGAGCGAACGCAAATTGATCAAGAATGTCGAAGGAACCTGGATCGTCGCGCGGCAGCCTAAGAAATCCGAATATTTTCCGACATCCGAAACGGTTGCGACCTCTGTACGGGTCGAAAAGAAGTTCATGGATTGGATGTTGCGCGGCGATCACAAGCCCGGCGACGTCGTCAACGGATTGGAGTTGGCTCGGCAATTTGGCGTGTCCGCTGGCGCGATCCGCGAGTATTTGAACCGCTTCGACCGCTTTGGGCTGATCGAACGGCGACCGAATTCCAGCTGGATCATCCGCGGGTTCACTCGCGAATTTGCATTGCAGATTTTTGAAGTGCGAGAACTGTTCGAGACTCGATCCGCGATGACTTTCGCCACGCAGTTGCAGAGTTCGCCGGCGTGGGAGAACCTGAAGGCGCTGGAGGCAGAGCATCGCTCCTTACTGCGACGCATCGGTTCAGACTATCACGACTTTTCCGATCTCGACGAACGGTTCCACCGCCTAATCAACGACGCGTCGCAAAATCGCTTCATCGTAGATTTTTATGCCATCATCTCACTGATCTTTCATTACCACTATCAGTGGAACAAGGTTGACGAACGCGAACGAAACCGAGCCGCGATTTTTGAGCACCTCGATTACATTGAGGCGCTTTTCAGTCGGGATCCGAGAAGGATCGAGCTCGCGTGCAAGACTCACCTCAATTCAGCACGAAAGACACTGCTTGCATCGATCGAAGCCCCCGCCGGCAGGGAACGTCCAAGCGCCTCATCAAGACGACGGAGGAACGCAGTAATCAAGCGATAATTGCGCGAAACTGATAAACGACCCGTGAGGTTGAGGAGGCGACATGGAACTTGGCTTGCGTGACAAAGTGGTGATCGTGACGGGCGGCGGGGCCGGAATTGGAAGGGCGATTTCGCAGACGCTCGCCGACGAAGGAGCCATTCCGGTGATACTGGATCGGCGGCCGCCGGACCCCGCAGTTCTTGAGGCACTTTCTCCGCTGTCTCCCGCCCTGGGTTGGATGCAATTAGATCTTTCCGACGATAAACAGTGTGAGGCTGCGGTCCTGGAGATCAAGCGGCGTTGGGGCCGTATCGACGCGTTGGTTAATAATGCGGGGGTCAATGATCGCCTCGGATTGGACGCGGGGTCCGCGGCATTTCGAGCGTCCCTCGACGCAAACCTCGTCCACTATTACACTCTTATGCATTTGGTTGTGTCGGAGCTGAAGGCAAGCCGCGGGGCAGTCGTCAACATCTCCTCGAAGACGGCGCTCACCGGTCAAGGCGATACGTCAGCCTATGTAGCGGCCAAGGCCGCACAATTGGGACTTACGCGCGAGTGGGCGGCGGCCCTTGCGGGCTTCGGCGTGCGGGTCAACGCAGTGGTACCGGCGGAGGTCATGACCCCGCTATATTCCAAATGGCTAGAGGGCTTTGCCGATCCGGCGGCGAGACTTGCGGAAATCCAGCGACGAATCCCCCTCGGGCAACGAATGACCGATGCACGGGAGATCGCCGCCACTGTGGTCTTTTTGCTTTCCGCGCGCGCGAGCCACACGACAGGGCAATGGCTGTTCGTCGATGGCGGTTACACGCATCTTGACCGCGCTCTTGTCTCGAACCTTAGGGTCCGGACCCATAAAATAGTTGGCGCGGACAAACGCTTGTGATTCAAGGCTTCCGAAAGGAAGCTTCGATGGATCGGGACCGTTTCTGGCTTACGGACGAGCAGTTCTCAAAGATTGCGCCATATCTTCCGACCGACACGCGCGGTAAGGCGCGCGTAGATGATCGGCGGGTCATCAGCGGCATCGTTCATGTGCTGAA
>Ga0302325_10004217_pt1 | contig 33308 bp, 28 predicted proteins | sample Palsa_T0_2_FD_201948 | JGI IMG/M metagenome (GOLD analysis project Ga0302325, IMG submission 201948) | Peat permafrost microbial communities from Stordalen Mire near Abisko, Sweden - Palsa_T0_2 | ecosystem: Environmental > Terrestrial > Soil > Palsa > Peat permafrost | place: Sweden: Abisko... | reverse complement strand
TCCGGAACGCTTTTTCAAGCCATACCAGCAGCCGGCCCTCGACGACTGCACGGTTGGTTTCGTTCAGAAGTTCGTGCCGCGCGCCGGGATACATGTCGACCGTGACATCGAGACCGGCTGCTTTGTAACGCTCAATTAACGGCATGACCCAGGCCATTTGCCGGTTCACCGGGTCCTGATCGCCCACGAAGACGTAAAGCGGAAATCCCGGACGAATACGCCTCAGCTGCTGGGGATCGGCGAGACGCGCGGCCTGTGCAAACACGGACATCATCGTATCGGGCGTGAGCGCAAACCCGCAGAGCGGATCGGCGATATAGGCGTCGACCTGCGCGGGATCCCGACTCAGCCATTCGAATGGCGTGCGTGCGGGCTCGAAGGGTGCGTTCAGGAGCGCAAGCCCCTTCGGATCTTCGACGAGCTTCACGAGGTGGTCGACCGCAGCGGTGCCGCAAAGTGCTGCGCCGTCCACGAGCGCCGAATGATCGAGCAGATAGGCCTGTCCCAGCATGGAGCCGAGGCTATGACCGAGAAAAAAGACGGGAAGCCCGGGATGCTCGTCGCAGGCGATGCGCGTCAGGACCGCCAGGTCGTCGACCACGCTGGCAAAGCCGCCGTCTCCGAAATCGCCGAAAGACTCGGGCGACTGCGCAGTGAGCCCGTGACCGCGATGATCGTCCGCATAAAGAACGAATCCTTCCGACAGAATTCTGTCGAGGGCCGGCGGATAGCGCCGTGCATGTTCGCCCATGCCATGAGCGAGTTGCACAATCGCCTTGGGCCTGTCCAGTTTGCTCCAGCGATAGGCCGCAATGGTCGCGCCGTCTTTGCCTTCGAAAGTGAACTGGTGCTCTTTCAGCAAGTCCGAAATTCCCGGATAGGCATCGATATCAGCCTGCCTTCAAAGCGCAATGGGATCAAGTTCCGTGAAAGTCTGTTCGAGAATTTTCCACGGACCGTTCGCCCGGCGCTGGAAGATGAAAATATAATTACCTTTGGAATGGATCGTCTTGCCGCCTGTCACGGTAACGAGCGTTTCGTCATAGGTGCCGCTGTCATAGGCAAGTTCACCTGACGTCTGAGTCCAGAGGCTGTGCACCACAATGTGAGGATTGAACTTCGCCTGCAGGCCGGCGCAGTTCTGGCGGATCGCCGGTGCGCCGACCCAACTCGCGCCTACTGTCGGCAGGAAAACTGCATTCGGTGCGTAGAGCTGCATGACGGCATCGAGATTCTTCTGCGTCCAATCGGTCGCCCATACGGAACTGAGCTCCGCCGGCGTTGGCGCCGCCTGCGCTTGGCCGAAGCTCGTGAGCGCAACGGCGGAGATGACGATCGCCGAAAACTGTCTGCGATGTCGGATCATTCGTACCTTCCCAAGGCGGCCCTGATATCTTAGTCGCGAAACGCAATTTGGGATAGGTAGGCCGCGTTCGCATCGTTATGAAGGTGGGTCGACGCTCAAGTCGGGTTTGGGAGCGGCATCGGATCCAACCCGCCGGAAGGGCGCGCCGGAGGCATACGTAGTAGCCCTATGCGCGCGTATTTACCAGATGTCGCCATCTGGAATGCGCTAGACTGCCGAAACACGTCCCGAAAATCTTGTATTGAGTATGCGATGCCCGACGGCTCGGCTACGGCCCATCTTTATCGACCGAAGCTCGCGACTGTGCTGTCCGAAGGCTACGGTCTCCATCGCTTCCGCAAGGATGTGTTTGCGGCACTGACCGTTGCGATTGTGGCGTTGCCTCTTTCGATGGCGATCGCGGTCGCTTCGGGCGTGGCGCCTGCACGCGGCATCTATGCCGCGATCGTTGGCGGCATCATCGTGTCTGCGCTCGGCGGCAGCCGTTACCAGATCGGCGGGCCGGCCGGGGCATTCATCCTTCTCGTCACCGCCACCGCTGCGCGATTTGGAGTCGAGGATTTGCTGCTCACCGTCATGTTGTCGGGATTGATGCTGGTGCTGTTGGGCATGCTGAGGCTGGGGTCTCTCATTCGCCATATCCCGCAGGCGGTCACAGTTGGTTTCACCGGCGGAATCGCCGCTGTCATACTTGCGAGCCAATTGAAGGACCTGGGTGGGCTAACGCTCGCGGGCCCAGAACCCGGGCCTCTGCTTCCCAAGCTCGTGGCGCTCGCGCACGCTCTTCCGAGCGTCAGCGCGTCGGCGATTCTCTTGGGCTTGGCCACGGCGGCATCGATATTTGCCCTGAATCGCTTGCGCGCCTCGTGGCCCGGAATGCTGCTCACGGTCGTTGCGGCTTCCGCCGCCGCCTACCTGATGCATCTGCCGGTGGAAACGATTGGCACAAGATTCGGCGCGCTGCCGCGTGGCCTGCCTATGCCGCATTTGCCCCATCTCACTTTGCAACATCTTTTGCCGCTACTGCCCGCGGCATTCTCATTCACGCTTCTCGGCGGCATTGAAAGCCTGTTGTCGGCCAAAGTCGCCGACGGTATGACCGGCCGCAGGCATCGTTCGAATATGGAGCTTGTTGCGCAGGGCATCGCAAATGTCGTCTCCGCACTATTCGGCGGCATCAGCGTGACCGGCACGATCGCACGCACTGCCACCAACATTCGTGCGGGTGCGAGCAGCCCGCTGGCCGGTATCATGCATTCCGTCTTTCTCTTGCTATTCATGCTGGTTGCGGCGCCGCTCGCGGGCTTTGTACCGCTTTCGGCTCTGGCGGCCGTTCTGGTTGTCGTCTCCTGGAACATGGTCGAGAAGGACGAGTTTCGTCTGCTGCTGCGCGACTGGCGCAGCGCGGCGGTGCTGCTCACGACATTCGGGTTGACGCTCGCGAGAGATTTGACGACGGGAATCATCGCAGGTTGCTTGCTGGCCGCGATTTTCGCGTTGCTGAAACGGTTTGGACCGCAAAAGAGGAATTGAGAGCCCGAGTGGCGCGATCACTGCTCTCCAGCAAAGGTTGCTCAAAACGAACGAACCCGGCACATAGGTGCCGGGTTCGCTAGGGGGCGTGAGGATTTCGTGCAGTCTCAGTTGCGCCAGCCGTGGTCGCTGTCGCGGTCGTGCTTCCAATCGGTGTATTTGTTATTCGGCGCATTCCGGTAGTCGCGCATCTGCTGGTCGTTGCGCCAATGGTGCCAATGATGGCCATTGTCCCAATAGCCGTCCTGATAGCCAAAGGCGACGTCGGTGGGTCCGATGCCAACACCGATGCCGATGCCGCCGACATTGACGCCTACACCGACTTGAGCGCTCGCCGGGGATGAGATCGCCAAGGTAGCGCCGGCGATTCCGAGGGCGACGATTGCGCCCTTCAGTGCATTACGCATGAAAATTCCTTCCTTGCTGCCGCACTTCGCGCTCGCGCGAGACGTGGCAGCTTCTCGATGGGCGCACGCTGGATTGGAACGTGTGGAGTCCGCGCACCTCGCGGCGGCGAGATAACGCGCGAGGGCCCGTTTGGCCGCATGGTTAACGGCGGCGTTTCGACACTATGGGTGTTGCGGCGACCAAGTCGGCGGTTCGAAAAGCGCGCCCGCCATGCGTCCAGGGAAGATCGGAAACATCGTTCTGAGCCAGGGCGCCAAATTTGGACTTTCGTCCGCGCCCCAGAAACGGACATCCGTGGTCTCCACGCCGTCGCTTCGAAGAACGCCGCCCTGGATCGCACATTCGAACACGACCATGACATATTGCGCTTCATCGCCATTTTCGTAGTGGACGACGAAATTCGGGCCGCCATAAACGCCGAAGATCCGCGCGGCCGATACGAGCAGCCCGGTTTCCTCCCAGGTCTCGCGCACGACGGCATCCGCGGGCGTTTCGTCGAACTCGATTGCGCCGCCGGGCGTCGACCAAGCGTCGCCATCGCGTTGCCGAACCAGGAGGAGGTGTCCGAAATTGTCATAAACAAGCGCCGAGACCGAAGGAAGCAACAGTCGTTGATGTCCCATCGCGGAGCGCAAAATTCTCACATACTCGGACATTGGCATTCCAGGAACCTCGGACGTTTAGGGCACAGCAACCCGCGATCAGGGTCGAACTTCTACCGAAGTGCGGCAGTATATCGCTGAATCCGCAGTCGGCGCGGCCGTCTTGCGTCATGTCGTTGCAACCCACGCGTGTTGCGAAAGCCCTAGACCGGTCGACGGGCTTCGGGAATACTGAACATCGTGGCATGGACCCGTCACACCTCTTTCAAGCCGGAAAATAAGTTCGAGTTTTGTTCGGGGGCTATCGATATGCTTGAGTCAGCGACAATTGCGTTCGTGGACGGCGTTTCGTCCATTTCGAGCCACAACAGCGTTCATCGAATCGTTTGCTACAAATTGAATTCGGCGGGACAGCCGGAAAAAAGCGTCGAACTGCTCATTCCTGCGGCATCGATCAGCGGGTTCGCAGGCGCGCTCGGCAAACTCAAGTCCTGACGAATCTTGCAGATGCAAAAGTAGATCCGTGGGGAGATTTCGAGAAATCGCGATTGAATTCTTCGAGCCTATCCACGGCGGATCGAGGCTTCCCGCGATAGGAATCTGGATGCGGCTGCGCGTCGTACGACCTGCCCACGTTTCCCAAGAGCCGAACGAGAACGGCCTTTGCCTGACGCCGGGGTGAACGGGTCATTACCCATCGTTCACAAACGTGCCAACCCACCGGCCATTGCGGCAAGAAGCCTGTCTACGATTCCGATATCAATTTGCCGTTTCCGGCGTGAAAGCGCGCGGGCTTAACGAGAGCGGCGAGGTTGTCGGACTCTTCACATCGGCCGACGGTACGACGATTTCGGGGTTCGTGATCAAAGGCGACACCGTCACCGTGATCGACGATCCTCGCAAGAACGCCGTGAACGGTACCAATCTCGAAGGCGTCAACAGGAAGAGATGGATCGTAGGGGTTTGGGACGACAGGGCCGAAAATTTGCATGGACTCATCCTGAGCCCGGACCTTTCGACGTTCTATGAAATCACGGTTCCCGGTTCCACCTCGTCCCCGACTTTCGGGATCAACAATTCCGATCGCGGGGTCGTCGCCTCGGCGTCCGGATCGTACATCCATTGCGACAGTCGCACGCATCCGGCGCCGAAATGCCAGCCGGCGGAGAATTCCATCTCGGCGGAAGCCACGCCCATTCATGTTCCGCCAGGGACCTTTGCACAGTACAGATGACGCGGCGATTGCATCACATACCGGCATTCGGCGACGGGCGCCGCGGAAGCGCGCGCGAAATCAATCTCGGTTGCGGCGCTCCAGGCGTGCCGTCCGGGCATGCTGCTTCCCTGACCGAATGCGATGTCTGCGCAGCGGGGAAGCCCGCGCCGTTATTTTGGGGCGTTGCCGTAGGCCGCCGCGCGCACGATCGCGTTTTCGCGGATGTCCATCCCGAACAGCGGATAGTCGAGTCCGTGATAATTTTTGCCGCCCACGTCGAGCTTGGCGAATTGACTGCCGCGCTGATCCCGCACGAACAGGAAGCCATTGCGGCACTCGGCGGTCGTCCAGGCCCGGACTGGCGCCTGAAGCGGCGGGAACCGGATGCCGTGAGCGTTGTCGCTGCCCCAGAATTTGATCTGAAAGCGGCCCGAGATGGGGACGGCGCCTTTGTGCAGGCTCGCCGAAGCCATTGCGCCGTCGCGCATCCATGTTAGCGGATTGACGCAGAGAAGCTTGTCCTTGGTGTCCGTGCGCACCGGCACGGCCCCTTCGCCATAAGTCGCCCAATGAATGATGCAGTGAATGTCAGCCGGCGTCGCGCAGGCGTGAATGGTCTTCAGCGCGGCGATCTCCTTGTCCGTGATTCCGCCGCCGAGAAGATAGGCCGCGACCAGCCGGTTCGCGAGCGGCGTGCCATCGATGCGCCGCCGGATCAGGTTGAAGCCATGCTCGGTGCCCTGGCTGTGGCTTGCGATGATGAACGAGCGGCCGTTCGAATAATGCTCGAGGAAATAGGTGAAGGCGCGATCGACGTCGGCGTATGCGAAATCTCCCGCCTTCTTGAAGATATCCGGCGTTGCGCTGATGTAGCGAAAGATCGAGGCCTCGCGATATCGCGGTGCATAGACGGCGCAGCAACCGTTGAGCGCGCTGGCCTGGTTCGCCAGCATCCAATCAGTGTTCTCTTCGGTCTGGCTGTCGGCCACGAGGGGCGAATTCCAGTCCGCGCCATTCATGTAGCCGGTGGGATGGATGAAGAAGGCGTCCACTTGGCTGTCCCTGGCGGGCCCGTCGACCCCGGCCGGAACATAGGCCGTGAGCCCCGGCTTCGAAGGGAGCGCCGCCCAGGCGCGCGCATTGCTATAATCCGGCGCCGGCGCTTTGAATTGGAGGTCCCAGCCGTGCTGCGGTCCGAACAGGGCGACGACCTTGATCATATTGCCGGTGAAATAAGTCGCAGCGCCTGCCACGACGAGTAGCGCAATGATCGTTCCGACTGCATACAGAAAAATCTTCATCGGTCTTCCCCCAGGCCCCGAAAAGTATGACGTGATTTCATCTCTTTGCCGAGCGGCTCTCAAGGCCTCGCGGGAAAACGCCTTGAGGTCGCGCCGCAGAGCGCAATTGGCCGATCCTTTTTCGTCTGGAAATGATAGTCTCGGAGGCGGGCCATAGCCATTATTTGGGGGAGATATCATGATATTCGGAATGTCCACATTCACGTTCCTCCACGTCCTGATCAGTCTCGTGGGAATCGGCACGGGCCTCGTTGTCGCGTATGGGCTTCTCGCATCGCAGCGGCTGGAGACCTGGACGGCCTGCTTTCTCGTGACGACTGTCGCCACCAGCGTGACGGGGTTTCTGTTTCCGTTCCACGGCTTCACGCCCGCCATCGGCGTGGGCATTCTGTCGATGATCGTGCTGATCGCGGCGATCCTCGCGCTCTATGTGTTTCGTCTCGCGGGCGCGTGGCGGTGGGTCTATGTCGGCGGCGCCGTCATCGCGCTCTATTTCAATGTGTTCGTCCTCATCGTTCAGTCGTTCCAGAAAATCGCGCCGCTGAAGGCTCTCGCACCGACGCAGACCGAGCCGCCTTTCCTGATCGCGCAAGTCGCGGCGTTGTTGTTTTACATTGCAGTTGGAATCGGTGCGGTCCGCAGATTCCATCCGCTACCGCATACCTGAGAGTCCCAGTCGATTCTGTCCCACAGAGAGATTGCAATGTCCGATGCTTTTCTGGTTCCGGGTTTCCGCACTGCTTTCGTGAAGGCCGGCGGCGCGTTTGCCGGACACACTGCGCTGGAGCTGTCCGCTCCGGTGCTTCAGGCAATGAACGCGCGCACGGCACCTGACTTTGTCGTCTGGGGGCAGGTGATTCCCGATGCGGTCGTTTCCAACATCGCTCGCGAACTGATCTTCGAATCCAAGATGTCGCCGAATATTCCGGCGTTCTCGACCGTCATGGCCTGCTCGACCAGCTTCATCGGTACCATCGTGGCCTCGGGTATGGTGGGACATGGCGATTTCCATCTGGCTCTCGTGGGCGGCGTGGAGACGATGAGCCATGTGCCGCTGGCGCTGAAGGCGCAGTTCGCGGACAGCGTGCTGGGGCAATTCGTCAAGAATCCAGCGGGCGCGCTCGAAACGCTGCAAAAAGTGACGCCGCAGGATTTCGATCTGCCGATCCATGGCTGGGCGAACCGGCAGAGCGGCCGCTCGATGGGCGAGCATACGGAAGACACCGCCAAGCATTTCGCGATTCCACGCGCCGATCAGGACAAGCGCGCGCTTCTGAGCCATCAGGGTGCGATAGCGGGGCAGGACTCGGGCTTCTTCAAGGACATCGTGATTCCGTTCGACGGCGTCGATCGCGACATGATTCCGCGCCGCGACACGTCGCTGGAAAAACTTGCAAGCCTGAAGCCGGCCTTCGATCACAGCGGGCAGGGCACGCTGACGGCCGGAAACTCTTCCCCCAACACGGATGGCGCGGCGTCCATCTGGGTGGCGGACCTTGAGGGTTTGAAACGCCTCGGCAATCCTCCCGCGGTCAGGCTAGTGGACTGGCAGGTGCAGGCGATGGATTTCCACGAGGAAGGCATCCTTATGGCACCCGCGCGCGCGATCCCGCGGCTGCTCGCGCGCAACAAATTGCGCTTCGCGGATGTTCAGCTGTGGAATATCCACGAGGCATTTGCAGCGCAGGTGCTGGCCAATATCAAGGCGGCGTCCGATCCCGTCTATCGCCGCGAAAAAGCGAACGCGGATTTCGACCTGGGCGAATTTCCATGGGACCGGGTCAACCCGCATGGCGGCTCGCTCGCCATAGGCCATCCCTTCGCGGCCACCGGTGCACGCATCCTGAGCCAGGCGGCCAAAGAGCTGGGCGCGATGCCCGTGGGATCGCGGGGCGTCGTCTCAGTTTGTGCCGACGGCGGTCACGGCACGGTCGCGCTGTTGGAACGAGTTTGATAGATTGAGGGACTCGAACAGTGATCGCTGTTCGCATCGCGGGGAGAGCGGACGATGACCAAGCTCCAGATCAACGGACAGGTTCGGGAGGTCGATGTCCCCGATGACATGCCGCTTCTCTGGGTGCTGCGCGACGTTGTCGGCCTGACCGGCACGAAATTTGGTTGCGGCATTGCACAATGCGGCGCCTGCACGGTCCACCTGGACGGCAAAGCGGTGCGCTCCTGCTTTCTTCCGGTGGGCGAGATAGGCAATCGCGCAATCACGACGATCGAAGCCGTCGGCGAAACGTCCGTCGGCGCCGAGGTGCAGAAGGCGTGGCTCGATCTCGAAGTCGTGCAATGCGGCTATTGCCAGTCCGGCCAGATCATGTCGGCGGCAGCCTTGCTTGCGACGACACCCCATCCCGACGATTCCGATATCGACGCTGCCATGGCGGGAAATATCTGCCGCTGCGGCACCTATGTGCGCATCCGCGCGGCGATCAAGAAAGCGGCCGGCGCGCAGCAGGCCTGATTGGGGAATTCGATCATGACGGTTCACGTGGCTCCAAAATCGCCCAAGCCTCTTTCACGGCGCACCATCCTGCAAACCGGTGCCGCGGCAGGTGGCGGGTTGCTGTTGGGTTTTCAATCACCCTTTGCCGCAGCGGCAATTCCGAACGCGACTGACGGCGCCATGCCTGAAACCGGGCCGTTTGCGCCCGATGCGTTCATCCGCATCGACCGCGCGGGAAGGGTTTCGCTCATCATGCCCCAGGCGGAGATGGGGCAAGGCGTCTACACCGCGCATGCGATGATCATCGCCGAAGAACTCGACGCCGCCTTCGATACCGTATCGGTGCAGGCGTCGCCGCCCAGCGACGCGCTTTACGGCAATCCGATTTTCGGAATCCAGGCGACCGGTAATTCCAATTCCGTGCGCGCGTTCTGGACGAAGCTCAGGCAGGCGGGCGCTTCTGCGCGTGCGATGCTCGTTGAGGCTGCGGCGACGCAATGGAAAGTCGATCCCGCCAGCTGCACCGCGTCCAATAGCGAAGTGATTCACACGGCCAGCGGCCGCAAGCTCGCCTATGGTGCGCTCGCTGATGCAGCCGCGAAGGTCTCCCCGCCCGCCAAGCCGGTGCTGAAAAACCCGAAGGATTTCAAGTTGATCGGAAAGCCGCTCAAGCGGCTCGACACGCCCGACAAGGTCAACGGCAACGCGCTTTACGGCATCGACATGATGCCGGCAGGCGTGAAATTCGCGACGATTGCGGCGTGTCCCGTGTTCGGCGGCAAGGTCGCCCATGTCGACGACAGCGCGGCCAAGGTCATTCCCGGCGTTCGCCAGATCGTCGTGCTGGACGATCTCGTGGCCGTGGTCGGCGATCATATGTGGGCCGCCAAGACGGGATTGAGCGCGCTTACGATCACCTGGGACGAAGGCCCGAACGCGCATGTCGACTCCGCGACCGTGTGGAAAGACATCAAAGCCGCAAGCGAACAGGAAGGCGCCGTCGCGAAGACGGTCGGCGATGCGAAAAAGGCGCTGCAGGACGGCGACGCCATCGAAGCGCATTACGAACTGCCGTTCCTCGCACACGCGCCTATGGAGCCGATCAATTGCACCGTGCATGTGCGCCCCGACGGATGCGACGTCTGGGTCGGCACGCAGGTCCAGGCGCGCACGCAGGCGATTGCCGCGAAAGTGACGGGCCTGCCACTCGCGAAAATCACGTTGCACAACCAGCTTCTCGGCGGCGGCTTCGGGCGCAGGCTTGAAGTCGACGGGATTGAGAAGGCGTTGCGTGTGGGGCAGAAGGTCGATGGTCCGGTCAAGGTGGTGTACACGCGTGAGGAAGACATCCAGCACGACGCCTATCGGCCCGTCTATTACGACCGCATCACCGCCACCTTGAAAGACGGCAGGATTGACGGCTGGAATCACCGGATTACCGGCTCTTCGATCATGGCACGGTGGTTTCCGCTCGGCTTCTCGCACGGCGTCGATATCGATGGCGTCGATAGCGCAATCGACGAGCCTTACGACATTCCGAATATGAGGGTGGAGTTCGTTCGCCACGAGCCACCGGCGGTTTCGACCGGCTTCTGGCGCGGCGTCGGCCCGAATAATAATGTGTTCGCCATCGAGAGCTTCATCGATGAGCTCGCGAAGAAGGCGGGCAGGGACCCGGTCGATTTCCGGCTGGCGATGCTGGCGAAGAAGACGCCGCGTCTCGCGGCGGCCCTGAAGCTTGCGGCGCAAAAGTCGGGCTGGGGTAGTCCGCTGCCGCCGCGTACGGGTCGCGGCGTGGCTGTGCAGGTGTCGTTTGCGAGTTTCATCGCCACCATCGCCGAAGTGGAGGTGGATCGTGAGGGCCACGTCCGCGTGCATCGCATCACCAGCGCCGTCGACACTGGCATTGCCGTCAATCCCGACTCCATCGTTGCGCAGTTGCAGGGCGGGCTGATCTTCGGCACCACCGCCGCGCTCTATGGAGAGATCACCATCGACAAGGGCCGCGTGCAGCAGAGCAATTTCAACAATTACCGCATGCTGCGTATCGACGAGACGCCTGCCATCGACGTGCATCTGATCGAGAGCGGCGAGGCCCCCGGCGGAATCGGCGAGACCGGCACGACGGCTGCCCCGCCCGCCTTGCGCAATGCGATCTATGCGGCGACCGGCATTCCGCTGCGCCGATTGCCCTTCGATCGCGAGGTTCTGGCGGGGAGGAAACGGGTATGAGCGTTTTCTCCAAACTGAGCCTGCCTGTCCGCCGCGGTATTCTGGGAGCGGCCGGGATTCTTACGCTCCTGTTGGCCTGGTTTCTGTGGGTTGTTCTGGGACCCGGTCCGACAAGTTTCGCCGGCGGCGACCGCGTCGCACTTGGCGACTACCATGGATCCAATCCCTCCGGTGTACCGCCGGAGCTCGCCAACGCCAGTCTCGTCAAGCGGGGCGAATATCTCGCGCGCGCCGCCGATTGTGCCGCGTGTCACACGGCCAAAGGCGGCGTGCCCTTCGCCGGCGGGCTCGGCTTCGTCTTGCCGTTCGGCACGATCTATTCCGCCAATATCACGCCCGACAAGGACACTGGCATCGGGACCTGGAGCGACGCCTCCTTCCTGAACGCACTTCACAAGGGTATCGACGATGAAGGCGTGCGTCTCTATCCGGCGATGCCCTACGCTTCCTACACCAGCATGACCGACGCGGACGCTCTCGCGATCAAGGCCTATCTGTTCAGCCTCAAGCCCGTCCACGCGGACATCCCCGAGGCCGCGCTCGTCTTTCCATTCAACCAGCGCTGGTTGGTGGGCGTGTGGTCGTTCCTGTTCAATCCCAACAAACGCTTCGAACCAAATACTGCGAAGAGCCCGGAATGGAATCGCGGCGCCTATCTGACGGAAAGCCTGGAGCACTGCGGCGAGTGCCACACGCCACGCACAATCTTCCAGTCTTTGAACAATCGCCGGAAATTTGCCGGCGCCACGCAGGCCGGATGGCGCGCCTACGACATCACTTCTGACCCAAATAGCGGCATCGGCGCGTGGAGCGGTGCAGACCTCGAACAGTATCTGTCCGCCGGTCACGCCGATGGTCACGGCTCAGCCGGGGGCCCGATGGGTGAAGCGGTCGACAAGAGCCTCAGCCACCTGACCAGGGGCGATATCGCCGCCATCGTGGTCTATCTGCGCAGCGTGCCGGCGATCGCGACATCGGACATGCCCGTGCCGAAGACGGTGCCTGCGCCGGCTTCGCACAAGCAAGGTGTCGTTGCGGATTACGATCCGCGCGGGAAGCAAGTCTTCGAAGGTGCCTGCGCGAGCTGCCATGGCTGGACGGGCGTGAGCCCGGTTACACATTACGCAACCCTCACCGGTGTGCGCGCGGTCAACGACCCGACGGCGATCAATGTCGCGCAAACCGTCATCAACGGCACAGCCTATATGCCGTCGTTCGGGCAGGCCTATTCGAACGACGAGATCGCGGCGGTCGCGAATTATGTCACTGCGCGTTTCGGTGTATCGGCGTCCCGGATCACGGCGCGGGATGTTGCGGCGTTGCGGAAACAGGCGTCGAAGTAAGGCCCATTGCATAGGAGACGACCATGGCTCTTGCAGCAGGAACCCCGGCCCCGGATTTTGAATTGCAGGTCACGCCGGATCAGGCCGTCTCGCTGGCCGACTTTCGCGGCAAGCCGGTCATCCTCGCCTTCTATCCGGCCGATTGGAGTCCGGTGTGCGGCGACCAGATGGCGCTCTACAACGAAGTGCTTCCGGAATTCCGCAAGTATGGCGCCGAGATCCTGGGCCTCTCGGTCGACGGCGTATGGTGCCATCTGGCTTTCGCGAAGGACCGCAAACTTCACTTTCCGCTGTTGGCCGATTTCGAGCCCAAGGGTGACGTCGCGCGCAAATACGGCGCCTACAATGCCGCGGGCGGCGTGTGCGAACGCGCTCTGTTCGTTCTGGATGGCAACGGGGTCATCCGCTGGAGCTACATTTCGCCCATGGCGGTCAATCCGGGCGCGGACGGCATTCTCGAAGCACTCGAGGGCCTCTCAAAACAAGGAGCACGCTGATGTCTGGTGGTCTCAAGCCGGCAGTCGGTCCGTCGGATCATGTTGAAGGCCCGGCCGACGCGCCGGTCACTCTCGTCGAGTATGGGGACTACCAGTGCCCCTATTGCGGCGAGGCCTATCCGATCGTCAAAAAGGTCCAGAAACGCCTGGGCGCCAAGCTGCGTTTCGTGTTCCGTAATTTCCCGTTGGCCGAGGCGCATCCATTTGCTGCAGGCGCCGCGGAAATGGCCGAGGCGGCGGCGCTTCAAGGCAAGTTTTGGCAGATGCACGACGCGCTTTACGAGCACCAGGATGCGCTCGATCCCGAAAGTCTCGTCGAGCATGCAAAGCGACTGCATCTTGACATGGCGAAGTTGAAGGCCGCGCTCGGCAGCGCCGCCGTTAACGAGCGTGTGCGCACCGATTTCGCGAGCGGCGTGCGCAGCGGCGTGAACGGCACGCCCTCCTTCTTCGTCAATGGCGTACGCTTCGACGGAAACTGGACGGACGCGGACGAGTTTGCGGCGGCGTTGGAGGCAGTTGCGAACGCGGTTTGACTCTCGCTTGCATTTCGTTTCGTCGGTTTCGCTGGCGCGGAAAAATATTTTCAGTTTGGACTCGATTTCGTTCGCAACGCCGCAGTTCTGCCAAGGTTTGGCGTTGTCGTTGGTATGTGAAAGGCGAGCGGGCTTAAACACCAATTCGCGTCGCACGTTGAGCTCCGCGACGAGCGGGCCTAAGGCACAGGCAGGGGCAGGAGGGGACGTTCGTTGGAGCGTCCTTAAGGGGCATTTATGGATCTGCTGCGATTTCTGATTTCGGTGCCGGCGCGTCTGGTGCGCGCGGTGAGGCACTTATTATATGTCCTCGGTCTCACGCTGCAGCCGCTTGTCGGCAGCGTTGCCTGGTCCCGACCCGCATGGATGCATTCGCTCGCCGCCGCGATACGCCGACGGCCGCTGGAGATCGGCGGTGGCGCGCTCGCGACTGTGGTTGTCGTCCTCGTGGGTTGGTCCGGCTGGGAATGGTATCTGCACCGGCCCCATCCGCCCCAACCCAATCTCATCACCTTTACGGTCAATGGGCCGGCCATCACAGACTACGAACAGGCCGATGGTACCCCAGGCATCACGATTCATCCGGTTGATGTGAAATTTTCGGCGTCCGCTGCGCCCATCGAGCTTGTCGGAAAGCCTGTCGCCCGCGGCATCACGCTCGACCCCGGCCTCAAAGGCGGGTGGAAATGGGTCGACGACCACACCTTGCGCTTTATGCCGGCTCAGGATTGGCCTATCGGCGCGCATGTCGCCATGCAGTTCGACCCGGCGCAGGTCTTCGCGCCCCACGTGCAGGTGGCGGACGACCATGGCGCGTTCGATATCGCGCCGTTCAGGGCTTCGACGGGATCGTCGGAGTTCTATCAGGACCCCCAAAACCCGGCTGCCAAGAAAACGATCATGGGGGTGACGTTCAACTATCCCGTCGATCCGGCCGAATTCGAGAAGCGCATCTCGCTCGCGCTCATGGGGCGGGACAAGCAGCTCGCCAATCAGCTCAAATTCACCGTGATGTACGACCCCGCCAAGCTCAAGGCGTGGGTCCATTCCCAGCCGCTCGAGTTGCCGCGCGACAACGACACCGTCGTGATGACCGTCGACAGCGGCGTGCGCAGTTCGCGTGGCGCCGACGGCACACAGGCCGCCGTCAAAATGGTCGCGAACGTGCCCGGGCTTTACAGCCTCACCATCGGCGATGTGTCGCCCACGCTCGTCAACAACGACAAATACGAACCCGAACAGGTGCTGGTGCTCACGACCAGCGATACCGTGCGCGGGGAAGATCTTGCCAAAGTCACCCAAGCGTGGGTGCTTCCGAAGCGCAAGGCCGGCGTCAAGCAGGCCGCCGACGAGCCACCCTATGGCTGGAGCGCCAACGAGGTCAGCGAGGATGTGCTGCGTCATTCGCAAGCCATCAAACTCGAAGTCGTGCCGACCGAGAACGAATTCTCCGATACGCAAAGCTTCAAATACCAGGCCGATCCCGGTCAGCACGTTTTCATCCGCGTTGCGGGCGGGCTAAAATCCTTCGGCGGCTATCTGCTGGGCGGGCCCAACTCCCAAACTTTTGCGGTACCGGATTACCCGAAACTGCTTCATTTCATGGCGGCCGGGTCCCTGCTGTCGCTCAGCGGCGACAAGCATATCTCAGTCGTGTCGCGCAACGTGCCGGGCATGAAGCTGGAGATCGGGCGCGTGCTGCCCGACCAGCTGCAGCATCTGGTGAGTTTCAACGAGGGTACATTTACCAACCCAACGCTCAGCGGCGGATTCGGCGAAGACCATATCGTCGAGCGGTTCGAGGAAGCGCGAGAATTTCCCAAGGGCAAGCCGGGTGATGCGCATTACGAAGGCGTCGATCTCGGGCAATACTTAAGCGCGGGCAGGCATGGCGTGTTCCTGCTGCACCTTTCGGCTTACGATCCGGCCAAGGCGAACAAGGCGGGCGACGCCGCCTCGGGATCGGATGATTCCTCCAGCGACGATTCCTCAAGCGATTCGAACGACGACCAATCGCAGACAACGGATACACGCTTGATTGTGGTCACCGATCTCGGGCTTTTGGCCAAGCGAGAGCTGGATGGAAGCCGGGATGTTTACGTGCAGTCGATTCACACGGGGCAACCTGTCGCCGGCGCGCGTGTGTCGGTGCTCGCCATCAACGGCCAGACGCTCTACTCGGAGACCAGCAGCGCCGACGGCGAAGTGCATTTTCCCACCTTGAAGGGCCTCGCGCACGAAAAGCGCCCGGCGCTCTATCTTGTCGAGAAGGACGGCGACCTCTCGTTCCTGCCGATGAAAGGCGAGGACCGGCAGCTCGATTATTCGCGCTTCGATATCGGCGGCGAGGCCAACGCGACAGACGCGGGCGAATTGTCGGCCTATCTGTTTTCGGACCGCGGCATCTACCGTCCCGGCGACCAGTTTCACATCGGCATGATCGTGCGCACGGCCAGCTGGGCGCAAAGTCCGGTGGGCATTCCGCTGCAGGCGGAAATCGTCGATCCGCGCGGTGTCATCGTCAAACGGCAGCCCTTCCAGGTCGACGCGTCCGGATTCGCCGAGCTTGCCTATGCGCCCGCCGAGACCGCGCCGACCGGAACATGGACCGTCAATCTGTACATTGTGGGCAAGGACGACAACGAAACCGCCATCGGTTCCACCACCGTCTCGGTGAAGGAATTCCTGCCCGACACGATGAAAGTGGACGCGACCCTCTCGGCACATGTGGCGGACGGTTGGGTGAAGCCGGACGGGTTGAAAGGCATCGTCGACGTCCACAATCTGTTCGGCACGCCGGCAGCGAACCGGAGGGTCGAGGCGTCGCTAACCCTCAATCCGACTTTCCCCGCATTTCGCAATTGGGCGGACTATCAATTCTACGATCTGCGTCACGCCAAGGACGGCTACACGACGAAATTGCAGGACGGGCAGACCAACGACCAGGGCCATGCCGAATTCGATCTCGACCTGAAGAAATATGCGGACGCGACCTATCGGCTCGATTTTCTTGCCAAGGCCTATGAGGCCGAAGGCGGACGCAATGTTGCGGCCAGTGCCGAAACGCTTGTGTCGAGCAATCCGTGGCTTGTCGGCTACAAGGCGGCCGACGATCTGACCTATGTCAAGCGCGGCAGCCCGCGCTCCGTCCATCTCGTCGCCATCGACTCCGAGACGAAATCGATCGCGTTGAAGGACCTGCAGGCGCAATTGATCGAGCGGCGCTACGTCTCTGTGCTGACCAAGCAGGATTCCGGCGTCTACAAATATGAATCGCGAATGAAGGAAGTGCCCATCAGCACGGCGCCACTGACGATTCCGGCGGGCGGGATCGATTACACTCTGCCGACAGACAAGCCGGGCGATTACGCGCTCCTGATCAGGTCCGGCAATGCGAGCGTGAACCGGATCGAATGGTCGGTCACGGGTGAGGCCAATCTTTCGCGCTCGCTCGACCGCAATGCCGAACTCGAAATCAAGCTCAACAAGCAGGATTTTGCGCCGGGCGAGCAGATCGAGGTTTCGCTGCGCGCGCCCTATGAAGGCAGCGGACTGATCACCGTCGAGCGCGACAAAGTCTATGCCCACGCCTGGTTTCACGCGACCACGACCAATTCCGTGCAGCATATCGCGGTGCCCGCCGGCTTCGAGGGTAACGGCTATATCAACGTCCAGTACATCCGCGATCCCGCGTCCAACGAAGTGTTCATGAGTCCTCTGAGCTATGGCGTCGTGCCGTTTTCGGTGAATGTCGATGCGCGCCGCAACGCGCTCACGGTCGATGCGCCGGATCTTGTCAAACCCGGCACGACGGCCACGTTCAAGCTGCATGCCGCACATCCCACCAAGGCCGTGCTGTTCGCGGTGGACGAGGGCATATTGCAGGTCGCGCATTACAAGCTCGGCGATCCCCTCAAATTCTTCTTCAGGAAGCGCATGCTCGACGTGCAGACCTCGCAGATCCTCGACCTGATCCTGCCCGATTTCAAGAAGCTGATGTCGCTGGCCGCGCCTGGCGGCGACGGTGGCGACGCGATCGGCCGTCAGTTGAACCCCTTCAAGCGCAAGCGTGACAAGCCCGTCGCCTATTGGTCGGGAATTGTCGATGTGAACGGCGAAAAGGATTTTCAATATGCGGTGCCGGATTATTTCCACGGCAAGCTGCATGTGATGGCTGTCGCCGTGTCCCCCGATATGATCGGCATCGTTGAAGGCGCCACAACCGTGCGCGGCGATTTCGTGTTGTCGCCCAGCGCGCCGACGACACTCGCACCCGGCGATGAAGCCGAGGTGGGCGTGGGCGTGTCCAACAATATCGCAGGCGCGGGAACCGCCGCGATGCCGGTGACGGTCACGCTCAAGGCGGGCCCGCAATTTCAGGTGATCGGCAGCAACACGCAGAAGATTTCACTCGCGCCCATGCATGAAGGCGCGCTGACCTTCCTGGTCAAGGCGACGAGCCTCCTGGGTTCGGGTTCGCTTGAATTCGCGGCGAGCTCCGGCGGAAAATCGGCTGCGCAACGCATCGACGTGTCGATACGGCCGGCGGCGGCATTCCGGACCCAGGTGGAATTTGCGCGCATCGGACCCAACAGCGGAACGGTCGTCACCGATCTGCGCCGCATGTACGACGCCTATGCGGCGCGCAATGCGAGCATCTCTACCGTGCCGCTGGTGCTGTCGGAAGGACTCACGAGCTGGCTCGTGAATTACGACAATTTCTGCAGCGAGCAGATTATCAGCGCGACCATGCCGCGGCTGGTGGCCATGAAATGGTCGGCCGTTCCGGTGTTCGCGCGCGCGCTGCAGCCGGTCGCCGGCACCAGCAACAATCAGGATGCGCTAGCAGCTCAAATCGATGCGCTGCGTTCGCGGCAGAACGATCAGGGCGGCTTCGGCGTGTGGTCGGCCACGCCGGATTCCGAACCCTTCGTCACGGCCTATGCAATGCATTTCCTGCTGGAGGCGCGCGACCGGGGCGTGGCCGTGCCGAAAGACATGATCGACTCGGGCAACAAGGCGCTGCAGGGGCTTGCAGCCGACGACGGATTGAATTCGCTCGCGGACTTGCGCCAGCGTGCCTATGCGGTCTATCTCTTGACGCGCGAAGGCAACGTCACGACCAACAATCTGGCAGCCGTGCAGAAGCGCCTGCAGGAGGCCTATCCGAAAGAATGGAAGACCGACCTCGCTGCGGCGTGGCTCGCGGCATCTTACAAATTGATGAAGCAGGATTCGGCAGCCGACAACCTGATGGCAGGCCCGAAGCGTGAATTGGAACGCGCCTCCGACAACGGCGGCTATGACTACGATTATTATTACGACCCGCTGACGCGCGACGCGACCGTGCTGTATCTGCTCGCGAAGCATTTCCCCGATCAGGCGCGGATATTGTCGCCGCATGTGATGGAAAATATCGCGCGGCCGCTGGAGAAGAACGAGTTCAACACGCTCTCCGCCGCCATGACGATGCTGGCGCTCGATGTTTATGCGAGTTCGAATGCGGCAGCCGTGGAGAAACTCGGGATCGACGAAGTGGATGCGAAAGGCCACCTGAAATCGATTGCCGTAATCCAGAACAAGCTGCTGCAGGCGGGTGTGTGGAGCGGCGGCGCCGCGAAGCTGCGGTTTACGGATGGGAGCCCCATTCCCGCATGGTTCGTGGTCGACCAATCGGGCTATGATCGCGATGTTTCCACACAGCCGATCAAGAATGGGCTCGAGATTATCCGCGAATACACCGATACCAACGGCAATGCACTGACGCAGATCACGCTGGGGCAGGAAATCGACGTGCATGTGAAGATCCGCGCCACCGCAGGCAAGGGCGTCGGCGATGTCGCGATCGTCGATCTGTTGCCTGGCGGGTTCGATCCCGTGATGGAGCCACCGCCCGCGCCGAACCAGCCGGCCTCCAACGACGGTACGACTCCGCCGCCGGCGGCGCCGACGATCCGCGTGACCGGCTCGACCTGGGAGCCGACCTACACCGATGTGCGCGAAGACCGCGTGGTGATCTACGGTACAGCCTCGCTCGACGTGCAGGAATTCATCTACCGCATCAAGGCGTCGAGCGCGGGCAAGTTCGTTGTGCCGGCAGCCTATGGCGAGTCCATGTATGATCGGCGTATCCAGGCTCGTGCGGCAGGCGGCGACATACTCACCGTGGTGCAACCGCACTGACAGACCTTGCGCGTGCGATGACGCAAATGGCGACCGTGTTTCGTACCGTGCTTGGCGATATCGGCCGCGCCTTGTGGCTCGCGCAGAACTGGCTGGTCGGTATCGCACTCATCGCAGCGATTCTGCTGGGCTTCCGCGTGTGGCCGCATGCGTCGTTGCAAAGCTGGAAGCCGTCTTCCGTCGCCGTCTATGACGATCGCGGCCGACTGCTGCGTCTCACGCTCGCGAGCGACGAGCGCTATCGCCTTTGGGTACCCCTCAAGGAGATGTCCCCGCAGCTCGTGAACGCGGTGCTGCTGCGCGAAGACCGTTGGTACTACTGGCATCCCGGGGTCAATCCATATGGTCTCGCGCGTGGCTTTTGGGTCACCTATGTGCGTCATCGCCATCCGCAGGGCGGCTCGACCATCGCGATGCAGCTCGCGCGCCTGTTATGGCCGCTCAACACACGCACTCCGCTGGGCAAGCTCGAACAGATCGCGCGCGCCGCCGAGCTCGAACTGTTCTATTCGAAACGCGAAATTCTCGAAGCCTATCTCAACGACGCGCCCTATGGCCGCAATGTGGAAGGCGCGGGCGCCGCAAGCGTGATCTATTTTGACAAACCCGTGGCGGCGCTCACTTTGCCTGAGGCTTTGACGCTCGCGGTCATTCCACAGGATCCCACGAACCGTCTGGCCGCGGCGCGCAGCGCATCGGGTATCATCACCCTGCGGCTCACGGCCTCGCGCGACCGGCTCTTTGCGCGCTGGATTTGGGTCCATCCAGAAGACGCCGCTCTCAAGCCGCTCTTCGCTCTGCCGATGACCATACGGCCTTTGTCCGCATTGCCATTCGAAGCTCCGCATGCGGTCGAGCAGGTGCTGGAAGCGCAGCGCATCGCGGGCGGCACAAGCGGGCTGCGCGTGAGCACCACGCTCGATCTCGATCTGCAGCACATTCTGGAGCGTCAGATCGCCGCCTATGTCGCACGCAACGGATCGAGCGGCATTCATAACGCCTCGGCGATCCTCATCGACACCCGCGACATGGGTGTCAGGGCGCTGATTGGTTCGGCAAATTATTTCGATCGTGTGCTTCTGGGGCAGGTGAACGGAACTCTCGCACGCCGCTCGCCCGGCTCGACCTTGAAGCCGTTCATCTATGCGCTGGGTTTCGACCAGGGCATCCTGCATCCCCAGACTGTGTTGCGCGACGTACCCACATCGTTCGGTCCCTACACGCCGGAGAATTTCGACGGGCGATTCCTGGGCCCGATCACCGCGACAGATGCCCTCAACCGCAGCCGCAACATTCCGGCCGTCTGGATCGCATCGCAGCTGCATGCGCCCGACCTCTACCAATTCCTGCAAAGCGCGGGTATCGGTCATCTGGCGAGCGAACAGCATTACGGTCTCGCGCTGGTGTTGGGGGGCGGAGAGGTCAGCATGCAGGAACTGGCCGGCCTCTATGCGATGCTCGCCAATCGCGGCGTGCTCAAGCCGCTGCGCTTTCGCGCCGACGAACCGCAAAGCGTGGGCACGCGCCTCGTGAGCGCGGAAGCGAGCTTCATGGTGATGGACATGCTGCGCCAGCATGTGCGCCCGGACGAATCCTCAGGCGCGCAACCGCAGCAGACGCCCATCTATTGGAAGACCGGCACTTCCTGGGCATTTCGCGATGCGTGGACCGCGGGAAGTTTCGGACCCTATGTGCTCGTCGTGTGGGTCGGCAATTTCGACGGCACGGGCAATCCGGCGTTCGTTGGCGTCGATGCGGCGGCGCCGCTATTTTTCCAGATCGTAGACAATGTGGAAGCCGAACGTCCGGGTCTCAGCGAGCCCCTGCAGAGCAGACCATCCAATCTCAGCCGCGTGGAGATTTGTCTTGCCAGCGGCGAACTTCCCAATCGCTGGTGTCCGCAAAAGGGCATGACCTGGTTCATCCCCGGAAAATCTCCTATCCGGGTGAGCAACGTGCACAGGCCCGTGACGATGGACGACGCGACCGGTCTGCCGGCCTGCCCACCTTATGCCGGCAAGCACGTGCACGAGGAGATTTTCGAGTTCTGGCCCTCCGACCTCGAACAGCTTTTCGCTGAGGCGGGAATCCCGCGCCGCAGGCCGCCGCAGAATCCCGCCTGCGCGAATGCAGGCGCGCCGGAAGGCGATGGGCCGCGCATCCTGTCGCCGTTGCGGGGCAGCGCCTATGCGATGCGATTGACGCAGTTGGACCGCAATCGCATCGCGTTCAACGCCACGGCGGATGCCGATGCGCGCGCGCTTTATTGGTTCGTCGACGATACGTATATCGGCCACAGCGTGCCCGGCGAGGCCCTTTACTGGCAGCCGTCTGCGGCAGGCGACTATCGCGTGCGGGCTGTCGATGATCGGGGCCGCAGCGACGAGCGTCCCCTCGAGGTGACGTTGATCGAGTAGGCCCCCGGCCGAGGTAAACCTGAACAAATCGCAACGTCTCATGTTGTTGCCAGCACAGAGCGGCCGGTCGTAAACTTGCCGGTGGATGGGCATCCTTTTGCGATGAGGTTGTCATGCGCGCTTTGTCACTTGGCCTTGGTGTATTGGGGCTGAGCCTCGCCGTTTCGGGTTGCGTCTATTATCCGGACGGGCCTTACGCCGCTTACGGTCCGGGGTGGTGCAACAATCACCCCAACAAATGTGCGGCGATGTACGGGCCCTACGGCCCACCGCCGCCGGGCTACGCGGGACCGCCGCCGGGCTATGCCGGGCCGCCGTCCGGATATGCCGGGGCGCCACCTGGATACGACACGCCACCCCCGGGCTACGCGCCGCCGCAATCGTCTGCGCCGCAAAGTCAGGCGCCGACCCGGCAGCAGCAAAACCAGCTCGCCAAGGTCAACGATCCGGCCTGGTGCAACAACCACCCGCGCAAATGCGAAGAATTGCGGGAAAGGTTTGGAATGGCGCCGCCGCAATCGCCGCCGCAGCAGGGTTATGGTCCGCCACCGGCCAACGGCGCGCCGACGCCTTTGAACAACAACGGCGCGCAGGGCGGAACGCCTCCGTCCCAGTGACGTCGTACCCGCTGCGGTTTCGAAGCAGCGAGTCAAATTGGAAAGGGCGCGGGCTATCGACCTGCGCCCTTTCTTGCGATCCGGGCGAAACATGCCGCAGGTCCCGAGTTACGGCCAGCGGATCCGCACATGCCTGCGCACTGCGCGGAAGCACACGCGCGTTGATGCCGCCGCGGAATGGCCGCCGCCACGGCGTTATGGCATGATGCCAAAAACGGGGGCGACTCATGAAGTTCCTTGCGGCCATCATGATCTCGATGTTGTTGTCCGGCGCTGCTCTTGCTGCAGGGCTGCCTGTGCAGGAAGGCACATGTGTCTCGACGAAGATCGCAAAGCTCGAGCATCGATTGCAGAACGGCGAGAACGGACCGATGGTTCCGGACTCCGGCTCGGCCCTCGAATACGCCAATGGCGGCTATCAGGTTTCGTATGACGAGGTGGACGCGGTCCACCACGCGCGCAAAGGCGACCGCGTGTTGATGTGCCTGATCTCGATTCCGCACCCCTGTCCGCCAGGCGACGGTCGCGGGCGCTGGTACACGACGACCGACCTGCGCACGATGGAATCCTGGACCATGATGGATTCAGAGCACAGTTGCGGCGGCGCATAGGTATTCCTGTCGGAAACAACGAGGTTGTGAATCGCATGATCACTTTTGCGCGCGAGAGAACCGAAAACGGCGTCACCGAATATCTGTTCGACCTGATGGTTGCAGGCGAAAGAGTGCCGGCCGCGATCTGGGCGCCGGAAGGCGCGAAGGGCGAGCGCCCGTTGATCCTCATGGGTCATGGCGGTTCGCAGCACAAGAAGATAAACACCCTGGCTGCGCGCGCCCGGCATTACGCGCAGCGTTTGGGCTACGCCACGCTTGCCATCGATGCGCCCGGGCATGGCGATCGCATCAGCCGCGAGCAGGCCGAAAAGCTTGCGAAAGAGGTGGGAGATCGCGTGCGTGGACTCAGCGGCTCGGGCGGACCATCGGCCGAGATGCTGAAGACGATGGCCGCCCGCGCCGAACGCGCGGTTCCGGAATGGAAGGCAGCACTTGATGTCGCGCTATCGCTGGATTTCATCGGCGCGACGACGCGGATCGGCTATTGGGGCGTATCCATGGGAACGGCCATCGGCGTGCCTTTCGTGGCAAGAGAGCCGCGCATCAAATGCGCCGTGTTTGGGCTTGCAGGCTTACGACCCGGCGCGGACGCGTTCGAGAAAGCGGCGCACGCCATTACCATCCCGTTGGAGTTCGTGTTCCAGTGGGAAGATGCTGTTGCGCCCCGCGAAAACGGACTCGCGCTTTTCAACGCGTTCGGTTCCAGTGAGAAGACGATGCATATCAATCCGGGCGCTCATGTCGAAATTCCGAATTTCGAGGGCGCATCGTGGCAAGCTTTTTTTGTGCGCCACCTCGGCGAAACTCACGCGTGATCGTCACGCCTCACTGAAGCTCCGACTTCAAACCGGAAGCCCGAGATACCGCCACAGCTGCGCGATCTGGAGCATGTCCAGTTCAATGGAGGTCTCGATCTCCTCGATCAATCCCGGCGCATCGCCCTTCTCCTTTCTTTCGTGAGTCACGTGAAGCAGCCGTTCGAGCGTGTCCGTAATCGTCTTGTCCTTACTGCCGGTCGCAAGTCGCCAACCGGGAGTTTTCACCCGCTTGACCAGCTCGTCATGTGAGTACTTGTCGGCCATCGTAGCGACTCCAGGAGTGAACACGCGCACTTATAGCGTCCAGCCGTCCGCGTGCCAAATTGGCGGTTTTTCATACGCGGCATTGTTCCCTTTTCTACAATGCCATTCCGCCGTCGATGACAAAAGTCTGGCCGGTGACGAAAGCTGCGCCGTCGCCGGCAAGATAGAGCGCCAGTTCGGCAATCTCATCGGTTGTTCCCAGACGGCCCATCGGTTGCCGCGCAATAAAGGCCTTTTGCGCCGCCTCATAGTCGCCGGTATCACGCCAACGCTGCCGGAGCGATGGTGAATCGACCGTGCCGGGACAGATCGCGTTGCAGCGTACGCCTTTGGCGACGAAATCGATGGCGACGGACTTCGTCAACCCGATCACGGCCGCCTTGCTCGCGCCATAGGCGCAGCGATTTGGCACACCTTTGATCGAGCTCGCCACGGACGCGACGTTGACGATCGCGCCGTGTCCTGCCGCAACCATCCCCGGCAGGAATGCGCGTATCATGCGTGCCATGGATATGACGTTCACGTCGAAGGTTTGCGCCCAAACCTCGTCGGCGCTCTCGAGCACCGTGCCGTTCTGCACGACGCCCGCACAATTGAACAGCACATCGATGGCCCCAACTTCGCGCGCTAGCGCGGTGATTGCGGCCCCTTCGGTCACGTCGAGTTTCAGAGCCAGGGAGCAGGCGAGCCCTTGCAGCTTCGCGGGATCGAGATCGGTCGCAATCACACGTGCGCCTTCCGCCGTGAACAATTTCGCCGTCGCCCGGCCGATGCCCTGGCCTGCGCCGGTTATGAGGGCCGTCTTTGTTTCGAGTTTTCTTGCCATCATGCTTCTCGTATGGCGCTCTTGGTGAGGCGTCCGGCGACCATATCATGGTGCGGCCTGCCCGATGCCAGACGCCCGGCCCGCGCCCCGCTGGGGCTGACGGGTTGCCGGTTCGTGCGTTAATGTCGAGGCTTCCCTGGGAAGTGCTCTTGCGGAATATTGAACCGGCTCTCCCATGGAATGGGCGAAATCTGACGTGAAAGACGACACGAGATGAAGCGTATATTGGCGATCCTGGTTCTGTCGGCGGCGTGCGGCTTCGCTTTGCAAGCCGGGGCACAGCAAGGCGGCATGGGAATCCCGGGCGAAAACCCTTCGGCCGGGGAAACTGCGCCCCAGAGCGTAACCCCCGAAGTGCCGAGCGGCCCGGAGGGACGGGCCGAAGACCTCCGGCTGCATGGAAATTGCGAGGAAGCCCTTCCGATCTTTCGCGAACTGGCGGCCAGGGGCGCAGGCTTTGAGATCGCCCGATACAATCTTGGGCTTTGTCTGTTTGACCTGGCAAAAGTCGAGCCCGATGCGCAGCGAGCCGCAAGTCTCAGGCGCGACGGAGCCGCAAATGTCAGGAAGGCGGCAGATGGCGGCCTTCCCGGCGCCCAACTCAAATTGGTGAGTCTGTATTTGGACGCCAACGGCGTTGCGGGCGACCCGGTGGAAGCGGGAATGTGGTCTTTGATCTACCACGCGAACGGCACACGCGAGGTGCTGGGATTGCCGGATATTTCTCCCGATTTGCAGGCACGGCTGGACGCCGTGTTGACGGCGAAGACCTGGGCCGAAGCGCAATCTCGCGCCAATGCGTGGTCGCCGATTTCGCAATATTCCAAATTCGACAATGAGTGAAGTTTTGTTCCGCCCGCGACCGGATCCGGCGTAAGCATTTCCGACGCGAACTTTATTTCCATCGCTTGCGTTCGCGAAGACGGTTGCGCGACAGTTTCTGGTGGGACGGAATGGGTCGGGCGTATGGATCGAAGGTCGCTCATTGGGCTCGGCGCCCTCGCGCTTACTGCCGTGAGGGTGCGCGCATCCGCGCAGGTGTCGAGCGCCCCGCCTTCCGATCCAGGCGAGACGATTCCTATCTGGCCCGGTGCGCCACCGGGGAGCCTGAATCCCGGACTTGCGACGCGCATCGTCGAGACGAGTCCCGAGCCGGATGTCTTTCATAATCGGCAGGTGACCGGCATCGCGCAGCCCATGCTCAGCATATTCCGTCCTGCCAAGTCCGATGGCTCGGCCGTGCTGATCCTGCCGGGCGGCGGGTACCGCCAGCTCGATGTCGATGTTGAAGGCAACGATGTGGCGCTGGCAATGAACTCGGCCGGTGTCACGGCGTTCGTTCTGACATACCGATTGCCCCGCGAGGGCTGGAAAGATGCCGCGGATGTCCCCCTGCAGGATGCGCAGCGCGCGATGCGCATCATCCGCGCCAACGCCGCGCGATTCTCGATAGAGCCCGCGCGCGTGGGCGTTCTCGGCTTTTCTGCCGGCGGGCACCTCGCTGCATCGCTGGCGACCCGATCGGGCGTGAAGGTTTATCTGCCGCAGGACGATGCGGACGCGGAAAGCCCCGAACCTGCCTTCGCGGCGCTTCTTTATCCCGTGATCACCATGCTGCCGCCCTTCGCGCATGAGGCTTCACGGGAGCAATTGCTGGGCGATCGCCCTTCGACGGAAATCCGCGCGGCCTATTCCTGCGAGCGTCTCGTCACGCGCGAAACGCCGCCCTGTTTCCTCGCTGCGGCCGTGGACGACCCGGATGTCCCGGTCGACAACTCGCTTGCGATGCTGGCAAGCCTTCGCGCTGCGCACGTACCGGCGGAGCTGCATCTGTTCGGCAGCGGCGGTCATGGATTCGGTCTTGCAGCGGGCCAAGCTGAAGGCGCATGGCCCGAGCTTTTCAACCGCTGGGCTCGCGCACGCGGGGTATTTCGGGCGACGGCTTTGTGATAAATCTTCGTACTCAAGGCGCCCAGTAAACCTGCACGGGTGTAACGGATTGCTGCAGCACGGCACGAACCGGCATTTCATGGACATCTTCGCCCGCGAGCGCCGCGTCCAAGGTCTTGAGCTTTGTGTCGCCGCGGATCAGAACGATAATCAGCCGGGAATCGAGGATTGTGCGCAATGTGAGCGTCATGCGTTCGCCTGTGCTGTCGAGCTTCGCCGGGTGAATGCCCCGCACCAGTAGCGGCGATTGCGTATCGAGTGCTGCGTCGAGCCCATCCGCGCCCGGAAACAGCGACGCGGTATGTCCATCATCGCCCATACCCAGAACCGTGATATCGAAAGGCCGCGGCATGGCGGAGATCGCAGCGCTCACATCGGTTTCGGCATCGCGCGGATGGGCATGGCCGGTTTTCATCGTTATGAGATGCGCCGCCGAAGCCTTGTCGCGCAGAAGTCGCGATCGGATCAGCTTCTCGTTGCTCGCATCGGCCGTCGGCGTAACCCAGCGCTCGTCCGACAACGTGACATAAACGCGATCCCAGGGCGCAACGCGACCGGCCAATGCGTCGAAGAGTGGGCCCGGTGTGGTACCGCCCGAAGCGACGAAGCTTGCCGCGCCGCGCGCCTGCACGCCTGCTTCAAGGCATGCGACGATCTCGTCGGCGAGGTCGCGAATCATTTCGTCGGCGGTCGCAAATTTCCGCAGTGTTTTGGGTTCGATCTTATTCATACCAGCTGTGCCCGTTGCGTTCGGTGAGAGCGAAAGCGCCTGCCGGGCCCCATGAACCCGCGGCGTAAGGCGTGGGCGACATGCCCTGGCGATCCCAGCCGGCCACGATCGCGTCGATCCACGACCAGGCGGCTTCGGCTTCGTCGCGGCGCACGAACAGAGTCGGCTTGTTGTTCAGCGCTTCGAGCAACAGTCGTTCATAAGCGATGCGGCGGCGCGGCCGCTTGAATGCGTCGCTCAAACTGAGATTGAGCGCGAGCGGCTTCAACTCCTGCTCGAGGCTGGGAGTCTTGTTCATCAGCAGCAGCGAGATTTCCTCCTCGGGCTGCAGCCGGATCGTGAGCCGATTGGCGAGCAGGTCGGCGCCGGCGAAGATCGAATGCGGTACGTCGCGGAACTGGATCACGATCTCGGAGCTTCGCAGGGGCAGCCGTTTGCCCGTGCGCAAATAGAACGGCACGCCCGCCCAGCGCCAGTTATCTATATGAGCGCAAAGCGCAACGAAGGTTTCCGTCTTGCTCGTCTGGCCGCCCGCTTCCTCGCTGTAGCCCGGTACCGAACGGGCATCCGAGACACCGGCGCGATATTGTCCGCGCACCGTCTTGCGCTCGACATCGTGTCCGACGATTGGCTTCAAAGACCGCAGCACTTTCACTTTCTCGTTGCGCACCGAATCGGGGTCGAGGTTGGCCGGCGGCTCCATCGCCACAAGACACAGCAATTGCAACAGATGATTCTGCACCATATCGCGGATCGCGCCATACTCGTCGTAGTAGGACCAGCGATCCTCGACTCCGACGGTTTCGGCGACCGTGATCTGAATCTGGGCGATGCTGACTTTGTTCCACAGAGGTTCGAACAAAGTGTTGGCGAAGCGCAGCGCGATCAGGTTCTGCACCGCCTCCTTTCCCAGATAGTGGTCGATGCGGAAAATGCGGTTTTCGCTGAAAGTCTGCGCCAGCGCATCGTTGATCGCCCGGCAGCTCGCGAGATCGCGCCCGATCGGCTTTTCGACGATGACGCGGCTGGTTGTATTTGCGAGGCCTACGGTTTTCAGGTTGCTGCAGATCGCGCCGTAGTGACTGGGGGACGTCGACAGATAGAAGATAAGCTCGGACGCGTTGCCTACGCGCTCGCGCAGATCGGCGAACGATTCCGGCAGCGTCGCGTCGACCGCGACATGGGCAAGGCGGTTCCGAAACCGCCGCCACGCTTCCTCCGAGATCGCGGGTGCCCGTGCACGCACTGCCTTCTCGATTTGTTGTGCGAATTTTTCGTCGCCCAACCTTCCCCGGGAACAGCCGACGATTTTGAGCCCGTCCGGCAGCAAACCGTCTTCATCCAGAAAATAAAGAGAGGGAAACAGCATCCGCTGGGCGAGGTCGCCCGTGGCCCCAAAAATCAGGATTCCCTGTGCGGCCATGTCACGATTCTTCGATTCCGCGCCCGTCGATCCATGTCCCAAGCACCTCCGAAGTGTCGGTGACGAGCACAAGATTGGCGAAACAGCCGGGCGCGATCCGCCCAATGTCCTCTTCTAACCCCAGAAACGCCGCCGGGTTCCGGCTTGCCATCCCGACGGCAGCATGAAGACCGAGGCCCAGAGGCGCCTGCGGCGACCGATCGATCGTCAGACTTTCTCCTGCACTGCAGCTTTCCGATGCGGCAATTTCCAGTTGGGCCGCACGAAATGGCAGGTATAGCCATTGGGAATCCGCTCGAGATAATCCTGATGCTCGGGCTCTGCCTGCCAGAAATCTCCCACGGGCACGACCTCGGTGACAACCTTGCCGGGCCACAATCCCGACGCATCGACATCGGCGATCGTGTCGAGCGCGATCCGCTTTTGCTCCTCGGATGTGTAGAAGATCGCCGAACGGTAGCTCGGCCCCATGTCGTTGCCCTGGCGATTGCGCGTCGAGGGATCGTGGATCTGGAAAAAGAATTCCAGAATCTCCCGATAGGAGATCTTTGCGGGATCGAAGACGATCTCGATCGCTTCGGCATGCGTGCCGTGATTGCGATAGGTCGCATTGGGTACATCGCCGCCGGAATAGCCAACACGCGTCGACACGACTCCCTTGTATTGCCGGATCAGGTCCTGCATGCCCCAAAAGCATCCGCCGGCAAGAACGGCACGTTCGGTGGTCATGGCCGTAGTCATGGGATGTCCTCTGTTGTGCTTCATTCTCCCGCCGCGCGAGGCGCGAGTTGGGAGCGAGGCTTATTAGCATGTTCCGCGGGCTTGTGCAGGGGTGAAGCGGGCGACAGCAGTCCGGCAAACCGCCGCACAGGTGGCCAAACTCGCCGGGATTGCGAATGGGTGCCTCCCTGTTCCGGGAAATTCGACAATCGTTTAGACTATGAACACGATCACACACGGATGGAACGCAACATGGCGCAGTATCGATTGCTCATCGCAGTGCTCGTGGCGTCTCTCGCGGCCGGCGCTCCTGCCTTTGCGCAACCTGGAAACGGTCCGCAAGACCAGTGTTTCCGGATCGAGCAGTTCCAAAGCTGGCGCGCGCCGGACGACAAGACGGTCTATATTCGCGTGTTGTTCGACAAATATTATCGGCTTGATCTGGCTGGAACCTGCCCCGCGCTCAAGATGCCCGATGCGCATCTGATCACGCACACGCACGGGCCGGATACCGTGTGTTCGGCCATCGATTGGGATCTTCTGGTCTCCGAAGGCCCATCCCGCTTCAGCGAACCCTGCATCGTCAAGGCGATGACAATGCTCGCTCCGGCCGAAATCGCCGCGATTCCTAAGGGATTCAAGCCCTAAAGCCGCACGGATATCCGGCACACTTACGGAAGCTGCAGGCGATAGACGCGTTTTGCCGTGCCGCTGAACAGCGCGGTCTTTTCATCGGCGGAGTAATTCGCGGCGAGCCGTTTGAGCGCATTCCACAGCACGGCGTAACTGCAGCTTCCGATATCGACCGGGAAATTGCTCTCAAACATGCAACGCTGCGGCCCGAACGCCTCGATGCAGGTCTCGATATAGGGTTCCCATTCCTCCGCGAGAATTTCAGAACTTGCGGGCGGGGTCGACATGAAGGATTCGAAGCCTGGAAAGCACATCGCCAGGCCGCCCAATTTCACCACGACATTTTCGCATTTGGACAATTTGCGAATGTTGTCGCGCCAGATGGGAAAGCGTTCACCCCGCTTGCCGCGGTAACCCGCAATGCCGAGCGGCGTGCCCACGTGATCGAGAATGATGGCCGTCTCCGGGAAGGCGCGCGCGAGATCGATCAGATCGGGAAGCTGCGGTTCGAGCAGCCACGCATCGAAGGAAAGGCCGAGCCCGTGCAGAACCTTGAATCCTTCGCGAAATTTCGCATCGAGATAGAGGCCCGGCTCGCGCCCCGCCAATGGGCCCAGCACGCCCGCATCCGCGTCGTAGGATGCGCTGTTGCGAATGCCGCGGAACCGCCCATGACCGGCGCCGATATGCGAACGCAAGACGTCCTCGACGGCGGCGCCCAGCCGTAGATCCGCGGAACCTACAATGCCGGCGCAGGCGCGAAGATCGCCGTGCATGCCGCTTGCGCTCATCGCGGCCACGCCGTTGACGAATTCTGTCTCGCCCACGCAACGCAACGCTTCCGGCCCGTCGGCGCGATACATTGCGTGGCATTCGAGAAAGACCGTTGCGCGAACATTGTGTCCGCTTGTCATGTCCGCGATCAGTTCGTCGAGCAGATAGCGATTGACGTTGGCGATAGCCGCAATGAAAGGGTGATGCGGCGGCGGCGGAAGCGCGCCGGCAGGCCGCACCCACAGGTGGTGGTGCGGATCGACGATCGGCAGATCCGGCTCGATAACGGGTTCGGGGGCGGGCGTGCTCATCGCATTACGGAGTCAACACCACGCGGCCGATGATCTTACCGGCTCGCAAATCGTCTAGCGTTTTCGACGCCTGATCCAGAGGGCGCGTCTGCACCGGAATGGGATCCACTTTGCCGGCGCGCACGATCGCCATCATCTCTTCGGTTTCCGGCAACGAGCCGACAAAAGAACCCATCACGGCAAGCGCGCGCATGGGGAACATCGGCAATGGCATGCTCATCGCGCCGCCGAACAAACCCACGATGACGATGCGGCCCCCTCTGCGCACGCAGGAATTCGCGAAGGCGAACGTCGCCTCGGAACCGACGAAGTCGACAATTGCGAATACGCCGCCATTGGTGTCCGCCATGATCTTCTTGGCGATGCCCGGCTCTGCGGTGTTGTAGGTCGCCTTGGCGCCTGCGTTCTTGGCCGCTTCGAGGCGGCCATCATCGATGTCGGCGGCCAGCGGGCCTTTGCCGAACAGACTCCTGGCGAATTGCAGGCCCATCATGCCGACGCCGCCGCAACCGAGAATCATAACTTCATCGCCGGGTCCGAGTTTGCCGACCTTTTTCAGTGCCGAGAATGCCGTAATTCCCGAACACATATAGGCTGCGGCAAGCGCCGCGGGCGTACTGCCGTAATCGAGCAAATAGCGCGGATGCGGCACTATTACATGAGTGGCATAGCCACCCGGTGTATTCGAAGAGCAGCCGAGATTGCGCGGCTTGGAGCAATATTGCTCTTCATTGCGCAGGCAGGCGGGACACTCGCCGCACCCGATCCATGGGAAGGCTGCGCGGCGGTCGCCGATCTTGACGCCTTTGGCATCGGGGCCGATCGCGATCACTTCGCCTTCGATTTCATGACCCATCGTGTGCGGCAGTTTCATATTACCGAGCGGCAACTTGTTGCCGCCGCCCAAGTCGAAGAAGCCGTCGTGAATGTGAACGTCGCTGTGGCAGACGCCGCAATTCGTGACTTTGAGCAGCACTTCGGTGCCCTGCGGCACGGGTGTCGGCGTCTCGATGGATTTGAGCGGCGAGCCGAATTCGACAACGGCCTGGCTGAACATGGACGTCTCCCTGAATGGCTATTTCGGGGGACTCTCGCATGGCGCTTCGCCTGCCTCAACCATCATCCGCCGCGCGCGGGCCAGCGCCGCGAATTGCAGGACGGAAAGGCGCTCGGGCCGCTCGGTGGGGTCGAGCCCCGCGGCACGGATGAGGGCTTCCGCGCCTGGTGCGAGCGTCTTGAGGCTCTGGCGCAGCATTTTGCGTCGCTGGCCGAAGGCCGCGGCAGTAACCGCTTCCAGATCGGCGAGGCGTGCGGGCGCCACAGGGACCGCCAGAGGCTCAAGGCGGATGAGCGCAGATGTGATCTTTGGCGGCGGCGTGAAGGCACGTGCATCCACGTCGAACAGGATGCGCGGAGTTGCGCGCCACTGGGCAAGCACGGACAATCGTCCATACGCTTTGCTTCCGGGCTCGGCGACCAGCCGCTCGGCCACCTCGCGCTGGAACATCAGGGTCAAGCTCTGCCAGAACGGCGGCCACAGGT
>Ga0302325_10004216_pt1 | contig 33309 bp, 28 predicted proteins | sample Palsa_T0_2_FD_201948 | JGI IMG/M metagenome (GOLD analysis project Ga0302325, IMG submission 201948) | Peat permafrost microbial communities from Stordalen Mire near Abisko, Sweden - Palsa_T0_2 | ecosystem: Environmental > Terrestrial > Soil > Palsa > Peat permafrost | place: Sweden: Abisko... | reverse complement strand
GATTGGTCGGCGATCGCGCGCCTGTCGGCTGCGGATGCTGGACGCGAGCGCTGACCCCCGTAGCGCCCCGGTAGTGCTGCCGTAGTCCTGCCCTAGCGACGCCGGCGATTGCCGGCATCATGCTCGCCCGCCTCCATGCATCCGACCGGGGCGATCATTCGTATACATAACCGACAACCCCAGGCACGGCTGGTGTCACTAGGCACTGCTGCTGTCGCATTTCCATCGTCGGGAGGTATCCGCTTATGTATTTCCATATCTGGCGTCGCACTCTGGCGGCGGCGATCGCCTGCGCTCTCGCGGGCACGGCCCTCGCTTCCAGTCACCGGGAGGCACCGTTCATCACTACCCGTCCGAAAGTGGACGGTACCGACTTCTACATGTTCAACAGCTACGAGCCAGGCCGCGCCGGCTACGTCACGCTGATCGCAAATTACCAGCCGTTCGAGAACCCGCAGGGCGGACCGAACTACTACACGATGGAGCCAAACGCGCTGTACGAAATCATGATCGACAACAACGGCGATGGCGCCGAGGACCTCACCTTTCAGTTTCGCTTCAACACCTTGACGAATGGGCTGGCGGTGACGGCGGGTACCAAGTCGATTCCGGTGCCGCTGATCAACATCGGTCCGATCACTACCGGCAGCATGAGCGCGCAAAACGTCGTCGAAAACTTCACGGTGGCACTGGTGCGCGGCAATCGGCGTACTGGCACGGTGCAGCAGATCACCGATGCCGACAGCGGCAGCGGGAATTTCAGCAAGCCCCTGGACAACATCGGTGCCAAGTCCATCCCCAATTACGCCTTCTATGCCGCCAATTTCATTTACAACATCACCATTCCGGGTTGTAACAAACCGGGCCGGATGTTCGTGGGCCAGCGGCAGGATCCCTTTGTGGTCAACCTGGGCGAGACCTTCGATCTGGTGAACATCAAATACCCGGTGGAAGAGCTGGCGCCCGCGGGCACGAATGCCCGGCAGCTGGCGCCGAACTCGCTCGCCGGCTACAACGTGACGTCGCTCGCCCTCGAGGTGCCGGCGTCCTGCCTCACCGCCGGTAACGATCCGGTCATCGGCGGCTGGACCACGGCGAGCCTGCGCCAGACCGCGGTGCTGAACCCGCAGCCGCAGAGCAGCAAGAGTGTGGCCAGTGTGGGACCCGTGAGCAGCAACCCGACCGGTGCTGCGGTCGAGGGCGGCGCCTGGAATCAGGTCTCGCGCTTAGGCATGCCGCTGGTGAACGAGCTCGTGATCGGCCTGCCCGACAAGGACCTGTTCAATGCCTCTGAACCCAAGAATGATGCGCAGTTTGCCGACTACGTGACTAATCCGTCGCTGCCGGTGCTGCTACAGGTGCTGTTCGGCGGGGCAGGGGTCAAGGCGCCCAATGTCTACCCGCGCACCGACCTGGAGGCAGCGTTTCTCACGGGCGTGAGCGGACTGAATCAGCCGGCGAAGGCGACCCCCGCAGAGGAATTGCGTCTGAACACCAGCACGGCGGTCACGCCGCTGGCCTCACAGAACGATCTGGGAGTGCTGGGCGGTGACACTTCGGGCTTTCCGAACGGGCGTCGTCCCATCGACGATGTCGTAGACATCACCCTGCGGGTAGCGATGGGCGTGCTGCTGTCCCCCTTCGATGGCAGCTCTGGGGATCCCGACCCTGCATCGGATGCCTCGCGCCAGCTGCACTACACCGACGGCGCGGAGCCGAATCCGGCGAACTACCTGGCGGCATTCCCGTATCTGAACACGGCGCTCGCGGGCTCTCCCACCAGCGCCAACGACTAAGGGGACTGAATCATGATACGCACAACCAGCGTCCTGGCTGCCGCCGCACTGGCGGCGGCAGCCCTCACCGCCTGTGGCGGCGGTAGTCATTCGGCTGCGAGCTCGGGCGGGATGTCCTCATCGTCTTCGTCATCATCCTCATCGTCAGGCGGCACGATGTCGCAGCAGCTGGACACCGCGCAGGTGCTGGCGCTCGCCCAGCAGACCTCGGACACCAGCTCACCCTTTCAGGTCGATGATGGTGCACTGACGCTGACCGACACCAGCGACACCTCGGTCCCGATCAGCGTTATCGGGATGATGTAGGCGGGCTGCCGATGCGCCGGATCACCGCTCGCCGTCCCCGGATCCTGCGAGGACGGCGGCTAGGCGGCGCTCTGGGCGCGCTACTGCTCGTCGGTGCCGCTCATGGCGGCGTGGCCTGGTCGATGCCGCACATACCGGACAGCGATGCGCAGGTGCTGACAGAGCTGCCCGTGGGGGCGAGGCACGAGAGTGCCACGGCGCGCGAGCTGACGCGCTCGCGCCTGGACATCGCGCTGCCGCTGGCGCAGTTCTACGTCGCGCGTTCGCGCGCTACCGGCGATCTGCGCTACCTAGGCTATGCCGAGGCGATGCTGCAGCCTTGGATGCAGCATTCGCCGGTGCCGCCCGCGGTGCGGGTGCTCGAGGCCACCATCCTGCAGAGCCGGCACGCATTTGGCGCGGCGCTCACGCAGCTCGAGCTCACGCTGCAGGTTCAGCCCGATGACGCGCAGGCCTGGCTGACCCGGGCCACGGTGCTGCGGGTCCTGGGCCGCTACGATGAAGCGCTGGCGTCGTGCACCCATCTGGCGGCCGAGGCCGATGCGGCGATCACCAGCCTGTGCCGGGAAAGCCTGCGTGGACTCACCGGGCACCTGCAGTCGGCATACGCGGTGCTGCTGGCGTTGCCGCCGCAGTCACTGCCGCCCGAGGCGCGAGCCTGGCGGTATTCGGAGCTCGGTGAGATGGCGGAACGTCAGGGCGACGACGCGGCTGCGGAACATTGGCTTCGCGAAGGCCTGCAGCTCGCACCCGAGGATTTCTACATGCGAGCGGCCTGTGCCGATCTGCTGTTGCGAGAGCGCCGAGCGGCCGAGACGCTGCAGCTGCTGGCCGGCTACGAATCGATCGAACCCATGCTGCTACGCATGGTCATCGCGCAGCAGTTGCTGGGCGACAGCCGCGGCGCTCAGTACCGGGCCCTGCTGGCGAGCGCCTTTGAGGTCGAGCAGCAGCGCGGCGAGGCGGTGCATCGGCGCGAGCAGGCGCGCTTCCTGCTCGATGTCGAGCAGCAGCCCGAGGCGGCGCTGGCCGCGGCGCAGGAGAACTGGCGCGTGCAGCGCGAGCCGGATGATCTGCTCATTTTGCTGCGCGCGGCGCAGGCGGCGCAGCGCCCGCAGGGCGCAGCCCCGGCGCTGCTGTTCATGCAACAGCAGGGGCTGCAGGACGTGCGGCTCGAGCCCTACCTGGCGGCGCCCCGATGAGAGTTGCCGTCGCGCTGGCGCTGACGTTGATGCTCAGCCCGGTGGCGCGGGCGCATATCGCCAGCAACGGCTTTCTGGTCGTGCAGGTGCACGGCCAGCAGCTCAGCGGTTCGGTCGAGCTGGCGGTGCGTGATGTGGAGCTCGCGATCGGCGTGGATGCCGTTCGCGACGGCAAGGTGACCTGGGGCGAGCTGCGCGCCGCGGAACCGCGGCTGCTGCGCTACCTCGCGCAGCACCTGTCCTTCGGCGCGCAGCAGCGTGCCTGCGTGCTCGATTTCCAGGCACTCGAAGTCAATGAACGCGTGGACGGCAATTACGCCTGGTTGCCGTTCACGGCGCGTTGTCCTCTGAGCGTGCGACAACTGAGCATCGGCTACAGTCTGATGGACGACATCGACCCGTCGCATCGCGGCCTGCTGACGCTGAGCGACGGCGCGGTGACCCAGGCCGCAGTGTTGGGCGGCGGGACGGCGCCGGCGCTGTTCAGCGTGGATGCGCCGGCGCGGTGGCGGGCGTTCGTCGAGTATCTGCAAGCCGGTATCTGGCACATCTGGAGCGGTATCGATCATCTGCTGTTCTTGTTGTCGTTGCTGCTGCCGGCGGTGCTGCTGCGGCAAAACGGCCGTTGGGAGCCGGTGGCGCGAGTGCGCCCGGCATTCCTCAGCATCCTCAAAGTAGTGACCGCCTTCACGCTGGCACATTCGATTACGCTGTCGCTGGCGGCGCTGGATGTGGTGCGGCTGCCGAGTCGGCTGACCGAGTCGGTCATCGCGGCATCGATCATCGTCGCCGCACTCAATAATATCTTTCCGCTGGTCACCGACAGCCGCGCGCGCATCGCATTTGCCTTTGGCCTGCTGCATGGATTTGGTTTTGCCTCGGTGCTGGCGGACATGGGCTTGCCGCACGGCGCGCGGCTGCTGTGCCTGCTGGCTTTCAATCTGGGCATTGAAACCGGTCAGCTGGCCGTGGTCCTCACGGTCATGCCGATCGTCTACGCATTGCGTGCGGGAGCCGTCTACCGGCGAGCCATCATGCCCTGGGGTTCGGCCGCCATCGCAGCCGTGGCACTGGTGTGGCTGGTGCAACGCGCGTTCTTTCCGAGCGGCTAGGAAACCGCCGACGCGGTATCGGGGCGGCCGGTCGCTGGGCCCGGTGCTAAAGTCATGGCATGGACCGACCATCGACTTTGCGCATTTGCCGGCGAGCTGCGAGCTGCCTTGCGCTCATGCTGCTGGTGGCGGTCGCGGCCGCCGTGCCTGGTACCGCCGCTGAGCCAGCCGCCGTGCCAGCCGCCCCGGCAGCGCCTGGCATCGCGCCCGTGCCAGCCGCCGCGGCGCTGCCGGGCGGGCAACCGACCGCGGCCCAGGTCACGCAATACCTCGATCAGACCGTGGCGTGGTACCGCGGGCTGGTCGTGCAGCAGGAGATCGCCACCGATACGGCCGATCTGGCGCTGGTCGCCGACAATCGCGCCGTCACCGACCAGATCGTGCGCCTGGCGTTTCAGTTTGCGCGCAGCGCCGCGAGCCTGCTGGGCAGACAGGGCGGCGCCGATCAATCGCAGCCCGGTCCCGCCGGGCAATACCAGTCGCTGATGCAATTGCAGGCCAGGCTCGATAAGCAGGCACAGGATATGCAGGCCGGGCTGGAAGCGGATCGGGCAAAACTTGCCACCAGCGGCGGCAAGGGGCGGCAGACGCTGCAATCGCAGATTGCGCAACTGGAAGGTCAGCTGCAGCTGGTCAATGCGCGGCGCGACGCGGTGCACACGATGCTGGAATTCGTCACCGGCAGCACCGCCAACGGCCTGGGCGGCAGCGGCTTGCGGGCGCAGATCGAGGCGCTCGCGGCATCGATCGGGCCGGTGGCCAAAGCCACGCCACCGCCGCTGGCCAACGATGCCGCGGCGGCCAGCAGTGAGCATGCTAAAGCCACCACAGCGCCGACTGCGCCGACCGGCACGGCGGTCGCCGCCGCCAGACCCGAACCGAACAACGTCTGGGATTCCACCGCGCGCGCATTGGCGCTGTCCGGCAAGGTCGGCAGGATCCAGCAGCTCATCAAGCAGGCGGATGCATTGCGCCAGGCCTCGAAGACCGTGCGCGATCCGCTGGTCAGTCTGCTGCACACCTATTCTGACCGCGGCGATCAGCTCGGCACTCAGGCCGCCGTCACGGATCCGGTGCAGTTGACGCAGCAGGGACAACAGCTCGATGCGCTCGCCACGCAGTTCAAGCAGGTTGCGGCGGCGCTGCTGCCGCTGGCCGAGCAGGGCGTGCTGCTGGATCTGTATGAGAAGAATCTGTCGAACTGGCGTGACGTGACCCACCGGGGGTATCGCGCGGCAGTGCGTGAACTGGGCGTGCGCATCGGCGTTCTGGTGCTGATCCTGGCGCTGGTGTTCGGGGGCGCGGAACTGTGGCGGCGCGCGGTTTTTCGGTATGTACATGAAACCAGGCGCCGGCATCAGTTTTTGCTGCTGCGCCGGATCGTGCTGTGGTTCGTGATCGCGATCGTGATCTTCTCGGCCTTCGCCACCCGGCTGGACTCGTTCGTGACCTTTGCCGGCCTGATCACCGCCGGCGTCGCGGTGGCGTTGCAGAACGTGATTCTGTCGGTGGTCGGGTATTTCCTGCTGATGGGCAAATATGGCATCCGCGTCGGGGATCGCGTTCAGATCGGCGATGTGCGCGGCGAGGTGATCGAGATCGGTCTGGTGCGCCTGTACCTGATGGAGTACGGACGCGGCAGCGTCGGCCCCACCGGGCGCGTCGTGGCTTTTTCCAATTCCATCGTATTCCAGCCCTCGGGTGGGATATTCAAGCAGATCCCGGGGATTCATTTTTCCTGGCACGAGATCACGCTCGGTCTTGCGCCGCACTCGGACTATGGCTCGATCAAGCAGCGGCTGCTCAAGGCGGTCGATGTGGCGCTGGCCAAGCACAAGGATGAGTTCGAACGTCAGAACACGGAAATCGCGCGCGCCGCAACCTCGATCTCGGGCAACGCGCTGCAGCCGAGCGTGCGGCTGAGCTTCATCGCCGCAGGTCTGGAGGCGACGGTTCGCTATCCGGTCGATCTGCGCCTTGCGGCCGACATGGACGAGGCGGTGGCGCAGGAGCTGCTGCTCGAGCTGGATCGCGAGCCCAAGCTGACGCTGGCCGCCGAGGGCGAGCCGCATCTGAAGCTGAGCACCGACCCGAGCGGTTGAGGGCGATCGGCGGCATCACCCCTTGCGCATCGGCACGAATTCAATCGTGACGCCGGGAGCGACTGGATAGTGCATGAGCTCGCCGGCGACATAACCCAGGGCCTGATACAGCCGCACGCCAGGCAGCGTTCCCATCAGCTCGAAACGGGTGAAGCCGCGCGCGCGCGCTTCGGCCTCGCAACGCTCGAGCAGGGCACGGCCGATCCCGCGGCGCGCGTAGCCGGGGTCAACAAAGAAGGCGCGGATCTTGGCGGCATCGGTCGTTGGGTCCAGCTCGCGTGCATTGCGCTCGGCGTGGCTGTCGCCGCCGAAGAGCGTGCGCCGCCAACTCCAGCCGCCACAGCCGATGAGGCTGCCCGCCATCTCGGCGACGAAGTAGGTGCCGTCGTCGATCAGCTGACCGTCCACGCCAAAGGCGCCCTGCAGGGCGCCCTCGATCTGTTCGGACCGGTAGTCGGCGGCGCCAAGCTGACGCGCGGAGCGCGCGATCAGCAGCTGCAGGTCCGGACGATCGGCGCGGGTGGCTGTGCGCAGCAGGTATTGCATCAAGCGGAGGCTGCTTTAATTATCGGCACGTGGCGGCGAGCGTGTGGCGTCGGACGTGTGCAATCGCAGAGCATGACGGCTATCGTAAATACTGGAGTCTAGCGGCCAAAATGTGGACTGGCGATGGGCGGCCTTAATATCGCGGTCACATGCGCCACCTTATATGGCGCTGCATCGACGAGGTTCACGGATGGCATGGCGTAGTTGCATCCTGACTCTGCTGACCGGCCTGCCGATCGCCGTCATGGCGGCGGACAATCCCTGGCCGCCGCCGCAGGCGAGTGTCAGCTGGTCGGACCCGGCGGCGGCCGGACGACGCACGGTGCAGCTGCAACTGCTCGGCTTCAACGATTTTCACGGTAACCTGCAAAGCCCCAGCGTCTCCTCGGAGCGGCCGGTCGGTGGCGCGGCCGCCCTGGCCGGATATATGGCGGCGTTGGCGCAAGCGGCCCCGGGGCACACGCTCATCGTGCACGCCGGCGATCAGCTCGGCGCCAGCCCGCCGATCACCGGCCTGCTGCACAACGAGCCGGGAATAGAATTTCTGAATCTGCTTGCCAACCCACACTGCCACTACGGCTCGGCGCTGCAATTCTTCGACGCGGCACACTGGCGGCGCGAGCCCAATCGCTGCAATGTGGTCGGAACGCTGGGCAATCATGAGTTCGACGCCGGGCCGGCGGAGATTCGCCGGCTGCTTGGGGGCGGCAATAGCGCCGACGGCCCGTTCCTGGAGGATCCCTACCGGGGCAGTCGTGTGCCCTACGTGTGCGCCAATGTGATCGACCGGCGCACCGGCAGATTGTTGCTGCCTGCCTATGCCGTGGTCGTGCTCGGCGGCATACCGGTCGGCGTCATCGGCGCGGTATTGCGCGATACGCCGAGCATTGTTCCGGCCTGGGCAGTGTCGGATCTCGAGTTTCTCGACGAGGCACAGTCGATCAATCGCGCCGCCGCGGAGCTGGAGCGCCACGGCATCCATACTCTCATCGTTCTGATCCATCAGGGTCTGACGCCGGTGTCGAGCGCGGACGGTTATGAGTGGCAGGGCCCGCTGCGGGACATCGTCGCGCGGCTCGATCCGGATATCGACGTCGTGGTCTCCGGACACACGCACAATTTTACCAACACACTGCTGCCGGGACGCGGCGGCGCACCGATCCTGGTGACGCAGGCCTATGCCTACGGCGTAGCGCTGGCGCAGATCGATCTGCGCATCGATCCTGTGACCCGGGATGTGGTGTCAAAGTCCGCCCGCATCGTGCCGGTCTGGGCCGACTCGCCGCCCGGTCTGCCCGGTGATGCGCGCGCGCAGCAGCTGACCGACGCGGCGCAAAAACTCGTGGCTGGGAGCGTCGAACGTGTCGTCGGCACGCTGCAGCGGCCGATGACGCGCGCCGTGACGGCCGCCGGCGAATCCGCGCTTGGAGATCTGGTGGCCGATGCACAGCGCGTCGCCACCCATGCCGACATGGCGCTGATGAATCCGGGGGGCCTGCGGTCCGATCTGCGCGCCGGTCCGGTCACCTGGGGGGATGTGCTGACGCTGCACCCGTTTGCCAATCGTCTGATCACGCTCGACCTGACCGGAGCGCAGTTGCTGGCGGTGCTCGAGCAGCAATGGCCCACCGCGCCCGATGCCCTGCCGCGGATTCTCAAGACTTCCGGCCTGTATTACAGCTGGGATCCCGCAAGGCCAGCCGGCGCGCGCATCGTCGAGGCCTGTGATGAGGCGCGCGAGGCGCTCGATCCTGCGCGCCATTACCGCGTCACGGTCAGCGATTTCCTCGCCAATGGCGGTGACGGCTTTGCCACGCTCAAGGGCTTTGGGCCCGGGGACTCCGGCCCGCTCGATCGCGAGGCATTGGAGCAGTACCTGCAGACTCAGGCGCCGGCCGCACCCGCAGCATCGCCGCGCATCGCGCGCGCCGACCTGTCCGCAATACGCCTCTGTGGGGCGCGCTGAGCCCCGTCCAAGGGGTTCGCGCAGCAGCGCTGTAATTTGACAACGTATGGGGATAAGTGCAGTCTAATTAAGGGTGAACGGTGTTGTAAGAAATCGACGCCGGGCGCCGTGGGGCGGTGAAAAAAACCTTGAGTACGAGAGCCTGCGAGAGTCCGCGGCAAGACACGGCGCTCGCGCTTGGCCAGACAGTTTGAACAGCCGGTAGACCGATTGCGGGATGCGGGGGGGAAGCGGTGCGGCATCGTCGTTCGGGGTGCCTCGGCGACGATGCCGCCCGGTTTTGAGTCACTGCGCCATGCGCTTGCGAAAGCGCACCTCGGCGCCCCCGGCGCCGCCACTATGATGTGCCCGACAGCCGCCCGCCCGTTCGGGTAGTACCCCCATGCGTGATGCGCAGTCATCCTGCGACGATTCAGGTCGCGGGGTGAGCCATGAACGCAACGACTGTCTTGCAACAATGGTCGCGGGAACGCTCGGTTCTTGCGGCCGTACTGGCGCCGCGTACGGTCGCCGTGGCGCTCGGTCCGCGCCGATCGGTCTCCGGTATCCGCTGGCGCGGCGCATTCGTGGTGACCGCCGCCGAGGCGCTCGCCGGTCGCGATGAGGTACCGCTCGTGTCGGATCGCGGCGAAACTCGGGCGTCCGTCATCGCCTGTGATCTGACCACCGACGTGGCGGTGCTGCGCACCGGTGACCAGCAGCCGCCCGAGGCAGCCGGCGCCATCCCGGTTGCGGCGCTCGATCCGACGCTCGAGGCCGGGGCAGGTGTGATCATCGCGGGCCGCACCCCGGCGGGCGCGCTGATGGGTTTTGGCACCGTGCGGCTGGCCGGCCCGGCGTGGCGATCGCGTCGCGGGGGTGCCATTGCCCAGCGCCTCGAATTCGAAGCCGCGCTCGATGGCCGCTTCGAGGGTGCACTGGTGGCGGATTTTGCCGGGGCGGTGCAGGCGATGCTGGTGCCGGGACCGCGCGGCCGGCTGCTCGGCATTCCGGTGCAGACCATCCAGCGGATTGTGGCCGCGGTGGAACAGCATGGGTATCTGCCGCGGCCGTATCTGGGGCTGCGACTGCAGGCGCTGTGGCTCGATGAGGCGACCCGCAGCCGCTGGGGGCGTAGCTCGCGTGGCCTGGCCGCAGTGGCGGGCGTTGAGCCTGAGTCACCGGCCGAGGCGGCCGGCTTGGCGCCCGGGGATCTGCTCGAAGCGATCGACGGCGTGGCGATCGATGACGTTGAGGGCTTCGCCGCGCACCTGGCGCAATCGGTCCCGGGCAGCGCGCTCGAGCTGCAGCTGCGCCGTGGCGGCCAGTCCCGAACGCTGCAGATCAGGGTCGGGGAGTGGCACCGGCCGGCGCGCTGAGGCCTTGCAGTCGGCGCTCCCGCCACCATTACCACACGGTGAATCTGATCCTCCAACGCGGTTCGGCGCGGCTGACGGCGCGCGAGCGCGAGGTGCTGGGCCTGGTGGCCGCCGGAACCTCGAACAAAGGCATCGCACGCGAGCTGCAGGTGTCGCCGAACACGGTGAAATTTCATATCGCGGCGATACTCGAGAAGCTCGACGCGGCCACGCGCGCCGAGGCGGTGGTCGCGGCGCTGCGACGCGGAGAACTCACGCTATGAACACGCTCGCTGAGCCGGCAAACGACGCCGCTGTCCAGGGCCAGGACGAGCCGCTGCTCGACGCTTACTCGCGCACCGTCACCGGCGTCGCCGAGGCCGCGACGCCCGCGGTGGTCGCGATTCACACGCGGCGCGCAGGCGCCGCCGGCACGCCGGGCGGCAGCGCCTCGGGTTTTGTGTTCACTCCTGACGGCCTGATCCTGACCAACAGCCACGTGGTGCACGGGGCGAGCGCACTGCGCGTCGCGACCGTACGCGGCGAGGAATTCGAGGCCGATCTGCTGGGCGAAGACCCGCACACCGACACCGCGCTGATCCGGGTGAGCGCCGCGATGCCGGCGGTGACCCTGGGGCGCTCGCATACCCTGCGGGTCGGACAGCTGGCGATCGCGATCGGCAATCCGCTCGGCTTCGATTGCACCGTGACCGCCGGCGTGGTGAGCGCCCTGGGCCGTTCGTTGCGCGCCAGCTCCGGACGCCTGATCGAGGACGTCGTGCAGACCGATGCCGCGCTCAATCCGGGCAATTCGGGCGGACCCCTGATGGACTCGGGCGGCCGCGTCATCGGCATGAATACCGCAATCATCGCCGGCGCCCAGGGAATCTGCTTCGCCATTGCCATCGATACGGTGCAGCGCGTGGCGCTCGAGCTGCTGCGTCACGGTCGTGTGCGCCGCGCCAGCATCGGCATTGGCGGCCAGACCGTCGCCGTGCCGCAGCGCCTGCGGCGCCATTTCCAATTGCCGCAGGTTTCGGCGGTGCGGGTCATCAACGTACTCGATGGCGGTGCCGCGGCCCAGGCCGAAGTCGAAGCGGGCGATCTGCTCGTGCGCTTCGACGGACACTGGATCGGCGGCGTGGACGACCTGCACCGGCTGCTGATCGACTCACGCATCGGCGCCTCGGCGCCGCTCGAGCTGGTGCGGCGCGGCCGGCTGCTGACGCTCAATGTCGTGGCCCGCGAGAGCGATGCGGGCTAGGCATCCGCGGCGCGCTCAGCGGAGCGGCTCGACCTCATGGAACCTGGTGTAATCGAAGTGATCGACACCCTCATCGTCCGTGGTCAGGATGTCGGCGAAGCCGTGGTTCCAGCGCAGCGCCGAGACCGGATATTCCTGCTTGGCCATCAGGCTCTGGCCCGTGGTCTCATCGGTGCCGCTGAGCGTGAGCAGCAGGAATGCGCGCCCGGCGTTCAGCGACTCCGCGGTGGCTCCGGCGAGCGGACTGGCGGCATCGATCACGTGCATAAGCGTCCAGCCGAAGAGGAACACCGGGTGCCGGCTGCGGATCAACGGCAGGTCGTAGATGCGGCGGAAATGGGCCCCCTCGGCGCTGATCTCGTCACGCAGCAGGCGCAACTGTGCCGCGGCTTCCATCACGATATTCTGCCGCGCATTGGCTGCGCGCAGCATCAGCGTCTGGCGGCTGTTGAGCGGCCGGATGACGGCATAGCGGGCAAACAGAAACCGGGCCGTGGGCTTGGAGAAGCGCGCGAACATCATGCCGGTGATGAGGGCCAGGCTCATCAGGCCGACGAAAATTTCGATCGATGCCACGATGTGCGCGAACAGGCTCTCCGGGTGCATATCCCCGTAGCCGACCGTCGCCAGGGTCTCAACGCTGAAGAAAAACCGGCCCCAGTAGCCGGGTGGATTCAGATCGGCGATGTCGTCGGCCTGCAGCGAATACACGGCCGCAAATAGCAGATTGAAGACGAAGAAGAACGTGGCAAAAGTGGCAAAGATGCGCGGCCAGCTGACGGTCATGAACAGGTGATACAGATCATGCCCAATCCGGCGCCGCAGGCCATGCGTGACGAACTGTCGGCCGGAGATGTCAGAGATGCCGCGGACGACTCTGGGGTGGCGGTATTTTGCAGGCACGCGCGAAGTCTAGCGCGGATGCAGCGGATGTGGCGCCGATCAGCCGAAGCCCATGACGGCTCGCCAGGCGTTGTGCCAGGCCGCCGGGTCGGTCACGGCGACGAAGGCGAGACCGGCCAGCGCGCCGTCGAAATGCGCGTCATGATTGATCCGTCCACGCGGGTGGCGCGCGGCATAGAACGTATAGACGAGGTAGCCGATCGCGAACAGCGGCGCCGGAATCGGCAACGGGATCGGCATGATCATGATCGACTGGCGCGGAAAATACACGATCGAGGCGAACAGCACCGCGAGTATGGCGCCCGAAGCGCCCAGACAGGCATAGTCCGGATCGCGCCGGTGCTTGAAATAAGTGCCGGTGTTGCTGGCCACCAGGCCGGCGAAATACAGCGCGGTGAAGCGCGGCGTGCCGATGACGCGCTCGAGCGGAAACGCGAAAAACCAATAGCTCACAGCATTGAACAGCAGATGGGCGAGATCCGCGTGGACGAAGCCGCTGGTCACCAGGGTCCAGTACTGCCGGCGCGGCAGAAACCAAAATGGCCGGAACAGATTGCGCTCAATGATCCGGGGTGCGCCCAGCAAGCCCAGCAGGCTGACCGCCGCCGTGACCCCGAGAATGATGCTGGCCGCCATGTCTGCCGGGTTCGGGGTGGCTGCCGGTCAGGCCGCACGACGCCGCAGCATCAGCACGTTGCCGGCCAGGCAGAGTGCGACGCCCAGATAGGTCTCGAGCTGCCATCGCAGATGCTCGAAGGCACTGGACAGCAGCAGCGCGACCACCGGAATGGCCACGGCCGTGTACGCCGCCCGGTCGGCGCCGATGCGTCGCATCAGGGTGAGATAGGCGCCGAACGCCACTGCCGAGCCGAACAGCGAAAGATAGATCAGCGAGGCGACATAGGGCCAGGAGGTGTCGAAGGCGAAGCGCTGCCCGCGCGCGCCGGCAGCCACGGCCACGGCCAGGGCGCCGTAGAGCATCGACCAGGCATTGACCTGCATGACCGGCAATTGCCGCCGATGAATGCGCATGGCCACCATATTGCCCAGCGATGCCACGACCGTGGCTCCGACTGCCAGCGCCAGCCCCTGGAGCTGCTCGCTCGCACTGGAGAAGCCGCGCATCTGCGGCCAGAACACCAGCGTCACGCCGGCCACACCGACGATGGCCGCGAGCACGGTCTGCGGCCGGATGGGCACCGCAAAGAACAGCCGCATGCCCACGGCGTTCATGAACACCACGATCGAGAATACGACCGCAACCAGGCCCGAGGTCAGATACTGCTCGGCAAGGTAGATGCCGGCATAGTTCAGGCCGAACAGCAGCACGCCCTGCAGGGCGATCCAGCGGTGATCGCGCGCGCTGAAGCCGAGCGGCCGGCCCCTGAATGCGGCGTAGGCGAGCAGCATCAACGCCGCGAGCGCGAAGCGCCAGGCAACCGACACCATCGGCGGCACGACACCAAGCTGGAACTTGATCACCAGCCAGGTTGAGCCCCAGATCAGCACCGCGACGGTATACAGCCCCAGGTTGCTCATCGGCAAGCCCGTCAGCTTGCGCTCTCGGCGCTGTAGCGGGCCAGCAGCCCGCTGCGTACGGCGTAACGATAAATGTGCGTGAACAGCCAGGCCGCCAGCAGGATATCGAGCAGCGCCAGGGCGGTGCCGGTCAGCAGGCCGCCGCCCGAGTAGCCGTGGCCGCCGACCACCGAGCGCATGTTTTCAAACACGTAGGATGGCGGCAACAGGTGACCCACGGCGCGCATCCAGGCCGGCAGAACCGCCAGCGGATAGAACACGCCCACGAACGGCGAGAGCAGCGCGGGAATCGGCCACACCAGCCACTCCGAGGCCGGACCCAGGCGCAGCACCATGGCACTGGCCAATACCCCGAGCGCTATGCCGAACAGGAACAGGACCAGCAGGAACGGCAACAGCAGCAGTCCGAGCGCAAAGAACGGCAGGCCGAACAGCCAGGTCGCCAGCACCAGCATCACGATCAGCCCGACCACGCTCGTGGTCACTCCGGTCAGCACCAGGCCGGTGAGGTATTCCGAGATCAACAGCGGCGTGGCAAACACGTTGATGAAATTGCGCGACCAGACGTCCTCGAAGAACGCCATGGTTACGCCCTGCATGACCCGGGTGAAGAAATCCCAGAACAGCACCGCGCCCAGCAGGCTCGATATGAAATTGATGCCGGTGGATGCCACGGTGTTCAGGTAGCGCGAGATGAAGCCCCACAGAATGATGTCGATCGCCACCCAGGCGATCATCGGCAATACCCGCGTCGGGCTGCTGCGCAGCAGATAGAACTGCCGCAGCGCGATGGCGGCGATCGGCCGCAGCTTCATCGTGCCGTCCCGCGAGCATCGCGAAGCTGCGCCGGCGGCTCGGCCGCCAGCGGCTCGCGTGCCAGCCGGATGAACAACTCCTCGAGCGAGGCCGCGCCATGTGCCTGGGGCAGACTCCTGGGATCGCCTTCCAGCAATATCCTGCCGCGCGACAGGAACAGCACGCGATCGCAGGTTTCCTCCACCTCGTACATGTTGTGTGAGGTCCAGAGAATGCCGCAACCGGTGCGGGCGGCCATGTGGCGTATGCGCGAGCGAATCAGGTCGGCGGCGGACGGATCGAGCGAGGCCGTGGGCTCATCGAGCAACAACAACCGCGGCCGGTTCAGCAGCGCCTTCGCCAGCGCCAGCCGCGTCTGCTCGCCCGAGGACAGCAAGCCGCTGCGGGTATTGCGCAGTCGCAGCAGATCGAATTCGCCCAGCAGTTCGTCGATTCGGCTCGCTCCCGCCGGCACGTCGTACAGCAGGCTGAAAAAGCGCAGATTCTGATATACGGTCAGGTTGCCCGGCAGGGCGGCGTAGACCGCGGAGAAATTCGTGTGCGCCAGCGCCTGGGAACGGTGACGTGCCAGCTCGATGCCTTCGATGCGTATGGTGCCGGCGCTCGGCTGCAGGACCCCTAGGACCATATTGATGGTCGTGGTCTTGCCGGCACCGTTGGGTCCGAGCAGTCCGACGATCTCCCCGGCTTGCACGCCGAAGGAAATGCCGTCGACGGCGACGGTATCGCCGTACTGTTTGCGCAACCCCTCGGCCTGCAGCGCGAACTGCGGTAGGGGCGTGCCCTGACTGCAGCCCAGGCTAATGCGGCTCGCCGCCCGGATTCGAATCTTGCATCGGGAAGGTGTGCACGTCGCCCGGGGTTGCCGGGCCGGCCGGTGCGGGCGCGTTCGGCGGCGGTGTCGACGGGGCAGCGGCGGCCGGTGCGGGCGCCGGCGCGGCATCGCCGTTGGCGCTGGCGCTCACAGCCTCGATAAAGCGTCGCGCCGATTCCGAATGGGTGCTCACTGCATTGCTTGTGATCATGTGGGTGGTCACGTCTTCATTGTTGTAGAAGGCGCGATTGGCGCCGCGGTCGAAGGCGATCACGGTACCGTCGAGCGCCACGCCGGCGAACAGACCCCGCGAGCGCGAATAGGAGTAGATCTCGGCGGAGACGCCGGCGGCGGCCTCGGTCTGGCGGCCAACCGGTCCGGCGGCCACCGACGCGTCGGCGCCCAGCGTGAACTTGCCGCGCGCGAAGTCCTCCACGCTGCGCGGCGTCACAAATACGAGCACCACATCAGTCGATGTGGCGCCGAGCTGCCAGCCCACGCTGCCGCCCGCCAGCGTGATGAAAATCGGATTGCCGAATCGGCCCGAAGGATCGCGCACGCTCATGACTCCGGCGCCATAGCGGCCGCCGAAGATGAATGCGCCTTTGAGCACTTCCGGAATGATGGCAACACCATAGGCGCGTTGCATCAGCCAGTCCGGCACGCGCTGGTCCGGGGTCGCCAGCAGCTCTTCGAGCACCTGCGTGGCCGTGATCAGCCGCGCGTCCTCGCGCGTCTGTTCGCGGGTCTGTGCCAGTGCACGGTTCAACGGCGCCACGAGCGCGGCCGTGGCCAGGATTGCCAACAGGAAATAGCTTCGAGTCATGATTCGCCTCCAGGGGTTTTGAGCCCAAGAGGCGGATGATCGTTCAGTACCAGAAGGAAATAAAGAACTGCATGACGTTGGCGTCGAGCGTGTAGAGCGGCTCGTCCCCCGGTATGGCACTGGGAATGAGATTGTCGTGAAAGTCCTGATAGTCGATGCGCAGGTGGTCGAAATTGAAATTCAGGGTCCCCTTGTCCACCCAATGCGGCCAGGCGGGATGGAACTCCCAGCTTGCACCCAGCCCCAAGGTCAGGCTGTGGAACTGCGCCAGTTCGCGGTCGCGGGACATGAAATTCTGCGAGTTCTGGTAGGGAAACAGATCGCTGTAAAAATTAGCATGGTTCTGCCAGTAATAGCGCGCCGTGCCCTCCAGGGTCCAGGACGTGAACAGCGACTGGGTGTAGCCGACCTTCAGGGTATTGGCCAGGATGCCCCAGGTGTCGCTGTAGAGACGGTAGTTGCCATCCACCGCGGCATGCCAGGGCAGGTAGTACTTCAGCTGTGCCGACGCGGCATCACCGGTGCGGGTGTTCGGGGAGACCGCCGGTCCGAAGCTGTAGCCGCGCGCGACCGTCGGATCGACGAAGCGCACCCCGCGATATGGATTTTGCAGGTAGCCGTTGCTCTCGTCGGCTTCGAAATTCAGGCCCAGCAGCAGGTTGCGCGTGAGCACCTGCGACAATCCGACCGCCCAGTTGCGGTGGTCGGCGTCCTTGGAGAACGAGCGCACCACGATGCCGTGGTCGACCTCGCCGACCTTGTCCCAGCCGCGCGTGTAGCCGAAGGAGATGGTGGTCAGGTCGCCGAACATGCTCTGGCTGACCGAGAAGAAGCCGGTGTTGGATTTGTAGTCGGGTTCGTTGCTGTTGATGAAGCCGATGCTGTAGAGCGTGCTGCCGTGCAGATAGTCGAGACCGACGTTGTTCTGTGTGCGCTTTTCCTTGTAGGCGCTGGCCTGTGAGACCACGTCGATCGAGGCGCTGGAGATCAGATCCTCGTAGTATTGGTATGACAGGGACAGGGAGTCCCCGAACTTCTTTCGCACCAGCACCGACGGGCCCTGGACGGTGAGGCCGCCGCCCTCGTAGAGGTGGTAGAGCAGATCGGTGCGGTCATCCGGCAGCACGTCGGCCCGCCCGACGGCGCCCAGCCCAAAGACCGCCGCGGCCAGCCAGCGCGATCGCACATGAAGCCGCGTCAACACGTCCAGGCCGTCCGGGGGTCGCTCACGAGCTGCGTGGCGCTAATTGCAACCGCACCCGCCACCGACGCTGCCGGTGGCACCACGGGCGCCTTCGCGCACCTCGAACACGTGGTCGAGGTAGCCGCTGGAAATTGGATTGCGGTCGAACGACATGATCGGGTCGGCAAGGTGTTCGCGCTCATAGGGTTTGACCCACGGCTCGATCGGGCTGCAACCGGCCAACAGCATGCCGCCCGGCAGCAGGCCAACCAGCAGCATTGCCGCGGCGATCTTGCGCCAACGCATCTTCGACATCATCGCTCCCGGCGTCATGTCATTCGCGCAGCAAGCTGCGGATCTGATCCTGATATTGACTTTCATCGCCGGGCTTGTAGCCCTGGTGCACGTAGCGCACGTTGCCCTTGCGATCCACGATCACGGTGCTCGGCATGCCTGCGACCTCATAGAGATTACTGACCTTGCTTTGCGTGTCGAACAGTATCGGAAAAGAGACAGGCGTGGTCTTGAGAAACCCGAGTGCATCGGCGGACTTCGGTTCGACATTGACACCCAGCAGCGTGAATCCGGCGGGCTTGTACTTGCGGTAGAGCTGATCGAGCACCGGCATTTCCTGGCGGCATGGGCCGCACCAGCTGGCCCAGAAGTTGATCAGTACCACCTGGCCCTTGAGTCCCGCCAGGCTGACGGCGTCGCCGGCGGCCGCCGGCAATTGGAACGCGGCTGCCGGTGCGCCGGGGGCAAGGTTCGACGCCGGCAGCGCGGTGGCGAGCGGCAGGCTCAGGCCAAGGATCAGGATGAAAATCCCAAGTGCGCCAGCTTTCATGACTGCCTCCATTCAATGCGATCGAGCACCCGCCGCGCAAGCTCGCTAGAAGAATACGGTCGCCCCGATCGTCGCCTGAAGATTGTTCTTCAGCTGATAGACCCCGATGTCGTTGGACTTGAACACGATGTCCTGGACGTCGATATGCAGCGCCAGCCAGTCGGTCGGCAGGACGCGAAACCCGGCGCCGAAATTCACCGCGAAGTTCTGATCGCCGGCAAAAGTCACGTTGCCGATGCCGCCGATCATGTACAACGCGCTGGTCATGGCGAGATTGCGACCGATGAATACCTCGCCCGGAAGGAAGTTGTAGCCCAGCGACAGGTTGTAATACGTGAAGCGTCTCTCAGCGTTGGAAAGTAGCTGCACGTTGCCGCTCAGGTACTCAAAACTGGTCTTGCCGCCGGTAGCCCTCCCGTAGGTGCCCTCGAAAAACAGATCCTCGCTGATGTGATAGTCGATGCGCGCCCCGGTGACCGGTTGGGCGCCGAAGTCCTGAATCGACAGCTCGCCGTAATAGCCGCCCAATTCAATGTTGTGGACCTTGATCTTCGGCACCTTGATGTCGCGCCGCTCGACCTGCGGCTCGATCACCGACGGCGGCGGCGCATCGACGTCGTCCGGGCTCGTCGTGGCGTCCGCGGCGTCGGTCTTGGGGTGATGCCACGGCCAATGCATCGTCGCGCAGCCACTGCAGGCGGCGGCGACGATGCTCAGTAGAAGAAGGCGAATCCGAGTCTCCATTCTTCGTTGACCTCATTTGCATTGGTCTTGGTGAACACGACGTAGTCGCGGTATTCGCCGCGCACAAAGAAGCGCCGGGTCAGATAGTAGCGGGCGCCGACACCGACGTATCCGACCTGATCGCTGCGATCCACCGGCTGGGCCAGGATGGCCTTGGGTTCGACGCGGATGATGCCGGTGCCCAGATCGACCAGCGGCGAAAAACGCCACTCGGGCATGAAGACATGTGCCAGGCCGATGTCGGCCAGGTAGCCATCGGAAACGTTGCCGAGAAACTGCGACACGCCGACCTCGATCTTCAGGTTGTCGGTGATCGACATGGCGCCGTAGGCGGCTATCAATGTAGCCCCGGCATAGGCGCCGGCGAATATTCCGCCCTCCCACCGATGGGAAGCGAAGCCGGCACGATCACCCATGTTCACGTGGAACGGGGCGCCGTCGGCCATCGCGGTGCGCGTTAGCTCCCGGGCCGAGGCCCAGCCTTCCACGCCGCGCTCGGTGCGCACCTTGAACCAATCGGTGCGGCGGAACAGCACGTCCACTGATTCGCCACGGGCGACGACCTGCGTGACCGGATAGCCCCGGCCCGGGCCGGTGTGCAGCTCCAGGTAAGGCTGCGTGACGAACAGTTGCAGCAGTTCGTGTGCGGCGCGCGCCGGGGTCGACACCAGCGACACCGCCCAGAGCGAGAGCACGAGGGCGAACTCAATTCGTCGGAGCGTCAAACGGGTTGTTGTAGTACTGGGCGCCAATGTCTACCCATTCTGACAGCAGCCGCAGCTCAGCGGGAGATAGCAAGCCGATATGCGTGGCGTCGGTGGCGAAGACCGTGAAGAAATGCGAATCGAGCGCATTGCCGGAAATGAATTCGGCAGTGCGCGCGATGCTGGTCGCGGTCTTGCCGGTGGTGGGGTTGGTCGTGGTGACACTGAAGGACTGCAGCAGTTGCTGATATGCGTTGTCCTGGTTGGCATCGGTAGGCGACGCGCCGTCGGCCAGATCCAGGTAGCCGGTCGCCGCCGTGGAGGCAGTATGGCAGTTGACGCAGGTGTTGGCGCCCCGGTCTTTATCCCACAGCGGCTGGATGTTGCTCGGGTAGTTGATGATGATTCGACAGTTCGCGGTCCAGCCGCCGGGCAGCGCGCAGGCTTGCGAAGTCGGCAGCGGCGTCGTGAATGTCGGATCGTCGTACGACAGCAACACCGGCTCGTTGCCGGTGCCGCCGCCGAACCACGGGTCGGTAAAGGCCACGTTGACGCTCGGCGTAGCGGCCGCGCTGGCGGAGTTCGCCGAGTTGCCGCAGTTCCAGCCGACCAGCGCCTCGGCCATGGTCTCGCCGCTGCCATCGGCATTAATGCAGGTGGTGTATGAGCCCTGGGTGCCGGGGAATGGACCGGTGGATGTGGCTCCGGTCCAGGCGGAGGTGAAGGTGCCCGGGCGGCCGTGCGAATAGAAACTGCCGCCGGGCACGGGAGCCTGTTGCGCTGGCGGCAGGTGACAGCCGTTGCAGCTGAGCACCTCTCCGGGCAATAGCTGCAGCCAGGCGCGGTGCAGCGGAAAGATCTGACGGGCGGTGACATCGACCACTGAGACCTGAAGAGCGACATTCGCAGGCACCGTGACACGCACCGAGCCGTCCGGCTCGATCGGCACGTAACCCAGAATTTCGCGCATGTAATTGCCAGCGGCGCCGAATGCGGTCGCTTGATCAAAATTGAGGGTCTGCTTGTTGGGGATCGCCACCGCTTTCACCAGCCGCAGGAAGCGTGCCGGACGCTGATCGGCCTCAGTCTGCGCCATGGCGGCAATGCCACCGGCGCCGGTGCCGCTCCACGGCGCTCCGTCCCAGTCGTAGACGCTGCGTATGTCGATGACCCCGACCGGTGTCGTGCTGGTCGTGTAACTGTCGCCAATGTACGCGGGCGGGGCGGGACGCGGCTGCAATGCCACGATGTCGGTGATGAACACCCCTTCGGTAGGCGTCACGATCGGCTTGAAGGTGTCGGCGGCCGGATCGAACATCCACGCACTGTACAGCACCGGTGCCGCCGTGAGCGTGGTGTCGGTCAGATTGGCCGCGGTGCACGGCAGGATGGTGCCGGTGAGGTTCTGCAGCCGGCATTCGTTCCAGGTCACCAGAATACGCCCGGTGCCGTCCCACAACGGGAATGCCGAGGAGAAGCGCCCGCCGGGCGAGATCACCGGCAGGTTCTTGGCGGTGTCGACCGCGGTCAATACCGCGTTCTGTGTCGCCGCCTGTTCGGCGAAGGCCGTGGTGGAATAGCCGGTGTTGTTCACCGTATCCGGGTAGGCCTGGTTGTTCTCGACGTAATTCTTCACGTCGATGATCGAAAGATTGCCGCCGAAACCGGCCTGGTTGAACGGGCGCACCAGGGCCAGCATTTTGCCGTTGGGCATCTCGCGCGTCTTGACGAACTGCACCGTGCAGTCCTCGCCCGCGGGGCAGGTGTCGGCGCCGCCGGGATTGGTGCTGAGGGTGTCATGGCTGCCGCGGCCATACAACAGCTCGACATCGGTACCGTCGGGGTTGCTGGTGTACAGATGGATTCCGCTGTTGCCATTGGCGTGATCCCAGCGGCTCCACATCACGCGGCCATCGGCCAGCACGGTGGCATCGACGTCGTGGCTCGGGTTGTAGGTGATCTGGTGCAGACCGCTGCCGTCAGGGTTCATCACGTGAAGCACGAACGCCGATTCATCCAGGTCCTCGGTCTGTCCCTCGAATTCCGGTTTACCTTCATTGAGCAGAACGGCCGCGGCACCGATCTGGCGCGTGGTGGCAAACAGGATGCGTCCGTCGGGCAGATAGTGCGGCGAGATGTACTGCGAGCCGGTGCCCTGCGGGTCCGACGCCGGCAGCACCGTGTGCAGGTCGTTGGTCGCCACCACATATTCCCAGATGTTCCAGTTCGGCGGGTCCAGGTCCTTCTGATTGGGCGTCAGCGGACCGCGCATCGCAAAAATGACCCGGCTGCCGTCGCTCGAGACGTCCACGTCTTTCAGATCATAGAACGTGCCGGTAGGCGCCTTGCCGGTCACGCGCGCCGTGATGTTCTGCTGGCTGCCGCCGGCGCTGGTGGGATTGAGCAGGTACAGATCGGCTTGCGGCAGAAATGTCCGGCGCAATCGCAGGTCGTCCTGCGTCGCCGGCAACGGGGTCGGCGGCACGGTGCGCTTGACGAACACGATGCCGAAGTCGGTGGTCTGCGAATCGGGGGGCTGGGAGTTGGCGATGGTCACCGAGCCGCCGCTGCTGCAGGCCGCGAGCAGCCCCGCGCCCAGCAGTGCTGCCGCTAGGACCAGGCGTGCCGGCGATAGGACCAGCAGCGCCGTGCGTGGGACAAATCGACGCATCAGCATTTTAAGTTCCATCCTCAATCCGGACGCCGCCAACCGCATCACGGTAATTGGCCGTCGTTTGCAGTCTGCTCTGCAGGCAGCGATATGAGAACAGACGCACAGTTCTCAAACCGTGCGTTGAGTCGTGTTCGGGCGATCGCATGCCGGCGCTTACCGGCATTTTCATGGTGTTGAGCATAGCGCGATTGACGTAATTGCACGGGGCGTCGTCACGTGGCGACATTACGCGCGGGGCGCCACCGTGCCTATGATGGCCCCCAGATTGCAGTCGGAACGCAGTCAGGGAGTTCACGGAAATGTTCGACCGCTCAATCAGATCGGGCGTGCGCATGACGCTCGCAGTCGCAGTGACTGTGCTGTCGGCGCTATACCTGTCGACGCCAGTGCTCGCTGGTCCGACCGAGCAGGCCGAACGTCTGTTCGGCCGCATCACCGGTGTGCCGCCGAGCGCGGCGGTGTTGACGCAGATGTCGACCGACATCAGCTCCGGCAGCGCGCTGGCCGCCGCGCAGCTCGCCATGCAGGATCCGAGCTTCTACAACGTCACGCTGCGCAACTTCGCCGCGCCGATGACCAACAAGGCGCAGACCGTGTTCGTGCCGTTGAACGATTATACCGCCACCATCATCGGCATGATCCGCGACAACGTTCCGTTCAACACGGTGCTATCGGCCGACCTGATCTACACCGGCAATGTGTCCGGCGCGCCAGCCTACTCCTCGGCGAACAACAATCATTACCAGTATCTGGACAGCAGCGGCGCCGATCTGTCGAAGGTGCTGAAGTCGCAGACGCAGTCCGCGCTGACCGGCATTCCCTCGGCGGCCACCGCCGGCGTGATGACCACCTACGCCGGCGCCTCGGCATTCTTCTACAAGGGCACCAACCGCGCGATGGTGCGCTTCACGTTGATCAACTACATGTGCGACGACATCAATACGATCATGGATATCACCCGGCCGCCGGACCGGATCCGCCAGGACCCGTCACGATCCCCGGGCGGCGACAGCCGGGTGTTTCTCAATACCTGCATCGGATGTCATTCGGGCATGGATGCGCTGGCGGGCGCGTTTGCCTACTACGACTTCAATGTGACCACGGGGCAGATGGTCTATACGCCCGGGCAGGTGCAGGGCAAGTACGCCATCAACACCGGCAATTTTCCCTACGGCCACGTCACGATCGACGACAGCTGGCTCAATTACTGGCGCAGCGGCCCGAACGCGCTGCTGGGATGGAGCAGCGCGCTGCAAGGCAGCGGCAACGGAGCGAAGTCCTTCGGCCAGGAAATCGAGAGCTCGACGCAGTTTGCCAACTGCCAGGTCCAGAAAGTGTTTCAGGCGATGTGTCTGCGCCCGCCAAGCAATGCGGCCGATCGCGCGCAGACGACGAAGATCACGGCTGACTTCGTCTCGTCGAACTACAACATGAAGACGGCGTTCGCAGAGTCGGCCGTCTACTGCATGGGCCAGTAGGAGGCCACCCGTGAATGCCCCGATGAAGCCAACGACGGCACCCTGGCTGTCCACTGTGCTGGCGGCACTGCTGCTCGGCGCCTGCTCCGGCGGCGCGCCGACGACGCAGTTGCCGAACGTGCAGGCAGCCGCGCAGGTCCAGGCCTACGCCGGTCCGCCCCCGGGCAGCGCCGATGTGCAGGCGTTCGAGTCGAATCTTTGGGTCAATATTTCCCCGAGCAACCGCTGCGGCAATTGCCACAAGGCGGGCGGGCAGACGCCGATGTTCGCCCGTTCCGACGATATCAATCTGGCCTACGACGCCGCGCTCACGGTGGTGAACCTGTCGCAGCCCGAAACCTCGCTGATGGTGCAGAAGGTCGCCGGTGGGCATAACTGCTGGCTGTCGAGTCCGCAGGCCTGCGCGGATATCCTGACGACCTGGATCAGCAACTGGGCCGGCGGCGGCGCCGGATCATCCGCCGGCACGCAGATTCCATTGACCGCGCCGCCGTCGCAGACGGTCGGGGCGACCAAGGTGTTTCCGTCGGATCCGACGCTCTTCAGCACGACGGTCTATCCGGTGGTGCAGCAGTGGTGTTCGCGCTGTCATTCCGACACCGCGGCCACGCCGCAATCCCCGTACTTCGCCAGCAGCAACCTGGCACTGGCCTACAGCTATGCGCAGCCGGAAATAAATCTCAATACGCCGAACAATTCGACCTTCTATATCCGCCTGGCGCAGCAGGCGCACAACTGCTGGGGTAACCCGGTGAATTGTCCGGCCAGCGCCGCCGTCATGCTGGCGGCCATCCAGGCGTTCGCCAACGGCATCGCCGTCACACCGGTCGATCCGACGCTGATCATCTCGAAGGGCCTGTCGCTGACCCAGGGCACGATAGCCTCCGGCGCCGATCGCTACGACGCGCACGACATCGCCAAGTGGGAGTTCAAGGAAGGCACCGGCACGATCGCCTACGACACCAGCGGTGTGAATCCGGGCATGGACCTGACGCTCAGCGGCGATGCTGCCTGGGTAGGCGGCTGGGGTATCAGCTTCACCACCAACGGCCGGGCCCAGGCGAGTACGGCGACCAGCTCGAAGCTTTATAACAAGCTGAGCGCAAGCGGCCAGTACAGCGTCGAAGCGTGGGTCAACGCGGCCAACGTCACGCAGACCAAGGCCGACATCGCCAGCTACTCGGGCGGCGATACGCTGCGCAACTTCACCCTGGCGCAGGACGCCTTCCAGTACGAAGCATTCGCCCGCAGCAGCGCGAGCGACCTGAACGGTGCGCCGTCGCTCCTGACCAACGCCAACAACCAGCTGGCGCAGGCGGCGCTGCAGCACGTGGTGTTGACCTACAGCGCGACGCAGGGGCGCCGGCTGTACGTCGACGGTGTCTACACCGGCGACGTGGACAGTTTGACGGGCGGCGCGATCAATAACTGGGACACCAGTTTCGCCTTTCTGGTGGGCAACGAGACTTCGGGGGATCATCCGTGGCAAGGCGCGCTGCGCTTTGCCGCAGTGCATGACGTGGCGCTCACCCAGCAGCAGATTCAGCAGAATTACGCCGCCGGCGTCGGCGCCAGCTACTACCTGCTGTTCGATGTCAGCAGCCTGATCAACATTCCGCAGTCGTACATCATGTTGACCGCCAGTCAGTACGATAGCTACAGCTATCTGTTCTACCGGCCGACATTCATCAACCTCAATCCGGCCTTCAAGCCGACCAGCAACATACCCATCCAGGGCATCCGCATCGGCGAGAACGGCGCCGAGGTGCCGGTGGACCAGGCCTACATCCCGCTCAGCGTCAACGTGGACAGCGCCGACTACTCGCCGACCACCGGGCAGCTGCTGTCCCCGCTCGGCACCGTGATTCCGCTGCAGAACGGGCCCGCCTCCGATCAGTTCTTCCTGACCTTCGCGCTGATCGGGACGCACTCGCGCGCCTACACCGAAGTGGCACCGGTTGCGCCGACGCCGGTGGATCTGCCGCCTTCGTCCGATATCGGCGTACGCGTATTCGACGAAGTCAACGCCGCCATGGCGAAACTGACCACGGTGCCGGCGACCACCGCGGCGGTGAATTCGACCTACCTGACGGTACAAACCGGATTGCCGACGATCTTCAACATCCAGAGCGTGAGCTCAGGCGCCCAGATCGCCAGCGCGCAGCTCGCGATGCAGTACTGCCAGGCGCTGGTTGCGGATCCGACCCTGGGTCCGGCGTTCTTTCCCGGTATGAATTTCAATGCGGCACCGAGCGTGGCCTTTGCGTCCACGGCCGACATGGACCTGATCGTGCAGCCGCTGATCAACGGCCTGATAGGCCAGAACATCGCGACGCAGCCGGCGCCGGCGGCCGTGAGCACCGAGCTCTACAACCTGATCACCGACCTGTCCGCCTGTGGCGGGGCCGCCTGTCCCACCGGGCGTACGCAGATCATCACCATGGCGGCGTGCACCGCGATCCTGTCGAGCGCAACGACGTCGATCAAATAGCGATGTTTTCAGCCAACCTATCTATGACCATCCAGAGGCCGACGCCATGAAGAAGCATCCACCCAGGCGCCCACCGAGTCCGCACGCGCTCACCAACCTGGGTCATCGGCCGCCGGTAACGCGCCGGGAATTTCTCGGCCGGGGACTGCTCAGTACCAGCGCGACGGTGGTCGGCGCGTCGTCGTTCTTCAGTTTGTTCGCCAATCCGCGCAAGGCCTATGCCACGCTCGCGCCCGACATTCAGACGCTGGTGACCACGCCGTGCAATATCCGCGCGGGCGCAGGCAAAGTGCCGTTCATCGTGTTTGATCTGGCCGGCGGCGGCAATATCGCCGGCTCCAACGCACTGGTCGGCGGCGCGGGCGGACAGCTCGATTTTCTGACCACTGCCGGCTACAACAAGCTCGGCTTGCCCGGCAACATGATTCCCAACTCATCGGTCGGCGCCGGCAACTTCATCAGCACCAAGCTGGGTCTTGCCATGCACAGCGACAGCGCTTACCTGCGCGGCATCACGCAGCGCGCGACTGCGACCACGATGAACAACATCAACGGCGCGGTCATTCCCGCCATCAGCCAGACCGACACGGATCTGAACCCTCATAACCCGATGTACGGGATTCATTCGGCCGGGGCGGCCGGCGACCTGCTGGTGCTCATCGGCACCGAAGCGACCCCTTCGGGCGGCAACTCCATGGCACCGGCCTACATGATCGACCCGACCGTGAACCCGACCGTGGTGACGCAGCCCTCCGACGTGACCGGATTGGTCAATACCGGATCGCTGGTCGGACTGCTCGATCAGGCCGATGCGGTGTCGGTACTCGAATCGGTGGAGCGCATCAGCGCCGCCAAGCTCAGTCAGGTCAGCACCAACATTCCGAGCCAGGACACGGCGATCAAGAACCTGGTGCAATGCAGTTATGTCGATGCCGCCTACCTCGTGGATAGATACGGCAACGCGCTGTCGGCGCTCGATCCGACGCAGGATTCGAACATCAAGAGCATCTTCAGCACCACCGATCTTCAGGACTCGGACTTTCTGGCAACCGCCTCGGTCATGAAGATGGTGATCAACGGCTATGCGGGTGCCGGCACCATCGAGATGGGCGGCTTCGACTATCACGACAGCACCCGGGCCACCGGCGAGCAGCGCGATTTCAAGGCCGGCCAGTGCATCGGCGCCTGCCTGCAATATGCGGCGCTCGTGGGTGTGCCGCTGATGATCTATGTCCTCAGCGATGGCTCACTGGTGTCCAACGGCATGCCGGACAACTCGGTCAACGGCCGCGGTAAGGGCATCTGGCTGGCCGACAACACCGCGACCGCAGCCTCGCTGATGCTGGTGTTCGATCCCAAGGCCCGGCCGACGGCGCTGCAGCAGCAGATCGGCAGCTACAATTCGGACGGCTCGGTCAACGCGACCTCCAGTATCGCGGCGAACGCAGTCAATCTGCTGGCCGAAACGGTGGTGCTGAACTATATGGCGCTGCACGGTCAGGCCGGCGCGTTCCAGACGATGACCTATGCGAGCGGCATCGGCACCGGCCTGGGGCCAGCCTCGACCTACGACGGTCTGATCGCGTTCGGCCAACTGGCATCGGTGGTCAACGGCCAGATTACGTGAGGGCGGCGTGCCGCCGCGCCGCCGGCGGCGCCCGCGTCCCCCGCGTCCCTGATCCATCGCACTCCAGTCGCGCGCAGCGCCGCCTCGGGAGCACGCTCGCTCTGATCGCGTAGCGATTCAAATGCGAGCGGCGTCATGTATTTACGGTTTGACAGTCGCCGCGCGCCGGCGAATGATGTCAAATTGGCCGCGATGATCGATCGTACCCCAACAATCCGTCGCCGACTGCCGGCTGTGCTGGGGCTCGCGGTACTGGCCGCGCTCGTCACGATGGCTGCGCGCGCCGCGTCACCGACCCTGATTGGCCGGACTGCGCCCGACTTTGCATTGCCTGCTGCGGTCGGCAGCAACGTGCGCCTGTCTGAGTATCGTGGCCAGGCGGTCATCATTTCTTTCTGGAGCAGCCGATGCAGTGTCTGCGCCGGGCAGCTCGCGCGGCTCGATCGGCTCTACAGCACCTATCGCTCCTCGGGGCTCGTCGTCCTCGCGGTCAGCGTCGATGACGACCCGATGCACGCGGAGCAGTATGCGCGCGCCCACGCGGCCAGCTTCCCGCTGCTGCTCGACACCAGCAAGGCGGTCAGCCGCGCGTATGCGATCGACCGGCTGCCCTGGAGCGTGCTGATCGATCGCTCCGGGATCGTGCGCTATCTGCGCGGCGATGACCGTGCCGACGATGACTCGTATGTCGCACAGATTCGCGCGCTGCTGGACGATACCGTGGCGCCGCCAGGAATTTCTCCTTGATGAATAAAAACCCATGAACACACCGCCCCAGTTCCTCTGGTCAGGCCTTGCCTGCACGCGCTCGCTGCTGCTGTCGTTACTGCTGGCGGCCTTAAGTCCGCTGGCCACGTCGGCGCAGCCTCCCGCGGCGCCCCCACCACCGCCGCCGGCATCGGCCGGCGCGGCCACTGCAGCGCTTCCCAGCGGCCAGCCGGCCAGCGATGGCGCTGGCGGAGCGAGCGCTACCGACGCGCCCGCGGACGCGGCCGCCGCGGGCACGCGCGCACTCGATGAGCAGATCCAGGACCTGAAGAAAGACGTGATCGATCTGAACCGCGATCTGTTCGTCCTGGAGGAGGAGCTGCTGTTCCCCGCCAACACGCAGGTGGCGGTGTTCGTGTCGATGGATGTCGGGGATTTCTTCTCCCTGGATTCGATATCGCTGAAGATCGATAACCGCGATGTCGCGAACTATCTCTACACGCCGCGGGAAGTGGCAGCGCTGATCAAAGGCGGCGTGCAACGGCTCTACGTCGGCAATCTCAAGGCCGGTGCACACGAGCTGGTGGTGTTGTTCAACGGCAACGGTCCCAACGAACGCTACTATCGGCGCGGCGCCAACCTGCGGTTCGAAAAGGGCGTCGGTGCCAAATATCTCGAGGTCAAGATCACCGATCACGCGCGCGCGCAGCAACCCGAATTCGAGATCAAGGACTGGGAATAACGCGCACATGAGATCCGGCCGCCGACACCTGGGACTAGCCATAGCGCTGCTGGCTGCCGGCCTGTCGCCGGTGCGGGCCGCGCACCGCAGCGATCCGGACAAGCTGCCGAGCATCAAGGTGCAGGATCTGCACTACGGCGACGTGCTGTTCCACTACTGGGCCGACGAGGATTCGGGTCTGGAGGCGCTGACGCGGCTGGAGGCTTACAACTACTGGCAGCGCATGCCGCACCACGCGCTCGACGCGCAGTTGCTGGCCGCAGGAATGTATCTGCAGCTCGGCATGCACAATCAGGCCGGCGATCGTTTTGCGACGCTGCTCGGCGACAATATTCCAGCCGGGGTACGCAACAAGGCCTGGTTCTACCTCGGCAAGATCTGGTACGAGCGCGGCTATTTCGACCGCAGCGAGCAGGCGCTCAACCGCATTCAGGGCGAACTGCCGCCGCAGCAGGAAGCCGAGCGCACGCATTTGCTGGTCAATGTGCTGATGCGCGAGCAGCGTTACGACGAGGCCATCGCGCGGCTGCAGAGTTGGCACGGGCCGGCCGACTGGATCGCCTATGCGCGCTTCAACCTCGGCGTTGCCCTGGTGCGCGCCGGCCGGCTGGCGCAGGCCGATCCGATTCTGACGGCAGTCGGCACGCTGCAGACCGACAGCGACGAGCTGCTGACCATGCGCGATAAGGCCAATCTGGCGCTCGGTTTCGCGTATCTGCAGGCCGACCAGGCGGCGCAGGCGCGTGTGCCCCTGGAACGTGTGCGTCTCGACGGGCCGTATTCGACCCGCGCGCTGCTCGGGGATGGCTGGGCGCATGCCGCCCTCGGCGACTACCGCGCGGCGCTGCTGCCCTGGCTCGAGCTGCACAAACGCAATCTGCTGGACGCTGCGGTGCAGGAATCCTATCTCGCGGTGCCCTACGCCTACGGCAAGCTGGGCGCCGCGGCGCAAGCGGCCGACTACTACGAGTCCGCCCTCAAATCCTTTGCCAGCGAGTCCGACAATCTCGATGCCGCCATCGGCCGCATTCACGAAGGCCATATGCTCGATGATCTGCTGGGCACCGACAAGGATGCGCGCTACGGCTGGTTCTGGCAGCTCAAGACCCTGCCCGATGCGCCGCAGTCGCGCTACTTGTACTCCCTGCTGGCGGACAATGATTTTCAGGAAGGTCTGAAGAATTTTCGCGACCTGAATTTTCTGCACCGCGACCTTGCGCGGTGGGACCAGAGCATGGAGGCGTTCGGCGCGATGATCGACACGCGCGAACGCGCCTATGCGGAGCGCTTGCCGCGCACCGATGCGCTGCTGGCGACCGATGCGCCGACGCGGCTGCGCGCCGCGCGCGCCGCGGTGGACTCGCGGCTCGATGCCATCGAGACCGGGAACGATGTGGCCGCGCTCGGCACGGCCGCGGAGCGTGAACAGTGGGCACGCATCGCCAGTCTGGAGGATCGGGTCGCGGGGCTGCCGCGTGGCCTGGAACGCGATGAGGCGGCCGCCAAGCTGCACCTGATCAAGGGCGTGCTGTATTGGCGACTCGATGCCGCATTCAAGGAGCGCAGCTACAGCCAGCAGCGCGCGCTGCGCGAACTCGACGCCTCGCTCGAGGAATTGCAGAATCGTTGGGTACGGGTGCAGCGCGCGCGCGCCACAGTGCCGACCAATACCGGGGAATTCGCCGACCGCATCGCGGCACTCGCCGCGCGCATCCAGGCGGTGCGTGCGCGGCTGGTGGATACGGCAGGCAAGCAGAGCGATTATCTGCAGGACGTCGCCGCATCCGAGCTGGGTGCGCAGAAGGACCGGCTGGCCACCTACGCCGAACAGGCGCGCTTCGCGCTGGCCGACATCTACGACCGTGCGGCCGACCAGGCCGACGGAGCGTCGGGCGCCGGCGCCGCCGCCCCCGCGCCGCCCGACGCACCGGCACCGGCGCCAGTACCGGCGCCGGCGGGGCCGCCGGAGCCGCCGGAGCGCTGATGAGGGCGCCCTCCCGCCCCAGGCTGCATTGGCAACTCGCAGCGCTGCTGTGCGCCGCGGCGCTGCCCACCGCGCGAGCGGCGCAGCCGAACAATGCGCCGCCGACGATCGGTGATTTGACCGGCAAGTCGGTACCGGTACAGCCCAACACCATGCCGAGCGGCGGGGCCGCCAAGGCAATGGAGAACTACCGCCAGTTTCTCAATCTGCAGAATACCGACCCGAAGCAACGCGCCGAGGCGCTGCGCCGGCTGGGGGATCTGAACCTGGAGTCGGGCGAGCTCGAGCGCATGGCCAGCGAGGTCACGCAGCTCGACATGCAGGGCGCCGAAGCGATCCGCCTCTATGGAACGCTGCTCAAGGCCTATCCGAATTATCCACGCAACGATCAGGTGCTCTATCAGCTGGCGCGCGCGTACGAGACCACCGGCCAGAGCGATCGGGCGCTCGAGACGCTCGATACTATCGTCGCGCGCTATCCGCAGAGCCGCGATATCGCCGAAGTACAGTTTCGCCGTGGCGAGCTATTGTTCTCCAACCGGCGCTATCCCGACGCGCAGCGCGCCTATGAGGCGGTGCTCGAGCGCGGCCACAGCAGCTCGAATTTCTACATCCAGAGCCTCTACAAGCACGGCTGGTCGCTATTCAAGCAGGGTCAGAACGAAGACAGCCTGAAGTCCTTCGGCGATCTGCTGGATCTGATGCTGATCGAGCCGCAGAACCACGCGCGCATGCGCGACTGGAATGCGCTCGGCCGCGCCGATCGCGAGCTGGTGGACGATACGCTGCGCGTCATGAGCATCGCCTTCGCCTACCTGGATGGGGCGAAGTCGATCGATGAGTTCGCCGGGCATCGGGGGCCGATGCCCTACGCCTATCTGCTGTATTCGCGTCTTGGGGATCTGTACGTCGAGAAGCAGCGCTATCAGGACGCGGCCGCGACCTATCGCGCCTTTGTCAGCCGCGATCCGGTCGACGAGCACTCCCCGGCATTGACCAACGCCGCGATTGAGGCCTACCGCAAGGGCGGCTTCGCCGATCTGATGCTCGACGGCAAACTCGAGTATGTGCAGCGTTACGGCTTCGACGCGCCGTTCTGGAAGGGGCGTGACCGGCGCGCCTATCCGCAGGTGATCGAGGAACTCAAGACCAACCTCAGGGACGTGGCGCAGTACTATCACGCCAGCGCGCAGAAGAGCAAAAAACCCGAGGACTACGTCGCCGCGGCGCACTGGTATCGCGTCTACCTGAGCTCGTTTCCGGGCGAGCCGGATTTGGCCGCGACCAATTACCTGCTGGCCGATGCCCTGTTCGAGAGCAGGCAGTACGCGGACGCTGCAACCGAATACGCGCATACGGCCTACGACTTTCCGAAGAACGCGCGTTCGGCCGAGGCCGGCTATGCCGCGGTGGTGGCCGACCAGAAGAACGAGGATGCCCTGCCGGCCGAGTCACGTGCCGCCGCGCATCAGCGGGCGACGGAGTCGGCGCTGAAGTTCGCGCAGACGTTTCCCGAGCACCCCGAGAGCGCCGTGGTGCTGACACGCACGGCGCAGGACCTGTATGCGGCCGGCGATCAGGCGCGCGCGGCGCAGAGCGCC
>Ga0302325_10004215_pt1 | contig 33311 bp, 26 predicted proteins | sample Palsa_T0_2_FD_201948 | JGI IMG/M metagenome (GOLD analysis project Ga0302325, IMG submission 201948) | Peat permafrost microbial communities from Stordalen Mire near Abisko, Sweden - Palsa_T0_2 | ecosystem: Environmental > Terrestrial > Soil > Palsa > Peat permafrost | place: Sweden: Abisko... | reverse complement strand
CTTCATGGAGGACTGCGAAGAGATCGTCCCCGAGTGGCTGCGCTTCATCGTCGGCGTCATCGATTCGGACGACCTGCCGCTCAACGTGTCGCGCGAGGTGCTGCAGCAGTCGTCGGCGGTCAAGACGATCAAGAAGCAGCTCGTCAAGCACGTGCTCGACGCGCTCGACGCCGTGGCGAAAGACAAGCCGGACGACTACCGCGCGGCGTGGCGCGCCTTCGGCCCGATGCTCAAGCAGGGCGTGACGACGGACTTCGAGCACCGCGCGCGCCTGGCCAAGCTGCTCCGGTACGAGAGCACCGCGGGCGACACGCTGACGTCGCTGCCCGAGTACGTCCAGCGGATGAAGGAGGGGCAGGACTCGATCTACTACGCCATCGGCGAGTCGCGGAAGGCGCTCGAGGGCGCGCCGCACCTCGAGGGGCCGCGCAAGCGGGGCTTCGAGGTGCTGCTCATGACCGACCCCATCGACGAGTGGGCGGCCGAGTCGCTGCGCACCTTCGAGGGCAAGAATCTGGTCTCGGTCATGCGCGCGGACCTGAAGCTCGGCGACGGGGACGAGGCGAAGACGAAGGCCGAGGGCGAGCTGCTTCGCCCGCTGTTCGATCGCATCCGCGCGGTCCTCGGCGCGCGCGTCACCGAGGTGCGCGCGAGCGACCGGCTCACCGAGTCGCCTTGCTTTCTGGTCATGGCGGGCACCGGCCCGCACGGCTACGTCGAGCGGCTCTTGCGCGAGGCAGGCCGCGACGTGCCGAAGACATCGCGCATCCTCGAGCTCAACGGCGACCATGTGATCGTGCGCGCCTTGCAGGCGCTTGTCACCCAGGGTGACGCCGCGGCGCCGCGCGCCGCCGAGTGGATCGAGATCCTGTACGACCAGGCCCTATCGAGGACCCGAGCGGCTTCGCCCGGCGCATCACCTCGCTGCTCTCGGCCGCCTCGCAGGCGGTGACCTCGGCCACGCCCGCGCCCTGAGGAGCCATGGCCCCCGCCGCCGGCCTGTGCGAGACGTGCCAGCACTGTCACGTCGTCACGTCGGGCCGTGGCTCGGTCTTCATGAGGTGCCTCATGCACGACACCGACCCTCGTTTCCCCAAGTACCCACGCTTGCCGGTGACGCAGTGCGCGGGCTTTGCCAAGGCGGCGTCAAGCGCGGGCAAGGCCGGCAAAGCGCAAGAATGAAGCGCGGGGCAGCCTTCTACGTCTTACGTGTTACAGTTAAGAAGGAGCAGGTCATGTCCAAAGGCACTTCGCTTGCGCTCGTCGCCGGATTCACGGCGGTCGCGCTCACCGCGTTTCCGGCCACGGCTTCCGCGCACGGCGGCGGCGGCGGGGGTGGGCACGGCGGCGGCGGCGGTGGCGGCGGCGGTCACTACAGCGCTGGTGGCGGCGGTCACTATGGCGGCGGTGGCGGTCACTACGGCGGCGGCGGCTACGCTCGGGGTGTCGGCGGCGCGGGCTACGGTCGCGGCTACGGCGGCGCGGGCTACGGTCGCGGCTACGGCGGGTATGGTCACGGCTACGGCGGCTACGGCCACTTTGGGCACGCGTACATCGGGCCGGGCATCGGCTGGGGCCATCCGTACTGGGGCAACGGGCTCTGGGCGTGGGGTGGCGCGGGCTGGTACTGGGCCGCAGGGCCCTGGTGGGTCACGCCCGAGTATCCCGGCTGGGTGTGGATGGCCCCCCAGTGGCAGTGGGACGGCACCCAGTGGGTCTGGCAAGAAGGCTTCTGGACCCGCGGCTGAGAGTGTCCCGGAGAGAGATTGATCGCCAGGGCCGCCAAGACGCCAAATGGATGGGTTCAATCGTCTCCGCCAAACTCACTTGGTGCCTTGGCGATCAAATTCCACGGGTCTTCGCCGGGTCTTCGCCTTCGTTCAGCGGCCGGTCAGCTCGTCTTGCTGATCGGCGGCGGGAACCGGGAGAGGCCGTGGGCCTGGCCCACGCGGTTGCCGCCTTCGTCGTACGAGTAAAAGCCGCGCTGGGTCTTGCGACCGAGCCAACCGGCGGCGACGAGGTTGCGTAGCATCGTGGGCGCCCGATACTTGTCGTCGCCCGTCTCGCGGTGCAGCACGTCGGCGATCGCGAGGACCGTGTCGAGGCCGATCAAGTCGCTGAGCTCGAAGGGGCCCATCGGGTGGTTTAGGCCGAGCTTGGCGCCGGTATCGATGTCCTCAGGCGTGCCCACGCCCTCCTGCAGCGCGAAGCACGCCTCGCACAGCATCGGGAGCAGGATGCGGTTCACGAGAAAGCCGGGCGCGTCGCGGCTCGTCGTCGTCGTCTTGCCCATCTTGGCTGCGAGAGCGAGGGTGAGCGCGTGCGTCTCGTCGCTCGTCTGCACGGCGCGGACGATCTCGACGAGCTTCATGAGCGGCGGAGGGTTCATGAAGTGCATGCCGACGACGCGGTCGGGCCGCGACGTGGCGGCGGCCAGCTTGGTGAGCGAGATGCTCGACGTGTTGCTCGCGAGCCACTTGCCCGGCGCGAGAGCCGCGTCGCATCGCTTGAGCAGCGCGATCTTGAGGTCGGTGTTCTCGGTGGCCGCCTCGATGACGAAGTCGCACGGGCGGAAGTCTTCGGGCGTGATGGCCGGCTGGATGTGCCCGAGCAAGGTCGTTCGCGCGTCGGCGGAGAGCTTGCCCTTTTCGACCAGCTTGGCCAGAACTGCGGCGATGCGGTCTTTGCCGCGTGTCGCGATCTCGACCGTGGCGTCGACGAGGACGACGTCGAGGCCGCACGCCGCGGTCACCTGCGCGATGCCGCCTCCCATCTGGCCGGCGCCGAGGACGCCGACGGTCTTGATCGTGTCGAGCAGCTGCATGGCTGGCGCGAGGCTAGCACGCGCAGGGTGGCCGATTCATTGCGCGGTCACCATCGGGGGCGGCGGCGCCGGCACGTTGAAGTACTCCCACGCTGGCGTGTGATTGCCCTCGGTGGGCGGCTGGTTCCACAAATAGAGCGCGCCATAGGTCTCCACGGTGCCGCTCGACGTCTTGACCATGGCCGTGATGAAGAGCTGCGGTGACGACCCGAGGCGCGTCGAGCTGAAGACGATCCAGTAGAACGTGCGCCCGTCGGGCGTCGTCGTGGTCGACGGCGACCATTTGGGCCAGCTGTTGGTCACGCCGGGGCTCGATACGCCCGAGCATGCGGGCGGGTCGTTGGCGTGAAGGCGCGTGGGGGTGCCGCCCTTGCTCGGGATCACGTAGAGCTCGGCCTGCGCCTGGTTGTACATGCTGAGACCATTGGCGGCCTTGTCGAAGGCCAGGAAGGCGTCGTCGGGCGAGAACGACGGGTAAAACTCTTCGCTGTTGGGGTCCGTGGCGCCAGTGACCGGCGCGACGGCGCCGCCTTGCCCGTTGTTGTAGGGGACCGTGTAGAGATCGGCGATGGCGCCGGGATCCGAGGCGACGACGGACGCGAGGATGCTCCCGAGCCGGCCGTCGGTGACTTCGTTGGTGGCCACGTAGGCGATGGTCGTGCCGTCGTGGCTCCACGACGGGGCGCCGGGCAGGGGCTCGCTCGTGGGGGTCCCGGTGCGGGCGATCGTGCCGCGCGCCGCGCCCGCGTCGGCGGCGTCGAGGTTGATCCACACGAGGTCCGTGTCGTTGCTGGCGACCATCATGTGGTCGCCTGCGGACCAGTGGGCCTTGGAGACGGTGTTGATCCCGAGCGGCCCGTCGTTGAGCGAGGCGAGGCCACCCGCGCCGAGGAACGACGGCGTTGCGCCCACGGTGCCGGCGTCGGGGTTGATGAGGGCCGCGACGTCGCCATAGCCGGTGACGTTGGTGGCGAAGAGGGCGTAGTCGCCGTCGGGCGAGCCGGTGTGGCATCCGAGGCAGTCGCCGCTGCCGATGGAGACTTGCTGGACCTGCGAGGGGAGCAGCGTGTTCCCCACGGTCTCGTCGCCCACCTGGAAGCCCTTGAGCGACGTGCCGTCGGCGGTCGTCCAGTACACGATGGTGCCGGGGGCGTCGGCCGGTGCGACGCCGAAGGGGATGCTGGACCCGAGCGCGATGGCGGTGAGCGCTCCGCCGCTCAGCGCGCCGCCGCGGATCGAGACCGTCATCGCGACGTCGCTCGAATCGGCGCTGAGGGTGCTCCAGATGGTCTCCGACATCGTCCACGACGTGGCCGCGGTGTAGACGACGAGGTCCGATGTCTGGTTGGCGGCGTGGATGCGCAGCTCGAAGAGGTTCTCCCCCGACGGCGCGGTCCAGCGAAAGAGCGGCCGCAGCCAGTTGCGCGGCAAGAGGGCGTTGGGCGCGGGCTCGGTGAGGCAGGGACCGCCGCTCTGCGCGCCCTGCGAGGTGGGGCCGAAGAGGGCCGCCGCGTTCGAGGGCACGCTGCCGGCGCCCGCGTCGCTCTGGACCAGGACCGGCGCGGGGAAGTCGTCGTGGATCGTCAGCGCCGCGTCGTTGCCGAACGACGGCGCCGCGCCGCCATCGCCCACCGCGACGAGCGTGGAGCCGCCGTCCTCGGTCGCCGCGCCGTCTTCATCGCCCCCGCCGCTGCTCGCGCCCCCCACGAACCCACCGTCCGAATTCGACGCGCACCCCGCGGGCACCGCCCACGCCCCACCCACGATCCCGAGGCCCCAGGCGGCGTGCACGGCGCGCAGACGCATCCATCCAGTCTGCACCCGGCGCCCCCTCGTTCAAAGGGAACCGTCTAGCAGGCTGCTGAAGAGACGTTCGTGAAGAGAAAACCACAAGGACACAAGGGCCACCAAGGGAGGATTGCAGTCTGCAAGCCTCGTGTCCCTGGTGTCCTGGTGGTCAAATCCCTGAGTCCGTGAAACCTTGATATTTTGAGATCACAGGAAGACGGGAAGACGGGAAGACGGGAAGGTTTTCAGGCAAAACGATCCTTCCCGTCTTCCCGCCTTCCTGTTGAAATTCTTCGATGCGTCACGGACTCGGGGCACTAGGGCGCTTGTAGTTGGTAGCCCCAGAGGCGGGCCGACGCGTGGAAGCGTTTGCGGAAGAAGAGGAGGCCACCCGCGCCGTCGACCGACACCGTCGAGACCGCGGGGCCGAGCTGGGTCGGCTCGCCGAACTGCACGGTAAAGTGCACGTAGTCGACGAACGTCGGCGTCTTGGACAGCTTGAACCCGGCCGAGATCAGCGTGCCCGCATGGGTGTCGACCCAGGCGGATCCCTCGATCGTCTCGGGGCCACGCTCGCGGGGGGTGAACGCGATGCGCACGCGGCTCGGGTCCTGCGCGTCGACCTGCACTTGATCGAAGACGTAGCGCGGCTGCTCCTCGGCCAGCAGCGGCATGCGGACGCGCTTGCGATTCGGGTCGTTCTTGCGCTTGGCGTCGCGCTCGCGCGCATCGGCCTGGGCCTGGGCCGTCTTGTCTTCGCCGTCTTCGGTGAACGAGATGACGTTGAGCAAGGGCATGTCGCCCCCGTCGGGATCCAGGCGTGCTTCCATCGCCTTGACCGACTGGGCCTTGCCTTCGCCGTCGAGCGTCTCCATCTGGCCCTTCAACCGGTAGGTGGAGCGAGTGCGCAGCGTCTCGAAGCGGGCGGCGTACTCGGCCAGGCGCGCCATCAGCTCGGCGGCCGGAGCGTCGGCGCGGGCGCCGCGCGGGACGGCGACGGACGAAACCGCGGCGAAAAGAAGCAAGCCGTGGAGGGGTACGTTCACAGGCGGCACTGTGCCTCCGGAACCTGGAGGGCGCCAGCCGTTCTGGCGGTCAGCCGTATGCGCGCAAAAGTGCGTAGACGAGTACGCCCGTGACCGAGACGTAGAGCCAGAGGGGCAGCGTGTAGCGCGACACCTTCTTGTGCGCGGCGAGCCGCCCCGAGAGCGACAAGAAGAAGCTCGAGAAGATGAGCGGCAGGACTGCGGCCGACAGCACCACGTGCGTGACGAGGATGAAGAAGTACGCGGGCCGGATCGCGCCGTGCCCGCCGAACTTCGAGTCGCCGTGGACCGAGTGATAGACGATGTACGAAACGAGAAAGAGCGCCGAGGCGCCGAGGGCGCCCAGCATGCGCCGGGCGTGCGTGGCGAAATCGCGGCGCCGCACGGCCCGGTACGCGAGGACGAGCAGCACCGCGCTCGTGGCGTTGAGGCACGCGTTGAGCGCGGGCAGCGCCGCGATCCACGGCGGCGGCGCCTCGGCGTGACCGTGCCCGAAGATGACGACGATGAGGAGCGCGAAGGCGAGCGCACTGCCCACGAGGATGACCGTGACGGCGCGCTTGGCGCTGACGCCGCGCAGGGCGACGATCTGCATGGGGGCGGGCGAGGGGAGGTGAGGCGGGGGGACGTGAGACGACGACGTGGACATGGGCGAGAACCTCAGCTGAGGAGGGCGTAGGGTCCGCCGCGCTCGAGGGCACGCCGGTATGCGGGCCGCTCGTGGATGCGGGCGAGAAACTCCCAGAGCTTGGGGCGGGTCGCGTCGAGTCCCCCGCGGACGCTCGCGGCCTCGATGGGGAAGCTCATCTGGACGTCGGCGGCCGAGAACTCGGGGCCGGCGAACCATGTGCTCTTGGCGAGCTCGCCTTCGAGGTAGTCGAGGTGGAGGCGGATCTGCGGCTCGACGAACGACTTCTTCACGCCGTCGGCGATGCGCTTCACGATGGGCCGGAGTATCCCCAGCTTGGGCGCGCGCGGCACCTGCGTGAACACGAGCTTGAGGAGCAGCGGCGGCATCGCCGACCCCTCGGCGTAGTGCATCCAGTACGTGTACTTCAGGCGCTCCGGCGCCCCCGTGGCCGGCGCCAGGCGGCCGCCGCCGTACTTGTCGACGAGGTACTCGAGAATGGCGCCTGACTCGGCGAGCGTGATGTCGCCATCCGTGATGACGGGCGACTTGCCGAGCGGGTGGATGGCTCGAAGCTCCGGCGGCGCAAGCATCGTCTTGGGATTGCGGGCGTACCGTTGGACCTCGTAGGGCAGGCCCAGCTCTTCGAGGATCCAGAGAACGCGCTGCGATCGCGAGTTCTCGAGGTGATGCACTGTGATCATGCGTAGGTGGCCAGCATAGCCAGCATAGGGTGAGTAAAAGGCGACTGTAGTCGGTTTGCGCCTCTTGGCTCGCGAAGGCCCCTCTTGGATGTACGATGACTGATCGCATGCACGGCCCGATGGCCCGGCGACCGGTCACGTCCTTCGCCGCGCTGGGCGTGGCCGTGCTGGCGCTTCTCCTCCTCGCCGGGTGCGCGCGCGAGACGGGGCAGGTCCTCCGGCGCTGGACGCTCGACGTGCCAGGCGCCGCTCCGCGCGCCGTGGATCTGCCCGCGCGGCTGGAAGGCGTGATCCCGAGCCAGCTCCTCGTCTACCACCTGCGCACCACCGTCGCCCTGGAGCCTGCCCTCGTGGGCCACGACGTCGAGCTGGTCCTGCCGTACCTGTCGGCCTTCGCGACCGTGCGCGTCGACGGGCAGGAGGCGCGCCTCGTGAGCGATCCGGGGCCGGCGGCCGAATACGGAGGGACCGCGCCGCGGCGATGGCTGCTGCCGGATTCGGCGACGACGGGGCACGGGCCGATCACGCTCGCGATCGACGTGACCCACCGGTGGACCGAGAGCGCGCGCATCGACACGGCGCCAGAGCTCGTGGTGGCGGGGGGACCGTCGCCGCTGGCCGAACGAAATCGCCTCCTCAACCAGCAGGGGGCCTGGTTCGGCCTCATCGCGCTGTCGGAGGTGGGGGTGACGTTCCTGGCGGTCTTCTTCTGGGACCGCTCGCGGCGCGCGTATCTATGGTTTGCCATCCAGGCGCTGACGGCGTCGTACTACCCGGCGTACGTCGCGGGGCTGCCCGCGCCGTGGCTCGGGTGGACGATCGAGAACACGCTGCTCGCGCAAAGCCTCTGCGTCGCGCCGATCATCTCGGTGTACTTCACGTCGGCGTTCTTCGGGTTGCCCCGGCCGAGCCGCGCGTGGCAGGTGCTGCTCGCGGTGGGGCTCCTGTCGCCCCTGGGCGCCGTGGTGACCTATCTGACGTCGCAGCCGGGGTTTCTCGCGATCTCGTTTCCCTCGATCTGCGTCGTTCTCTGCGTCCTTTCGGCCACCCTGTATCAGATCGCGACCGGGATCCGCATGCTCCGCACGTACGGGGATCGACGCACGGTCATCCTCTTCTTGTGCTGCTGGTTCGCGCTGGGAGCCTCGGCCTGGGTCGACTTGCTTGCCTGGGCCGGCGGCCCGGAGGTCCTGTCGGGCGGCCGGCCGGCGTGCGTGGGCCTCGGGCTCTTCGGAATCTTCCAGTCGATCCTGCTGGGGCGCAGCCACTTTCGCTCCCTGGCCGACGCCGATCGCCTCAACGAGCGCCTCCGCGGGCAAGTGCACGACCTCGAGGCGCGCCAGAGCGAGATCCAGTCGCTCAACGAAGAGCTACGCCGCCAGATGGGCCGCCGCACGAGCGACATCCTGGCCGCGCTCACCGACAGCGACGGCGGCATCGTCACGTCGCTCAAGCCGGGCGACGTGGTCGACACGCGCTATCGCGTCGTCGCCGCGCTGGGCTTCGGCGGGATGGGCGCGGTCTACGAGGTCGAGCGTTTGAGCGACGGGCGCCATTTCGCGCTGAAGATGGCGCAGGAGCTCCGCGGGATGGCGCTCGCCCGGCTCGCGCGCGAGGCGCGGATCGCGACGCAGGTGCAGCACCCGAACGTCGTGTCGGTCGTCGACGCCGACGTCGCGCCGGCCGGCTTCGCGTACCTGGTCATGGAGCTCGTCGAGGGCGCGACGCTCGCCGAGTGCGGCAAAGGCAAGGGGACACCCTGGCGCCTGAGCGTGCTGCTTCAGGTGCTTCGCGGGGTGAAGGCCCTGCACGCGCAGGGGATCATCCACCGCGATCTCAAGCCGAGCAACATCCTGGTCGCCGAGGACGAGAGCGGCGCGCCCCACGTGAAGATCACCGATTTCGGGATCAGCCGCTGGATCGAGGAAACGCCGTTCGAAGACGCGGCGAGCCGGGAGCCCACGCGCGCGCATGGCCTGCCGGTCGCCTTGCCGCTCGCGGCGCCGTCCAAGGCCGAGACGCCCACCATCGCGGAGCCTCGCTCCGGCCCGCTGCGCGATGCGAGGAGCACCCCGCAGCTGACGCGCACGGGCCAGATCTCCGGGACGCCGGCGTACGTGGCCCCGGAGCTCGCCGGGGGCACGCAGCAGCTCTCCCCGGCGGTCGACGTCTTCTCGTTCGGGGTGCTCGCCTACGGTCTGCTTTGCGGTGAATCGCCGTTCGCCGAGCCGCCGTTTCTCGCTCGCCTCGACGGTCGCGACGTCCCGCCACCCGTTCCGGTCGCGGCGCATGGCCCCCCGATCCGGCCCGACCTCGCGACCGCCCTCGATACGTGCCTATCGCTCACGGGCGACGCGCGCCCAAGCGTGGACGAGCTCATCGCGCTCATCGAGGCGGACCTCTCCGCCTCGGATCCGAGGCAAGAGATCTGGTCGAGGAGCGAGGCCGTGCAGAGGGGCTAGCGAATGGCTTTGGGACGGCTGCCGCGACCCTGATCGAGCAGCTCGAAGATCCGCGTGATGCCGAGGGGGCGGCCCGTGCGGCCGACGACGCCGGAGCGGCGAAGCTCGTCGGCGATCTCGCGGAGCTTGAGGCCCCGCAGACGCATGTGGCGCACCACGGCGATGACGTTTTGCTCGGGCTCGTACGGCTGCAGCTGCATGCCGTCCGGCGAGAACCGGTAGCCCCACGGACAGCGGCCCCACAGAGCGCCGCGCGGGCGTTTGAGCTCGGCGGCGGTCATGGCCCGGAGCTTCAGGAGCATGGGCTCGTGGGCGACGAGAGCGCTGTCGACCTGCGCGCGGCAGTCGTAGTCCGCGTCGGTGCCCTTGGCCGATACGTAGACGATGCGGCCGCCGACGTGCCGGGCCAGGTGCTCCACGACCGTGCGCGACGTCGGGGCGCGGTCGAGCACACTGGGCTCGGCCACGCAGAGCACCTTGGCCCCGGTGGCGGCGAGCGACGCGAGCGCGACGAGAATGGCCGGGCGATCCTCGATGCGGGCCGAGGTGGCGCCGTCGACGTGCCAGCCGACAACCCCCGTCCCCTGACGTTTGGCCCAATCGCGGATGGCGCGACGCTGGGCATTTTCGGACGAACCGTACGCACCGGCGCCACGCCGGAGGTAGGCGACAGCTCCCTTGGAGGCGCGAGAGGAAGAGGGCTTCATATACGGGGGCCCATCTTTGCATGAGCTTCCTTATCTCGCGCAAGCTCTCTTTCGGGCGGGAGGCAATATTAATATCGTCAAGGGTCCTCCCGGGGCGATGCGTCACGCCTCCGTGCGCGCGCGCCGGGGCGGCGCGCCGCTGCGGACCGCCTTGCGGTGGGCCGCGGGCGAGACGCCGCGCCACCTCCGAAAAGCGCGAGAGAACGCTCCCAAGCTCGCGTATCCCAAGCGCTCCGCGACGTCGGTCAGCGAAAGGTCAGAGTCGTCGAGCAAGGAGACCGACAGCTCCGATCGCACCTCGTCGACCAGCTCTTGGAGTGACGTTCCCTCTTCTTGCAGTCGGCGCTGGAATGTTCGTTCGCTGACGGCCAAACTTTTTGCCAGCGTGGGCAACCCGATCGGCCCCGACCGAAACAGTTGCGCAAGACGTCGACGGACATCGTACGAAAAACGCTTGTAGTTTTGGGATGGCGGCATGCGCATCACGAGGTCGCGCAGGTGCCGATCGAGCACGGCACAGAGGTTCGCGTCGGCTGTGGCGAGCGGCGCGCTCAGCCAGTGAGCGTCGAACGCCAGCTCGTTGGCGGGCCTGTCAAACTGGACAGGGGCCGCGAAGATTCGCTGATGCTCGGTCACGTCGGCGGGCCGCGGGTGCTGGAAGGCGACTCGGACCAATGGTTTGCGCATGCCGAGGCCCCGCTCGGCCAGCTTGAAGACGCCCGCCAGGAGCGCCTCGCAACGGTGCCGGTGATGGGCCGCCTCCGACGGATCGATCCGGTAGCCGAAGACGGCGACGTCGCCCGTCACCGTCAGGCTCACCTCGGCCTCGGGGTAGAGGGGCGCGACGAGGGCGTGCAGATCCTCGTACGCCTTCGCGAGTGTGGGGCGGCTGATGAAGGCGTAGTCGACGAGATCGACGACGCCGGGGCCCGTACGCTCGCCCACGTGGAGGCCGAGCGCGTCGTCGCCGCTCCTTGCGGCGGCCAGGTCGTAGACCTTGGCGAGCAGGCGCACCGGGATGCGCGCCAGCGGGTCGGCCAGCTGGTCGACGTCGATGCCGGCGGTGCGGCAAAGGTCGCGCGCGCCGACGTCGACCACACGGGCCGCGTCGAGCTCGCGGATGAGAAACTGGGCACGCAGGCTCGGGACCGTGGCTTCCGAGGGCGGCGCCGTGCGCATGGCTGCTCTGATTCTAGTGGTGGAAGGCAACCCTTCCTAGTATCGCACCTCGCCCGACCTTGATGCGCTCAGATGGCTCCGCCGCCCGACCGGATCCGGGCCTCGATCGACGCTCGGGCGGCGGCCTCGCCGCCTTCGCGCTGCAGGCCTTCTTCGCCCACGCGCCGCACCAGCTCGCGCAAGCCCCACTCGACTTGCCCGCCGACGCGCCGCTCGAGCAGGCGCCCCGAGGCCAGCATCGCCGCGCGGTGGCGTTCGATTTCGGCCTTCAGCTCGGCGACGCCGTCCCCCCGCGTCGCGCTGGCGAGGAGCACTTCGACAGAGGCCGACGCGACGCCCGCCCCGCGCGCAGCGCCCAACGCCGAGAGCAGCTCGAGCCTCGCCCGGCGGGCCGTCTCGCCCATGTCGCTCTTGTTCACGAGCACGACGTCCGGGATCTCCATGATCCCGGCCTTGAGAAACTGCAGCGAATCGCCCGATCCGGGTTGCACGACGAGCACCACCGTATCAACGACGTACTCCACGTCGGTCTCGCTCTGCCCGACGCCCACCGTCTCGACGAGGACCCAGTCGAACGCTGCCCCGAGAACCATCGTGGCCGCCGGGGCGGCGCGGGCCAGGCCGCCCAGGTGACCGGCGGTGGCGAGCGAGCGAACGAAGAGGCCCGCGTCTTCGGGGCGGCTATCGATGCGGGCGCGGTCGCCGAGCAGCGCCCCGCCGGAGCGCTTGCTCGAAGGATCCACGGCCAGTACCCCGACGGTGGCTCCCGACGCGCGGACCACGTGGGCCAGCGCGTTCACCAGGCAGCTCTTTCCGACGCCGGGCGGACCGGTGAAGCCCACGCGCCGCCCGTCGACGCGACCCGGCCCGAGGGCGCGCAGCAGCGCGGCGACTCGGGGGCGCGCCTCGGGCCGGCGGTCTTCGACGAGATTCAACCCGCGCGCGACGGCGGCGCGCTCGCCCGCCCGAATGCCGTCGGCCAGGGCCTCGAGGTCGTCCGGCAGGCCCGCGGGAGCATCAGCTGACGGCATGGGCGCGATGAACGAGGTCCGCGAGGTCGTCCATGATCGTGCCGAGGGCAAAGTCCTTGGGCGTGTACACACGCGCCACGCCCTTGGCCTCGAGCGCCCGTGCGTCGAGCTCGGGGATGATGCCGCCGACGACGACCGGGACGTTCGTCGCCCCCGCGGCCCGCAAGGCTTCGATCACCTCGGGCACCAGATCCATGTGCGACCCGGAGAGCACGCTGAGGCCCACGAGGTGCACGCCCTCTTCGACCGCGCTCTGGGCGAGCTGCGCCGCGGTCACGCGGATGCCCTGGTAGACGACCTCGAACCCCGCGTCGCGTGCACGAAGGGCGATCTGCTCGGCGCCGTTCGAGTGGCCATCGAGGCCGGGCTTGCCGATGAGCACCTTGACGTTGCGCCCGAGCCGCTCGCCGAGCGCCTTGACCTTGGCGCGGATCGGCGCGAGCGACTCCTCGCTCCCCCCGCCAGCGGCGCGCCCCACCCCCGTGGGCGCGCGGTACTCGCCGAGCACGTCGCGCAGTGCTCCTCCCCACTCGCCGGTCGTCACGCCCGCCTTGGCGGCCGCGATGGACAGCGGCATCACGTTGTCGCCCCGGGCGACGCCCTGGCGGAGCGCGTCGAGGGCCTTTTTGACGGCCCCTTCGTCGCGGGCCGCGCGCCACTTGCGCACCTGCGCCACCTGCGCCGCTTCGGCCTCCGGGTCGAGCGCGAGGATGGCCCCGGCGCCGCCCGTCCCCGTCGCGAGCAGCGGCGAGGGCGTCGTCTCCGTGTGCACGTTGACGCCAACGACCTTGCGCGTCCCGTCCTCGATCTCCCGGACGCGGACCGCGTTCGACTCGACCAGGCGCTCCTTGATGTAGCCGCTCTGCACGCACGCGACAGCGCCCCCCAGCCGCTCGACCTCCTGCACCTCGCTCCAGGCCGCGTCGGCGATCGCCCGGGTGCGGTCGGCGATGACGTGCGAGCCGTCGAAGATGTCGGGGTACTCGAGCAGATCCGTCTCGTACGCGAGGACCTGCTGGCACCGCAGCGACCACTGCTGGTCCCAGGGACGCGGCAGACCGAGCGCCTCGTTCCACGCCGGGAGCTGCACGGCGCGCGCGCGCACGTCCTTGCTGAGCGTGACGGCGAGCATCTCGAGCAAGATCCGGTACACGTTGTTCTCGGGCTGCGCCTCCGTCAGGCCGAGCGAGTTGACCTGCACGCCGTAACGAAAGCGCAGGGCCTTCGCGTCGGTCACGCCGTACCGCTCGCGCCCGAGGCGCTCCCAGAGCGAGGCGAGCGCGCGGAGCTTGCACACCTCTTCCACGAACCGCAGGCCCGCGTTGACGAAGAACGAGAGCCGCGAGATGACGGCGGTCATGCCGGCAAGACCGAGCGCGCCCGCGTCGCCCGTCTTGCCCGCGCTGCCCCCCTTGCCGGCGTCGCGGACGGCGTCGAGGACGGCAATCGCGGTGCTCAGCGTGTACGCGATCTCCTGAACGGGCGTGGCCCCGGCTTCTTGCAGGTGGTAGCTGCAGAGGTTCATCGGGTTCCAGCTCGGCACGTTCTCGACAGCGTAGACGATGGTGTCGCTCGTCAGCTTGAGGCTCTGCGCCGGCGGAAAGATGTACGTTCCCCGCGACAGATACTCTTTCACGATGTCGTTTTGCGTCGTGCCCTGAAGGACCTTGGGGTCGACACCGCGCTCCTCGGCCAGGGCGATGTAGAGGGCGAGCAGCCAGGGGGCCGTCGCGTTGATCGTCATCGACGTGTTCATCGTCTCGAGGGGGATGCCCTCGAGCAGGGCGCGCATGTCGCCCAAATGGCTCACGGGCACGCCCACTTTGCCCACCTCGCCCCGCGCCAGGGCGTGGTCCGGGTCGTAGCCGAGCTGGGTGGGGAGGTCGAAAGCGACGCTGAGTCCCGTTTGACCCTTGGCCAAGTTGGCCCGATAGAGGGTATTGGAGGCGGCCGCGCTCGAGTGTCCCGAGTACGTCCGCATGATCCACGGGCGGTCACGGGGGGGCTTGGGGCCCCTGGGGGCGGCCGGCGTTCTTGTCTCACCCATTGCGCTACCCTTACTACGCGCGTCGCAAAGCGGCGCCAGAGGCGATCATGAAGGAAACGAAAGTCGATCACGTCCCGGATGTCGTGCCGATCGGCTCGGTCCCGGCGCTCGGAGTCGTCCCCAAGCGCATGCACGCATGGGTCGTGCGCAAGGAGACGCACGGCGAGCCCCTCCAGTCGTTCCGGGAAGAGGTGGTCGAGACTCCGGAGCCGGGCCCCAACGAGGTGCTCGTGCTCAGCATGGCGGCGGGCGTGAACTACAACGGCGTCTGGGGAGGCATGGGCAAGCCCGTCAGCGTCCTCGACGTGCACAAGCACCCGTTCCACATCGGCGGCTCCGACTGCGCGGGCATCGTGTGGAAGGTGGGCGTCGCGGTGCGCCGCTGGAAGGTGGGCGACGAGGTCGTTCTGCACTGCAACCAGACGTGCGGCGAATGCCCGTCGTGCAACGGCTACGACCCGATGGGCTGCGAGAACCAGAAGATCTGGGGCTACGAGACGCCGTACGGCAGCTTTGCCCAGTTCACCCTCGCGCAATCGCAGCAGCTGATGCCCAAGGCGCCGAACATGACGTGGGAAGAGTCGGCGAGCTACGCGCTCGATCTCTGCACGGCCTACCGGATGCTGATCGATCGCGCCGCGCTGCGGCCGGGCGAGACGGTACTCGTGTGGGGCGGCGCCGGGGGCCTCGGCACCTTTGCCTGTCAGCTCGCGCGGATGATTGGCGCGATCCCGGTCGCCGTCGTGTCCAGCCCGGACAAGGCCGAGATGGCGCGCAAGTTCGGCGCCGTGGGCACGATCAACCGCAAAGACTTCCCCAACCTGGCGTACACGCCGAACGAGACGCCCGAACGCAAGAAGGCGCGTCTCGACGCGGCCAAGGCGTTCGGCAAGGCGTTCATGGCCGCGGCGGGCACGACCCGCGGGCCGGACGTCGTCTTCGAGCACCCGGGCCAGGAGACGTTCCCGACGAGCGTGTTTCTCGCGAGCCGCCTCGGCCGCATCGTCATCTGCGCGGCGACGACGGGGTTCGACCTCACCTTCGACGTGCGGCACCTCTGGATGCGGCAAAAAACGATCGTGGGATCGCACTTTGCCCACGCCGAGGAGTGCTGGCGGGCCAACGAGCTCGTTCTCAACGGCACCATCAAGCCCTGCATGACGGCGGTGTACACGTACGCCGAGATCCCCAAGGCCCACGACGACATGATGAACAATCGGCACATGGGCAAGCTTTCGTGCCTGGTCAGCGCGCCCCGGACGGGGCAAAAGACGCTGTCCGAGATCGCCTAGACGCAACGCACTACCCACGACTTCACACGTGCTTCTGGAGACTCCCGACGGCCATGACCGCTTCCACCCAGTCCACTGAGCCCAAGCCCGACCTGCCGGCCCCCGACAGCGTCATCACCAAGGCCGCGTCCACGCGCAACGAGGCGATTCTCGCGCGCCTCAGCACGCGCGAGATCGACCTGCGGCCCAAGTTCTTGCTGCAGATGGCGCACCTCACGTGCCCGGCCACCGTGTGGAAGTACGTGGAGAGCGCCGCGACGCGCAGCTTGGCCAACCTCATCATGCTCGACCTGGAAGACAGCATCCCCCGGGGCGACGACGCCAAGCTGGCGCAGGGCCGCGCCAACGTGGTGCACGCGCTCAACACCCTCGACTGGGGCCCGCGGCTCCGGTTCTTCCGGCCGCGCGGGCTCGCGCTCGACCCGAAGCACGAGGACATCGCGGTCGTCGTGGCCGCGGCAGGCAAAAACCTCGATGGCCTCATCTTCCCGAAGACCGAGACCCCCGACGAAGTGCGCAGCATCGACGCGACGCTCTCTGCCCTCGAGCGCAAGCACGGCCTGGAAGAGGGCAAGATCAGCATTCAAGTGCTCATCGAGAGCGTGAGCGCCGAGGAGCAGGTCTTCGAGATCGCGCGGGCGTCCGGGCGCTTGAGCGCGCTCATCTTCGGCGCCTACGACTACTGGGGGTCGCTCCGGATGGTCGGCGAGCCGTACCACACCGACCACCCGCTCGTGGCGCACGCGCGGGCGCGCATCGTGAAGGCGGCGGCCAGTGTCGACATCCCGGCCATCGCCGAGATGACGCTCAACTACCCGACCAAGGACAAGTCCGAGGTCGAGAAGCAGGCGGCGCTCGACGAGTGCCGTCGCGACGCGCTCATCGCGAAGAGCTTCGGCTTTCGCGGCAAGTGGACGGGCATCCCGGCGCAGACGCAGATCGCGCTCGACGTGTTCTCGATGGATCCGGCCGTCATCGAGCGGGCCATCCTCGAGGCCAAGGCGTTCCTCGACGCCGAGCGCAAGGGCCTCGGCGCGACGATGATCGACGGCAAGATGGCCGACCGCGCGACGGACCGGATCAACCGCGTCGCTCTCAAGACGGCCTACGCGCTCGGCAAGATCGACGTGGCGACCGCCGTCGAGCTCGGCCTCAGCTGAGCGCCCCGGGAGACCGCGATGACCAACGCCGACCCTCTTTCTTCCGTACGCGCGGCCATCGAGGCCATCGACGGCCTGTACCGGGTGGCCCGCGAGCGGGTGCGCGCCAAGGTCGTCGTCAATGGCGCGCTCGACGGCTCGGCGCTCGAGCGCGAACAGCTCGCGGCGCACGCGCTCGCGTACGTCGCGACCGACCTGGCGGCGTGCCGTCAGCTCGTCGAGTGGGCGTCCAAGCACCCGGGCGACGGCACGCACGCGGTGACGCAGGCCTACGTGGCCGACGTGGCGCGCGGGCTGCGCAGCGTCGTGTGGCTCGGCGCGACCGAGACGTACGCCGTCACGGAGCTGCACGTGACGCCCGCCGACATCGAGGCGACGGTCGGCGCCCCGGCCATCGCGCGGTGGGCCGACGAGCAGGCCGCTGGCGACAAATACGTGGCGCTCGCGCGCGCACACGCGGCGGGCGCTTCGATCCCCCTCGGCCTCGACGACGACACGCTCGTCATGATGCGCGATGAATTCCGCAAGTTCGTGAGCGACCGCGTGCTGCCGATCGCGCAGGGCATCCACCGCAAGGACGTGCTCATCCCGATGGAGCTCGTCCGGGCCATGGGCGAGATGGGCGTCTTCGGCATCACGATCCCCGAGGCGTACGGCGGCCAGGGGCTCGGCAAGATTGCGATGTGCGTCATCACCGAAGAGCTGTCGCGGGGCTACATCGGCGTCGGCTCGCTCGGCACGCGGGCCGAGATCGCGGCCGAGCTGATCCAGCACGGCGGCACCGAGGAGCAGAAGCAAAAGTGGCTGCCCGCGATCGCGGCGGGCACCGTGCTTCCCACGGCGGTCTTCACCGAGCCCGATCACGGTAGCGACCTGGCGCACCTGAAGACGCGAGCCACCCGGCAGGGCGACGGCGCGTGGCGCATCGACGGCAACAAGACGTGGATCACGCACGCCTCGCGCGCGACGCTGATGACGGTGCTCGCGCGCACCGACCCGTCCAAGCCGGACCACAACGGCCTATCGATGTTCCTCGCCGAGAAGAAAGCGGGCACCGAGACGGCGGAGTTCGTGGACGCGGGCCTCAGCGGCACGGAGATCAAGGTCCTCGGTTACCGGGGGATGAAGGAATACGAGCTGTCGTTCGACGGCTTCGTCGTCCCGGCCGAGGCGCTGCTCGGCGGCGACGGGGGTCTCGGGACGGGGTTCCGGCGGCTGATGACCACCTTCGAAAGCGCGCGCATCCAGACCGCGGCTCGCGCCATCGGCGTCGCGCAAGCCGCGCTCGACGAGGCGGCCAAATACGCGCGCGAGCGCGTCCAGTTCGGCAAGCCGCTGCTCGAGATGCCGCGGGTCGCGCGCAAGCTCGGTCGGATGATCGCGCTCACGCATGCCGCGCGGCAGCTCACGTTCTACTCCGCGCGGATGAAGGACTCGGGAAAGCGCTGCGACCTCGAGGCGGGGATGGCCAAGCTGCTCGCCACGCGGGCCGCGTGGGAGTGTGCCGACGCCGGTGTGCAGATCCACGGCGGCAACGGGTACGCCGAGGAGTACACGGCGTCGCGCCTCCTGGTCGACGCGCGCGTGCTCTCGATCTTCGAGGGCGCCAACGAGATCCAGGCGCACGTCATCGCGCGCCGCCTCGTGGAATAGGAAACGACTGGGCGCAATGGGACCCACCGGCGAGCAAGGAAAGCGCACATGACGAAAGGCTATCGGTCGCCGCTCTATGGACGGACGCTGGACGAGTTCGAGGTCGGCGCGACGTACGAGCATCCGTGGGAGGTGACGGTCGACGTCGGGCACATGGCGCTCGCCGCCGCGAGCTTCCTCGACGCGTCGCCGGTGTTCGCGAGCGCCCGTTTCGCGCGCCGGCTTGGCTTCAAGGACCGACCGGTGCACCCGCTCATGCTGCTCAACTTCGGCCTCAGCTTCTCGGTGCACGACGTGTCGGAGCAGGCGATCGCGCACCTCGCGTACATCGACGTGCGCTTTCCCGATGCGTGCTACGCGGGCAACACGCTCCGCGCTTCGAGCACCGTGCTCGGCGTGAAGCGGGCGAGCGAGGGCGAGCGGGGCGTCGTGCACGTCCGCACCGTCCTCGTGGCCGAGGGGCCGAGCGCATCCGACGGCGCGCGCGTCGTCTGCCAGTTCGAGCGCAAGGTCCTGGTGAAGGCGGGCGCCGCGATCCACCCGCCGAGCGCCGCCGTCGCGGCCAAGGGTGCCGCGGCCGAACCGTCGGCGCCCGTCGCGCGTACGCCGCCGGGGCTAGAGCTCGAGAAGGCGCTCGGGCTGGGGCACGAGCCCGCGGGCCGAGGCTTCGCCGGGTTCTTCGAAGACTTCGCGCCGGGCGACGTGATTTGCCACGACATCGGGCGCACCGTGAGCGAAGCGGAGCACATGCAGCTCACGTACATGTTCCGAAACAGCCACCCGCTGCACTTCGACGAGCCGTACGCGCGCTCGGGCTTTGCCAAGACGCGTGTCGTGTACGGAGGCCTCGTCTTCGGATGGATCGCGTCGCTGGCCAGCCGCGACACGAGCGGCAACGTGCTGTGGGAGCTGGGGTACGACAAGGGCGCCCACCCCGCGGGTGTCGTCGCGGGCGACACCCTCTACGCCGCCAGCCGCGTGCTCCGCGTCGAGGCGCTCACCCCCGAGACGGGCGCCGTCACCTTCAAGCTGGTGGGCACCAAGAACGCCAAGCCGTCCGCGCTTCTCGATGGCGGGGCCGACCTCTTCACCGAGGAGCTGGGCAAGAAGGACGCTGACGGGAAAGTGAGCAAGGTGAAGGACAAGGTGTTCGAGATCGAGCGCACGGCGCTGATGCGTCGACGCGCCTGAAGGGGCGCTGCCCACGTCTTCGGCCCGCGTGGCTGTGTTCCCTGTTTCATTAGACAGCCTTTGGGCTCATATTCATGAGCTGTGCTGCGACCCATTTGCGCTTCGAGCGCTCTCTGTGCGTTGACGATAGCCTGCGGCGGTGGGGCTCCGCCTCCCGCTGCCACCGCTCCACTTCCCGTCGCAAGCGAGGCGCCCGCCCCGCCGCCGGCCGCGCCCCCGCCCGTCGCTTCCGCGACGCCTGCGCCGCCTTCGCCCCCGGAGCCGGACACCTACGAAGACCTCGGTGAAGCCCACGACCCGGCGACGCTGACGCCGCTCTTCACGAAGAGCACACGCCCCTCGTTCCCCAAGGCGACGGCCGACGAACGCGCGTGCTGGCAGAGCGTCGGCGTGACGGGCGACGCCGGCAAGGACTTTCACGCGCTCACGGCGAGCTGCGGCACGCCGACGGGGGCCGTGGAATACGCGTCCCCGGCGGTCGGCAAGCTGCACTCCGTGCACGACAAGCGCGACACGTTCAACCTCAAGATCCAGGGCGGCCTTTGCTATCGCTTCTTCGGCGTCGCCGACGGATCGATCAAAGACCTGGATATCTTGATCGAGCGCAAAGGCGGAGACCTCGTCGGCGACGACAAGACGAACGGTCCGGTCGCCATCATCGACTCGGACAAGACGTGGTGCATGGACCACGACGGCGACTACCAGTTCCTGGTCGAGGTGGACGGCACCGGTACCGGCAACTACGTGTTCGGCGTCTGGGCCAAGCCAAAGAAGTAGCGCCCCGCCTCAGCGCGTATCGTCGAGCGTGTCGCGCATGAAGACCAGCAGCGTGCGCCGCTCGTCGGGCGTCAGGTGCAGCGGGCGGATCTCGGGATCTTGATTGGGGACATCGAGGCCGAGGCCTCGCCCCCCGCCGCGGTCGTAAAAGTCGACGACCTCTTCGAGGGTCGGGTAGCGCCCGTGGTGAAAGTACGGCGCGGTGCGACCGACGTTGCGCACGGTGGGCACGCGAAAGGCGCCGTTGCGACCGCGATCGGAGTCGACGACGGAGCCGCCGGGACGGTCCGGCACGCCGAGAACCGCGAAGACTGGCGCGGTGAAGTCGGGCGGGCGACTCCCGCCGAACACCGGGGGCACGTGGCAGCGCGCGCAGCGACCCTTGCCGGCGAACACGTCGAGCCCCGCGGACTCGTCGGGCGCGAGCGTCGCGAGCTCGCCCCGCGCGAGGCGATCGATGCGCGCCTTGCCGGGGACGAGCGCGCTCGCTTCGTACGCCGCCAGAGCGAGGCCGACGTCACCTGTCGTGGGGGCGAGGCCGAACGCGGAACGAAACTGCGCCGCGTACGTCGGATCCGAGCCGACGAGCCCTACGATGTCGGCGTCGGACAGGCCCATCTCGGCGGTGGTGTGGATGACCATCAGCGCCTGCGCGTCGGCCGTGCGCACGCGACCGTCCCAGGTGAGCGCGGCTTGCAGGGGCGCATAGAGCAACGAGGGTGTATTGCGGCGCAGCGCCACCGAGGGATCGCGTGACGAGGGCGCCGCGAGCCCGTCGCTGAAGGCGCGCGAGGGAACGTGGCAGGTGACGCAGGCGCGGGATCGATCGGGCGACAAACGCACGTCCTCGAAGAGACGGCGGCCGAGCTCCGCCTGCGCGGCGTTCGTCGGGGCGGTCGGGCGGGGGAGCGTGAGGGCGCTCGGCTCGGGCGCGTCGCGGAGCGGCCGGTTCTGCAGCGTCGTCTCCAGGCCACGGTCGCGCAGCGCGAGGCGAATGGCCCTTCCGAGCACGCCGGTCGCTCGCACGAGCGCGCCGCGTCCGGTCACCTCGGCGAGGCGCTTCACATCGCGAAGGCGTGCGAGCGGCGCGATGGCCTCGTCGACGCGGAGCTCCATCGCGGCGGTCCCGGCCTCGAGAAAGTCGACGAAGCCCGCGACGTCCGCGGCCGCCGCGTCGTCCCCCTCGGGCACGAACGACGTCGACTCGAGGATGGCCTGTCCGAGTTGATATGCCGCGTCGGAGAGCGCTTGCCCGGCGGCCTTCGGTGGAAGGTCGTTGCGTCCGAGGACGTCCTGCGTGACGCGGAACGCGCCTTCGAGGTTCATGGCGGCGTCGCGCTGCGCGCTGCAGTCATGCGCTTGCATCGCGCGGTCGAGCGCGCTGATGGACCCGCCCGTCTCCTGGATGGCGATCTGCGAGCCGAACGCGGCCTCGCCGGCGATCTTCAACCACGCACGCCACACACCGAGAGAAGCCGTCGCGCTGCGGCGGATCGCGAGGTATGCGGCCCTCTCTCCGCAGGCGTCGACGAGGCGATGGCTGGCGGCGGCCCCGTCACGTGCGTAGCCGCGCAGCACCACGGTCGCGGGCGTACCGGGCAACGCGACCGCGACGCCAACCGCGGACGGCGTCGTGGCCGCGTTCGAGGGCGCTCCCGCTTCGATCGACAGCGCCGCAGTCGACGAGCGAGAGCAGCCGGCGCCGTAGACCGCGATCAGAAAGACGGCCGCTCGCGTCAGTCCTGGTAGCCGGACGTGGCGACTCCGGACGCCGTGAAGATCGTCTGGCATTGCTGGATGAGGTTCTGATTCACCGGGACGGTGGGCGGCGCGGGCGGTGTGAGGTTGGGCGTCGCCGTCGTGAAGTCGAAGACGTCCCACGGGACGAGCGCGTTCGCGTCGCGCTTGGTCAGCGCGGGCAGCCCGAAGCGCGCCTCGATGAACCGGAGCACCGAGGTGTGGTCGTAGACCTGATGACCCACGTAGTGGGCCTTTGCATACGGCGAGATCACCGCGAACGGCAGCCGGATGCCGTATTCGTCGAACCCGCCGTAGACGCCGCCGTCGGGCATCGCGAGCTTCGGGCCGATCGAGTCGGGCGCGCACGCGTGGGGCGGCACTTCGTGGTCGTAGAGGCCGCCGTGCTCGTCGAAGAGCACGAACACGGCCATGTGGGGCCATTGCGGGCTGGCGACGAGCGACGCCAGCACCGAAGAAAGCCACGCCTCGCCCACCTGATTGACGGCGGGCGGGTGCTCGTCGATGCCCTGGTAGCTCTCCTTCTCGGTGCCCGGATCGACGAACGAGACGCTGGGCAGCGTGCCCGCCTGCGCCGCGGTCGTGAATTGGTCGAAGGACGTCGCGACGTTGGGCCCGTACGAGCTGAAGTTGGGGGCAAGGACGAAGAGGTCGGCCGTCGCGAACCCGTCGGAGTCGGCGTACGCCTCCCACGAGACGTGCTGCGCGTTGAGCGAGTCGAGCACGAGCGGCGACGTGGGCTTGGGGAAGGCTCCCGTCGTCGTCTCGCCCCACGATGTCGCTCCGTACAGGTACTCGCGGTTGGGCCACGTGGGCCCGGGCACGGAGGCAAAGTAGTGGTCGCCGATCGCGAAGTTGCTCGCTGCCCAGTACCAGAAGGGCAGGTCGGCCTGCGTGTCGTAATAGATCATGGCCCGCGAGCCGCTGAGGAAACCTGGCGGCCCCAGCATCGGGTCTTCGTGCGTGCCGTCGTTCGCGATGGCAAAGCCGGTCATGCCGCCGTCGGCGATCTCCGTGTGCGTGCCGTCCCAGGTGTGGTTCGTGTCGGCGAAGCAATAGACGCCCGGCGCGCCGCCGTCGTCGTAGTCCGCGTGCACGAACGGCACGGGTCCGCCGTCGATCCCGGGGTTGGTCGCCGACGCGGGAGCGACGTCGACGCCCGTCCAGCCCTCGTTGTTAATGTCCTGGAAGTAGTGATCGAACGAGCGGTTCTCCATCATGATGACGACGATGTTGTCGATGGGGATCGTGGCGCCGTTCGGCGCCGTGGGGTCCTGCGTTGCGCTCGCGAGGGACCCGGCGTCGAACGCGCAGGCCAGCCGCGCCTCCGAGGGAGTGAGCGGGCCGGTGGGGCCCGTGTCGGCGGCGGCGCCGCCATCCGACGACGCCGAGGGTCCGGCGCTGGTGCTCGAGCACCCGAACGCCGCGCACGACGTGACGGCGAGGATCAGGGTTCGCAGGGAAGGGGACCGCATGAAGGACGCACTCATGACTTTACCGTGGCAATCGTCTGCCAAGCGGAGCGCTCAGCCAAGTGACAGCTGTGGGACTTTTCCGAGGCCGAGGCTCTAGGGCTTCGTGAAGCGGCCGTCGAGCGCGATCGCGGCGTTGGCCATCATCGCCGTCTCGCGGAGCAGGCGCAGCGCGGCGTCCTGGTCGGCACCCGCGGGCGTCTGCGCGAGGATGACCTCGGCGAACGCCTGCGCGCTCGCGTGGATCGCGTTGTAGCTTGCCACCTTCTCGGGGGTGGCATGGTGATGGTGAAAGACGTAGTCGGGGTCGAAGTTCTTGTGGCCCATCGGAGCGCCTCCAGTCAGCCATATACCACTAAGCGACGCGCCGGAAGACGACGCCGATGTCCATGGCGCTGGGCGCGCGCGCATTCCACTCGGACGCGTCGTACCAGTCGAGGTGCAAACGTTCGAGCTGGGGCAGGAAGATGTAGCGGAGCGCCCAGGCCGTGAACCGGGGGAAGTGCTTCATCACGAAGACGAACACGCTCGCCGCGGGCTCCGTGTTCGACTGCTTGTGCACCTCGAACTTCTCGAGCACGTAGCCGGCGCGCTCGATCTTCGTGCGTAGCTCGGTCGCGTCGTACCTTCGCACGTGGCCCATGTAGCGGTCGTACGAGCAGAAGTACTTCATCTGCATCGGCACGGTGAGCGCCAGGTGCCCCCCGGGCTTGGTGATGCGGGCAAGCTCGCGCAAAAGGCCCTCGTCGTCGGGGACGTGCTCGAGGACCTCGAAGAGGCCCACGAGGTCGAACGTCCCGTCGGGAAACTTGTGGTCCTGCACGAGGCCGTGGTGAGTGATCGCGCCGTGCTTGGCGAGGACGTCGAGCGCCACCTTGGACAGGTCGCACACGTGGGTGCCTTCGACCGGAAAGCGCGGGAACACGCCGGGCCCGAGCTCGAGCCGGCTCGGCGACTTGTACGCGAGCTCTTTGAACGCCGGCCACCACGGGAGGCGGTTGGGGAGCAAGAACGGCATCCGCGCCCACAAATCCTCGTAGAGCGACTCGTTGTAGGCGGTCGCGTTCTCCATCGCTTCTGTCATGGCTTGGGACCTCGTGAGAGCGTAGAACCGGCCGGGGCGGGATACGGCGTCAGGAGCTCGAGCCCCTGCGCGGTGCCTCCGAGCACGATGGCGTGCGTCGGGTCGAGGATGGTGACGCCGAGCATGTGAGGAAGCCCGTCCGAAACCGCGTCGACCTGCACTTTGTAGGCGCCCCGTGAAATCGTTTCTCCTGACTGCAACGGCGGACGCGGTCCGGCGAGCGCGCGCTCGAGGTAGGAGCCGAGAAACCCCTCGCCGCGTCGCAGCACGAGGTGCTGGCGATCGGGGTAGCTCACGTCCGAGTAGTCGCCGGGACCCGGCATCACGTGCGAGAGCAAGCTGAGGATCTCGACGTCGACGTCCCGTCCCGGCAGCGCGCGCCGTACGGCGTGGGGGAAGGCCAGCGCGGCTGCCACGGGCAGGTCCTCGACGAGCAGCAGCCGGGCGCTCGGCGCGGCTTCTAACGCGGCGGCAGCCGAAGCGACGGTGCGCGACGACTCGCGGGCCAGATTCGTGAACATCGTGGTGCGCACGACGCAGACGACCATCACGAGCGCCGCGACGATCGCCAATCCACGCCGCTGCTTCGCGTCGATGCTCGCCGGGTCGGCCGGGAGCTGCGAGCCGACGAGCAAGCAGTAGCCGGCCGAGGGCAGGTAGAGAAAGTGCTCGCCGATCGTGAGCATCGTCACCGGCAGCAGCGTGATGGCCATCCAGCCGAGGCCCCATGCAGCCGTCGTTCGGCTCGGCGCGCGCTGGAGCGTGCTCCAGAACGTGCCCACGATGACCGCGAGAAAGAGCACCAGCAGCAGCGGGTGCGCGCGCCAGAAAGGCTCCGTGGCCATCGGGTCCGGCGGCACGAAGAGGACGAAGTCCGCCAGGTAGAGCAGCGGAGCCGTCGCCAGATGCCACGCGAGGCCGGGATCGCCCAGGTGGTACGCGAAGGGCGTCGGCGGCGGGTGGAAGCCGCCGAGCACGACAATCCGCAGCGCCAGGTACGCCGCGGCGACGACGCCCGCGAGCAGGGGGGCGGCCAGGCGCCGCGCGAGGGGCTCCCCCTCGGGCCGAAGGATCGCATGGCCGAGCATCACGGCCGGGAGGCTGAGCGCCATCTCCTTGGAAAAGAGGGCCAACGTGAAGAGAACGAGCGTCGCGGTCGTGAGCCCCGCACGGCGGGCCCCCACCGCCGAGCGGCTCTCGAGGTACGCGAAAAAGGCCGCGAGGTAGAGCACGCCCGCCAGCACGTCGGTGCGGCCCGAGATCCAACCGACCGCCAGCGTGTGGCACGGGTGGATCGCGAAGAGCGCTGCAGCTCCCCAGGCGCCGAAGCCGGGCCCGAGGACCCGTCGCCCGATGCCCCAGACCAAACAGGTGCCTACCGCGTGCAGCATCAGATTCGTGACGTGGTACCCGAAGGGGTGGTCCCCGTAGAAGAGCCGGTCGGCCGCGAACGACAGGACCACCAGCGGCCTGAAGTACTCGACCGAGAGGCCCGGCGGCGTCCACCATGTGCCGGCCGTGTCGATGTGGAGCACCCAGCCGCCCGAGAGCGCCTGTCGCAGCTTCTCGGCGACCTCGACATGCAGGTAGTCGTCGGCGAAGAACGGCCCGACCAGCAGCGGAAAGAGGGCGACCGTCAGCAGCGCGACGAGCACGAGGGCCCCGCGCCATCGCTTCGCCTCCATCCGCACCAGGGGGTCGGAGTCCGTGGAGGTCGTGGGCACTGGCTACCAGCATTTCACGTGCCGCTGCCGCCTGGCAACGAGGTTCACCGGATGGCGCTCAAGTGGACGACGAACCATTCGCCCCGCCAAGAGATGAGGGACTTGACGTCGAACGTTTGGTCGCTCTCCCGATCGGGCGTGGAGAAGTGCAGCTTGGAGCCGTAGACGCGGTAGTAGCCCACCTTGTTCCACTCTCCACCCGGGTCGACCCAGCCCGCGCGGTCGCCCGGCACGGTCAGCGTGACGAGGTGCGCTCGAGCGGCGTCGTCGCCGAGCTTGGCGTGCAGGTCGTGGATGTCGTGCTTGTACGCGGCGACGAGGCGCCGGCGCCAGTCGGAGGCCGGGTCGCCGACGTCCTTGACCTGCTCGTAAGCCTCGAGGGGGAAAAAGAACGGCATGCCGCGCTCCGGGTCATCGGTCACGATCGCCTCCCAGAGCGCGTCTCGCCGCGCCTCGAAGGCCTGGCCCGAGGCCGTGGGCTTTTCGCGGGTCTGCGCGAGGGTGGGTCGAGAGGCAGCCGCCGTCTCCGCGGTGGGGGCCGGGAGGGGCGGGGGAGGCGACGGCAGATCCAGCGGCGCCACCGACGGTGACCCGGGTGGAGTCGGCGGCTCGCCGTGAGTGCACGCGATCACCATCGACATCCCCCCGATGAGCGCGGACACCGTGGCAAGCTTCCCGCCGCCGAGATTGACGATCATGCCCGCCGTCGTCGAAGCTACCAGGCGTCGAAGGAGACTTAAAATGGGAACGTTCTCGACGTGCGCCGCCTTCGCGGCTTTGTCGACGGTCTTGGTGGGCTGCGTGCCACCGAGGCAAGACAACACGCAGCAGGCCGCCGCGCCGGCTCCGTCCGCGGGGTACAACGCCTACCCGCCGCCCGCGCAGCCGCCCCCAGCGTATCCGCAGACGGCGCCGGCGCCTACCTACAGCCAGTACCCGCCGCCTCCGCCGGCTCCTCAGCAGGCGCCGCCTCCGCCTCCCGCCCCCGCGCCGGTGCCACCCGCGCCGTCGGCGTCAGCGGCGATGGCCGTGCCGGGGCCCGTGGCGTTCGCCTGCCAGAACGACATCCCGTGCGGCACCCATCACTGCAACACCCAGTACGCGAAATGCGCGTTCCCCTGTCAATCGAACGTCGATTGCATCAGCCCGAACGCGTGCGTGTTGGGGCTTTGCGTACCGCCTATGCCCGCGATGCCGGCGGCCGCGCCGTCGCATTGAAGACGCGCGCGACGCGCTCGACGGGCCCTGTCAGCCCGGCGAGATGCCTCCCCCGGGGCGCAGCTGGCCCGGGAGGATCCCAATCGCGTCGATCGATGGCGAGCGGTGCTAGCGGTGCCAGTCGGCTCTGCTAGCGTCCCGCTTGTCGGCGCGCGCCTGCGTCGACAGGCAAGACGTCGTACCTCATGAGTAACGCGGCGAGCGCGGTACCGGCTCCAAGGCTGACGGTTCCGGCGGGAACGCTGGTCGACGACAAGTATCGCCTCGAGCGCTTTCTGGGGCAGGGCGATATGGGCTGCGTGTTTCTGGTGACGCACGTTCTCACCGGCGAAAGCCTTGCCCTCAAGGTGCTGTACCCCGTCGACCCGAGCCAGGGGCCCGCGGCGTTTGCCGCGTTCATCGTCGCGGCACGCGTCGCTGCGCGTTTTCGAAGCGAGCACGTCGCGCACGTCCGGGACATGGGCCTGCTCGAGGACGGCGGGCCATTCCTCGTCATGGATTATTTCCAAGGGGAAACGCTGGAAACACATCTTCGAAAACGGGGGCCGTTGGCAATCGGCGAAGCCGTCGATCTCGCGCTGCAGGCGGCCCGCGGGCTCAGCGAGGCTCACGAGGCGGGTGTCGTGCACCGCGACGCAAAGCCGTCGAACTGGTTTCTGACCGAGACGCCGGATGGATCGACGCGCGTCAAGCTCCTCGACTTCGGCGTCGCGAAGATCGCGCCTCGTGCGGGCAGCGCGGAAGAGCCTTCGCCGAGCGGGCCTGGGCAAGTCGGCTGGATCCCGTATGCAGCGCCCGAGCAGATTCGATCCCCGGCGGCCGTCGATGGGCGAGCGGATATCTGGACCGTGGGCGTCGTGCTCCACGAGATGCTCGCGGGCGCCACCCCATCCGGTCGGAGCACGATGCGTCAGGCACGCGACCGAGCGTTGATGGCTTCGCGCCCTTGGCTGCGGCAGACGGAGGGGCCCGTTTCTGCCGAGCTCGAGGACGTCGTGATGCGATGTCTCGAGAGACGGCGCGAGAATCGTTTCGGGGATATGGCCGATTTGGTGCTCGCGCTCGCGCCGTTCCAGGCGGGGGTGGGGCGGGCGTCGGTTGAGGGCGCGGCGGTCGGCCATACCGTCCACAGTTCGTCGTCGGTGGCGCCTGTTACGTTCACGATTACGTCGTTGAGGGAGAGCGTCGCGCCGCCCGGGGGAATCCCCCCGATTCTCGGGGAGACCCCTGCGCCGGCGGGGACGGTCGCGGTGCGACCGGGATTCGATAGCAGGTTTACCCCCTTCTTGCCGGAATCGATGCCGATGGCGCCCGCCGGTCCGCGGGACATGCCCGTCGCTTGGATGGACGTGGAAGACCCCGCAGAGAGGCCGATCGGGTGGCTTCGCAGGCTTTCGCGTGGGCGGCTTGTGGCAGGCGCCGCGGTCCTCGTTGCCGCCGGGGGTGCCGTGCTGTTCTTCGCGACGCAGTCCGAAGAGCCAAGCCCAACGCTTGCGGCGCCCTACTCGCCGATCGCCACCCTCAGTGCGCGCCCGGTGGCGGCCGCGAGCGCGACGGTTGACTCGAAAGCGGTCGCTTCGGCGGAGCTGGACGGCCTCGCGTCGCCTTTGGCGAGCTCGAGTCCCCAGAGCGCAGCGCGCGTGAGCGAGAGACCGATTGCCCCAATCCCTGCGCCCGAGGCGCGTGCCACCAAGCCCGCGGCGCGCCCCTCAAGCTCCTCGGCCACAAAAGCGTCGTTCGCCCATTCCGCGCCCGTTGGGACAGCTGGTTTCGGGGACCGGGAGTAGCACGCGCAGAACTGCTCTCCCGACCGCAAGGACGGTACCCATTTCTTTCCAGCGGAGAGAGGACCCTTCCCGCGGGCCCTAAGCAGCAGCACGCCGCGTGACGCGGGTTGGACATAAGGGGGAAACGTAGATGATCGCGATACGCGCAAGCTGCGAGTAAACGGGCGCGCCGCAAGGATGTCACTCAAACGACGTTAAAACCCGCTTGCAGTGCGTTCCGAAGCGAGCCGACGCGAGCCGCCCGTTGTTGCGCATCAACGCCGTGACGAGCTCAAGGCGGCCCGCCACGAGGCGGGAACTGCGCCCAATCCATTTCCTCCTCGTGTCACGCGCGTTCCGAAAATCGGATTCTGACCCCTCGTATTTCTTCGCAAATGCGTATTGACGATGCGCGTCACTAATGTAAGAAGTTGAATTACAGTGCCGAGCGCTGAGTTCGGGTCCGCGACACACCGGCCAGGGGTTTGATAACAATTTAACTGAGAAAGGGGGTTCCCGTGGAAGGTCGCTACAAGGCCACTGTGAGCATCCTCTTTCGGCTCACGGATGCCGCCGTCGTGGTCGCCGCGTGGCTCGCGGCCTACTGGGCGCGCTTCTTTCTGCCGTCCATCGTGGTCGCCCCGGAGCTGCCGCCTTTCCGCCTCTATGCATCCCTCGTGCCCCCGGTCGCACTGGTATGGATAGTTGTCTTCTCCTACGCAGGGGTCTACGAGTCAGGGCGTCTCCGCGGCCGCAAGGGCGAGGTGATGCTGATCTGGCGCGCGCACTTCGTCGCCTTCCTGCTCTTCGTCGTCATCGCGTATTCCTACGACGCGTATCGCTACTCGCGCCTGGTGATGTTCTATTTCGGAGCACTTGGCGCCATCGCGCTCGCAGTATTCCGTGTAACGCTGCGCACGGGCCTGCGACACCTTCGCGCGCGCGGGAGGAACCTTTGCCGCGTCCTCGTCGTCGGTGGCGGATCGTCCGCGATGAAGCTCATCGAGCGCTTTCGCTGGTATCCCGAGCTGGGCATGAAGGTCGCTGGGGTGCTCACCCAATATGGCAAGCCCACGGAGGAGCTGGAGGGTGCTCCGGTGCTAGGCTCGTTCCTGGACCTCGCAGAGGTCGTCGCACGAGAGCGGCCGCAGCAGGTGTTGATTGCGCTACCGCCACAGCAACAATTCGAGATCTACGGTCTCTTGGGTCGGCTCGGCGATTCGATGGTGAAGGTCCGCATCGTGCCTGATTTCGACGCGTACGCCACCTTTGACTGTCGTATCGAGCACTTCGAGGGCATGCCGGTCATACGCCTCAACGATTCCCCGATCGACGACCTGGCGTGGGTCCTCAAGCGCGCCATCGATATCGTCGTTTCGGGCCTCGGACTTGTCTTTCTTTCTCCCGTGCTGCTGTTCATCGCGGCGCTCGTCAGACTAACATCGCACGGCCCGGTTCTCTACGCGCAAGAGCGTATGGGTCTGGATGGACGTACATTTCCTATGTACAAATTCCGTTCGATGCGGTCAGACGCCGAGGCGCATAGCGGTGCCGTTTGGGCGCGGCGCGGCGATGACCGGCGCACGCCAATCGGGGGCCTGCTCCGCAAGTCGAGCCTCGATGAGCTGCCGCAGCTCTGGAACGTCTTCGTGGGACAGATGTCACTCGTCGGGCCGCGCCCGGAGCGGCCCGTCTTCGTGCAGGAGTTTCGGCAGCGTATCCCCGCTTATATGCTGCGACACAAGGTCAAGTCGGGCATCACAGGCTGGGCCCAAGTGAACGGTTGGAGGGGAGACACGTCGCTGATCGAGCGAACTGCCTGCGATCTTTACTACATTCAACATTGGTCGCTCGATCTTGACATCAAGATTCTTATCATGACCCTTTGGCGTGGTTTTATCAATAAGAATGCCTACTAATATCGCCACTCGTACATCCGGCCGGATTCCGGGTTAGGCGATCGGCGTTCTTGCGGTCGCGGTGCGCGCTCGGCCGTGGCGCACCTCCCCGAGCCGTCGGAAAGAGCTGGTCCCCGAGCTGAAAGAGATTGGCACCGACCCGCAGTTTGAACCTTCGGAGATCAATCGCAAGGAGTTCGGCCGGGGCGCGCCGTAAGCGCCGTGAACGGCGCACTGTCCGGACGCAGCGCGGAGTTCTCAGTAACGACTTCCTTGACGACATCGGGTCGTTCGTCGCGGCATCCAGGCGCGCTTACTCGCGGTCGCCAAAGCCGACGGTGCTCACGGGAGCCGTGGCGGCGGGGCTGCGGACCGGCGCGGCGCGCGCGACAGGCGGGTTGGACGTGGCATGCGACGCCGGCCCGCTCGCTTTCGAGAGGACAGGTCCCCGTATCGCCAGGGCGGCGGCCGACGGTTCCGGCGCGAGAAGGTCGCGTTTCGACATCGCAGACATCGCCATAATGGCAGCCGTCGGTTCTGGCCCGAGAAGATCGGGCAGCGGCATCGCCGAGGCTGCAGGCCCCGGTTCGGGCTCGAGGACTTCCGCGCCTCCGGTGGCTCCGGTCACAGACTCATGCGCCAGAGGGGCCGCGAATGGCTCGGGCGGCGAGGTGGGGCGGCTAGTTGCACTCGCCTGGTCGATGACGTCCGAGCAGTTGGGCGAGGCCACGACCGTGGGCCCGTGCGGCTTGACCGACCATGCCATTGCGCCTGTCGCCATCGCGCCGAGGACAACACCTGCGGCGACGATGCGCGGAAGGGCGTGCAGTCCCCAGGGCCACGCCATAAGCGTCCGGACGGGCCCTCGCGGCGCGGGGGATCCCTGGGAAGGCCGCGGTTTTCGCGGTACATACCAGACGTCCGCGAGCGGGACCGCGGACATCCGCGCGTGGACATCGACGACTCCAGCAACGTCCGGCGCGGGCGCAGGTGCATCAAGCGCCGGGGGTTCACCCATCAAGGACATCGCCACGGGGGGGGGCTCGGGCGAGGCTGCAAGCAGCGGCGCTGACGACACTGACCTGTTCGCGTCCATCATGGCGACGACGGGCGGACGCACAGACGATCGCGCTCCTCCGCCTTGGAACGGTGTGAGCGCCAGAGTCAGCTCCTCCATCGTCTCGAAGCGGGCCTCGGGGCTCTTTTCCAAACAACGCATGACGACCGCTTCGAGCTCGGCCGAGATGCCCGTCCTGGTCGCCACCAGTGACTGCGGCGTTGCGCACAGCGCGCGGTCACGCGCTTGCCGGACCGTGTCTCCACGAAACGGGGGGCCACCCGCGAGCAGCTCGTAGAGCACGACCCCTACCGTCCAGATATCGGCGCGGAGATCGACTTCCGATGGGAACCGGGCTTGCTCCGGCGCTGCGTATGGCGGAGTGCCCACCTCGTAATGCACCTCACAGCGAGTGTCTTCGCCGCTCCCGGGCCTGGGCAGGATCGTCGCCCCGCCGAAGTCGAGCATCTTCACCCGCACCGACCGCTCCGACGTCCTGGCCAGAAACCAGTTCGACGGTTTTGCGTTCCGATGGATAACCCCGGCCGAATGGGCATCGCCGAGCCCGCGAGCCGCCTGAAGGGCGAGGTCGACGGCGCGGCCGATTGGCAGCAGCACCGGCTGCGCACGCAGATAAGCTTGTAGGGTCTCCCCACCAAGGAACTCCATCACGAGAAAGGGGTTGCCGTCTTCCAGCAGTCCCATGTCGCGGACGTGGCAGACGTTCTCGCTTCGAAAGCGAGCCGCCGCGCGCGCCGCAACGAGGACTGACGCGAAGGCGGCCGGACCACGGGTCGGATCGACGGGGTGGACAAGTTTTAGCGCGAGGCTTTCTTTGGTCCGAA
>Ga0302325_10004214_pt1 | contig 33322 bp, 22 predicted proteins | sample Palsa_T0_2_FD_201948 | JGI IMG/M metagenome (GOLD analysis project Ga0302325, IMG submission 201948) | Peat permafrost microbial communities from Stordalen Mire near Abisko, Sweden - Palsa_T0_2 | ecosystem: Environmental > Terrestrial > Soil > Palsa > Peat permafrost | place: Sweden: Abisko... | reverse complement strand
TTAGATTAATAAAAAAACTTGAAAAGAGTTTGCAAATTCCATACCAAATACAGGTAAACCTCCTAAATGCATTCGATATTTTTTTTCACATCTTCAAATTTGAAATTAACTGGTTGAGAATAAAGCATTAGACATTCAAAATAAAAAATAAATTATTTGCGTTCTTATATAGGCACGATATTTTTCTAATTAAGAACGCTGAGCAAAAAATCAATTTGATTCCGGCGTCTTTGCTCTGTAACCATTGCAGGGACTGACTTCCGGGTGAATGAGGCAATATGGAGAATTGACAATTTTGTTTTGGGTAAGAGAAAAAGGATCCACAGGTGTGACCGTTTTTACATCCCAGGAATTCGGGTATACCGCTAAAATATCGGAAGTCGGACCAATGACTCCATTACCCAAAACGCCTGTCTTATTCCTGCCCCAGGAATATAACTGTCCGGTTGCCGTGAGTGCATAACTATAGAATACACCGCAATTTCCACCGAATACCTGAATAAAATTATGAACCGTGGGAGCTAGCCTGACAGGTTTCTCCACCAGCATTTCACCCGGTCCCCAATCCCATGCAAAGGGAGGATTGTGATGGAAATAATCAGGTTCCTGACCGTTACCTACTCCTCCGGATGTATTATCGCCCCAGCCCCAAAGGGTTCCATCTGTCAAAATCACATGCGTACAAACGCTATTGCAGGTAACCGAAGCAACAGGGCGCGGGAGCTTCAGGTCTATGGAAAGATCTTTTGGTATTACGGGGCATGGGGCTGAATGATGCCATCCGCCTGTCCCGATGCACATGTAAGAAGTATAATAACCCCAACCATAGAGAATTCCATTTACACCCAATGCATAGGAAAAAAACCCCCCTCCTGCGATATCCTTTGCCTTCTGAGGGATGGGCAACTGATGGGGATGGGTGAAGTCGCTTGGAGTAGTTGTCCCCAAAAGTTCCTTCCGGTTATCGCCTCCCCAGGCCCAAACGGTCCCGTCAGAGGCGAGAGCCAGAATAATCGCCCCGGCCAGGATCTTAACTATTTTCTTATTCTGAGGCATATTCACTCTTACCGGCCTTGTATTCAATTGTCCGTACTGACCATTGCCCCTCATACCTTCTTTCGTCATCCCCCAAATCCACACACTGCCATCCGATTTGATCGCTATATTTCCATTGGACTTGGAACTTGCCCATACCGCGACTTGTACTACATGGTCAAATGGTTGACCCGCGCTGTCACTTGGTATTTTCATTGGCCTAAATCCTAAATCAGCGGTATTGCCCATCCCTGATTCTCCATTTCCATTACCTCCCCAGGTCCATACGCTTCCGCCGCGGTCAACGGCGAGACTATTGTGAAGACCAGACGCCACGTCAATAAAGGAAAGGCTATCCGGGACGCCGACTAGTACCGGCAGACCCGGTGTTCCGCTATCCCACGGAACCCCGCAGGCGGGCAGATTATTGCTGATCCCATATAATTTACCAGAAGCTGTATTAATGATAAAGCATTGATATTCACCGAGCCCAAGCTTATATACCGGAGGAGGTGGGCTTTCAGGCGAAATCCGGTAGAAAGAGGAAAAAAACAAAATGCTCAAAACCCAAATCGTTTTTGCCATAAATTTTTTTAATACAGTACCCAGAAATTTGATTTGTTTAATTGTCCAAACAAAGTTCGATTCCTAACAACTCCATCCTCCATTCCGATACTTGCGTAGTATGGCTTTTGAAATAATCCCGTCCTATCCGAAAAAACTGGTCTGATACCTCGGGGATGACCGCGAACTAAAAATAATTCCAGCCTTTCGAATAAGCCATAATATAAGGTTTTCAAATTTTCAAAAATAGATTTCCACCAAAATCCTAATACACATACAAGGTTCCACGAAATAGCAGAAGACCAGGATCAATACTGCTGATTATTGCATGAAACAAGATTGCATGCGAAGGTAAATTCTTTCAGCATATCCTGTACACGGGATTGAGTTCGGAACCGGAGTAGCATTTGCCTGGGCATCCTGTTTTCAGTAAATTGCAAGATTGGCCATCAAATCGAGTGCAAGCTGCCTCATTTTGTAGTCATACAGGAAGGTAGCGTGAAGAAGAGCAATTCTCTTTATCCGGTAAAAAAAATCAAGCAGTGACGGGATCTCTACCAGTAAAAGGAAAAAATATAATTACCCCTTTCTGACCTAACAGCTTTATGACTACAGCGCATTTTCGGAATTTTTTTTTTCTCATCGTCACCCTGAGCCTAGTAATGCTATCGTTCGAGTGGACCAAGATTGCCGCTAACCCGGCTGACGGTACAGATTTTTCTATCTATTATAGAACGGCTGTACAGTTTAAAGCAGCTCCTTCCGCTCTTTATCAGTCAAGCGCTATTGGATTCGATCAATTCTTATATCCGCCGCCCAGTATGCTACTTTATCTGGGCTTTTTATTTTTTTCTGAACATACTGCTTATTTGATGTACTGCATCCTGATGTACCTATGCCTGGCAGCAGCCTTATTGATTTGCCAGGCTTTTTTTAAACAAGCAGGGTATCCAATAACCCGGACACAGCGAATCGGCCTGCTCATTTTCGCTTTTGCTTCGGCTCCGATGTATCACAATGCCAGTCTTGGCCAGACGGATTGCCTGGTCCTGCTGTTCAGCGTCCTATACCTGTATCTTCTGCGAAGCCGGCCGGCGATTGCCGGCCTGCTGCTTGCTGCCGCTATATGGATTAAGATTTATCCTGTGTTGCTGCTGCTCCCCGCTGTTTTATACAAAGAAGGGAGAAAATCCCTGATTTTTTGTATGCTGGCCGCAATATTGATACCTGTGGCGGTACTGCCCTGGATTCCTATAGCTGTTTATCCCGATTTCCTCCATAAGTTGATTTCCGTTTCCCGGTACACATCCGCCCACATCATCAATCAATCTTTTATTGCCTATTGTTTACGAACTCAGATTCCATTCCATGAAGCTTTTCAATGGCCCAATATCTATAGCATTCCCAACTGGATAAAAATCCTGAATTATGTCCTGATGGCGGCTCTGATTAGCTTGATTATGCTTCGTGTTTGGCCCAGGCAGAATAATCCGGGAAAATGGAAAAATAAATCCAATCATGCGGATGAAAAAACCAGGCTCTTTTTAGCTGGACTTTCCATGCTTTCCCTATCGGCGATAATTTCTCCGCTTGGCTGGGGACATACCTTCATATTTTGCTTGCCTTTGCTGATGATCGCTTTGCAAATGTCATTGTCACCTCAAGCGGCACCAGAAAATACTGCTGCGATCAGACCCTCCAGTCCATATTCCACACTTTTTCAGATTATTCGAATCGGATCCGTTCTTTTAGCTGCCCTATTGCTCCTGATTCCCGTCTACCACCAACAGGGACTGATCGATCATTGGCCTGCATTGATCAGGAATATTTTTTATTCCAGGCTTTTATGGATTGGCTTATTCTTAATTATTTTTTCAGGACAAGCAACACGCAAAAATGCGGGACTGCAATAAATTGCGATGCCATATAATCCGCTTTTTATTGTAAGTTTGGCCAACTCTCAAAAACCTGACATATCTGAGGTCCATTAAAAAATACTTTTCGTCATACTGGATCCGTTCTGCCTTTTACACCATTTTGCAGCGTTTTTCCATCACCCTGTTCGGACTCGTGAATATCATGGTGCTCATCAGGTCGCTTTCCAAACCTCAGATGGGAGTCTGGGCGATTTTTCTTGTAGTGACTTCTATCTTTGAGACTACCAAGGGCGGCCTCTTAAAAAATGCGCATATCCGTTATGTTTCTAGCAGCGGAGATAACATCGAAAAAACAAACATAGCCTCCTCATCCCTGCTGATTAATGGAAGCATTACAGGAATTTTCATTATCCTGATCTGCCTTTTTTCCAATCAGTTAAGCGTCTGGCTGCACACCGGAAAAGAACTTTCCCAGATGCTGTGGAGGTTCATCCCGGGTCTGATCGGGATGGTCTTTTTTTCACATATGGAGGCCATCCAGCAATCACATCTTGACTTTAAGGGTGTTTTCGCAGGATATTTTGTTCGCCAGGCGGCATTTTTGATTATTATTCTGATCCACGCCGTTTTCCGGATCCCCTTTTCAATGAATCTCCTGGCGACTTATCAATGCGGCTGTATTTTTCTGGGCACCCTTGTAATTTATTTGTACAGCCGGAAATATTTGCACAATCGTTTCGATCCCAGCCTGGCCTGGGTAAAAAAAATAATAGGATACGGGGGTTATATTTTCAGTTCAGGAATCGTCGCAAATATCTTTTCAAATTTGGACCAACTCATGACCGCGATTTTCATGAATACCACTTCCGTTGCATACTATAATGCGGCGTCCCGCGTAAACCAACTGATCGATATACCTTCCTATGCGGCTTCCGAAATAATTTTCCCCAAAGTATCCCGGGCCTCCACGGAAGAGGGAAAAGACAAAGTCAGGTACCTCTATGAACGGATGGTCGCCATTCTTCTTTGCTTCACGATTCCCACTGCGCTCTTCATCATCATATTCCCCAGGTTCGTGATTGACATCATTGCAAGCTCCCGGTACAGGGCAGCCATCCCCATACTCCAATTGTATATGGTCACTGGCATTCTCCGGCCTATGCAGAATCAGTCGGCCAACCTGCTCAATTCTATCGGCAAACCAGCCCTCTGTTTTATTATCAATGCGGTTTCCCTGGCGGCAAACCTGGTTATTAATTACACCTGTCTTTACTATATCGGCTTTTATGGCGCTGCAATCGGCACCCTCATCACCTGTATTTTGGGAAATGCAGCCTGGTATTTCGTTATGCAAAAGCAGATTGGTACCCATTTATTCAGCATCCTGAAGTATATGATTGAATTCTATAAAACCCAATATCAAAACTTATTGAAGATAATTTTGAAAATTCGAAATATCAGCCAGGAAACCTGAACCAACCGGATGAAAATTGCACACCTCATATTGATCCATAAGAACCCGGCTCAGTTGGAGCGGTTGATCCATTTGCTTGATCACCCCGCTTTCGATTTTTATATACATGTTGATAAAAAAACGGACATCAGACCCTTCCTGCATTCCGCCAAACGGAAAAATGTTTTTATGGTCCGTCGTCGAACCAAGGTTTACTGGGCCGGATTTGGGACCATTCAGGCAACCCTGAACGGATTTCGTGAAATATTGCATGCAGGAGATTATGATTATATCAACGTGATTTCCGGACAGGACTTCCCGCTCAAATCCGCCGGGAAGATTTATCAATATATTGAAAGTAGATTTGGCAGTGAATTCATTACCTGTGAATCCATTGAAGGGTCATGGAGCATCGCTGCGCCCAGGATTCGACTATATCATTTGATTAATTGGCGCATCCCGGGCAAGTTCCGGCTGGAAAAATGGGTCAATAAGGTTTTACCTACGCGGAAGTTTCCTTTCGATCATCAGATTGTAGGTAGGGCCAATTGGTTCACCCTTACGCCGGCGGCTATTCGATACTGTCTGGATTTTATAGATCAGCATCCTGAGTTGATCAGGTATTATAAATATTGCTGGGGAGCAGATGAATTTATTTTCTCTACAATCCTTTACAATTCCACTTTTCGCGAAAGGATCGTAGACAATTTAATCTATGTGGATTGGACCGGACAAACACAGGGACATCCCAGGTTTCTTCTGTCAGGCGACCTGCCGGCTCTAAAGGGTTCCGACAAACTATTCGGGAGAAAATTCGATATGGAAGTGGACGACGGCATTTTTACTCTGCTGGAAGAATGGATCGGGTTAAATCCGTAATATTTTTTAATTTCAATCGTTATTCAACAGGTTCTAGTTTACCCCTGACAAACCCAGACCATGCTGTTTAATTCTCTTCAATTCCTAGTTTTTTTCCCGGTGGTGACGCTGATTTATTTCCTTCTCCCCCATCGGTTCAGATGGTTCCACCTGCTCATAGCCAGTTGCATTTTTTACATGTACTTCATTCCGGTCTATATATTGATTCTTATTTTTACGATTGTCATCGATTACATCGCAGGCATCATGATTGAAAACGCCAGCGGGAGAAGGCGAAAACTGTTCCTCGTCATGAGCATAGTCGCCAATGTCGGCGTACTCGCTTTTTTCAAATACTATAATTTCTTTATCAAGAATATTAATGAATTGTTTCATGGAACGGCCACTGCTTCGTTTGCCCTGCCCTTGCTGAATATCATACTGCCGATCGGTTTGTCCTTTCATACTTTTCAGGCAATGAGCTATACCATCGAGGTCTACAGGAGGAATTATCCCGCAGAACGGCACTTCGGGATTTACGCCCTCTATGTCATGTTCTATCCTCAATTGGTAGCCGGTCCTATTGAACGGCCCCAAAATATCCTGCAGCAGTTCCACCAGCGAAAACATTTTGATTACTATAATGTAACTGACGGATTAAAACTGATCATGTGGGGCATGTTTAAAAAAGTGGTTATCGCAGATCGTCTGGCCAAATTCACGGACCCGGTTTTTAACCACCCCCATGATTATTCACCGCTGGTTCTCCTGCTAGCCAGTATTTTCTTTTCCTTTCAGATTTATTGTGATTTTTCGGGATATACGGATATTGCCATCGGTTGTGCCAAAGTGATGGGTTTTCGTCTCATGAAAAATTTTGACAAGCCTTATCAGTCGCGCGATGTGTCTGAGTTCTGGAGGCGATGGCATATTTCCTTATCTTCCTGGTTCAAGGATTATCTCTATATTTCGCTAGGCGGCAACCGCGTCTCTGTTCCACGCTGGTATTTCAACCTGTTCTTTGTATTCGTGGTTAGCGGTTTCTGGCATGGCGCCAACTGGACTTTCATCGTCTGGGGAGCCCTGCACGGGTTCTATCTCATTTTTGCGATCGTCACCAAAACACCGCGGTTCAAGATCAATACCTGGATTGGGATTACCAGGATTCCGTGGTTATTCACACTGACGCAAGTATTGATCACCTATAGTCTGGTTACCTTCGCCTGGATTTTCTTCCGGGCCAATTCCATAAAAGAAGCTTTATATATTGCGGGGAAGATGCCTGCAGCCATTGGCTCTATCGGAGAACTGATTCTCAAAGGACATTTCTCCTCCCGGTATATCCAAGAATCCATTGGATCAATTCCGGTATACCAATACGATATTCTTCTTTCGTTTTTCCTGATATTCTTTCTGGAAGCGGTACAACTTTTTCAACGAAAATATAATATTCTGACCCTTCTGAAGAAAAGGCCGGTCTATCAGCGCTGGGCCCTTTATTATGTCATGGTCATGGTCATTATTTTCTTCGGAGTTTATGAGAACCGGCAATTTATTTATTTCCAATTTTAACTTCCAATTTTGCAAAAAAACAAAATAAAATTGTTCCTGATCAAATTGTTTCTCTTTTCCATCCCTTTTGTGCTTTTCATAATGCTATATTTCTACCTGGATCCATTCAAAGTGGTACGCCGCTATGATTGTTATTACATTTCCGGCAGGCCTAATTATATAGCCCTCAACAAAGATTACGTTTCTACGGAGAACTGGGTCAATCACTACCCACAATATCATTATGAGTCCTATATATTCGGGAACTCCCGGTCCATGTTCTATCAAATCCAGACCTGGAAAAATTATATCAAAGAAGACGGGCAAAAATGCTATCATTTCGATGCTTCGGGTGAATCCGTCTACGGCATTGCAAAAAAACTGAGCTTTTTGTCTGAGCAAAAAGCGAAAATCGCAAATGCACTATTCGTCATTGATGCGGGCGCTCTGAATAAAGCGGATAATTCTGCGGGGCACATATTTGTAAAGGATCGCCGCCTCTCCGGCGAGAATCCGGTTGCTTTCCAGGTGGATTTTCTAAAAGACTTTTTCGATTTCGATTTCCTCCGCGCCCTGATTGACTTTAAATGGTCTGGAAAAATAAAGGAGTACATGACCAAAGATTTCTTACTGGACGACCGCCCTTTCGATTATGATTGCGTTACCAATGAAGTGCGTCTGGACTATTACGAAGAAATGATAGAAAAAGATACGGGAGCCTATTATTCTCCCCGCGCGAATTTATTTTACTGGCGTGATCCCAAGGTGCAAATCATTTCCGCACCCGTGATTGGAAAAATGCAACTGGTCGAATTGAACACGATAAAAAAAGTTTTGGATGAAAATCAGACAAAATACAAAATAATCATCAGCCCCCTGTATGATCAAAAGAAACTGAACCCGCAGGACTTAATGATCATCAAGAGCATTTTCGGGGAAGCAGCGGTAACCGACTTTTCCGGAATTAATGAATTCACCCAAAGCCGCTACCACTATTACGAACCTTCACATTACAGGCCGTTTATTGCAGATTCACTGATGAAGATCATTTATTCCGAAAACAGTCTTCCGGCTCATTGATCACCCATGCCCTGTTGTTTTTCAAGGGTCGCCGCGTGGTCCCGGATCACCCGTGGATATATCTTCCGGAAATCTTCTGCCCATTGATCCCAGTTTAATTGCTCCTCATATCTTTTCCTGCTGCTTTCAATCAGACCATGATATTTTGCTTTATCCGTGAACAGTTCGGCGATAAGTTTTCCGTATCCCGCTCCTTGCTCATCGTAAGGCAGACAGTATCCATTGATTCCATCAATTACTACATCTGGTACGCCGCCTGTGCGGGTGGTGATGGCGGGGACTCCATAGGCATTGGATTCGCAGGCTACAAGCAGCGAACAGTCTGCCCGGGTAGGCAGTATCAGGAAATGAACAGAAGATAAAAGACTGACGAATCTTTCGTGGTCCTCTTTTTTATTCTTGTCAAGAAATGGAATAACCTCCATGAAGGGATGTTGGAATGTAGGCGGGGGAATGCACCCGCAAACGATAAGGGTTGCCTGTATTTTGCAGGTTTCATGCAAATATTGTAAAGCTTCAAAAGCAATACTGCCACCTTTTCTTTCCCATTCCACTGCCAGGTAGAGCAATGTGAGGTTGGGATTTTTTTCCTTTTCGAAGATGATTTCCCGGCCCGGTGCAAAATCCATATTGGCACCAAGCGGCCTGACGAATAATTTTTCAGGCTTGACCTGGTAATCCCTTACCGCCGACTGGGCCGCCCAATGAGAAGCATAGATGATAAAATCGCTTTTTTTAAGCGCCATTCGCTCCAGACGCTCCCCTGTCCAAAGAGAAATACGGCTGGCTTTTTCGAACTCTTTATAAGATTGAGTCAGTACTCTGAATGTTCCATCATGCACATGAAACAGGGGAAGATCAGTCCGGAAATAAGCAAGTGCCGGGCTGGAAGCCGGGGCACATATCAGATCATATTGCCTTCCTTTCATCTTCCGAGTCAGGTACCAGGTGGAATACCAGTTCTGGATTAAACTGTATTTGGCATAAAATTCCTTTTTAAAAATAACCCGATGGAATTTGGCGACGCCCCGGAGAGTCTTATCCAGCCAACGGGGAAAATGAACAGGACCCAGAAAATCAACATCCCCAATATTCCTTTGCAGAGATTGCCCTAAATAGTAAGTAATACCCGACCAGGAGCGTTTATCCAATGGGTCGTTCACACAGAAATAAGCTATTTGTAATCGCTTTGCGCTGTCTTTCATTTCATTTTTTTTCGGATACGCTGAAGTATCCTCCGGTAAACAATGAGCCCGCTTGTCTGCAATCTTACTTCGCTTCGGGCAGCCCTGGGAAAAGGAAACCGGTCATCCCTTTTGGGCCTTTTTATTTTTCCGAGTCCTTAAACAAAGTGTTGCTGATCTCAGTCTTGGAATGTACTGTATGAATAAAGGTTTTATTAGCCTTTTTAATATGAAATAAAGTTCCTACCATGACGAGTATTGCTTCTGGCAGACGCAATAGCGCATGAAAGAGGTTTTTGTTGATCATCTCCCGGGGAAGTCCCATCAGGAGGCTTAAAAAGTAAAAAAGACCAAGCCCAACTGCCATCATTCCCCAGACGGGGGACCTGAAAAACCCCGCTACAGCCAACAGGGGTATAAGAATAAATAAGAAAGCACGGGGGGGCACCAGATTTCCAGCAACTGCCAAGTTAAAATAGCTGATGTTTCCTTTGAGGAGATGCCTACAGGCTGGCCAGAAAAATTGTCTTAAATAAATAAATTGACTCGATACCCATCGCTTGCGCTGGTCCTTAAAAGCCTTTGAAGAATCAACTTTTTCATCAAATACATGGGCGTCCTCGAGGTAATGGATGCGGATGCCTTGTTCCACCAACTTTAATTGCAATATTTTATCAAAGCCGCCCACCGCGCTTATTTGGATCAATATCTTCCTGACCGTCTCCAGCTCGAAAGCCATCCCGCTGCCAATGACGGCAGATGAAAGGCCAAGGCTATAGGCGCCCTTTCTGAATATATGATTGTTGATCGCTTCACTGCACGCATCCAGGATGGCAAAGGGGGTGTCCAGGTTTTTAGCAACCCTTTTGCCTTGTACCGCAAGTGCGCCATTGATAAACGCATCATTTATTTTTTGGAGAAAATCACCTTCGAGCATGTTATCTGCATCGCAAATCAGGGCAATATCATAAAACCGGTCTAGCCTTCTGAATGCTTCATTCAAAGATTTTGTCTTAGTGCTTTTGTCGAAAGAGACTTCCAGGACAGTCAGCGGCAATTGGCGGAGCCGGTCAAGCGTTTCCGGGAGAAAAGAATCTGCAATGATATAAATGTCAAAATGACTGGCCGGATATTGCTGATCCAATAAGTTCCTGGCGGATGAATCAATGATACCGTCTTCCTTATAAGCAGGAACCAGCACCGCAATCTTTTTTGACGGCTCGTGACTGGGCGTAATTTTTTTTTTCCGCAATCCGGCTAACCAGCCAGCAAAAGATAAAATGAAAAGATAACAAACCGATAAGGCACAATAAGAAAAGCAGATAAAATAAATAAAATAAATAATTTTTACAAACATGTTATATTAACCTCCCGGACCAATTAATATTGTATTTATCCAAAATCTTCCGTCGAAATTAGACATTAAATGAATCCGGCAATTATTCTTTGCTGAAGTGAACTATTTTGTATATTTTGAATGCCATGCGTTCTTCAATTGCGAAACCTGCGACCTTACTCGGCTTTCTTTTAATTTCTATTGCCTTACTCCCTTTCTTCCGGTATCATTCCAATCCCGATGCCGCAGCCTATCTTCGCATCGCATCCTATTATCAAAAGGGTCAATTTGATATTGCTATCAATGGCATATGGTCTCCGATGATCAGTTGGTTGCTTGTCCCTTTTTATGCTGCCGGCCTGCCCTGGATGGTTGCTTTCAGGTTGCTCAATATCCTGATTGCCTTTGGGTGCCTGTACAAATTATACCAGATTATCGATGAATTTTTCTCTGATTTGTCACAGTTCTCCCGCAATTGGCTGATGCTCACCTTTGCCACCCAACTCCTGATCCTTCACCTGAACACCATAACACCTGATTTGCTGGCCCTCTGTTTGATATTGTTTCTGCTCTATGAATTCTTGGCCGGTAAATTCTACAAATACCCAGTGAAGACAGGATTCCTGGGCGCCTTACTCTACTTTTCCAAAGCCTATTGCTTTTATTTTTTCCTGGCCGTTATAGGCTTATACAGCATTTTTTTTTGGTCCAAAAATCGTTGGCGATGGAAGCTTCTGCCCATAAAACCCTTATTGATTACCGGTCTGGTTTTTTTTACACTTTCAGGTATTTGGATATGGGCATTACATCATAAATATGGAGTATGGGAACTCTCCACAGCACCCGGTTACAATTATGCAGTTATGGATGCCAGGGGAGAGGTTCACCAACCTTATGATGTGCATCCAAAGCTCATGGCTCTGCCGTACCCCCAGGCATTTTGCCTTTGGGAGGATCCTCAGGCAGTATACCACCTGAACGGCAACCTGCGGGGCAAGAATATTTTTGCTGTCCTCGGAGCCAACCTTAAAAGGTTATACGTTATGATGAGGAATTTTTATAGCGGGTTTTTGTTATTGCTCCCCATACTGATCTATTTGCTGATCAGAAATAAAAACAAGATGGCGGAATGGTTTGGCGCTGCTTACAAAAATATCATCCTCTTCACCGGACTGTACATTTCCGGCTACATGCTGATCTTTGTAGAAGGAAGGTATATTTGGTTGCTCCTGTTTGTAATTATTCTTTTATTGTTCAAATGCATGGACCTGTTAAGGCTTTGGCGATATCCCCGTTTAGTAAAGGTTTTGCCAGTAGTCGCCGCGGGCTATTTTTTTTTGGTATCGGGTTATTTCATATGGACCCATTTTAATGTGGAAAAACAGGAAAATATATATATCAAACAATTAGCGGAAGCCATCCCCCCGGAGAGTCATTTTGCAACCTGGTATACACAGGACCTTTGGAGCCCTGGTTATCTCTATCACTGGCATCATTATGGAGGAATAGCTTCTTATCCAAATTGGGATTCATTAAAAGACGATTTACATACTTTCAGGATAGATTATATTATTATAAAGGATCCGTCCTATACTAGCCTTGTGCCAAAAGACCTGCTTTCTCATTTGAGGCTATTTACACAAGCCGGAGATATGAAGGTTTTTAAGATACTTTGGTGAAGAAAACAACGCATTCAATCCTGCAACCATCTGTTGCTTCCATGCTGCCGCTAAACTTGCATTAAATCGCAAATAATATTATCTTTACACTCTTAAACTGGGCGCTGAACCGGATTAAACAGGCGTGGTTGGTCACTGTCATTTTAAAGAAATTTAATGGATTTTATCTATTTGTTCAGGGTTCTGCTGAAGAGAAAATGGCTGATCATGTTAGCGGGTGTTATTGCGGCAGCGATTGCCTGGGCACTTACCCGGAACGAGGTCAGAAAATACAGGTCAATGGCCCAAATCTCTACAGGGTTCACGATAAGCAATGAAATAAAAGTGAACGATGAAAATTTCAGTTTCTTTGAAGCTGATGTGAAATTCAATAACGCCATTGTAACCTTCCAGTCCCCTACAGTCATCAGCCTGCTTTCATATAGTTTAATCCTGCACGACCTGAAAAGCCCGGAGCCTTTCCGTCGGCTTTCTCAGCAACAAAAAAATTCGTCCTTTTACACCGATATTGATAAGGCTAAGGCAATCAGCATCTTTGAATACAAGCTGGAATCAATGAGCATGCTTACTTCCTTCAAATCGGATGAAAAAGCATTACTTGAATTCTTAGCCCTCTACAGGTACGATTACCAAACGCTCTCCCGCACCATGGCTGTTTATCGCCTGGAGCGGACTGACTATATTCAAATTGATTATACCTCTGAAAATCCAGATTTGTCTGCCTTTGGGGTCAATACTGTTTTTCAGCAGTTCCTTCGCTATTATAAAAATGTACGCAGCAGCAAATCGCAGGAATCAATCGACACTTTGCAAAGCCTCCTGGATAAGAAAAAACAAGAATTGGATATTAAGAATGCCCAACTGAGAAGCATCGGGATGGTCGATGTGGGGGAAGAGAACTCTGCCAAACTGGAGACGATCATCAACCAGCAAACAACCCTCACCGAAGAAGAATCGGCGCAAACCCAGCGGAATTACGATATGCAGAAACTCAACCAACGGATCTCCAAGTTGAATTCCGTCGACCCTTCCGGTGCCGCAGCAAAATCAGACAATGACAATACGGACCTGATCACGCTCCGAAAATCTATTAGTGAGGCCAATCAGGCTTATGTCAACTCGGGTTCTTCTGACCCGGTTTTACAAAAGAAATATGAAACCCTCAAGACCGAATATACTAATAAGTTGGCCAGTATTCAGAAAGCGGTAGTTCCCCCATCGGCTTCAACAAGTTCGACAACCGATGATCTGCCCACGCTGGAAGCAAAGAAAAGTGATTTGGAGATCGATATCAGGGCAGGAGCCGAAAAAATCCAAGCGATCGAAAATAAAATTAATGAACTAAAAGTGGGGCTGGTGCAAGACGCCTCTAAAAATGCCGAAGTAACTTCTCTATTGAAAGATGCTGAGTTAGCAAGCAAAGAATATCTTTCGGCCAAACAGAAATATAATGACGCCATCGATATCAATTCTTCCTCCGTCAACAATTTTCGTCAGGTGCTCTCAGGGCAGCCGGCCATCGATCCGGAACCCTCCCAGAGATTAATCATCGTCGGGATGGCTGGAGCAGCTGCGTTGATCATCACGACCCTGGTCATCATCTTGCTTACTTATTTGGATTCGTCAATTAAAACACCCATCATTTTCTCAAAAACGGTCAACCTACGGTTGCTCAGCATGGTCAATTTTATGAATCTGGGACAAAAAAGCCTTCAGGAGATCATTACCAACAGAGATCCGTTATCCGATTCCAAAGACAACCGGCATAATGTGTTTTTGGAATCCCTTCGCAAGCTCCGGTATGAAATTGAACACAGCGGTAAAAAAACCATATTGTTCGCTAGTACAAAAAAAGGAGAGGGAAAGACGACATTGATCATGGCGCTTTCCTACAGCATGAGTCTTAGCAAGAAAAAAATATTAATCATTGACACCAATTTCTGTAATAATGACTTGACTGTTGCGTTAGATGCAGAGCCCATTTTGGAAAATATACATCCTGACAAAATTAACCCAAACGCCGTCGTTGAACAGGTCAAAGCGACAGCTAAAGATATTGGAGTGGGTACTGTGTATATTATAGGTTGTGAGATAGGCGATTACACCCCTTCCGAAATCCTTCCCCGCGAGAACCTGCTGCAGCATCTCAATGAGCTGACTTCGGAATATGACTATATATTCTTGGAAGGCCCCCCACTCAATGATTATTCCGATGCCAAGGAATTGTCTCAGTACGTGGACGGAGTGATTGCCATATTTTCGGCAACCCATATTATCAAGCAGATTGACAGGCAGTCCATGCATTTCTTCTCTGAGGTGAAGGATAAATTTGTCGGAGCTGTACTCAATATGGTCGATCTTAAAAATGTCAATACCACCTGATCAATTACCGGTGTCTCTACTTATGATAAAATACAAAACCTTAAATTCTACCAGTATGCCATCCTCCCCAAAGATCCCGGGTATACCTTTGCTCGCCATCCTTTTGCTGATTATTGCAGCCACCCCTGTCTTGGGACAAATTCTCCCGACGCGTGGAGCAGGTAGAGATAGCGTGCAATCGGTAAGAAGATCCGTGTATATCTCAGATTCTTTAGTTCAGGAGAAATTAGTCATGCTGGCCCTTCAGGGCCCTCAGTACCAAATTACCAATCACCAGATTAAAGTATCTCAGTACCAATTGTCGAATACTAAGAAATCCTGGCTGAATTTGCTGTCGCTATCTGCCAACTTCAACGATCAGACTTTTGCTAAAACACCAGAGGTCGCGGTCGGTAACACGGAAGTCGTGTATCCCAAATATTTTTTTGGCGTCACCGTTCCGCTGGGCGTGATCTTTTCGTTAGGTGGGGAAATAAAAGGTTCAAGAGAGAATGTTGAAGTCGCTATCAATAACCAGGAACAAACGGCACGCAAAATCCGTGCAGACGTGTTGAGCAAATATAAGCAATACAAGAATTTCGGACAATTGATCGGCCTCCAGACTGTCATCGTGGACGATGAGCAGGCTGCAGTTGCAGCCTCTGAAAAAAAATTCAGGGACGGCAGTATTTCAATCGACCAATACACCCAACTGAGTAAGGCATACAATAACGACCTGGCTCAAAAGCTAAACCTACAGTTATCGCAGGACATGGTGAAACTGGAAATAGAGGAAATGATAGGCACCAGCTTGGAAAACGTTATTAAATAAATCATGGAAGCACAGGCCCGTGGTACCCGAAGTAGTCTTTTGCAGAAAGCTTTCAATACCGCGATTCTTTTGAAAAATAGGCTGGCCTGGGTTGACTATCTTAAAGGAATCGCCATCGTGTTGGTTGTTTACCGCCACGTACTCATCGGCATCCAGCGTTATGTTGCCGGCCAGCAAAACAAAGGAAATCCTATAGCTGATGTCCCGCTTTACCTGGAGAAAGCGAATATCATATTTTTCAGCTTTCGGATGCCTCTTTTCTTTATCCTTTCAGGGATCTTTATTAGCGGAAGCCTTAAGAAAAGAACATTGAAGCAAGTACTGGGAATCAAATTTGAACACCTGTTCTACCCGTACCTGATTTGGGTCTTTCTCCAGGTTACCATCCAGATTATCCTTGGACCGAATACCAATTCCAACAGGACGCTCGTTGACTATACTTATATACTCTACCAGCCCAGGGCCCTGGATCAATTTTGGTACCTGCCTGCCCTATTCAACACTACGGCGATCTATCTGCTAGTTAAAACCCAGCTCAAAATGAAATTCTTGGGTCAGTTGATTCTAGGCCTGATATTGTATTTCTGCTCACCATGGTGCCAGCGTATCAGCATGATATCGGACTGGATGGAATTCTATATATTTTTTGCACTCGGCGACGCGATCTCAGTCTTTTTCTTTAAGGAAAAAGTTCAACGCTTTTTGAAAAATGGATATAGCCTGCTGGCGATCTCCCCAATATTCTTTCTTACCCAGGTCTATTATCTAAGTCATCCTACCGGCCCGGGACAAATCGATTTTCTCGCTATTGCCCTGATAGGTTGCCTGAGCATGTTTATTTTGTCATTTCGCATGCAAAGCTGGAATGTGCTATCATTTCTCCGGATCGTGGGGTATCACTCCCTGTACATTTATGTGATGCATATTTTTGTTGCCGGACTTGTACGGCTGCTGTTTACTCGGTTTTTTGGGATTGACAATCCGTTCCTGCTTCTTTTTTCGGGGATCTTCTTTGGAATTACCCTACCAATTATTTTCTATAATCTACTTATATTGGACGGACCTTTGTGGTTTCTTTTTTCCTTCAGGAAGAATACGGACATAAAACCCAAAAATCTTTCCCTTTCATGAATAGACGTAAAGCCATTGGTCGTATTGCAGTCACTATTCTTGGCGGAGGGATTGTGTTTTCAGGATATAAATGGTACGATTGGAATAAAACACCGGATTTCCCTTACCTCAAAAAACATCGGGAATTAATTTCCTCCTTGGCTGCTACCATCATTCCGACTACGGAAACGCCTGGCGCTAATGAAGCCAGAGTGTGCGATTTTATCATCATCATGATTGAGACTTGCACTGAAAGGATGACAGCCAACAAATTTATTGACGGGCTAAAAGAATTGGAAAGCCACTGCCAATCTAATTATCAAAAACCTTACGAGCAATGCAAGCAATTGGAAAAAGAGGCTGTATTGACCCATTTTGAAGATATTGCTAGACCTTTCCGAGGGATCATTGGAAAGGCGCAGAACAGGTATTTGGGCAAGCCTTTTTTTACAACATTGAAAGCTTATACTGTAGAAGGATATTGCACCTCTGAGCCGGGGGCTACAAAGGGGCTCGACTATATTCCTGTTCCCGGCAGCTACCATGGCTGCATTCCCTTGACCCCGGCTCAACGTGCGTGGGCGACAAGATGAAGGGAGTGGGTGAGCAATTGTTTGTTCAGGAGCAGCTAGTTCTGATAATTTATTTTAATTTCACAATTCAGCAAAATGGGTGAGGCTAAAGAGTCAATTAGGATACCCGAGAAATACCAGGACATATGTATGACGCAATTGTAATCGGCTCTGGAATTACGGGTGGATGGGCCGCCAAAGAGCTTTGCGAAAAAGGATTGAATACGCTGGTACTGGAGAGGGGCCGGAGCGTTCAACATATCAAAGATTATACAACGGCATTCCTTGCGCCATGGCAATTTCCCCACCGGCTGAACAATACAGAAAAGGATCGGGAAGAAAATCCCATACAGAGCAGCGCTTATACCGAAGCCACCAAGCAATTTTTTGTAAATGATCAGGAACATCCCTATGTCCAGGCCGATCCCTTCCTTTGGATAAGGGGTTATCAGGTCGGAGGTCGTTCTCTTACCTGGGGAAGACAATGTTACCGTTTAAGCGACCTGGATTTTGAAGCCAATAAAAAGGAAGGAATAGCGGTTGATTGGCCGATACGGTACAAGGAATTGGCGCCCTGGTACGATTATGTGGAGTCCTTTGTCGGCATCAGCGGAAAGGCGGAAGGGTTACCCCAATTGCCCGATGGACAATTCCTGCCTCCGATGGAAATGAATTGTGTGGAGAATCATTTTGCCGGAAAACTTAAGGAACATTACGCCGACAGGATCGCCACTATTGGGCGGGTCGCCAATCTGAGTCAGGCGCTCCATGGCAGAGGGCCTTGTCAATACCGGAATCTTTGCGACCGCGGTTGCCCTTTCAGCGGCTATTTCAGCAGTAACGCTGCTACCCTTCCTGCGGCGGAGATCACGGGCCGGATGACCCTGCTCGCCGATTCGATTGTCTTGGAGGTGATCTATGATGAACAAAAAAACAAAGCCACTGGTGTCAGGGTTATGCATGCGCATACCCTGGAGGTAACAGAATATTTTGCCCGGATCATTTTTGTGAACGCTTCCACAATCGCCACAGCAGCTATTCTCCTGAATTCCGTTTCCAAAAGATTCCCGCAAGGATTGGGGAATTCCAGCGGCCAAATCGGACATAATTTGATGGATCATTTCACTGGAACGGGTGCACAGGCGGAATTGGAGGGATTCGAAGATCAATATTATTCTGGCAGGAGGCCGGTAGGTATTTATATTCCAAGGTTTAGAAATCTGGGGGATCCCCATTCAAAAAAGGAATATCTCCGGGGCTTTGGTTTTCAGGGTGGCGGGAACCGGCAGGAATGGAAGGAAAACCTAAGCGAAATTGCGGGATTTGGCAGCGCATTTAAAAAAGACCTCCTCAAACCCGGTCCCTGGTTCCTCTGGATAGGCGCATGGGGGGAGACTTTGCCTTATTATAACAATAGAATAGAACTGGATACCCAACTGAAAGATAAATGGGGACTGCCTTTGATCAAAGTCTTTTTTCAATATCAGCAAAACGAGCATGCTATGCGTAAGGATATCCAGGAATCAGCCGAGGAAATGCTGCAGGTCGCTGGGTTTAGAAATGTGCATTCCTACGGTCATCTTGCCCCTCCGGGATCCGCCATTCATGAAATGGGTACGGCAAGAATGGGTCTTGATCCTAAAACCTCTGTGCTCAATCGCTTTAACCAGATGCACGAAGTTCCGAATGTCTTCATCACAGATGGAAGCTGTATGACCTCATCCGCCTGGCAGAACCCTTCCCTCACCTATATGGCGCTAACCGCGCGCGCCTGCGATTATGCCGTATCGGAGATGAAGAAAGGAAATTTGTGATTATGGTTGCCCCTTTTGGCATCCTTCTTTGGCATTTCCCAGAATGCGTCTCCTTATCATTCTATCTATTTAGCTCCCACCCGCCTGTTACCCCTCAGATCCGGGTTAGTACCAGTTCAAATTTCTTTTTCTTTTTCAAAAACCACATTTCATAATAGGTATAGGAAATATAGGCAGTCATTCCGGTAGCAGCCAGACAGATGAAAGGATAAACCAGGTCATACAGGATCCGGGATTGGGGATGGCCGATATATTTTTCAAAAAAAATGAGAACAAACTGGCATATCGCCGTATGGAAAAGATAGATGCCAAAAGATATCTTCCCCAAGGTTTTTAATAAAGGATATTCAAGGTAATAGATTGAATTTTCGACAACGGCTGCAAGTAACACGTACCCAAATAAAATGGCGCAGACATAATGGTCCGCAAAAAGCAAAAAGAACATATTATTTGGCTTCAAAATGGAAATAGCATATAAAAAAGCCAGAATGGTCATCATTACCTGGATCCAGGGCCGGAATAATGCTTTAAAGAAAGGTTGGAACCGGTCTTTGTGATAAAATAATAAAGCAGCGAAAAGCCCTCCTCCAAACAGATCCAGCTTGTCGAATATCAAAACATAATTAATCAGCAGCACCTTTTCAAGACTCCAGGTGGGGAATATAAGCGGTAAAATAAATACGATAATGATCCGGGCCAGAATGCTGATGCTGAATATGACGATTAATAAAGCGGCCAGTTTTTTGCGAAAGGCATTGATAAGCCATGGCCAAAATACATAAAACTGCTCCTCAATGCAAACAGACCAGCTGATCTCGAACATTCCCCGGTTGGAGCCTACGAAAGCCAATTGAAAATTTACAGAAAAAAACAGGAGAAAAAGCAGGTTTAGGAACATGGTCGGAAGATCCGTATCGTTAAACATCCCCAATTTTTCAATCACATATGGTGACAGAAAAGTCAGGATCAAACCATATCCCAGATAAAGCGGCCAGATTCTCAATATCCTGCGCAAATAGAAACTCTTAAAGCTAATGGTACCCGTTGTATCTTTTTCAACTAATAATAAATAACTGATCAAAAAACCGCTGAGCAGGAAAAATAAATTTACGCCCATCCTACCCGTATAATCAAAACACCGGTTTAAAAAGGGATAGGTATCCGAATAGCCTTTCTTAAATCCAAAAGAATGCTGGAGCAAAACCATGAGCGCGGCAAAGAACCGGATGCCGTCCAGATTTTTAAAATAAACTTTCATTGTCTTTCTTTTTTACCATTCTTTCCCTTCTTTTCAATTGCCCTAATGTTCCGGTAAAAATAACGTCAAAACATTATATTTATGTGCAAACCATTTCATTGTATACTCTTAATCCGATGATAATTGATCAACGCAGCTGCCTGCGATCCGCTTTGAATGGTCCGGGAAAGGGGAGTCTCTGGCTAGTAATAGCGTACAGAGACGCTGGCCGGTAGGGTCCGCTCGAATTTCCTTAGATTTTTTTTCAAAACCGGCGCGTCAATTCCATCGACCGCAAAAAAATAAACCCGGTCCTCGCCGCAGATGACATTATTTTGAATTTGCCAGCTGGCTACTTTAGTCCACCGGTTGAGCAAAGAATCGCTGAACCAGGTCTGATACACAATGGCGAGTTTAGCATGGCTTGCTTTGCAAAGGCTGTCCAGGAAATCAGGGGTATAATATTTATTTTTACGGCTCCTGGCCACTTGTATGTTTCCAAGACCCCATAAATCCAGGTCACGCCCAGCGGTCAAGTAGGAAACAGCCCCGATATCGTTTACAGCAATCACCTCCTGGTCATAATATCTGTGCAGGAAAAGACCCATCTGGTATTGCTGCTGATAAATATTGATACAGGCCGTACTCGTTTTTGAAAAAGCCGCCGAGCTTCTCAAGACAAAAGGAAATAATAATCCGAAAAAGAGGACAACCATTAGAAGGCAGGCGATGATCCCATCCTGCTTGATCATTAAAGCTCCGTACTTATAAATCAGAACGCCTACCATGGTCACCGAACAAAAAATCAGGTATGCTTCATACCTATACAGCCAGCCGGTGGAGGCAAAAGCGAGTTGTAGCAGGGTGCAGCCGGTAAGTATTGCCAAAATATATCCGTATGCCATTCTTTCCCGGATGAATTTGCGGAAAAGAAACCAGCTCAAAGGCAGGATTATCAGCAATCGCTGGGTAGCCAATAAACTAATACCCGGTCTGGGTGTTCCTGCCGAAAGATTATCGGTTCTGACAACAGTCAGTCTTTGTACGAGTATATTATCCAGGTACTGAATGATGCCGCTGAAGGATAAATGGGCATCTTCCGATTTTAATAAAACCGAGTTGGGAAGAAAATAGCTGCCTTTGGATATAGAATAAATACCGAAAATAACCAGGGGAAGCACAGATATGCAGCCCAACTTGAATGCCATCCCCACTTTGCGATGGAAAATCAAAATAAGGCCTGCAATGCCGATGAGAAAGAGGCCTTCGTAGCGGATCAGACAGACGAGCACACCGTAAACGATCAGTGATCCCGGGAATCTCCATTTTTCTTTTTTCTCCATGAGATTGGACTCAAGCCAATCCGAAAACCCAAATATGAACAGGAAGGAGAACAGGCACTGTAAAGTGTGTTCCATTCCGCAAATCAGAAGGATGGGAACTGGGCTGATAAAAACAATGCAAAGGAGCAGGATCAATTGAGGAGTATTATGAATACCCTGCTTCCGGAGCCATTTTTGAACGATGACTAATAGAACCGCTCCCGCCACACAGTTAACAATAAAAGGGATGATAATTTGGGTACAAAATAACCGGAATAATCCCGACAGGAACAGGGTATATAAAATAGAAGAAGAGGCTGATGCAAAGTCGTATCGGTTGATTCCCCAATTGTGATAAAAGGCCAGATTCTTAGCCAGCGCCATATGAATGTATACGTCATCCAGGGGATACATGAAAATACCCTTCGTTTGTCTGAGCACGGAATATTCAATGGCGGTAATGGGCAAAATAACTGCAGCAAAGACCAGGAGCAAAATCCATTGCCGAGAAAAAAAATCTGTAATCTTATCCCTGGTTGTCAGCATGCTTAAATCTTAAAATCAATGCCATTAAAGGAAAATAAAAAGCCATATCTGTGATTTGTCCAAGTGTGTTTTGGGCAAACATACCTACATAATAGCAGAATATAGAACAGGTGGCCCCCGCATATACTGTCTTCATTTCGGGATCCCTGCAATTAAAAAAAGCAGCGATCCCCCGGCGCAGCACAAAAAAGAACAATAAGCAAATCAGGAATAGTCCAACCCAACCAATTTCAAGAGCTGCCTGAAGATAGCCACTATCCGTCTGGAACCCTGCCAGAAAATGCCCAGGATTCAGGACCGATCCAAGCGTGCCCGTGGTGCCAAGACCTCCTCCAAAAGGATGGGCATGCAGGTAGGGCCGGATATAGTTCCGGCTTAATTCCCGCACCTTATAGGATTCATCATTGGTCCCCGCGAAACTGGAGCGAAACCGGTTGATGGTGTTATTATTATATACGGGAACATTCAAGATTGCCATGAAAACAAGGGTAGCTATAACGGCAAATACCCGGGTCCCCCTATTATCAAAACTCAGCAGAATGTACATCACTAAACCAGCCAGTAACATCACATTGGCCGTCCGGGTTCCAGAATACGCCATACCTAATAACATGAACACAACGCCCCCGAGCAGCACCCTTTTTATTTTTTTGTCACGGCTGTTCAGTGCAATGATGGTAAAGAACACACTGCAGGCAGCCATCGTATTGCCAAAAGCCGTTGGATCATTGAAGGTGGAGAATTTCCTGAATTCGCCGTTAATAAAATCCAATCCGAATCTCAAATCATCCGACATCACCCAGTTTCTTTCAAAATCAAACAATCCATGCCATTGCTGGATACAGCCATATATCGCTACCACGGTACAAAGAATAAACAATGTCTTAATATATTTCCTGATCGTTGTCTTGTTGTTTAGAAATTGAAAAGCAATAAAAAGGAAGATAAAAGTTTCCAGCGATCTTCTTATTGCCTGAAGCCAGGCATCAAACGAATGCCCTTCCGGGTTAAATAATTCAAGGGATCCGTAAAAAAAATTGAGAATGGTCAGCACGATGATCGTCGTATGCGTGAATTCGTTTATACTTTTTCTCAGAGAAATTCTTTTTATGAAAAGACTGAAAAGCATCAAGCCGGTAAAAATATCGGTAATCACTCCCACAGGGAGCGGATCATTGAATAAAAGCCTGGAAAAATGGTAGGCGAAGAAAGTATAGGCCATGTTAAGATAGAAACCGGTTTCCGTGCTCATCAGGCAGGCAATAACCAGCGCCAGGCTCATGCTTAACAGGACTATGCCAACACCGAGAAGTGGCCTGGTAGCCAACATCCAGCCCATGGAAACACCAATCCCGGTAAACAGTAAGACCCCGACCCAGTTGTTCAGTTTTTTTTCGAGGAATATCCTTCCGATACGTTCCCCAAACCTTAACCTTATATGAGATCTGGACTTTGGATGGGCAATTTCTTTGTTCACGGTTATTTGGATCAAAAAAACAATACCTTAAGAAATATGCCAATCATTACCGCAGCAACCACGGCCGTAACAATCTTTTCATGAACGGAATCCTTGTTGGAAGGCATAGATGGCTCAAATTTAATAGTAAATCGCCAGAATTCAAATCGACGAGGGGTTATTAAAAACACAAACAGGGATCGAGTCCCTGTTTGTGTTTATTGGTGATTGCTTTAATCAGAGCATCATTCCTTAATGAGCTTGAATACTTTGAAGGTCTTTTTCTCCGGATAAATCACTTTCACTAAATACACGACACCGGAAGAAAGACTATGATCCGGAGTTATCCGCAGGTAATTATTACCCTGAACCATATTCTCAAATTGTTGTACAAACACCCGCTGACCATTCACATCATAGAGCTCTACCTGGACTTTCTCATTATAAGAGTCGGCAGGCACAGACAAAGTGAAGAACGAATGGAATGGATTCGGATAGGCGCTGATCAAAGTATCCGTTTTTGTATTTTGTAAAGTCTCAGCTCCCAAGGACAAGAAGTCCGCTACTGGTATTACCGACGTCAGGGTATTCCCGGATGGAGGCGGTATCGGCGGATTTTGTGGCAATGGCGTATAACCATCAATGACCATTGCATTAAACCAGCCAGTAGTGGAGTTTAAGGTATAAGGCTCCGTTACCAGGTTAAATTGTCCCAGGCTGTTCGGTGAAACGCCACGCAGCGTCACCACGGCATTGGTATTGAACATCGCATTCATGAAAACTGAATCTCCATTCACGATATAGGCCGTACTATTATTGCCTTCTTGGTAGTTTTCACTTCCCAGGAACGTGATATCATACTTCTTAGCAAGGTCTAATCCCGAGATCAGGAATGTTCCAACATTACCCTGGAAGAGTACGTACTGGTACTTCATCACTGAATTGGGATAAATGCCGCCGTTATTGGCCACCGTGTCACCAAGAGAATTGGCTCCCGCAAAGGCGCCGGTCTGCACCATGCTTAAGCTCGTAGGTACACCGGTACTATCATAGAAGCTATTCCAGGTCGTTCCAACGCCTCCTGGACTGTTCAGGTTATTCCAAGGGGCTGGAGCCGCCGGTGTATTGTTGACCGCCACATAAATCGCATCAGAATAAGTGGTCAACGCCAGCACATTACTGTAATTCGAGTAATTGCCGTTTGATACAGCCCGCACGATATAGTAGTAATTAGTGCCGCGGCTTAAATGGGTATCCTGATAGGTAGTCGTATTGGCTGGCAGGCTAGCGATCTGCGCATAGACTCCTGTACTGTCGCTGGCTCTCCACACTTGATAACCCGTTTCAATAGCCGAGCGATCCTGCCATTGCAGAGTGGCCGCGGTCTGCGAACGTGTTAAGGCTCTAAGATCCGTCGGATTCAGCACCAGGCCGGAAGTGGTATCATAAGCCTGGATGACAAAGGAGTTAATATACATATTGGCCGCGCCTGCTCCCTTGGACACACCGATGGTAATCACTCCATTCGTCGGTTGAATACCATTGATCGCAACGGTTTTATTAATATTGAAATCAGCTTGTAGTGATACAGTCTGGCCGTTGATTGCGAAATTGGTCAGACCGCCTATGCCGTCGTACTGACTGTTGAAGAAAACAAAGTTATAATACAGTGCATTATTCAGTCCGCTGACTTGGATCCTGCGCGTTGCCGTGGACGGATCATAATAGAAATTTTGTATGACCGAGGTCGGATAAACCCCGTCTGAATTTCCGGTAACCCAACCTGTAAAGCCGAACCAGGAGAAGCCATCCAGTAAGTCTACTGAAATCCCACTAGGCGTATTGCTGGCATCCAGGAGGTTGGACATCGTGGTACCTGCAAATGGTGGCGACGTAAAGCTGTTCCAAGGCTGAGGACTAACCGGTCCACCTGTGAAATTCACATACACAGATCTCACATTCGGTTCAGTTACCGCCAGAGTAAAACTAGTCGATGCGGTTGAATCAAGTTCATCGGTTACCGTTACGGTAATATTCTGATAAACGCCTACGGTGCCCACCGTCGGAGCAATGTTCATTGTTCCCGTTCCGTTACCATTATCGGTAAAGGTCACGAATGGGGGCAGATTAGAAGCCGTCAGCGTCAATTTGGCCGTCGGATCATCAGTGGTTGTAACATTCACCACCACTGACTGAGTGTCTACCAAGCTCACATTGGCGAGCTCAGTGATCTTCGGCAACCGGTTGAGTGTGGTTGTCGTTACGCTGTCGAAGGCGGAATAGCCGTTCCCGTTCATAGCCCGCACTTCATATTTATAGGTAGTATTGCCTGTGACATTGCTGTCGACATACGCAGTGGCTGCGTTACCCGGTACGGTATTCAAAAGGGAATAGACTCCGTTCGATGCCAAAGCCCGCCATACCTGGTATCCGACCGCATTATAAGCCGAATCTACCCAGCTCAGCTGGACCTGGCTCGGTGCATCTACGGCTGCAAGTCCGCTGACGCCTGCAGGAGCGGTTCCGTCATTGTATTGTTTGGTTATGACTATGGCATTAATATAACCCAGCACAGTATTCGGTCCCAAACCCATATTGAAGGCGATCGTTCCGCCGATTGCCGGTTTGATGCTGGGGATGGATACCGTGTTTTGTTGGTTGTTCTGCACAGCCAGTGAAACGGTTTGTGTTCCCACCGAATAGGTTGTGACGCCATTGTTGGGTTCTCCATTATACACGCTGTTGGCAAAGAAAGTCAAGGTATAATACTGGCTGGTATCCAGGCCGGTTACGATCCCGTTGATGACATTGGGGGCACCATAAATACTACCGAACCAATTATAGTCCGTAAGTACGGGATCCGGATAGACACCGGAATTATTACCCGTGGAAGATCCTCCGTTAAAGGGATTCCACCAATACGGGTTCGTGAAACTCAGACCAATTGTTGTTGCATTACCCGCTGAATCATGCAGGTTGGTAGTTACCGGACCGAGCAGGCCATTCCATGCAGGAAGCAAGCTGGTATCCTTGTACACCATCCGGGTCAAAATTCTTTGATTCGGGTTTTTATAATTCACTTGAATCAAGAAGTTTTGAGAGGTGGACATTCCATTGTTGTCATTTATAGTTGCCTGTACGTTATAAGTACCGGCAGCGGAATAACTCGGATGTACGAATAAATTGGCTACTCCATTTGAAATTTGGGTTACTGTAAAGCCGGCAGGGGCATTCGTAGCCGCAAGCGTCAACAGATCACCCGCATTCTGGTCCGACCCCACTAAAGGAATGGTCAGGGTATCTCCTTCGTTCATGGTAACATTCGAAATGGTATTGAGAACAGGAGCGATATTATTATTTACGGTTAAAGTGAATTTGGTCGTATCGGTGCCGCCATAGATATCTGTGACCACGATATACAAGCCGGGATAGGTTCCCTGGTTGCTCACCGTAGGATTCAGCGTCAGGGTGGCGGTCCTGTTTCCGTTATCAACGAAGGTCGAGAACGAAGGCGAAGTCGGCAGATTATAGGCCGTAAAAGCTAGTGCTCCTGCATTAACTGAAGTAGCGCTCAATTGAATCACGGTGGTGACCCCATACCTGGCCTGTTCATTGGCAGGCAACTTCGTGATCACTGGAAGATTATCCAGCGTAGTAGCCGTCACCTGTGGAGAATAAGCGGAATTTCCGCCGACTCCAATAGCCAGAATCTTATAATTATAAGTCACGTTGGAGAATAAGGAACTATCCTGGAAGCCGGTAACTCCGCTGCCTGTCAAGGTTTTCAACAACGTATAATGTAGGGCATCCGTAATCGAACGGTACACCTGATATCCGGTAACGGTGGCAGAGGAATCTTTCCAGCTTAAGCCAACCTTGGAAGAAGTCAGGGACGATATGGTCAAGCCGTATGGAGCCGAAGGTATTGCCGGTAAGGCAAAGGTTGTGGTCTTCGAGCTCTTATTGTAAAATGCAGAATCTGGTATGGTTTGCTGGGCAATGGTAGGTCCTTTATAGGCGGCCACCAGGGAATAAGAGCCCGTGCCCTGGAAATAGGTCACATAGAAAGGATATCGACCTTGCGTGAGGGTTACTGTACCCGATCTTTGCGTCGCACCTTGAGCGAAATCGTTTTTGACCACCAGGTGGGCGCTGTCAAAACCCCCCACATATAAATTGCTGCCATCATCGGAAGTCGTATAGAAGGTATAGGATCCCGTAGCAGGAATATTGATAAAGCCCGAGAATTCAAAGGCAAACTCAGTGGTCGATGTGGCAGGCGACAAGGATATATTATTCAGTGTCCCTGTCAGGGCTGGGGTGAGCGTACTGAAATTTGGCAGTTTAGTATAGGTGCCGCCGGTGTAATAATAATAACCGATTCCACTGATGGAAGTAGAGTCATACCCTGATCCACCGTAGAGGTTAACGGCCTGCACTTTATAGAAATAAGTAGTCGACGCGCTGACCGTGGAATCGACTAAGCTGGTCACATTGGGGCTGGTGGTAGTTACGATCGTATAGGGTCCGCCGTCGAATGTGGCGCGGTACACTTCAAAACCAGTTTCGTTATTGCTGTTATCGACCCAGGCGACATTGACTTTATTGTAGGCAGTGGCACTTGCAGTAACCTGCGTGGGTTTGGCAGGAGCTGTTCCGGCCGGCGTAAATGGCGTAACGAAATAACTATTGGCTATAGGAATCAAGGTCGTGTTGCCAAACAGGGTTTGGGATGACCAGGATACACTCATGGCTTCTCCTCCTCCTGCCTGGAAGTACTCGATCAGGATGGGATAAACCCCTGCTGTCAGATGTAACAGGACGCTGGTCTTGGTCTGGGAGCCATGTGCTCCGTCGTTATTGACGGTAGGAGCACCTGTTGCTGTGAGACTGTTGAACCAAAGGGCGCTTCCATCATCCGAAGTGGTTGCGAATGTATAGGTGCCGGTGACGGGGATAGTAATATTACCCGTCCATGTATAGCCGAAATTAGTTGTCTGGGTAGCGCCCGCAATGCTGACATTGGGCATAGTCCCAAGACTGACCGGAGAGAGGGTAGAGAAATTGGGAAGTACACTCCAGGCCGTGGCAGTCGTATAATATTTATAGCTGAGGCCATTGTTTACAGCAGACGCTGAGACTTGGTCGCTGTGTGGGGAAACGTTGCCTGCTCCATCGACCGCCACCACATAGAATGAATAGGTCTGGTTTGCCGTCAGATCACTGACTGTAAAAGTGGTATCGGTAGGGGCAGTGGCATAGCTTTTCGCCCCATTGACGTAAATGTAGTAACCGGTTACCCCCACATTATCGGTGGAAGAATTCCAAGCCAGGGAAACCGAAGAGGTACTCGTGCCGACCAGGTGCAGATTCGGCGGTGCTGTAGGCGGCGTGGTATTGTTAGGCGTTGTCACCGAGGCTTGATTGGAAAGGGGCGCTGCACCGGTGCTGTCGATCGCGCGCACCGCATAATAATAATTGGTGTTCGGCGTGAGATTCATATCGGTATAATGTACCGTATCTGCAGGTACCTGACCGATATAGGTATAAGCCCCGCCAGTTTGCGTGGCACGATACACTTCAAATGCTTTTTCGGGGTTGACCGGATTGGGGTTTCGCGCCCAAACCAGGCTGACCTGGGTATACGAGAGCGGATTGGCGACTAAATTGGTGGCCTGGCTCGGAGGGGTGGGGCCATTGGCATTGATGACCGTAAATGGAGGCGAGAAATTACTGGAACAACCGTATTGCTGTGTTACCGAAACAATATATTGGCCAGGAGAGGTCGCCTGAAATATTTGTGATGTACCGAGTACCGTACTGCTGCCGACTTTTTCCCAGGTATAACTGACGTAATTATTTGGCACCTGCAGATTGACATAGTTTTTGCCATCTGCGGAGGGAATGGCGTCACTTAGTAAACCGGATATGGTGATGGGTGGCGTCACGGTAGGTGGATTGATTGCAATGACTACAGGAAGGGGAGACCAATTTGACCAGTTCCCGTTTCGTTCCACCCGTGCACTGTAGGTCCCCAATTGGGTGACGTTAATCGTATTGGAATTGGCATTGGGGATCAGGACTCCATTTTGTTCCCATTGGTAGGCTTGAAAACCAGCCGCTACTCCGACGGTCAGATTTATAGGGTTTCCTGTACAAAACAGGGTTCGCCCAAATAAGGTCCAAGGGTTGGAACTATAACCTTTAAGTAAAAATGGCCAGAATCCGGCCATCGACCAGGTACTATCCCAGGTATCATGTCCCTGCGTTGTCATATCTAAGTCAATATAATTGGCGCCGGCAGCCACCATGGCTGCATCCACCTGGGCTGCAGTTGAAGGGGCGGGGGAGCCATCCAGACCGCCATGTATATTCCAAATGGGAGTGTACAGACCTTCGGTTACATAGTTGCTCGCATCCAGTTGGATGGGATCTGAAGACATGGGGATAAGCGTAGAAAAATAGGTAGGAAAGGCCTCGAAATTGAACCAGGTACCCTGTCCGCCGCCAGAAAGGCCATTTCCGCTGACGCGAAAAGGATCCAACTTATTATTGGTGATCATGTAATCAATGATATTTGCCAGCGCGGTGAATTGTGATGTGCCCCAGCCTCCGGTTGTTTGCATGGCAAGTATATAACCATCATAGGTACCCGCAGCCACAGTATTGGCAAAGATCTGGCCGCCATGGTAAAGCTGGTACTCGTTATCATAGATGGTGCCTGCTTCTCCTTCACCATGATAGAATATCATCATGGGGTATTTTTTGCCATCGTTGGCGGTAGGATTATAAGACAGGGGAAAATAAAGCCTGAATTGGTTTCCTTCGTAAATATAACATTTGTACCCAGTGGTATTCCAGGGAAGCCTCACGGTCCTTACCCATTTGCCAATCGAGCCCCAGGCAGGCTGGGTGGGCGGTTTGGCAGGGTTGTAGGTGATGACGCTGTCGGCCGGATTTAGAACACTCTGGCCTTGGGAGGTCAGGCAAAGGGTTACGATTAGGGCAATAAGGGAATAACGAAAAACCTGGGTAAAAGTTTTCATTTTGAAGGCTTAAAGGTTAAAGGAAGGTTTAATAATGAATTGTTTTTATTATACTCTGCTTATGAATATGCTACGGTAATCAATGCAATGAAATCATTAGCTTTTGTAAGGATAAAAAGGATAGATCAAACCCAGTAAGGTTTGTGGAAAAGTTAGCAATTGAAAGCGGAAATTGGACTAGGATATTACTCTAGGAAACTTGGAAATCCAGGAACTGGAAGGAAAAAGAACTTAAAGCAAAATCGGGAAATGGGTCTAGGTTTAAACTCTAAGTCTAATCGGGCCGTAAATTACTCAAAATTCTCAATTTCGCAAATTTTTATCGTATTTATTACATACCATTTAGTGGTAATTACTATTCCCAATGAAAATGAATGTCCTTGTATGAACCATATCTTAAAATGTTGATTATTAATATATTATACAATTATTTTTTCTCCCAGACCGAAACAAATCCACCGGTCAAACCAAAGGGAAGCCATTCTGCCACCGCACAATCCAATTTTTGAAGACCAATGATCCTTTTTGTGAGAAAAGAAAAGGGAAATACATCCTCAATAAAATTGGTTTTTCCGAATTTCAGAATATTAAATTGATGGTCTGCCGCAAGTTTACTCAGGGATGAGCGTGTAAAGAACTGGATGTGCGTCAGGTCATCGGCGTCAGATTGGACTGTGGTGCCGGAATAACCAAACCATTTTTTCATCTTCTGGATCAATTTCCAACCGTAGCTGTTTTTTTGCTGCATCCGGATCACGGGCCGGGTAACGAATAACTCCCTGGGGCCCCTTCCATTTGGCACCGTGACGATCAACACGCCACTTTCGTACAGTGATTGATGTAATACGGAAAGCAATTTTCCTGGTTCCTGCAGGTGTTCCAGAACCTCGCTGCAGATGACTGCATGGTATTGCTGGCCATTGGTGAGTAATTGCTCTGCACTGACCACCTCAAAATGTACATTGGGAAAACGGTTGAGGGACTTGGCTTTTTCTATGGTCTTTTCGCTGACATCTATTCCCCTGACATGGAAACCCTTTTCTCCCAGGCTCCTTGAAATAACGCCGTTACCACATCCTACGTCCAACACTTCTGCTCCTTCAGGGAGTTTATCCTTCAGGGCCTGGATTATAAAATTTAATCTTTTGATGTCTGCAAATCTTTGAAATTCCATTTTATGAGTATGATGATGATAATGATGATAGACCGGCATAAATATCTTCAATTTTCCTGGTCATATCCCGGGCGCTGAAACGCTCGTTAATAGTTTGGATAGCATTTTGCTTAAATCGTAATCTCATTGCTGCATCCCCGGCAAGCATCACCAACGCTGCGGTGAGATTCGAAATCAAATCATCTGTCGGAATCAGCCACCCGTTTTTGTTATGACTGATGACTTCTCTGGTCCCATCGACACTAGTAGCAATAACCGCTTTTCCCATCGCCATGGCCTCGAGCAAACCAATTGGCAGACCTTCCCAGAGGGAAGGAAGAACAAAAATATCTGAAGCAGCCAATATATCTGGAACGTCTGATCGAAAAGGGAAGAGGGTGACTTTTCCTATTAGTCCGTCCGTATTCACCAATTCCTCGACCTGTTTGCGCTCATCCCCGTCACCGACCATCAGTAAATGCAGGGAAGGAATTTCCTTCTGGGCATTCTTAAAGGCTCGTACCATGGCCAGAGGTTGTTTTTGCATTGTAAACCTTGCTATAAACACCACCAGGATGGCAGCTTCGGGTATGCCAGCCTGTTTCCTGAATTCATCAAATCTCTTTTGGGGATCAAACAATTGTTGATCGATTCCATTATTGATTACCACCGAATCAAAAGAATGCATCATGTCTCTGCCGGTTTGACGGCTGGATTCAGACACTGAAATGTTGACAGAGGATTTTGACGTAAGCCAGGTTTCTCCCCAAATGCGGAGCCTGCGGACCAAGGGGCGTTGATCATTGTGAAATGACCATCCGTGTATGCTGTAAACGACAGGTATTTTTAATGATTTTGCCGGCCAGAGTACATTGGAAGCCGCACGGGTGCCGTGCGCATGAACGATATCAACCCTGTCACGGACCAGGATCTTTTTTACCTTCCTCCATTTTCGCCAATCAAAGGGTGTCTCGGTGTGGAGGACGGTCGTAGGGACATCCATTTTTTTAAGGCGGTCAACCATGGGACCCGCTGTAAAAGACAGTACTACAGGATCAAAACTTGACCGGTCGAGATTTTCAACCAAACTCAGGAGGTGGGATTCTCCTCCCCCGATCTGTCCCTGGCGGATACATTCGAGGACCCTGATTTTTTTCTTGGTTGGCATGATTATAATTTACCCATCCAGCGGTTGAACCATAGTTGAAACGACAAAATCTGCCAGAGCTTCTGATAGTTTAGTTTTTTCCCAGACA